>FTFY01001056.1_pt1 | contig 9720 bp, 8 predicted proteins | sample 1640561 | NCBI WGS metagenome assembly FTFY01 (sample SAMEA3914789, study PRJEB12502) | metagenome | biome: forest; material: soil | place: Canada | collected 2011-07-03 | depth 0.3 m | reverse complement strand
TGCCAGAAATTTTCCATCAGCCACGGGTGCGGATACGAAGACAGACCCTGCGCGCCATGTTTTTTCGCTTCGATTTCCTGCCTGTAGAACGACAGTTCTTTTTCCGTCAATGTGCCTTCCAGGAAGGCGCGCGCATAAATGCCGGGCGCCGAATGCGCCTGGAAATAGACCAGGTCGCCGCCAAAAGAGTCGGTGCGTGCGCGGAAGAAATGGTTGAAACCGACTTCGAACAGATCGGCCGCAGAAGCGTAGCTGGCGATATGGCCACCCAGTTCGCCGTAGGCGCGGTTGGCGCGTACCACCATCGCCAACGCATTCCAGCGCATGAGGCTGGCCATGCGTTGTTCGATCGACAGCGCATCGGCGCCGCCCGGAAACGGCGGTTCATCTTCGACACGAATGGTGTTGGCATAGGGCGTATTGCGCGCATCGCGCCATTTGATTCCCCACGTCTGGGCCGCCGCACTCAGGCGCGACAGCAGGTAACGGGCGCGTTCCGGACCGGAGGCTTGCATGGTGGCCTGCAGCGCTGCCAGCCATTCTTCGGTCTCCTGCGCATCACTGTCGAATGGATTGTTCAGATTGTTGACGGATGACATTTCCATGGTCCTCGTTCCTTACCGTTGAGTGTTTGCCTGAGTTTCACCTTCAACATAAGGTAACGGCAAAGAAGCGGCATGGGTAACCTAAATTGGCTGTGTATTTGCATTAATTAAGCATAAAATACTTTGATTATTAATCAATCAGATTTTTATACCGCATATGGATCTTGATTCAACGGATTTGCGTATTTTGATGGAGCTGCAAGAAAACTCCAATATCAGCAATATCGACCTGGCGAAGAAAATCAATCTGTCGGCGTCGCCAACGCTGGCGCGGGTCAAGAACCTGGAAGCCGGGCAGGTGATTTCACGTTATGTCGCGCTGGTCGATCCGCCGGCGCTTGGCTTGAAAATGAACGTCTTCATCCAGGTCAGCCTGGAAAAGCAGGAGTCGGCTGCACTGGCGCGCTTCGAAAAGGCCGTCAGCCATTTCGAGCAGGTGATGGAGGTCTATCTGATGACCGGCGACGAGGACTATCTGCTGCGCATCGTGGTGCCGGATATCCAGGCACTAGAGCGCTTTATCCTGGATCACCTGACAAAGATTCCGGGTATCAAGAATATTCGTTCGAGTTTCGCCTTGAAGCAGGTGAAATACAAGACGGCGCTGCCGATCAATCCCTAATGTGGTGGCGACAGTCAAACGCGCAAATGGCAATTATCCCGGTGTTGGCGCTTTGACTATCAAGGTGCTTAAAAATGCTTTTGCGGCTTGCGACAGCGTGCGTCCGGACAGCGACTGAATTTCCATCTGCAGGGCATTCATGTCTCGATCTTTAATCGGGACAGCAGCCAGTTGTTCCGTCGCCAGCAGTTTCCGAATCGGTAATTCGGCAGAAAACGCTATGCCTCCGCCAGCGTTCACAAAACTCAATATCGCATCGATCGAATCGCTGCTGAGTACCGGTTCGATCAACAGGTTCTTTTTGCTGCAGCAGGCGTCGATGAGCCGTCGCATCGTGATTTTCTTTTGCGGCAGCGCTATCGGATAGGCGATCAGTTCCGACAACGCTACGTGCTTTCTTGACGCCAGCGGATGCCCGGTGGCCATCACAGCCAGAATCGGCGCGCTTTGGCTGTATTCCACCTTGATGTCTTGCTCCGGCGCGAGGGCAAAGGTCAGTCCTATGTCTGCCTCGCCTTCACGCAACAGGCGGGTGACATGTGCTGCCGAACCCACCGACAAATGAAAGTGGATGCCGCTATGGCTTCTTCTGAAATTTTCTATTGCCGCGGGCAGGAAGTCCACCGCAAAACCGGCGGTGCTGACCAGTTTTACTTCACCCCGCTGGAGTCCTTTCAGGGCCAGGATCTCATTGCCGATGCGCTCGGTTTCAAGCTGCATGCGCAAGGCATAGGCGGCCAGGAGTTCGCCGGCCGCATTCGGCTTCATGCCGCGCGCGACCCGATCGAACAACACCGTATCGAGCTCGCTCTCGAGCCTCGCGATCTGCCTGCTGATGGCGGAAGAGGCGACGTTGAGCGTAGCCGCGGCCTCGGTGATCGAGCCCCTCCTCACTACTTCAAGAAAGTAGCGCACCCCTGTTTCCTGCAAAACCCTGGTGTTTATCATGCTGTCATTTTATTTATGGTTTGCCGAAACGGCAAACGATTATTCGAAACATTGTACTTGTTGCAAACCTCGGCTCGACTTAGCATGAGTCTTGCGTTTTGTGGCTGGACTGACTAGTTGTACTAGATGGACTAGTTGTATTTCGAGATCCGGAGGATTCGAGCATGAATGCGGTATTGGGGGAAAACAGTCACAAGTACGTGGTTCTCGCGTTGCTCTATCTGGGATGGTGCGTTTCGTATATCGACAGGGCTGCGATTACCTTCGCAGTCATGCATATCGCCAGCGATTTCCAGCTACGGCCGGCGGAACTGGGCATACTGCTGAGCAGTTTCTTTCTCGGATATTCGCTGATGCAGCTGCCCGGAGGCTGGCTGGCGGATCGCTTCGGTTCGAAACCGGTGATTGTCGTTTCAATACTGTTATGGTCGATATTCACCGGCGTTACCGGCATCGCCTGGTCCTTGACCAGCATGGTGCTGATCAGGTTCCTGTTCGGGTTGGGTGAGGGCGCGTTTCCGGCGGCCAGCGTCAAGGGCGTGGCCGAAGTCTTTTCAAAGGAAGAACGGCCGAAGATGTCGTCGCTGCTGATGTCGTCCAATTACGTCGGCAGCATGCTGGCGCCGCTGATCATTGCGCCGTTGATTATCCATTTCGGCTGGCGCAACGTATTTCACTACATGGGCATTGCCGGATTGTTGTTCAGCGCGGCGTACTGGTTCTTCATCAAGCCGGCCAAGGCCGCAGAGCAGGGCAAGGGCAGCGCGGCGGCCACCGAGAAGAAACGAATAGACAAGGCAGCGTTCCGGAATCTGCTCAAGACATCTTTGATGTGGAAAATCGTCGCGGTCTGGTTCGGGCTCAGCATTGTCAACAAGGGGCTGGATTCATGGATGCCGGCCTATCTGATGACGCAACGTGGGCTGGATTTGAAATCGATCGGTTTGCTTCTGCCTCTGCCCTATGTGCTTGCGGGCATCTCAACGGCGATCGGCGGCTGGGTGATGGTGCGGTTTTTCGATGGCAGGGAGCGCTACCTGCTGATCGCCAGTTCGGTATTGACTGCCGTTTTCCTGTATTTCATGTACACGGCCGATAGCGTCGCAGGCGTCATTACCTACCAATGCATTGTCTATTTTTTCAAATCCTTCGTTCTGGCGACATGTATCGCCCTGCCGACCAAGATATTCCCGGCACGGCTGGTGGGAAGCAGTATTGGCATGGTCAATCTCGGCGGGCAATCCGCGGGTTTCATTTCGCCGCTGGCGATAGGTTTCCTGGTTAGCGCTTTTAATAATTACAACTACGCGTTCGGCTTCTTGATTGCCGCGGCATGCTTTTCGGTCATCGTCAGTTTGTTTATCCGGACCGGTAAAAGCGCCGCAAATACAGAATCGGTAACAAACGACCTGCAGCTTGAAGCAGTGAACCCTTCCAAGGAATCCCATGCTTGAAAAAAATATAGTCGAGAAAAGTGCGGTCGAATTGCGCCGCCTGATCGGATCTAAAGAAATATCGCCGGTGGAATTGCTGGATGCCTGCATCGGCAGGATAGAGGCGATCAATCCGTATATTAATGCCGTTACCGCTACCTGTTTCGAGCGCGCCCGCTGCGAAGCTGTCGCTGCCGAGGCGGCGGTGCTGCAAGGGCGGCCCCTGGGGGTATTGCATGGATTGCCGATCGGTATCAAGGATCTCGAAGAGACCGAAGGCTTGCTGACGACTTACGGCTCGCCGATCTATCGCCATAACATTCCCGCCAAAGACAATGCGCTGGTGGCGCGTTTGCGTGCCGCGGGTGCGATTGTAGCTGGTAAAACCAATGTGCCCGAAATGGGAGCAGGAGCCAATACCAGGAATACCGTATGGGGCGCCACCGGCAATCCTTTCAATCCAACTTTGAATGCGGGCGGCTCTTCCGGCGGTTCGGCGGCGGCGCTGGCGGTAGATATGCTGCCGTTGTGCAGCGGTTCCGATACCGGTGGTTCACTGCGCATTCCGGCCGCCAAATGCGGCGTGGTCGGATTCCGTCCCTCACCCGGCTTGATTCCAAGCGAGCGGAAATTGCTGGGCTGGACCCCGATTTCGGTGGTCGGCCCGATGGGACGGAGCATGGCCGATGTGTTGCTTCAGCTGCAAGCCAGCGCCGGCATGCATGCGGCGGATCCGCTTAGTTATCCGATCGCCGCGGATGCGTTCAGCACACTCCGGGATATCGACTTGTCCGAACTGCGCATCGGCTATACCGAAGATTTCGGCGTTTGCGAGGTCGATGACGATATCCGCCAGGTATTTCGCAGCAAGATCGCGGCACTGCGCCCGTTTGTCAAAGAATGCAAGCCGATGACCTTTGATCTGGGCGATGCGCATCGCTGCTTTGACGTGATCCGGGCGGAGAGTTTTGTCGCCGGTTTCGAGGCTGCCTATAAACGCGATCCCGCTTCGCTCGGACCGAATACACGCGCCAACTATGAACTGGGTGCTGCCATGACGCTGGCTGACTGCGCCTGGGCGCAGGCCGAGCAAACACGTCTGTTCCGCCGTTTTCAAGCGATGTTCGCCGACTATGACTTGATACTTTCGCCGACCACCCCGGTATCGCCTTTCCCCTGGTCCGATCTGTTTTTGAAGCAGGTCAACGGCGTCGCTCTTGAAAACTACTATCGCTGGCTGTCGCTTACCTATGTGGTTACACTGGCCACCAATCCGGCGTTGTCGATGCCGTGCGGCAGCGATCACAAGAATATGCCGTTCGGCCTGCAACTGATCGGCGCTTTCCGGGCAGACAGCTACTTGCTGGCATGCGCCAGTGCGTTCGAGCGGTTATTCGACAGTCATCCGGAATTGCGCCGGCCGCGGCCCGACCTGGAAGCGCTGGCAAAAACCGATGCCGGATTGACGTCCATAGTTACCCATCCGCCGCAGAACCTGCCGCGGGCAGGCGCAGACTTGGTCGATACCAGGCCTGCAGTATAGGGAAATTGAGAGGGATGTTGCATGGGCAATAAGACGCAAGCAGATTACATCATCATCGGCGCCGGTATCGCCGGCGCATCGATCGCCTATTGGCTTGCGCCGCACGCACGCGTGCTCATCCTTGAGCGCGAGTCGCAGCCCGGTTACCACAGTACCGGCCGTTCGGCGGCGTTGTATATGGAGAGCTACGGGCCGCCGCAGGTGCGCGCCATGACTTGCGCCAGCCGCGCTTTCTTCGACCAGCCGCCGCCGGGATTTACGGACCATCCACTGCTCACACCGCGCGGCGCCTTGTTTTTTGCGACGCAGGATCAACTGGCGGAACTGGATCAGCACGAAGCGATCGTACGTTCCGTATCGGATAAGGTCGAACGCCTCGATGCGGACCAGGCCTGCCAGCGCGTACCTGTATTACGCCGCGAACTGGTTGCCGCTGCGGTCTATGAGGCGGATGCTGCCGATATCGATGTGCATGCCCTGCACCAGGGGTTCCTGCGCGGAGCTAAAGCTGGCGCAGCCGGTACCAAACTGCTCTGCGATGCGGACGTGCTGGCGTTGACATATCGGATGCAAACCTGGGAAGTGACCACCACCCAAGGCATATTCAGTGCGCCGATAGTAATCAATGCTGCGGGGGCCTGGGCTGACGTCATCGGACAAATGGCCGGCGCGGACCATATCGGACTGGTGCCAAAGCGGCGCTCGGCATTCACTTTCCAGCCGCCGCCCGGCACGGATGCATCATCCTGGCCGTTGTTCATGCGGATCGATGAGTCCTTCTATGTCAAGCCGGATGCCGGCGTGCTGTTGGGTTCACCCGCCAATGCGGATCCGGTGGCGCCGCACGACGTCCAGGCTGAAGAGCTGGATATCGCGATTGCGATTGATCACATACAAAGCATGACAACGCTCAATGTACGCCGGCCTAGCCATGTGTGGGCCGGTTTGCGCTCGTTCGTTGCGGACGGTAGCCTGGTTGGCGGTTTCGACCGGAAGACAGCGGGATTTTTCTGGGCTGCAGGGCAAGGCGGCTATGGTATTCAATCCGCACCGGCAGCAGGAGAAGCATATGCCGCAATGCTGCGCGGCTTGCCGATTCCGGATCACATACTCGCGCACGGGGTCGATGCTACCGCGCTCAGTCCCGCACGCTTGAACTGCGTTTAAGATGATTTCTTACGGTGCGCCTTGCGGATGTTCGCGCGGCGCACCGACGCATCAATCTTTTGACCGGTTCAGCCGTTGCGGAACAGGAAGCTATAAGCGTTAAGCGCAGGTACCCCGCCCAGATGGGCATAAAGCACCTTGGAGCCTGCAGGAAACTCGCCCAGCCGCACTTTTTCGATCATGCCGTGCATCGACTTGCCTTCGTAGACCGGGTCGGTCAACATGCCTTCCATGCGTGCACACAGACGGATGGCTTCCAGCGTGCCGTCGTTCGGCAAGCCATATTCCGGACCTCCGAAACGCGTATCAAGCACCACGTCCCTGGCGGTGATGTCGCGGCCCAGTTCAACCAGCCCGGCAGTGTTTTTTGCGATGCGTAGAATCTGCTCGAAGGTCTGCTGCGGCTTGGCCGAAGCGTCGATGCCGATCACGCGGTCGGCGCGGTCGTCGGCGGCAAAACCTACCAGCATGCCGGCTTGCGTGCTGCCGGTTACCGAGCACGTAACGATGTAATCGAACTTGAAGCCCAGCTCGGCTTCCTGCTGCCTTACTTCTTCGGCAAAGCCGACGAATCCCAGGCCGCCGCGCGGATGCTCCGAACAGCCAGCCGGGATAGGGAAGGGCTTGCCGCCGGCCTTGCGTACATCGTCCATGGCTTGTTCCCAGCTTTGGCGGATGCCGATATCGAAGCCGGCGCTGTCTAGCCGCACATCGGCGCCCATGATGCGCGACATCTCGATATTGCCGACCCGGTCATACACGGCATCCGAATAGTTCACCCAGTTCTCTTGCACCAGCACGCATTTGAGGCCCAGGTGCGCGGCCACTGCTGCAACCTGGCGCGTTTGATTCGACTGGATGCCGCCGATGGAGACAAGCGTGTCGTAGCCGCCTTCCAGCGCTTCAGGGATCAGGTATTCAAGCTTGCGGGTCTTGTTGCCACCGAAGGCCAGGCCGCTGTTGCAGTCTTCGCGTTTAGCGTAAAGCTCGACCTTGCCGCCAAGGTGGTCGCTGAGACGTTTCAACGGCTGGATAGGCGTCGGTCCGAAAGTAAGCTGGTGACGTGGAAATTTTTTCAAGTTCATGGGAACGGCTCCTGGGGTTGGGGTGGGAGTGGGTATCCACGCATCAAAGCTGGCAAAGAAAACAGGCATGCTCAAATCCAGCTTTCATTGATGTTGAGATCAAATCCATATTAGAATCAATCGCAAGAAACATGGTTGCAAGTTTATTCAATTATTCGGATTTAAAATATCCATAAGATAAATACAGAAACCTTTTATTTTGTCTAAACACATATGAAAGCAACAAAATTGCGTGCGAAGACGTCACCGGACGGTGCCGTCGTCGAAACCATGGATCGCACCGACCGGGCGATCCTCAGGGCGCTGCAGCGCGACGCCTCGGTGTCGAATGTTGCGTTGGCGGCCAAGGTGAATCTGAGCGCTCCGGCATGTCTGCGAAGAGTCGAGCGGCTCAAGGAACTGGGGCTGATCAAAGGGATCGTGGCGCTGCTCGATCCGCGCGCCCTGGACGCCGGCACCCTGGTGATGATCGGCGTGGTGCTGGACCGGTCGACGCCGGAGTCGTTTGCCGATTTCGAGCGGGCCGCGCAAAAAGTGTCGGGTTGCCTCGAATGCCATGTGGTGACGGGAGAGTTCGACTACTTCATGTTGTTGCGGACCAAAGACAACGATAGCTACAACCGGCTCCATGCGGAGCAGTTGCTGTATTTGCCGGGGGTGCGGCAAATCCGTACATTCATGGTGCTCAAGCAAGTTCTTTCAACTACCCAGCTACCGATCTAGCGCTCCATTGCGCGTGTCCGATCGACTTGCCGCGGCTTACTGTGATCGCAGATGATTCAACAGATAGTCCAGGAATGTATCGACCACGCGCGGCAATGTGCGCCCGATCAAGGTTTGCACTTCGACCTGGCGTCCATCCAAACCGCGATCGCGGACCGGCAGCATGGTCATTTTCCCCTCTGCGACTCTGTCCCGAACCGATACTTCACCGGAAATCGAGATGCCGCCGCTGTACATCACAAAATTATACAAAGCCTCGACGTAGTTACTGGTCAGCACCGGCTCGAACAACAATTGCTGGCGGGTGCAGGCAATATCGAACAGCTGGCGCAAGGTGGTGTTCGGTTCCGGCAGGGCGATCGGATAGGCCGCCAATTGCGATAACGACACCTGCTTGAACTGGCTCAGCGGATGGTCTTTGCGCATGACAGCCATGACCGGAGCGGGCTGCTGGTGCACGACTTTGATGTTCGGCTCAGGAATGCGGCTGAAGGTGAGGCCGATATCCGCATTGCCCTCGCGCACCTGGCGCGAAACACTGGCTGGCGGCCCCACGTACAACTGGAACACGATCGCCGGATATTTTTTCTGGAAATCCGCGATCAGGCGCGGCAGGAAATCGATGGCGAACCCTTCGGTGCTGGCGATCCTGATCCTGCCACTTTTCAATCCCTTGAGCGACAACAGATCGGCCACCACGCGGTCGGCTTCCAGCGCTGCCTTGAGCGCGTGCGCGGCCAGGACTTCGCCGCCGGCGCTGAGTACCATGCCACGCGGGCGGCGCTCGAACAGCACGGTGTCCAGAATCTGTTCCAGGCCGCTGATCTGCCGGCTGATTGCCGAGCTCGCTACGTTCAGGCGTTGCGACGCTTCGCTGATCGAACCGCTGCGAACGACTTCGAGAAAATAGCGCAGCGACGTTTCTTGCAATTGATGCGATTTCATGGAAATGGCCTTATCTTAAATTTTTTCCGGCATTTTCTGCGTTCTGTTTTCAGCAACGCAGAGTTAGAAATTTGTTAGTTGTTGCAAGTTGTATTGTGACCTAGTATCAATTCCACGCTACGGTTTTCCCAGAAAAATTCTCGAAAAGGATGTTTGTGATGAAAATTTCCACTGCCTGGATGCACTGTATCTTGCTCGCCGCCAGCGCCGCCACTGCCACGTCGGCGCTGGCCGGCAAGGCCAACGATACGCTGGTCTACGCATCCGACAGCGAGGTTGAGAATATCGGCCCTTATCACAACAACTTGCGCGAAGGAGTCATCATTGCGCACCTGGCGTGGGATACGCTGGTATATCGCGATCCCAAAACCAACGAATACAAACCGCAGCTGGCGACTTCCTGGAAATGGGAATCGCCGACGGCGCTGGTGCTGGATTTGCGCCAGGGTGTCATATTTCACAACGGTGATAAATTCACCGCTGACGACGTAGTGTTTACCTTCAACTACGTGGCTTCCCCGGAATCCAAGGTGGTTACACGCCAGAATACCGACTGGATCAAAAGCGCCGACAAGCTCGGCGAATATAAGGTGCGGGTCAACCTGAAGCAGCCGTTCCCGGCGGCGCTCGAATACCTGTCCGGTCCGAC
>FTFY01000864.1_pt1 | contig 9858 bp, 7 predicted proteins | sample 1640561 | NCBI WGS metagenome assembly FTFY01 (sample SAMEA3914789, study PRJEB12502) | metagenome | biome: forest; material: soil | place: Canada | collected 2011-07-03 | depth 0.3 m | reverse complement strand
CGCAGACTGCCGGAAAGTTTGTCATCCTTGAGGATTTTTTCGAGTTCGCGGCGGAAAGTGCCGTTGTCGAGCAAGTTCGATTTCAGGTCGCGCAGCAGATTGCGCATCGCCATCAGGGCTTGCAACTCAGGAATCTGACGCGCCACATTCTCCGGAGAGAAATCTTTCATCGCCTTGAAATTGAGCGCCACGCTCATCTCCGAACCGTCGCCGGCCAGAGTGTTCTCAGCGGTGATCTTGGCTTCCGGATTGATATCGGCCAGTACTGCATCGAAATTGTTTTTGTTGATGTTGACCTTCTGACGATCGGCCAACGGCGCATGTTCTTTACCGGCACTGTAGTCGCCCATGACCAGCAGTTTTAAGGGTAATTCGACGCGCTTTTGCGCACCGCCGGTGTGTAAATCGAGGGAAATATTGACCCGCGCCTTGGGAATTTCCCGTTGAAAACTTTCGGCCATCCTGCCTCCTGTGAGAAGTGAAACACATCGAAGAAAGAGCTCATTAGATGCTAAAAAGAAAACATCTGTCAAACGGAAATTGTTAAATCTTATAAAAATGAAAATTATCTAGACAGCAAGTAAATTTCTGGTTAAGAATAAAAAGGAATAGCGATTGCAGCAAACTCAATCTGCCATTGCCTTGCGTTACATAACATTGAATAACGCGCCTGTTCGTTGCTTATTCCCATAGGAAAAACCAATATTTTCTCAAAACATTTCCCAACAATTGACGCTGTCAGCGATGCAACTAAAATCCAGCTAAGACGCGCCAATGGGCAACAATGACATTGGATATGAAGAAATTTTATACAGGAAATGTGATTTCAAATTAATAATAAAAAAGACACAATCATCTTTTTCATCGGCATCGAATTGTTAAATGGCAAATCCAGTTGCTGATTGTTATAAACGCTGGATTTTTCGCCCTATTTGGCTGAGCAACCTTCAACTTGACATCACAGAACAGCACACCACAGAAAATAATGCGGACATTTAAACCACTTTGGCACGAGGGCGTGATCCTGACGCCCCAGCATTTCCAGCAGCAAGAGCTCTGGTCGCAATTCAGCGGACGGCAACTGGCGGCCTTGACCGTTGCCGAACCATGGGGCGTGGTCGACGTGCAAATCGATGAACAAACACTGGGCGACGGCCGGCTGAAATTAACTGGCCTGAAATTGCGCTTACCCGACAGCACCATCATCGACACAGCCATTGCCGACGTACTGCCACCAGCGCGTGATCTGCTACGCGACATGCCTGCCGATCGGCAAAGCGCTGTCGTGCTCGCTGCCTTGCCGCTGCTGGGTGCCGAGGGCGGCAACTGCCGCTTTGACGAAGAAAAATTATCTCGCCCGCGCCGTTATTTCCGTGAATTCGTCAAAGTGCCGGATCTGTTCGGCGAGGGCGTGGAAGAACTGTCGGTACAACGCCATGCTGTGCATCTGCTGTTTGACTTCGAGACGCAGGCGGACGATGTGGTGTGTCCGATTGCGCGCATTGTCCGCAATGCCCACGGCAAGTTCGAAATCGACCGGACCTATGTGCCGCCCTGCCTGGTGCTGTCGGCGCACGCACGCCATATCGAACGCATCACCCGGCTGGCCGACATTTTATTGGCCAAAAGCACCGCGCTGTCGAGCCGGCGCCGCGAACGCGTTGATCAGATCGCCGAATTCGGTGTCGCCGACGTCTCGCTGTTCTGGCTCCTGCACTGTATCAATACCCATTGGCCGGAGTTGTCGTTTTTGTTGCGCCACCCGCATCAGCCGCCAGAAAAACTGTATGCCGTTCTAGCCCGTCTGGCCGGCGCCTTGATGACATTTCCCACCGGCACCACGTTGTCGGCACTGCCAGCTTACGAGCATGGCCAACAAGAGCAAGTGTTTTGCTCGCTGGAAGCGCTGATACGCGAGCTGCTGGACGCCATCATCCCATCGCGCGTGATCCCGATTGGCCTCACGCAAAAGGGTCCGAGCAGCTGGAGCGGCCAATTCAACGACGAGCGCTTGCTGGCCGGCGCCGATTATTACCTATCCGTGCAAGCGGCAGTCCCGGCGTTGCAACTGATCGAACAGTTTCCGAAGTTGTGCAAGATCGGCAGTCCTGACGACATCGATCACATCGTCAATGCGGCGCTGGCCGGGATTGCGCTGCGGGCGGTGCAACGGGTGCCGGCGGCCATCCCCATCCGCCTGGAAAACCATTACTTTGCGCTCGACACCAGCGACCCGGCCCATGCCCGGATGCTGGCGGCACGCGCCTGCCAGATTTATCTGCCGTCGTCGCTGCCTGACGCTTCGTTGGAACTGTTTGCGGTACTGACCTCATGACATCACATTCTTCTTACCCAACGCCTTCTATTCGCGCCTTACTGCGCGACACGGCGCTACAAGTCTCATTGCTCGCGCAAAAAGCCGCACCGGATGCCATCGACCTGCTGCGCGCCGATTGCATAAAATTAATCGCCGCATTCGATGCCGCCCTGGAACAGAGGCAAGTAGCAGCCGACGTCAAACAGGATGCAGTCTATGCCCAATGCGGCTTGCTCGATGAAACCGTATTGCGCCACTTGCCCGACAGCGCCAAGTCGACATGGGACGCCAACCCGCTGCAAGTCGAGCGCTTCCAGAATCACGATGCCGGCGAGCGGGTGTTTGAACGCATCACGGCGCGCATGCGCGAAACACCGCCCAATGTCGAACTGCTGGAATGCTATAGCACCATCTTGGGTCTCGGTTTCCGGGGACGCTATGCGCGTGCTGGCGAGGAAGAACGCACGGCCCTGATTACCGCCCTCGATGCGCAGATTGCGACACTGCGTCCGATGCCGGAACAGAGTTTGATCATCGATGCCTCCGGCAACAGCCGGCTGGACTGGCTCACTCGTCTTTCTCCCGGGGCCGTGGCGACCATCGCCACAACTGCCACGCTGTTGCTGTACCTGTTATTAAATCAGTCACTCGACCTGCAATTGGCCCCGCTGTTGCAGCAAAAGCCGTAATGAACGATCACCATTTAGGCTATCCCGCGCGCGCGCTCGTTGTGCTGGCCGCCGCACTGGGACTCGTGCTCGTATTGGGGATACTGCGGCTGGCGCCAGAAGTGAAATGGGCGTTGGTGGCGGTGATCGTGGTGGCGGCAGGCAGCATCATTGCCGTCTGGAGTCACCGCATCAATTGTGCCCGGAAACGCAGCGTGGAAATACTCAGCGCTCTGGGGGCGGTCACTGCCGACCTGCCACGCAGCCTGCGCACCCGCATGCCGCTGGTGCTGGTGGTGGGAGACGCCCTCGATCAGCTATTTCACGCTGAGGGCAGAAACCGACTGGCCCATGTTGGTGACGGCGCCATCTGGGTCCGCGTCGAACGCGCGCAGGACATGTCGCGTCTGGCACTGGTGTTGCGGCAATGGCGCGACGGCCGCGCTCCTGACGGCATCGTGCTGGCACTGGCGCCGGCCTTGTATGGCGACCAGCACGCCTTAACCCACTCCTTGCGCCTGATGCGTCAAGCCGCAAGCGATACGTCGCGTTTGTTGGGAACCCACATTCCCGGGTATCTGGCCTTGTATCAACGACTTACCAGCGCTGCGCCTGATGACGCCGTACCGCAGTGGTTCGGCGTATCGCGTGGACAGCCGATCCAGGATGCGGATGCCTTTGAGGCAGTGATGCAGGCTGCCGAAGCGCAGGCACAGCGCGCTCACGCACAAACGGCGCCAGCCTGGCGCGCAGCGGCCTTGCCGGATCTCGTTAGCTGGACCCGGCGTAGCGTGCTGTCGGTGCTCCAGGATCGCACGCAGCCGGCGTCGGTCTGGCCCCTATTTGGCATCGCCTGGATCGATTGCGGCCCTATTAACCATCCCACGTCGCCATGGAACCGGCATGTCCAGGAGCGCACACACCTGACGGCGCCGCCGTTCGCCGCCAGTCAGGCCCGTTGGCCGCTGCCCCAACCGCTGCTCGCCGCATTGCCGCAACGTGCATGGATCTCGCCGCGTTGGCGCGCGCTGGCCCATGCGCTAGTCATAGTCGCCGTGGCTGCGGCGCTGGCCGGATGGGCGGCGGCTACCAACAATCGCACCTTGCTGACCCAAGTCAGCAACAACATTGTGCGTTTTAGCAGTATTCCCGCTGCCAACGATGCGGCTCGACGCCATGCACTGGACGCGCTCACCGTCGATCGTAATCGGCTGGAGCGCTATCAGCGGACCGGTGTGCCGCTCCACTTGAGTTTCGGCATGTACCGTGGCGTTGCGGTCTTGCCGACGTTAAATACTGCGATTGTATCGTATCAACCACCGGCGCCGCCGCCAGCGCCCACCATTGTTACGCTTGACAGCATGTCGCTGTTTGCCAGCGGCCAGGCCAAGTTAAAACCCGGCTCAAACCGTGCCATGGTCGCCGCATTGGAGATGATCAAGGCGCATCCGGCTAACCGTATTCTGGTGGCCGGCCATACCGACAATGTCGGCGATCCGGCCAGCAATCAACGCTTGTCACTCGCTCGGGCCAGCGCGGTGCGCGACTGGTTGACCGAAGCTGCCGAGATGGCGCCGTCGCGCTTTGCCATGCAGGGCTATGGCGACACGCGGCCGATTGCTGACAATCAGACCGACTCCGGACGCGCGCGTAACCGTCGCGTCGACATCACTCTGGTGCCGGATGTTTCCGGGACCTGACAGCGCACCTCAGTATCGAGGCTTTTTAGTAGTAGTGTTTAACCAACAGGAGTAAGAATGGCAATTCCAGCATACATGTGGATCAAGGACGACGGCGGCGCTGACATCAAGGGTTCCGTCCGTATTCAAGGCCGCGAAGGTAGCGTCGAAGTCGTGGAATTCGACCACGCCATCGAAATCCCGACCGACGGCAATACCGGCAAGCTTACCGGCACCCGTGTGCACAAGCCGCTGACCTTCGTCAAGGAATTCGACGCGGCGTCGCCGTACCTATACAAGGCGGTCACCAGCGGCCAGACGCTCAAATCGGTCGAATTAAAATGGTATCAAATCGACGACGCCGGCAATGAAAAAGAATATTTCAATATGAAGCTGGACAACGTCAAGGTGGTCTCGGTGGCGCCTGTGATGCACAACATCAAGGATCCGGCACGCGAGAAATACAACCACCTCGAAAAAGTCGCCCTGCGTTACGAAAAAATTACCTGGGCCTATAAAGACGGCAACATCATTCATTCCGACAGCTGGAACGAAGGCCGTTAATCGTGTATTAATCCACGATAGTCGCTCAATCGCCTCATGATCCTCACGTACCGGCATGAAGGTCCAGGGGCAATTGGCTCGATGCCGGACGCTCGTGCGTTCGGCATGCTTCACGCATTCTCATCCGCTTGGCACACATCACGACTGTGCATCCAGGAGCGGCAGCAATACCGACAGACGATTTAATTCAGGACTCCCATGACACCACGCGACTCCACCCACCTGCTGCGTAAGCTTAACCCGCAATGCGCCAGCGCACTGGAAGCGGCAGCGAACCTGTGTCATGCGCGTGCGCATGGCGAAATCACCCTGGAGCACTGGTTACTCAAACTGATCGAGCCGGGTACGGGCGATATCCCGACGATCCTGCGCCACTACGAAATCGATATCGACCAAGTGTGGAATGCCTTATTGACTTCGCTGGAACGGCTACCGCACGACATGCGCGGCAAACCGGCACTGTCGCATACCTTGATGGAGGTGCTGCAACGCGCCTGGTTGACGGCGTCGATGGCCGACGAGATGCCCAATATCCGTTCGGCTCATATTCTGGCGGCGCTGGTGGATGCCCCGCATTGCTTGCGTGCTACCGACGCCTGGCCACTGTTAAGCATGACTTCGGCACAGATTCAGCGACTGGGTAACGTATTGGATGCGCGTTCGATTGAGTCGCGGGCTGACGAGAGCAGCGGGGATGTGTCAGCTACCGGTAGTACTCAACCCTCCTCAGCCGGACTACCGGCGTCAGGTCCATCAGCCTCGTCACCGAATGGTTCTGCAGCCACAAACAACACATCAACTAAAGCTGCTAACCGCACCGCAACGAACGGCGAAGCGCTGGCACGTTTTGCGATTGACTTGACGGCGAAGGCTGGTCGCGGCGAGATCGATCCGGTATTTGGGCGTGACCGTGAAATCCAGCAAATGATCGACGTGCTGGCGCGACGCCGCAAGAATAATCCGATACTGGTCGGCGAGCCCGGTGTCGGCAAGACTGCCTTGGTCGAAGGCTTAGCGCTGCTTGTGGCAGAAGGATCGGTACCGACGGTGATTCGAGACGTGCGGATCCTGACGCTCGACCTGGGCTTGTTACAGGCTGGCGCCGGTGTCAAAGGAGAGTTTGAACAACGTCTCAAGAATGTGATTGATGAAGTGCAGCAATCTCCGGTACCGATTCTGTTGTTTATCGATGAAGCACATACCCTGATCGGTGCCGGCAACAGCGCGGGCGGCGCCGATGCGGCCAATCTGTTGAAACCGGCGTTAGCGCGTGGCGAATTGCGCACCATCGCGGCGACAACCTGGTCGGAATACAAGGAGTATTTTGAACGTGATGCGGCTCTGGAGCGTCGCTTCCAGGTCATCAAGGTGGACGAACCGGACGACGCCAACGCTACCCTGATGTTGCGCGGCCTGGCGGCACGTTATGCGACGTATCACAATGTCCATATCCGCGATGAAGCCTTGACTGCGGCCGTGAAACTGTCGCGGCGTTATTTGACAGGACGGCAGTTGCCGGACAAGGCGGTCGACCTGATCGATACCGCTGCCGCCCGCGTAAAAATGGGATTGGAGTCGCCACCGGCCGAACTGGAACGCGCACGCGCCCAATTGGCTGCGCTGGAACTGGAAATAGATAAACTCAATGGCGATCAAGAGGCTGGCCTAGCAGGTCTGCAGGAACGTCACGAAGTGCTACAAAACGCGGCGGCGGCAGCAAAAATTGATTTTGATATTCTGAAACAGCGCTACCAACGCGAATTAGCGCTGGTGACGACAGTGCAGCAACGTCGCAGTGAATTCCGGCAGGCAGATCAAGCTGACGATCTTGCCGCCCAAGACACGGCTTTGCTGGCGTTGGTTGCGGCACAGCGCGCGTTAAGTGATGTACAGGGTAAGATACCGTTGGTGTTCGTCGATGTCGATGCGCAGGCAATTGCCCGAGTCGTCGCCGGGTGGACCGGGGTGCCGGTCGGCCATCTGGTCGAAGACGAACTGGCTAACTTGCTGTCGCTGGAACAGTCGCTGGCGACCCGTGTGGTGGCGCAAGATGAAGCGTTGACAGCCTTGGCGAGTAGCTTACGCACCGCTAAGGTCGGCTTGAAAAATGAACATGCGCCTCTGGGCGTGTTTCTGTTGGCCGGACCGTCCGGGGTCGGCAAGACGGAAACCGCCTTGGCGCTGGCCGATCTACTATTCGGCGGCGAGGCGGCGCTGACCACGATCAATATGTCAGAATACCAGGAGGCGCATACGGTATCGCAACTGAAAGGCTCGCCACCGGGTTATGTCGGCTATGGCCGCGGCGGCGTACTGACAGAGGCGGTACGGCAACGACCGTATAGCGTCATCCTGCTCGACGAAGTCGAAAAAGCACACCGCGATGTGCTTGAGATGTTTTACCAGGTGTTTGATCGCGGTACCATGCGCGACGGCGAAGGTCGCGAAATCAATTTTTGTAATTGCGTGATTCTGATGACTTCCAACCTCGGCAGTCAGGAAATCATGGACATGACCGGCAGCGACCCGACTATCTCTACTGCGCAATTGATGGAGGTGGTGCATCCGATTCTGTCGGGCCACTTCCAGCCGGCCTTGCTGGCGCGCTTCCAGCCGATCCTGTACCGGCCGCTGCAAGCCGAGGCCTTGGCGACGATCCTTCAGATCAAACTCGACGCCATCGCCGCCCGCTTGCAGCGTCAGTACGGCGTTCAGCTGATCTGCGACGAAGGTTTAATCGCCGCATTGGCGCAAGCTTGCCTGTTGCGCGAATCGGGCGCCCGCAATATCGATAGTCTGCTCAATCAGCAGATCTTGCCGGTGGTGGCGCGTGAACTATTGGTGCGGCTGGCCGCAGGCGGCATGCCGATCGAAGTGCACCTGACACACTCGGAGGACGGCAATCTGGTGGTGGAATTTTTACCGGACGATGTGACCGAAGCCGCGCTCGATGCTACAACACCAGCGCTTGTCGCAATACCCGATAACGTCAGCTAAGCGATGGCAACCGGACCGTCTTTATACGACATGCTGTTGGGGCACATCGGCGATGTACCTCTATCGGCCTACGAGGACAAAACGCTGGAAATTCTGAGCGTGATGGAAAATCTACGACGCATCCTCAACACGCGGGCCGGTTCGCTCAAGCACCTGCCCGATTTCGGTCTGCCGGATCTCACCAATGTCTACCGCAACCTGCCGGCATCCGCCCATTTGCTCAAGAAGCAGATGGAAGCCACCTTGCTGATCTACGAGCCTCGGATCAAGGGCATCGAGATCGACGTGCTGCCGGCCGATCCCGGCATGGTCATCAGTTACATGATGACCTGCCATTTGCGCAAGCAAGGGCTGGTGCGCTTCGGCACCCATTTTGAGCCAGAAGGCAGGACCTTATTGCATCTGCGCTGACTCATGTCGATAGCATTGGCGAAGTCGCTTGCCCTTTTTCTCTTACGTCCCATCTCAACAACACTACCATATCTTTTTATGAGCCGAACGACTCCTGTCACTTCGACAAACAATACACTTACTGAACAGGCTACCTACGATCCAAATCGCCTGCTCGATACATTGATTAAAAAATTGCAACTGAAAAATGACGCGGCGCTGAGCGAGGTGCTAGATATTTCTCGGCCTGTACTGAGCAAAATTCGCCACCGCCGTATCCCGGTAGGCCCAATCCTGCTCATTCGGATCCATGAAACGAGTGGCCTCAGTATCAGTGAATTACGCGCCCTGATGGGCGATTGTCGTCGCAAATATCGTGTTAGCGACAGGGTTATCGGGCAAAACAGAGATTGATGCATCCCCCCCAAAAAAAGGCGAACCACTCGGTAAGAAAAAATACCCGGCCAAAGATACATCACGTAAACAGCAACAAGTCAGAATGGGCCGGCAGCAAGCTGGAGAGCTCTTACGGCGCCTCGGGGTAAGTCGTCCGTCTTTGATACTGGCGATTGCCGAGTTGGATGCCTCAGCCAATTCGCGACTACGCGCTAGCAAACGCATCATCCACAACCCATCGTGCCGCATCCAAGTATTTATCCGCGGTGAATTGGTGAACACGAAGACGTCAAACAAGCGTACGGTAAAACTGACAATCCGCGCATTCGAAGTTTGCAGTGCCAGAAGGCATAGACGCTATTGAATGAAAGTGGCCGAGTATTCCATAACCCAAATACGAGCAGACCTTGAGCAAAGGAGCGAAATATTAGGGAACTGTATTGGGATCCCACCTTGAAACTGCTGGGAATACGGCATCGCCGACCATACTCCACTTGGTCGACCTGTGAGACTACCGGAATGATGGCTGACGCGCGGCTGGCGTTTATAGCAGTCCAACTCGGACATGGATTGGATTTTTTTATCGCGATTGTGCGGCGCAGATTTACGACCAAGATGATGGCCGCGAAATGAATAAAATCAAGGTGCACATCAGTGCAAAATATCCCAGAACTATCCCTGAGAATCTCAAAAACATCTTAACACATTGATTTAAAACAGAAAACTTGGTGGGAAGTACAAGTTTCGAACTTGTGACCTATCGCGTGTGAGGCGATCGCTCTACCCCTGAGCTAACCTCCCGGAGAGGTCGCTATTATGGCATAAAATTTCCGGTAAATAAAGCAGG
>FTFY01001190.1_pt1 | contig 10007 bp, 6 predicted proteins | sample 1640561 | NCBI WGS metagenome assembly FTFY01 (sample SAMEA3914789, study PRJEB12502) | metagenome | biome: forest; material: soil | place: Canada | collected 2011-07-03 | depth 0.3 m | reverse complement strand
CAACTGCGGATCGGTATAGGCCGAGGATGGAATCCCCAGGCGGAAGAATTTTTGCTGCGCGTCTTCCGCCACCAGGCCGCAACTGCCGAAGCCGTAGAACTCGATACGGCTGGCCTGGCTCAAGGCTTCGATCACCCGCGACAGGGTATCGGCGTTGAGGTTGTCGCGCACTTCCATCATCGCTGAAATGGTGTTGTCGACCACCTTTACGCCGACATCCAGCGACGAATCGCCGACGTGAACCTGACTGTGCGCAACCGGTACCGTGCCAGTGACACCCGAGGCCAACTTCAGCTTGAAATCAGCCAGGCCCTGGCAACCCATGGTGCGGCAAAAGCGAATCACCGTCGGCTGGCTGACATCGGCACGCCGGGCGATTTCTGAAATCGGTTCGCTCATTACGGCGCGTGGATGGGCCAGGATCAGGCTCGCAACCTTTTGCTCGGCGGGTGAAAACTGATCACGCGCTTTACGGATTTTTTCCAGGATAGGCACGGCGTTGCCGCCACCGAGATGCTCGGAAAGGATAGCTGCAACCCCAACGAAGGCTGGATAAGGCGCAGTAATGACAAAGGTCGGGACTTTGGCCAGGTAACTGCTGAAGCGCCCTTTGCTTTCGAAACGCGCGCGAAACGGCGAGCGTGCGAAATAATCGCCCAGGCGCGGCACCACGCCGCCGCCGATATACAAGCCGCCCAGCGTACCTAAGGTCACTGCGACGTCTCCCGCTACCGTGCCCAGCATCGCACAAAAACACTCCACTACTTCCATACACAAGGGATCCCCGCCTTGCAGTGCGCGCTCGACGATCTGCGCAGTATGCAAGGGCTCAGGCTTGATGATTCCTTGCAAGTCGGCCAAGGCATGGTAAATCATTTCGATGCCGGGGCCGGAAACCAGGCGCTCGGCAGAAACGTGCGAATAAGTACGCCAGCAATAGGCCAGCACAGCCGCCTCGCGCGCGTCACCGGGGGCGAAGGTGACATGGCCGCCTTCGCTGCCCAGTGCAATCCAGCGCCCTTCCGTGGGAATCAAACCGCCAACGCCAAGTCCGGTACCGGCGCCAACCAGGCCGATCACGCCGCCACTCAACGCCCGCCCGCCACCAACCTGAATGCAATGCGATTGCTCCAGATGCGGCAACGACATCGACAGTGCAGTGAAATCATTGACCACCAGCAGCGTGTCCAGATTCAGACGGCGGCGCGTATTTTCAATCGAAAATTCCCAATGATGATTGGTCATCTTGATGTCGTCGCCCTGCACCGGATTGGCGATCGCGATCGCCGCATGCCGCACTTGCGAACGGGCGCTGACAGGCACGTTCGCAGCCAGGTATGCCTCGACCGCCAACGCGAATTCGGCGTAGTCGGCACAGCGCAAGGTCTGAATCGTGTCGATCTGGCCCGGTGCGCGCTCTAACCCGAAGCGCGCATTGGTACCGCCGACATCTGCCAGCAGGCGGGGACCATCCAGATAGCTAGTTGCCGAATTCTCGCTAGCGCTCATGATCGTGGATGAAGACATGGTGTAAAACTTTCACTTAAATGCTAATACTGTTAGTAGGATGTGCGGTAGCGATTTTTTACACGCTTTTCCGCACGTCTCAAATTTTTCAATCAGGCAACTCAACGATCTTCCGGCCACTGGGCTCCTGCACGCGCCATCATCGCAAACGATGCTGTCGGGCCCCAGCTGCCTGCCATATAAGGTTTAGGCTGAGATGAACTGCTTTGCCAGTGGTGCAGCAGCGGCTCGACCCAGCGCCAGGCTGCCTCTTGTTCGTCGCGCCGCACGAACAAAGACAAATTTCCACGAATTGCATCTAGCAACAAGCGCTCATACGCTTCTGCCCGGCGTTGCTTGAAAGCCTGGTCGAACGCCAGGTCAAGCGCTACCGGCTGTACCGTCATGCCATCGCCAGGCTGTTTTGCCAGGCAATGCAGTTGAATCGATTCGTCCGGCTGCAGGCGGATCACCAGGCGGTTGCTGCTGCCCCCGGCCTGCCCGCCTGGCATCGGCAAAATGGCGTGCGGGATAGGCCGGAAGGTAATCACGATTTCCGCCGTGCGCTGCGCCAGGCGTTTTCCTGTACGCAAGAAGAACGGCACCCCGGCCCAACGCCAGTTATTGATCTCTGCATGCAGCGCAACGAAAGTTTCTGTATGCGACTGGGCGGCGACTCCGGGTTCTTGCTGATAACCAGCAACCGATTGCCCGTCGACTGCACCCGACACATACTGGCCGCGCACCGCTTTAAGCTCCATGTCTTCGGGCGAAAACGGTTTCAATGCACGCAACACACGCAATTTTTCATCACGCACAGCATCCGCATCCAGCGAGGTCGGCGGTTCCATCGCCACCATGCACAATAATTGCAGCAAATGGTTTTGCACCATGTCGCGCATGGCGCCGGTAGCGTCATAAAATTCACCACGGCCTTCGACACCCAACTGCTCGGCAATCGTCAGCTGCACGTGCGCTACCGACTCGCGTCGCCACAGCGGCTCAAACAAGGAGTTGGCAAAACGCAAAGCCAACAGGTTTTGCACTGCTTCCTTGCCCAGGTAATGATCTATACGATAAATCTGGTCTTCGGCAAACACGCGGGCTACCGCATCGTTGATCGCCCGCGAGGACAGCAAATCATGGCCGAGCGGCTTCTCCAGTACCAGCCGCGCCTGCGACAGATCGATATCGCTGGCGGCAAGATTGGTGCAGATCGGCTCGAACAACGATGGCGAAGTCGCCAGATAAAACACCGATACCGCTTTGCTAGCTGCCAGCGTCTGTGCCAGCAACCGATAACCGGCGCGGTCCAGCAGATCCAGCGGCAGATAAGTGATGCGCGCCAGAAAACTTTGCCAGTGCGCCTCGTCCTGCGCACCTGCCAGCCCGCTTTTCACGTAGGGGATAGCACTCTTGCTGACCCAGGCCAGGTAATCCTCCTGGCTGAAATCCTGCTTGGCGACACAGATGATGCGGCCGTCCTGATGCAACTTCCCTTCCCGATGAGCAACAAACAACGCAGGAAGAATCTTCCGCATCGACAGGTCGCCGGTCGCTCCGAAAAGCGTAAAAGTAAAAGGAATATGTGGTTGCATCAAAATTTTTGTAATAAATAAAAAACTTATATTGCAATATTAATGTAGCATTACTACAATTACAAGCGGCGAAAAGAGTAATTCAGGTATATTTGCAGGAAAATTCAAGATCGCATGTAGTTTTACTAGTTTTTGACATGATACACATGGACAGTGAATTGCGCAGGACTCAGGTGATGTGCAAGGATAGTGTCGTACGGCAATGAATCGCCAATGTGTGCGTAGAGGTTTGAAGTGAGAGTAAGAAAGTAGTGCCTTTAGTACCTACCATTCAGGTAATTAAGTATTCATCGTAAGCATTCATCGCAAACACAACTGAACCAGGAGACAAGAATGAAACTGAGTCAAATAATAAAATCGGTATTCGCAACTACAGCGCTGCTGTCCAGCGCCGCCGCAGTTCACGCGGCAGAAGTAGAAGTACTGCATTACTGGACTTCCGGCGGCGAAGCCAAATCGGTCGCCGAGTTGAAAAAAATCATGGAAGCCAAGGGCGTGACCTGGAAGGATTTTGCGGTTGCCGGCGGCGCTGGTGAAAACGCAACTACCGCACTGAAAGCCCGCGTCATCGCCGGCAGCCCTCCGACAGCGGCGCAGATCAAAGGCCCGTCGATCCAGGAATGGGGTCAAGAAGGCGTGCTGGCCAATATCGATGCTGCAGCTACTGCAGGCAAATGGGATTCGCTGTTGCCTAAGGTCGTGTCCAACACCATGAAATACCAAGGCCACTATGTAGCGGCGCCAGTCAACGTGCATCGCGTTAACTGGCTCTGGATCAACCCTGAAGTCTTGAAAAAAGCTGGCGCCAAAACACCAACTACCTGGCCTGAATTCTTCGATGCCGCAGACAAGATCCAGAAAGCCGGCTTCATCGCTGTCGCCCACGGCGGCCAGCCTTGGCAAGATGCGACCGTATTTGAAACCGTTGCGCTGGGCGTAGGCGGCGCCGATTTCTATAACAAGGCACTGGTCAAGCTGGATCCTGCGACCCTGACCGGCCCGACCATGATCAAGACCTTCGATACCCTGGGCAAGATCAAGGGCTATATCGACAAGAACGCGGCAGGCCGCGACTGGAACCTGGCGACCGCGATGGTCATCAACGGCAAGGCCGGCATGCAATTCATGGGCGACTGGGCTAAAGGCGAATTCACCGCTGCAGGCAAAGTACCTGGCAAAGACTTCCTGTGCGTAGCAGCACCTGGCACCGAAAAGTCGTACACCTACAACATCGATTCGATCGCCATGTTCAAGGTCAAGAATCCTGATTCGCAAAAAGCTCAGCTGACACTGGCAACCGCCATCATGAGCCCTGAGTTCCAGGAAATCTTCAACTTGAACAAGGGTTCGATCCCTGTGCGTCCTGATATCCCACGCACAAAATTCGACAGCTGCGCCATCAAGTCGATGGACGACATGGCCGCGTCCAGCAAAGCCGGCACGCTGGAGCCAAGCATGGCACATGGCATGGCAGTCAATTCTGCGGTGCAAGGTGCTATTCTTGACGTAGTTTCCAAGTTCATGAATTCGAACATGACCTCGCAAGCTGCGGTACAGGCCCTGGCAAAAGCGGCAAAGACGCAATAAGTGTAGTTGCTTGATAGTTGTTGATATATATTGTTTAAATATCACTTACATATCATTTGTTCAATAGCGTAATAAGAGCAGGGGCCGAAGCGAGTAAGATCGTCTTCGGCGCCCGCCCCGCAGGAAGAAATAGCAGTGCCACTGCCGTTTAGCTTTGCTTTTTAAGCTGTGCTTGTGAAGCTCTACTTCTTGCGCCGGCTCTGATCCTGCTTCAGGAGACTTGCATGTCCGATCACACCCTCCCCTATACAGCTGCCGCTGTCGGGAGCTCAAGCAACACGCCCAAGCAGCAAGGGCGCATTGCGGCAATCGCCGATGCCTGGTTACCGCGCATCGTACTGTCGCCTACCATCATCCTGTCACTGGTTTTTGTGTACGGCTTCATTGGCGTCACCGCCTGGCTGTCGTTTACCAATTCACGGATGCTGCCGAACTACGAAATTTCCGGCTTCAATCAATATGTCACGCTGTTCGGCCTGGATCGCTGGTGGGTTGCTGCCGCCAACCTGGGCATTTTCGGCGGCTTGTTCATTCTGTTCTGCCTGGCCATCGGCCTCATCATGGCAATCTTCCTGGACCAGCAAATCCGCGGCGAAGGTGCATTGCGCGCGATCTACCTGTATCCGATGGCGCTCTCGTTCATTGTTACCGGCGCTGCCTGGAAGTGGATTTTGAATCCGGGCCTGGGCCTGGAAAAAATGATGCACGACTGGGGCTTCGCCAACTTCCATTTCGACTGGCTGGTAAATTCCGATTTTTCGATCTATACGGTGGTGATCGCCGGCGTCTGGCAATCTTCTGGATTCGTGATGGCCTTGTTCCTGGCCGGCCTGCGCGGCATCGACGACAGCATCATCAAAGCGGCCATGGTTGACGGCGCCAGCTTGCCGACCATCTATCGACGCATCGTGATTCCGGCGTTGCGGCCGGTGTTCTTCAGCGTGTTGCTGGTACTTGCCCATATCGCCATCAAGAGCTTTGACTTGGTCATGGCGCTGACCGCGGGCGGCCCCGGAACCTCTTCCGACCTGCCGGCAATTTTCATGTATCAATTCTCCTTCTCACGCGGTCAGCTTGGCGTAGGTGCAGCCTCGGCCATGATGATGCTGGCAACCGTACTCGCAGTGCTGGTGCCCATGATGTACCTGGAAACCAAAGGAGCGCGCAATGGCCGCTAACAGCACTAGCAACACTATCTATAACGAAAACAGCAAGCTCAGCGTCGGCCGCGTAGTGATCTACGCCCTGCTGGTTTTGGTTGCACTGTACTATCTGGCGCCGCTGTACGTGATGTTGAGCACCTCGGTGAAAACCCTGGACGAAATCCGTTCCGGCAATTTGCTGTCGCTGCCGATGGCGCCGACCGGCGCAGCCTGGAGCAAAGCATGGAGCACCGCGTGTACCGGTGTCGACTGTAACGGCCTGGAACCGTTCTTCTGGAACTCGATCAAGATATCGGTCCCGGCCGTCTTGATTTCTACCCTGCTCGGTTCGCTTAACGGCTACGTGCTGGCGCACTGGCGCTTCCGCGGTTCGGAAATCCTGTTCACGGGCTTGATGGTGGGCTGCTTCATTCCATTCCAGGTAGTGATCTTGCCGATGGCGCGCCTGCTGGGCACCGTCAACCTGGCCAACACCACAACCGGCCTGGTATTCGTCCATATCGTCTACGGTATCGCCTTTACCACCCTGTTCTTCCGCAATTACTACGTGACGGTGCCGGAAGAACTGGTCAAGGCCGCCAGAATCGATGGTGCGGGCTTCTTCATGACCTATCGCAAAATCATTTTCCCGTTGTCGCTGCCGATTTTCATGGTCTGCTTCATCTGGCAATTCACGCAAATCTGGAACGACTTCCTGTTCGGCGTGGTGTTCGGCGGCTCCGATGCCAAGCCGGTCACGGTTGCATTGAACAATCTCGTGAATACCTCTACCGGCGTCACCGAATACAACGTCAACATGGCAGCGGCGATCATTGCCGCGTTGCCGACCTTGGTGGTGTATCTGCTGGCTGGTAAATACTTTGTGCGCGGCCTGACTGCTGGTGCGGTCAAGGGTTGAGAATAAAATTTAAGGAATGATTTAATAATGGCAAGCTTATCAATTCGCAATGTGCGCAAGGTTTACCCGAACGGCAACGAAGTCCTCAAAGGTATCGACCTTGAAATCGAAGACGGCCAGTTTCTGATCCTGGTCGGCGGCTCCGGCTGCGGCAAATCAACTCTGCTGAACATGATTGCCGGACTCGAAATGGTGTCCGAGGGACAGATCATGATCGGCGACCGCTGCGTCAACGATGTACCGCCTAAAGAGCGCGACATCGCCATGGTGTTCCAGTCCTATGCCCTGTATCCGACCATGACGGTGCGTGAAAACATTTCGTTTGGCCTGGGCATCCGCAAGGTACCGAAAGCGGAACAAAAGCAGATCGTCGAACGTGTCGCCACTACGCTGCAAATCACGCACCTGCTGGATCGCAAGCCGGCGCTGTTGTCGGGCGGGCAGCGCCAGCGCGTCGCCATGGGCCGTGCGATTGCACGCGATCCATCGCTGTTCCTGTTCGACGAACCGCTGTCCAACCTGGATGCCAAGCTGCGGGTCGAGATGCGCGCGGAAATCAAGCTGATGCATCAGCGTCTGGGCAGCACCATCGTGTATGTCACGCATGACCAGATTGAAGCGATGACCCTGGGCGACCGCATCGCCGTGATGAAAGACGGCGTGGTGCAGCAGTTCGGCAGTCCGCAAGAGATCTATGACAACCCTAGCAACCTGTTCGTGGCTGGTTTCATCGGCTCGCCGTCGATGAATTTCATGCGCGGCAACCTGGTGGCGAATGGCCATGGTCCGGCATTCGAACTCGAGCATGCAGGGCAGAAAACCCTGCTGCCACTGGCGCCGGCGCAAGCGCAAGATCCGAAAATCGCTTCCTGGATCGGCCGCGAAATCATCCTTGGCATCCGTCCGGAGCACGTCACAGATGCCTTAAGCGCACGCGGTTCGGAATCCCATGACAGCAACGGCAACTATCATCCGACCGAAGTCGGCTGCACGGTTGAGCTGACTGAACCTACCGGCCCGGATACGCTAGTGTTTACCAACTTCAATAACGCCCGCGTAACTTGCCGTACGCATCCGCGTGCTGCGGCCAAGCCTAAGGATAAGATGCAGCTGGCGTTCGACCTGTCGAAGGCGGTGCTGTTTGATGCCGAGACCGAGGACCGGATTCGCTGATGACGTGACGCACATCTGCCGGATCAGAATATAAGGTATTGCTGATCTGGCAGCTGTTCATCGGTCCATCTGTGTTGTGCAGGCATAAATTGCGTAGAATGGCTGGAAAGTATTCCGCTGTCGTTCCGACTAACAGTTCTGTTTTTCTACGCTGCCATGAACCAACTCGAACAACTCAAGCAATTCACCACCATCGTTGCCGACACCGGCGACTTTCAGTCCATCCAGGCGTTTGCGCCGCGCGACGCCACCACCAATCCGTCGCTGATCCTGAAAGCGGTGCAGAAACCCGAATACCAGCCACTGCTGAGCCAGACCGTGAAGGCGCACAGCCAGCAATCGACCACCGACATCATCGATCATCTGCTGATCACATTCGGCAAAGAGATCCTGAAAATCATCCCGGGCCGGGTTTCAACCGAAACCGATGCGCGCCTGTCCTTCAATACCCAAGGCACCATCGACAAAGGGCACGCCCTGATCAAGCTGTATGAAGCCGCCGGCATAGACCGTGAACGGGTGCTGATCAAGATCGCCTCTACCTGGGAAGGCATTCGCGCTGCCGAAGTACTGCAAAAGGCCGGTATCCATTGCAACCTGACCTTATTGTTTTCATTGCCACAGGCGATTGCCTGCGCCGAAGCCAGCGTGCAGCTGATCTCGCCATTCGTCGGCCGTATCTACGACTGGTACAAGAAATCCAGCGGCCAGGATTACACCGGCGCCGACGACCCAGGCGTGCAGTCGGTCAAACAGATCTACAGCTATTTCCGCAAATACGGCTATGCCACCGAAGTCATGGGCGCCAGTTTCCGCAATACCTCGCAAATCGTCGAACTGGCCGGTTGCGACCTGCTCACCATCAGTCCCGACCTGCTGCAGAAACTGGCGGAAAGCGACGCTCCGGTCAGCCGTAAGCTGAGCCCGGAAGCTGCGCAACAGAGCACTCAGGAAAAAATCGACATGGACGAAATCACTTTCCGCACCATGTTGAACGACGATGCAATGGCGACAGAAAAACTGGCGGAAGGCATACGCCAGTTCAGCGCCGATGCGGTCAAACTGGAAAAGATGGTAGACGCTTTGCGTTGATGATCGCCTGCGCAAGCCGGCACATCGCTGCAATGCTATAAAAAAATGGTCTCAATGTGAATTGGGGCCATTTTTTTCGCTGCTTACGTATTTGCTGCTTGCGTATTTATTTGATTACTTAAACACCACTGTCTTGTGCCCGTTGAGCAAAATCCTGTGTTCGATAAACCACTTCACTGCCCTCGCCAGCACCACGCATTCAACGTCGCGCCCGATGGCGGTCAAGGTCTCAGGTTCCATCGCGTGATCAACCCGTGCTACGTCCTGTTCGATAATCGGACCTTCATCCAGATCGCCGGTGACGAAATGGGCAGTGGCGCCGATCAGCTTCACGCCGCGATCATGCGCCTGGTAGTAAGGTTTGGCGCCTTTGAAACTAGGCAGGAAGGAATGATGGATATTGATTGCCCTTCCCGTCAGCGCGGTGCACATGGCAGGCGACAGAATTTGCATATAACGCGCCAACACCACCAGATCGATATTGTTGGCTTCGACAATTTCCATCACCCGCGCTTCCTGCGCCTGTTTGGCTGCAGCTGACGCGCCCGTGGCCAACGGCAGATGGTGGAACGGAATGTTATAGCTGGCGGCCAGCTGATAAAAATCGGTGTGATTCGAAACGATCGCCGAAATTTCTACCGGCAGCAAACCGCTTTTGTAGCGGAACAGCAGATCATTCAGGCAATGGCCGATTTTCGACACCATCAACATCATGCGTGGCTTCTTGTGCGCATCATGCAATTGCCAATGCATTTGCATGGTATCGCCGAGAGTAGAAAATTCTGCCCTCAGGCGCTCATCGGTAATCGTTGCATCCTCGGAGGAGAAATGCACGCGCATGAAAAACAGCGCGGACTGGGCATCGCCAAACTGGGCTGAATCGATGATATTGCAACCGTGGTCCGCCAGGAAACCAGAGACGCGATGGACGATTCCGCGTTGATCGAGGCAGGACAAGGTGAGAATGTATTCTGGATAGCTCATGATTTT
>FTFY01000973.1_pt1 | contig 10061 bp, 11 predicted proteins | sample 1640561 | NCBI WGS metagenome assembly FTFY01 (sample SAMEA3914789, study PRJEB12502) | metagenome | biome: forest; material: soil | place: Canada | collected 2011-07-03 | depth 0.3 m | reverse complement strand
TACGCCGAAATCCAGCCGCACTCGGTAACTATCCTGGCCGACACCGCGATCCGCGGCAAGGATCTGGACGAAGCCAAAGCCACCGCGGCAAGACAGCAGGCCGAGGAACGTTTGCAGAATCTGGCGTCGAACATCGACTACGCGTTAGCGCAAGCCGAGTTAGCGGAAGCGACTGCGCAACTCGCCACGCTGGCGCAGATGCGACGCGGCAAATAACCTGATCGAGGCGCCTGGCTGACGTCAGGCGCCTCACGGCAAATCAACGCGGTTGCAGTGTAATTCCGCCATTCGATGGACGGCCACCGCCACCCTGGGGTCTGCCACCTGATGGCCGGTTTCCGCCCGGTGGCCTGGCGCCGTGTGGCGGACGATTTCCGCCGCCGAAGCCCGGCTGCGGATGCGGCCGGCCTGGCTTGACTACCGGTGGTTTCGGATGTGGCCTTGGCGGCGGCCGCACATTTACCGGAGGACGCGGCCGGTGCGGCCGATGCGCCCAGTGCGACTGCTGTCCGTACCAGGGCCGGTTGCGATAATTCTGGTTCCAATAAGCGCCAAGGGTAAAGGCGATGATCGGCAATCCGATGCTGCTGCCGTAGCTCATCACCGGTACCGGATTGCCTTGGTACGGATAGTTCAGGTTTTGCGCATACACCCAACCCCGATTGCCGTCCGGCAGCGATACATCGCACCAGGTATAGCCGTTGATACAACCAGCCACCGATACCGGCGTGCCGGGACGAAGCTGCGCCACCAGCGGATAATCGCGTGCCGGACCGGCCCGCAGATTGACGTTTTTGCTGGTAAATGCCTGTTGCTGGGCAATTGCCGCGACAGGAACGCTGAAGCATGCGACTGCAATCAACGGCAACAAACGGATGCGGATCATGAACACCTCCAATGGATTGACAATCGATACTGCGCCCTGCGCGAACGCTGTTAAGAATACATCGAAAATTACTTAGTGGAAATACTGCACTCACTGATACACGCTATCACCTAGCATGGAGATGAATAGTCGCATGGAACAATGTGAAAAAGATAATTTTCATTGCTGGAAGAAGAATTTTGCGAAATTTTTCTGAGAAGTTACGCAGAAACGATCACAGAAAATCAGGCGGCAATACGATTGCGCCGTATGCCTGGAAGGTGGATCGAAGTCCAATTTTTGGAGAATGGATATTTCCAGAACCGATGGTGGAGCACTTTGGTACTGGCAATACTGGTGACGGAGTGGGGGTCTTCCCAGGAAGACTCCCACTTGACGCTGCATCCCACTATCGTCTAGCGATGTTTAACCTGTATTGACGTCGTATTCACACCATACCGGCATCATGCGCCTGCTGGTCGGCATGGTAAGAACTACGCACCATGGCACCCACCGCGGCGTGCGCAAAACCCATCTTGTAGGCTTCTTCCTCATACATCTTGAAGACATCAGGATGCACATAGCGCCGCACCGGCAGGTGATTCCCGCTTGGCATCAGGTACTGGCCGATGGTCAGCATGTCGACGTCATGGGCGCGCATGTCGCGCATGACTTGCAATACTTCTTCATCGGTTTCGCCGAGGCCGACCATGATGCCGGACTTGGTCGGCGTGTTCGGATGCAGCGCCTTGAAGCGTTTCAGCAGGTTCAGTGAATACTCATAATCGGAGCCGGGCCGCGCTTCCTTGTACAGGCGCGGTGCGGTTTCCAGGTTGTGGTTCATCACATCGGGTGGCGCCAGGTTGAGGATTTCCAGCGCGCGATCCATGCGGCCGCGGAAATCGGGCACCAGGATTTCAATCCGTGTATTCGGCGACAACGCCCGTACGTGGCGGATGCAATCGGCGAAATGGCCGGCGCCGCCGTCACGTAAATCGTCGCGGTCGACGCTGGTGATGACGACGTAATTCAATTTCAGCGCGGCGATGGTCTTGGCCAGATTTTCCGGCTCGTTGACGTCGAGCGGATCCGGGCGGCCGTGGCCGACATCGCAGAACGGGCAGCGACGGGTGCATTTGTCACCCATGATCATGAAGGTGGCCGTACCCTTGCCGAAACATTCGCCGATATTCGGGCAGCTGGCTTCTTCGCACACCGTGACCAGGCTATTGGCGCGCAAGATGTCCTTGATTTCATAAAACCGCGACGATGGCGAGGCTGCCTTGACGCGTATCCAGTCCGGCTTTTTCAGGGCTTCAATCGGAATGATCTTGATTGGAATGCGCGAAGTCTTGCTGGCGCCTTTTTGCTTTGCGGACGGATTGTAGCTAGCGGTGGCGATGGTGGCTTCTGCAGGCAGCGACGGCGTGGTTTCTGTGGTCATGGTCTAGGCATTTCCTTGCTGGAGTCTCGAAAAAGGACTCAGTTAAAACGGTCTATCAATTTGTGAGCAAGCGCTAACTGCACCTCTGAGAGAGCACTATCAACGCCTAGTGTTTTCATATCGACGGTGGCGAGGTCTTCGTAGCCGCATGGATTGATCCAGGAAAAAGGCGTCAGATCCATGGCAACATTGAGCGACACACCGTGGTAAGTGCAGCCGCTGCCTCTTACTTTCAAGCCAAGCGCGGCGATCTTCGCACCCTGCCAGGCGCCGTCGGCAATATAAATCCCGGGCGCGCCGGCCTTGCGTTCACCAGCCAGATTATACGCTGCCAGCGTGTCGATCACCGCCTGCTCGATACCCTGCACGAATTCGCGCACAAACAGGCGCGCGGCTGGACGGCGGCGGCGCAAGTCCAGCAACAGGTAAATCACTACCTGACCCGGTCCGTGATAAGTCACCTCGCCACCGCGATCGGTCTGTATCACCGGAATCTGATGCGGCGCCAGCACATGGCTCGGATCGGCTCCCAAACCCAGTGTAAACACCGGCGGATGTTCAACTATCCACAACTGGTCTGGCGTATCGGGGGAACGGGAATCGGTAAACGCGCGCATCGCGTCAAAACTGACTTGATAAGGTTCTACGCCGCGCTGAATGATTTGGGGGCTAGGCAGAAGATCTGGGGAAATGAGTTGCTGCGCACTGGACATACCGCAAGTGTACCGAAAATCGGCCGTTGGCGTGCGCCAACGGGCGCGCCGTCAGGCCGGAATGCGGCCTAACGGCATCCAGAAACGCAATGTCGAGAGCAAAGCGATGTTGCGACCACGTCACGGTAGCAGGTGCACATCTGATATCAAATCAGCAAGCTGCAGGACTAGCGCCGAGTGGCTTGCTAAAGCCGGCGCGTGCGCTCGACGACGGCAGACGAGTCGCTTGTTGTTGAACTTGCACCACGCTGTTGCCTTTGACAGCTTCGATGACGATATGGCTGTCAGCGGCAACGCTCAGGAATTGCCCGGCAGACAACCAGTAGTCGTCGCCGTGCCCTGTTACGGTCACCCACACGCGGCCTTGCGTGATTTGCAGGGTTTGGGCTACCGGGGCGGTTACCGACGTGGCTGTACCGGCATCTATGGTTAAAGACTCGTTAGCTAATAATTTTCTCATGATGTCACTCCTTGAAACTGCTGGTATATTGGACGCTACATCTCAATTCACACCGCTTGATATAGACGTTCCTTGTTTCTACAGAGTCATTTTAGACAATCTACAGGCAGTAACAAAACGAGTAATTTTCTCCTCCCTTGCTAATTTTTCTCATATAAAATGGCCGATCTCCGAAAATTGCCTAACCTTTCTGCCCTGCGTGCCTTCGAGGCTGCGGCACGCAATGACAGCTTTTCGCGCGCCGCGGAAGAAATCTATGTGACGCCGGGTGCGATCAGCCATCAAATCCGGGCCTTGGAGCAGGAGCTGGGCATCATGTTGTTCAGCCGCCACGGCAAGCGCATCACGATCACCGAGCAAGGGCAGCGCTTTGCCGCCGTCATCCGTAAATCCTTGAATGAAATCGCATTTGCGGCCGAAGCCTTGAAGATGGATGCCAAGCAGAAGCGCTTGACCATTTCCGCCCTGCCCTCGTTTGCTGCACGCTGGCTGGCGCCGCGACTGTGGAAATTCATCGACCTGCATCCGGATACCGAGGTAGTGCTGCAATCGAGCAGCCACCTCAACGACCTGGAGCGTGAACCTATCGATGTCGGCCTGCGCTACGGCCTGGGCCACTATCCGGGCCTGGTGGTGGAAAAACTGATGGACGATTATTACTATCCGGTGGCCAGCCCGAACTACCGTGGCGGCAACCTGCCGAAAACGCCGCAGGAGCTGGAGCAGTGCAGCCTGTTGCGCATGGATACCGAGTCATCTTGGATGCCGTGGTTCGAGGCCGCGGGTATCGACCTGCTGGAGCCGACTGGCGGCTTGCTGATCGAGGATGCGTCGATGCTGCTGCGTTCGGCTTCGGATGGATTGGGGATTGCTTTGACGCGGCACGCGATTGCGCTGCAGGAAATTGCTTCGGGGGAGTTGGTGCGTTTGTTCGATGTCGTCGCGCTTTGCCCGCTATCCTATTATTTCGCCTGCACCAAGGAAGCGCTGAGCAAACCGCAAGTGCAGGCATTCCATCGCTGGCTGCTGGACGAGATCAAGACTTTCAAGGCGCAAAGCGAATGGCCCGGAGGGCCCGAGCCATCGTGATCCAATAAGGATTTAAAGCACCATCTTTACCATCGGGTGCGACGACAAGGCCCGATACAAATCATCCAGCTGTTCACGGCTAGTGGCGCGGACGGTGGCAGTCAGGCCTGTATAGTTACCCTTGGACGATGGCCGCACTTCCAGCTTGTCGATATGAAAAGTCGGATCATGCTGTACCACCACGCCGACCATGGTAGGCGCAAATGCATCGTGCGTAGGCCCCATGATCTTGATGGGAAAATCGCTTGGGTATTCGATCAGGCTTTCGGCAGGGGGAATAACCTGGTTTTCAGTGGGCTCGGTCATGATGGTTGCTCTTTAATGGTGACGCAGGATACTAGTTTACTCCCGAAAAGGATTCCTGCACTAAAAGCTTATCGGCGACCGCGATTTGCCGGTACGGCATGTACAAAAGGAAACAGGGCAGAAACCCACATGATTTCCACCCTGCAATACCTACAACAGCTGTGCGCTACTGCGTTCCGTAGTTAAGCCGCCTTGGCCGCCTGATAAGCCTCGTATAACTGCTTGTATATGGGGCCTGGTTCGCCATTTCCAATAGTCTTGCCGTCAATCGAAACCACCGGCAATACCTCCTTGGTGGCTGACGATAACAGCACTTCATCCGCCGCAAACACCTCTTCACGCGCAATCCGGCGCGCTTCGAACGGAATGCCGCCGGCAGCGCACAATTCCTCGATCAGGCGATAGCGGATCCCTTCAAGGATCAGATTATCCTTAGGCGGCGCCATCAGTTTGCCGTTTTTGACGATCCAGACATTGGAAGACGACGCTTCGGTCAGCCAGCCATCGCGGAACTGAATTGCTTCCACCACGCCATGCTCGGCAGCATTTTGCGCCGCCAGCACATTCCCCAGCAAGGAAATCGACTTGATCTCGCAATGCAGCCAGCGTTGATCCTCCATCGACACGCAAGGCACGCCGCTGGCGCGCAATGCCGCGCTCGGCAACACCAGCGGGTTGGTCATGATGAACACCGTCGGCGTCAGCGCCTCTTTCGGGAACGCATGGCCGCGCTTGGCGACGCCGCGGGTGACATGGATGTAGACCATCTGGTCATCCGCCGGATGGGCATCGATCACACCCTGGATCAGTGCCAGCCATTGCTCTTTGTCATGCGGATTTGTAATACTGATCTTTGCCAGGCTGCGAAACAGGCGCGCCAGATGATGCTCGGAACGGAATAATTTACGGCCGTAGATAGGAATCACCTCATACACGCCATCACCGAAAATGAAGCCGCGGTCGAGTACCGGGATGCGCGCTTCGGACAGCGGCGTCATGCTGCCATTGAGATAGACCAGCGGGTCTTGCATGATCGGATTCCTAAAAAAGTAGAGAGTCCAATTCTGGCACAGCACCGGACCATGGGGTATGCAAAAAAAGTATGCGAACGACCTGGAAAGTATCGCTCCAAGATGTTGGCGTGCGATGTTGACGTGATGCGGTAGCATACACATACCTCAACTTTGAGGAACCGCCAAAGTTCCTCCTGCGCCTGACCATGACCACCATCGTTACCCGTTGCGCCTGGGCCAATCCAAGCAATCCCCGTTACCTGGCCTACCACGACGAAGAATGGGGCAAACCCTGCCACGATGAGGTGCGGCTATTTGAAATGCTGAACCTGGAAGGTGCGCAAGCCGGCCTGAGCTGGGAAACCATCCTCAACAAGCGCGACAACTACCGCCGCGCCTTCGACGGCTGGGACGCGAAAAAAATCGCCCGCTACGATGAGGTCAAGGTGGCGTCCCTGCTGGCCGACGCCGGCATCGTCCGCAACCGCCTGAAGATCGCCGCCACCATCAGCAATGCGCAGGCTTATCTGCGCCTGCGCACCGAAGTCGGCGGTCTTGATGATTTCCTGTGGGCCTATGTCGATGGCGAGCCGATCCAGAATCAATGGACATTGCTGGGCGGCAATCCGGCCAAAACGCCTTTATCCGACCGCATTTCCAAGGATCTGGGAAAACGCGGCTTCAAATTTGTCGGCTCCACCATCATTTACGCTTATATGCAGGCGATCGGCATGGTGAATGACCACTGCGTCGAATGTTTCCGGCACCAGACAGTGGCAGAGTAAGTCCTGATGTGACTGAAAATGGAGCTGTGTAGGGTGGGCACGCCTTTGTGCCCAAAGCGCAGCCCTCTTCCCGTCCCGGCACCATTCTGCTACATTCCCGCCATGCCTAAACTGACCTTAGACCGAATCCTGCAATCGCAGGGCTTCGGCAGCCGAAAATATTGCCGCGAGTTAATTGAAGATGGCGAAGTCGTCATCGGCGGCGTCGCCGTTACCGACTATAAATCCACGCCCGACACCGATGGCCTGGTGTTCACCTTGTTCGACGAAGAATGGGTTTATCGCGAACACGTCTATATCGTGCTCAACAAACCGGCCGATATCGAGTGCTCGCGCAAACCCAGCCATCATCCCGGGGTGCTGAGCATCTTGCCGGAACAATTCAGCTGGCGTGACGTGCAGCCGGTTGGACGGCTTGATCACGACACCACCGGCTTGCTGCTGATGTCGGACGACGGCAGTTTCATCCATGCCCAGTCGTCGCCCAAGCGGCACGTGCCGAAGTTATACGTTGCCACCACGCATGATCCGGTGACCGAGGAGCTGGTGCAAAGCTTGCTGGCTGGCGTGAAGTTGCATGATGAGCCGCAGACTCTGGCAGCCGTCAGCTGCCGCATAGTGAGCCCGCATGAAATCGAGATCGTGCTGGAACAAGGCAAATACCACCAGGTCAAGCGCATGCTGGTGGCGGCTGGCAATCATTGCTCGGCGTTGCGCCGCACCGCAATCGGCGGCCTGACCCTGGAAGCCCTGGAACTGGAATTGGGGGAATGGTGCTATCTGGAGCCGGAACACCTGGCTTTGCTGGCGCCGTCGGCTTAGCACAAAAACGCAAAAAAAAACGCAAGACCTGAGTCTTGCGTTTTTACCGATCCGGGCTTTCCTGGAAAATCAGTGCGAGCGGATCATGGTGCCGAACGCCTGTTCGGTCAACACTTCCAGCAGCAACGAATGCTCGATACGGCCATCGATGATGTGCACTGTATTAACGCCAGACTTGGCCGCATCCAGCGCCGACGAAATCTTCGGCAGCATGCCGCCGGAGATGGTGCCGTCCTTAAACATTTCATCGATTTCGCGTGCCGACAAGTCAGTCACCAGATTGCCTTGCTTGTCTTGCACACCAGCAATGTTGGTCATCATGATCAGCTTTTCAGCGTGCAGGATTTCCGCGATCTTACCTGCCACGACGTCGGCATTGATGTTGTAAGCCTGGCCGTCGGCGCCAAAGCCGATAGGCGAAATGATCGGAATGAACGCATCGTCCTGCAAGGCTTTGACCACCGCCGGATTGATGGCTTCGATTTCGCCGACAAAGCCGATATCGAGGAATTCACCCGGATGCTCGCGGTCTGGCATGCGGTACTTGCGCGCACGGATCAGGCCGCCATCCTTGCCGGTCAGGCCGACAGCCTGGCCACCGTAGTGGTTGATCAGCATCACGATATCCTGCTGCACTTCGCCGCCCAGCACCCACTCCACCACTTCCATGGTTTCTTCGTCGGTAATCCGCATGCCTTGCACGAAGGTGCCTTGCTTGCCGATTTTCTTGAGGGCATTGTCGATTTGCGGGCCGCCGCCATGCACCACCACCGGGTTCATGCCGACCAGTTTCAACAAAATCACGTCGCGCGCGAAGCCGTGCTTCAGGCGCTCTTCGGTCATTGCATTGCCGCCGTATTTGACGACAATGGTTTTACCGTGGAATTGACGGATGTACGGTAACGCCTCGGCCAGAATTTCAGCTTTGATTCCTGGGGCAACGTTGGCTAGATCGTTGGTCAAATCGGCCATGAACAGTCCTACAAGAGAAGTTCTGAGCTTGTCAGAAGAAAGTAAAAAAGTGCAAAGACTGCAACTCGGGGGAGTTAAAAATCGCTGCGAGAAGGATCAGCGCGATTTTACATGGAAATGCGCTTGCTTAGGTGTAGCAAGCACGTCATGTGTCGCGGTTGTGGCACATCCGGCAAGATCCATATCACCGCGTCGGACTTCACCCCGCCCGACTTTGGGAATTTCTCTAAACAGCGATTCTTGCCGCTACATGCCGGCCACTCCTAGTTGGTTTTCGTCACTTTGCTCAAATGACGTGGGCGATCCGGATCCATGCCGCGGGCGATAGACAATTGCGCGGCCATTACATAAAACGCTAATATCGCTACGATTGGATCAAGATCCGGTGTTGCTGCGGTAGGCAGAGTCAAGTCCCGATCCGCGACATCACTTGGCGCCGCCAGCAATACTTTGGCGCCACGTCCGCGCATTTCTTCGGCCAGTTTCAACAGACCTGCTTGTGCCGGTCCGCGGGTAGCGAACATCAGCAGCGGATATCCCTCGCCGATTAAGGCCATCGGCCCATGCTTGATTTCTGCACCGCTAAAGGCTTCTGCTTGTATTGCGGAGGTTTCTTTAAACTTTAATGCTGACTCCAACGCCACCGGGAAGCTGACCCCGCGTCCCACTACCATTATGTTGGTACTCGGTACCAACACCTCTAAGGCCATTGACCAATCGGTATGGCTGGCGATGTCCAATGCTTCTGGTAAAGCATCCAACGCGGCCAGAAATTTGATATCATTTTGCCAACATCCAGTCAACAATGCGCTAGCAACCAGGCTCGCAATAAAACTTTTCGTGGCAGCGACAGAAAGTTCTGCCCCTGCATGCAGGGGAATAGCCCATTCGGCGCTCAAAGCTAGTGGCGAGCTGACATCATTGACCAGCGCAACCGTCACTGCTCTGGCATCGCGAAAATAACGTATTGGTTCGATCACATCCGGGCTTTGCCCGGATTGCGAAATAGCAATGGCCAGAGCATCCTTCGCTATCAGCGGTGCGTTATTCAAGGTTACGAGCGACATTGGTAGGGATGCGACGATACGCCCCAAACGCGCCATGATGAGGTACGCGCAATAGTTGGCGGCGTGATCTGAACTTCCACGAGCCACCGTTAAAATACTGCTGGGCGGCTCAGCCCGTAGCTGTCGGCCGAGCTCGGCGTAGCGTTCACGGTCTTGTGTCAGCTGCACGGCAACGTGCTGACTGGCGGATTGTGCTTCTTTAAGCATGAGTGAGGCTGAGGTCAATCTGTTCTCCTTCTACGTAAACGGCTTTAAGTCTGAGCTGGCGGTCAAACACCAGGATATCGGCGAAACAACCGGCTTTGAGTCGGCCGCGTTCGGCAATGCCAAGATAATCGGCGGGATAAGTGGACGTGCGCAGGGAAGCTTCTTCCAGCGTCAAGCCGATTGAGACCAGATTGCGCAAAGCCTGGTCCATGGTCAAGGTGCTACCCGCTAGCGTGCCATCGGCTAAACGGACACCGCCCAGACATTTGTGAACAACCTGGCTACCCAACATATACTCACCGTCCGGCATGCCGGACG
>FTFY01001067.1_pt1 | contig 10070 bp, 9 predicted proteins | sample 1640561 | NCBI WGS metagenome assembly FTFY01 (sample SAMEA3914789, study PRJEB12502) | metagenome | biome: forest; material: soil | place: Canada | collected 2011-07-03 | depth 0.3 m | reverse complement strand
CCGCGGCCGATCAATTTGGTCAGCGCAGAGCCTAGCCCGCGCTCGCTATTGGTGGCTACCAGCTTGCCGGTAATCAGCAAGCCCCAGGTAGCCGCATTGACGAACATCGATGGCGATTCACCCAGATGGCTGCGCCAGTCGCCCTTGCTGATCTTGTCGGCGATCAGGCGATCGGCAGTCTGGTGATCCGGAATCCGCAACAGCGCCTCCGCCAGGCACATCAGCGCCACGCCTTCTTCCGATGACAACGAGAATTCATGCATCAAAGCATCGACGCCGGAAGCGCGCGTGCGCTTTTCACGTACTGCCTGCACCAGCTTGCGCGCCAGCGTCTGGCTGGCAGCATGCGAGCCGGCGCTGGTTTGCACCTGCGCCAGCAGCCATTGCACGGCCAGCGTCTCATCGCGCCGGTAAGCAGCGGTGATGGCGGCGCGCAATGGCGTCGGATCGGTCATGACTTCGTGGTGGAACGCGGCGAATGGAGTGCTGAACATGGTGGCGGAAGAAGTGATGCTGGATGGCTGGGATGACGGCGGTAGCGGCGGCATGGCGATTGTCTCGGTCTCTGTAAGAATATTAGGTATCAACTTGTGGTTGCTCCCACAAGCCGTAAGCAACCCGCTGCCGGGCGACAATGTTGACTCCGTCTGCAATTAATATTGCAGAAATTGCAACATCATCGTCCAGCCGCAGATTTGCTCGCTGGCATTGTTGTTTTAGTTTCGGTAGAAATCTAAGTTGTTCGATTGTAGGCGGCATCGGCATGGATTAATTCTGGTAATAATGGCCGCTATCAAAATTTTGTTATTGGTGAGAAAATTTAACCGAATAAAATTTTTCAGAAAACAGCCCATGCTAGACAAGATAAGTAAGAAAATCCTGGCCGAATTGCAAAATGATGGTCGTATCAGCAATGTAGACCTTTCGGCCCGCGTCAATTTGTCGCCCGCGGCCTGCCTGGAGCGCGTGCGCAAATTGCAGGAGGCTGGCTATATCTTGCACTACACCGCCCAGCTCAATCCGCAGCTGCTGGATGTAGCGCTATTGGTGTTTATCGAAGTGGTGCTGGACCGCACCACGCCGGAAGTATTCGAAGCATTCAGCCAAAGCGTGCAAATCATCCCGGAAGTACTGGAATGTCACATGGTGGCCGGTGGTTTCGACTATCTGGTCAAGGCACGTGTCAAGGACATGAACGCTTACCGCGAGTTTCTCGGCAAATCGCTGCTGCAGCTCAAGGGCGTGCGCGAGACCCACACCTATGCGGTGATGGAAGAGGTCAAGCACACCACCAAGTTGCCGATACGTTGATACATCGCGGATAATCCACTGAATTGTGATTACGGAAAATGACCATGAATCGACTTATATTGGCCGCGGCATGTTTCGCCGCGCTGCAAGGATGCGCCCCCATGGATGAACCGGCGCCAACTCCGCAAACCGAAGCGCATGCGAGCAACGCGTCATCGGGCTGTGCGGCAGACAAACAGGAAGATAGCGCGTTGGTAGGCAAGACCGAACAGGATGCCGTCGCTATGTTGTCCGGCTGCGTCTGGCGCATCGGTGAGCGCGATGGCGAGCAATTCGCCGGGACCATGGATTATCAGGAAGCCCGGCGGACGTTGGGGATTGCTGCCGGTAAGGTGACTTGGGTGCGGCGAGGCTGAGGCGGAATACCGGACACGGTGCGTCATTTTTCTAAGCATGACGCGCCAGCTCCCTCCTGTGCAACACGCAAAGCAATTCCCCGCATCTTAGTAATGTCCCGTACGGACACACAGTGTTTCTACAAAAGCAGTAGCTGACATTTCGACAAATGCAATCTGCGTTGTCACCAGCGCGTACTGCCTCAGAAAAAATCTGATTCACGCATCAATTATCAATTTCCCCATCCTTGCAAAGAGACCGGGCTCACCTGAGCTGCCTCTCTGATCCGTTCAAAAATATTGCTGTACGTAATTGTCCGGTCACATATGCACCTTATGCTGGACATCTGCATTCCCCCATTCCCGTCTTTCTCACTATTTCACTATAGGAAAAGAACTATGCAAACCCCGAAAAAAATCACTTTGGCGGTACTGCTGTCTTGGCTCGCAAGTACAACGACGTTCAGTCATGCTGAAGAGATGGAGGCTGGGAAACAGCCAGTTAAACAAGCCAGGCATGTCCTGCTTATTTCAGTCGATGGCCTGCACCAGGCTGATCTTGACTGGTTCGTTACCGCATATCCGCACTCCACCATCGCGCGCATGGTGCGTGAAGGCGCCAACTACACCAACGCCAGAACCCCATTTCCTTCGGATTCATTTCCAGGCATGGTCGGCCAAGTCACTGGCGGCAATCCGAAAACCACGGGTATTTATTACGACGACGCGTACAGCCGAGCGCTGCTGCCTGCGGGAACGACCAGCTGTGCAGGAGCGAAGCCCGGGGCGGAAGTTTACTATGCGGAAGTTGACGCAAAGGACATGAATCGCTTAGACAGCGGCCAACAGATTCCCGGGTTATATGCTGATTTTACAAAAATCTCTCAGTTGACCGGGCACGCACAAGATTTGATCGATCCAAAAACATTACCAGTAGATCCAAAAACATGTTCGCCAGTGTATCCCCACCAGTATCTTCAAGTGAATACGATTTTTGAAGTGGCGAAGCAGCATCATTTACGTACAGCGTGGTCGGACAAGCACGCGGCGTATGAAATTCTCAACGGCCCGTCCGGCAAGGGCATTGATGATTTGTTCGCCCCTGAAATCAACAGTTCTGTCACGGATCCATCGACACCTGCAGGTCCCGGTGACGACTGGACCAAAGACAACACTAACACGCAAAAATACGATGCCTTCAAAGTGAAGGCTGTCGTGAACTGGATCAAGGGCTTCGATCACGCCGGCAATAACTCATTGGGTACGCCAGCTATTTTCGGCATGAATTTCCAGGCTGTCTCCACCGCGCAGAAACTCAACAAATCGGGCTACTACACAGACCCGAATGACCCCAACACCATCATGACCAACGGCCTGGGCGGCTACACCCTGAATGGCGCTGTGCCAGGACCGGTATTGCAAAGTGCGCTTACTTTCGTGGATGCCCAGCTCAAGACAATGGTCAACGCGCTTGATCTCAAAAACACGGTGGTGATTCTCTCCGCAAAACATGGCCAGTCCCCGCAAAACCGCTCGGCACTGACGATCATCAATGATGGCAACATGATTGACGCATTGAACTGCGCGTGGGAAAACAATAGTGCAAGCTGCAAGGACCCCGCCCAAACGCATTTGGTGGCCCATGCAATTGATGACGACGGTATTCTGATGTGGCTCACCGACCGTTCGACTAAAGCAACGCGCTTTGCGAAGAAATTCCTGCTTGCTTATTCGGGAACCGGCATCGGCTCGGATACTTTGGGTAACGCCATCTCCAAACCATTTACGCAAGCCGGCGTCACAAAAATCTATGCGGGTGAAGAGGCTGAAGATCTGTTCGGTACCAAGCGTGGCGACGAACGCGTTCCCGATGTAGTCGGCATCGCGCAGCAAGGAGTCGTCTGGGCCGGCGGCAAGTTGTCCAAGATTGCCGAACACGGCGGCGACGCACACCAGGATAGACATGTGCCTATCGTGGTATGGGGTGCTGGTATCGGACACCAATCAAATGATGAGCATGTGGCGACTAACCAGATTGCGCCGACAATTCTCTCGTTGCTGGCACTGGATCCGCGGGAATTGCGGGCTGTACAGATTGAGCATACTAAGGCTTTGCCGGATTTGCATTAACCCGTAATTTGACAGGTCGGGCTGAGAAGCCCGACCTGTCAAGGAAACAGACTATCTGCATGCTAGTGCCGTAGCGTCAATTCAGGTACTGCTCCGTATCGCCAACCGGAAACCGAGATCGACACTGGTTGTTTCCACCACCTCGCGCCTGAGTATCTTGATCAGCAGCTGGGCGGCGGTGAAACCGATGTCGTAACGCGGCGTGACGATCGTGGTGATGCCGGGATTGGCGTAGGCCGACCATGGCAAATCGTTAAATCCGGCAATCGCCATCTGGCCGGGAACCGACAGGCCGCGCCGCTGACACTCGAACAAGACGCCAAGCGCCAGATCGTCGTTGCAACAAAATACCGCATCGCAGGAAGGGGTATGCTGCAAGATCTGGCCTAGCATCCTGGTGCCGAGTTCCACCGTGGACGGTGCGGGCGTCAATACTTCAACGTCGGCCGCTATGCCGGCTTCGGCGAGTGCTTTGCGAAAGCCGTGCCGGCGTTTCATCATGCGTGGATCGAGCTGGGCGCCAAGGAAGCCAGGTTGGCGGTAGCCGCGCTCGATCAAATGGCGAGCAATGCTGTAGCCCGCATCTTCATGTGAAAAACCGACCGTGACATCGCTGCAATCGGGATTCAGGTCGAACATGCGCACCGCCGGCACATTGTGCGCGGCCAGCTGGTCGCGCAATACATCCTGCTGTTCTATGCCGCTGAGCAAAAAGCCGTCGGGCGCGTGCGCCAGGTAAGTGCTGATCAGCTGGCTTTCCTTTTCCGCCGAGTAACTGCTTTCGCCGATCAGGAATTTGTAGCCGTGCTGGTTCAGGCTGTCGCGGATTCCGGTCAGGGTTTCCACGAAAACCGAGTTGCTGAGCGACGGCACAATCACGCCGATCACCTGCGATTTGGCTGAGGCCAGTGTGCTGGCGGCCTGATTCGGCACATAGCCGAGTTGTTTGATCGCCGCCGCAATCCGTTCCCGTGCTTCCAGCTGCACCAGCGCTGGCGTTTTCAGTGCGCGCGATACCGTCATCGGACTGACGCGGGCGAGCCGGGCGACGTCGACGATAGTTACCCTGCCGCTGGCGCGGCTATGGCGTTGTTGTTTGAGTTCCGGGCCGCTCATGGTTGCAATGGCATTCTTGTAGTCTCGTTGTACTTTGTATTTGGCTGGCTGCCGTTTCCTGTACGCATTATCCGGTCAAGCTGCAGATATTTGTACGCGGCAGCGGAATCTTGTTCATTTGGCTAGCGCAGCCAATGTTACACGCAAGGCATGGCACATTGATATAGTCTCCTTGGAGGAATGATGCTGTCGCGCCACGCTATTGCATCCTGATTTACCGATACTCCACATGGTAGCGCTACCATGTGAAGTGTTACTACAACCACTGCGCAGCCTCCGACAAGCACTACAATGAGGCGATGGAACCAGGGATTCGTCAAATGACCGGTCAAATCCGGGATAGCGGCCTGTCCAGCGCATTTTCATTACATCACCATATTCCATCACGAGGTAGTTCATGCATCACATGCCAGAATACATGCTTGGCGTAGATATCGGCACCACCAGCACCAAGGCGGTGCTGTTCACCACCCAGGGACAGGTTGTGGCGCAGCATGCGGTGGAATATCCCCTGTTGTGCACCACGCCTGGCATGGCTGAGCAAGATCCGCTGCAGATATACGCAGCGGTAATCGGCGCGATCCAGAATGCGGTCGGCAGCAGCAAAGTCGCCGCCGGCCAGATCGCCCTGGTGTCTTTCAGCGCAGCCATGCATAGCGTGATTGCGGTGGATAAGGACGGCGCGTTACTGAGCAACAGCATCACCTGGGCTGACAACCGCGCGGGCGAATGGTCTAACCGGATTCGCGACGAGCTGGATGGCCATGCAATCTATTTGCGCACAGGCACGCCGATTCATCCGATGTCGCCGCTCTGCAAAATCATGTGGTTGCGGCACGACCAGCCGCAGCTGTTCGGACGCACCGCAAGGTTTGTCGGTGTGAAGGAATATGTGTTGTATCGCTTGTTTGGCGAATGGCTGGTCGATCACTCGATTGCCTCCGCTACCGGCATGTTCAATTTGCAGCAGCTGGATTGGGATCAGGGCGCGCTGGAGATGCTTGGCATCGGCCCGCAGCAGCTATCGCGGCTGGTGCCGACAACGCATTACCTGAGCGGCCTGGCGCCGGTCATGGCGCAGCAACTAGGCTTGTCAGAGTCGACGCCGTTCGTGGTCGGCGCCAACGATGGCGTGCTCTCCAATCTTGGCGTCAACGCCATCGGCCCAGGCCAGGTTGCCGTCACCGTCGGTACCTCGGGGGCGATGCGGACTGTGATCGACAAGCCGATGACCGATCCCGCCGGCCGTACTTTTTGTTATGCGCTGACTGCCAAACACTGGGTAGTCGGCGGCCCTACGAACAATGGCGGCAGCATTTTCCGCTGGGTGCGCGATGAGCTGGCCACCGCCGAGTCCGCCGCCGCCAGGGAAGCAGGAATAGATCCGTATGAAGCGTTGACCAAGATCGCCGAGTCAGTGACTGCCGGCGCCGAAGGATTGCTGTTCCATCCCTATCTTGCAGGTGAGCGCGCGCCGCTATGGAATGCCGATGCGCGTGGATCCTATTTCGGCCTGGCGATGCATCACGGCAAACCGCATATGATCCGGGCCGCGCTGGAAGGCGTGATTTTCAGCCTGTACAGTATTTTGCCGGCCGTCGAAGACCTGATCGGACCGACCACCCACATGATGGCGACCGGCGGTTTTGCGCGTTCAGCCCTGTGGCGGCAAATGATGGCGGATATTTTCGAGCGCGAAGTGGTGGTGCCGGAAAGCGTCGAATCGTCCTGTCTCGGCGCCACCGTGCTGGGCTTATACGCATTGGGGAAAATCGATTCGCTGGATGCAATCGGCGGCATGGTAGGCGCTACGCACCAGCATCTGCCGATTCCCGAGAATGTGGCGCTGTACCGACGCTTGTGGCCGATCTATGCGGCTATTCCCAAGCAGCTGGAGCAGCAATACCGGCAGCTGTCGCAGTTTCAACGAGAGACTGCGGCTGGCGCTACAGTCTCATAATCTTAATCTTCATCCTCAGGATCTATCAGGCTGAATTTCTCGTGAGCGGTTTCACTCAAGTGCGCGCGTAGCCATTTGTGCGCAGGATTGCGGGAGTCGCGCTCGTGCCACAGCATATCGACATGGACCGCCGGTGTCGGGAACGGCAATTCGCGTGCCACCAATTCTTCGGTCATGCCGGTGGCGCCAATCAGGTGACGCGGCAACACTGTCAGCAAATCGGAACTGGCAACCACGCGGCCGGCCGTGAAGAATTGATTCACGGTCAGCAGGATGCGCCGCTCGCGCCCCATCGCCGCCAGGGTTTCATCGATCAAGCCATGCGCCCGGCCCGAAAAACTCACCAGCAAATGATGCGACGCGCAGTAGTTATCCAAAGTCAGCACTTGATTCGCCAGCGGATGTTTCTTGTGCATCACGCACACATATTCGCCGGTATAGAGCCGTTCATGATGGATCGGTGAAGCGCTGGTAGTCTGGCCGCCGGCCAGCTGGGCTGCAACGCCAGGGAAAAAGCCTACCGCCAGGTCGACATCACCACGCAGCAGCATCTGGCGCGGATCTCGGGTGGTCAGCGGCACCATGCGCAGATTCAGTTGCGGCGCTTCGCGTTCGATCGTGCGCACCAGTCCCGGCAACCACAGCGCTGCGGTTGCGTCCGCCATCGCCATCTGGAAGGTGGTGTGGGCGCGCGAGACATCGAAAGTTTCTGGCGTGATTGCGGTTTCCAGATCCGTCAGTGCGCGCCTTACCACCGGCCACAACTCTTCGGCGTGCTGGGTCGGCTTGACGCCGTGCGCAGTGCGGATCAGCAGCTCATCGTTGAGCGTATCGCGCAATCGTTTCAAGGCGTTCGACACCGCCGGCTGGGTCATTGCCAGGCGGCTGGCAGCGCGTGTCAGGTTTTGCTCGGTCATGACGGCATCGAAGACACGCAGCAGATTTAAATCAAGCGTTAAAAAACTCATGGTCGGATCTATTGTTAATTATTCTGGGCTGGATTTTTACTGAAAACGGGGCCGGAAAATTTGGCCTGAATGCAATATTCACAGATTCTATATCTGTTATATGAAAGCGCAATGACAGATTTCAAGTTCTGTAAAAATATTGCACAACAACATAAAGCGGCTATCAGTTGAGATTATGTCTGAAAATTAAAATGGTTGCCCAAGTGAAACTAAGCAAAGGCCAAATAATGTATCTTCTCCCTGCGAGGCTTTATCTTACAGGCATTGCCGAATTGGTGTGCACAGCGGATTTTTCGACAGATACTGAACGTTATTCGTTTGGCACATAACTGATATCCAAAATCAGAATTGGATAGCTCACTAAGTAATGAATATACTGCAATGCAACATCAACATAACCATCATTGAAAAGTAGTCGTATGTCTTTATTCGCTTTTGCCCTGCCTGCTGAAATAGCTTTGTTCGACGCGTCGGCGCTGCTCGCTGCCGCTGTAGCCGCGTTGCGGCCATTGCTAGGCCTGGGAGCGTTGGCGACCTTGATGGTGTATTTCAAACCGCTTTGGATGGGGGTTTTGCGCGCTGCATTGATGTTGATCAAGCCGCGTAAATCGCTGGACCAGCGGATTGCCCGCAGCAAGTTCAACGGGCAGCAATTAGTACGCCGCATGGCTAACGACCATGCACTCAGCCAGCCAAGCCTGGCAGCTGAACTGCGACTGCTTGCCGGTCGCGATTAACTACAAGGAGTTGTTATGCACCAATACATCTATCACGACGAAGACGGCTTCCCTACTTTTGCAGTAATGCAATGGCTGCGTGCCGTGGCAACGCGCGTTTCAGCCTGGATGGGTCTGAACGGCCTGTAATAAGCCGGTTTCACCATCTTCACTATTGAATTTCTGACGTCTCCCCTTTCCCGCGATGGAAAGATTGACCCTGCTGGCTAACCGTCAGCAGGGGTTTTTTTGACTGTAGAGCGATATAAAAAACGCCCGCTAGCTTACGCTGCGGGCGTTTTTGTTTGTTACGCGGTAAAGCTGGTAACCGAGACAGTTACCAACTTTATCCACAGCTTTAGTCGGCCAACTGTTTTTCGAGCGCCAGCTTCACATCAGCCAATTCTTTCGGCAAGTGATATTTCAGCTTGTCGAACAGTTCCGTGTGCAACGCGGTTTCCGCTTTCCAGGCAGCTTTATCGATAGCAGTGATGCGATCGAATTGTTCTTCGCTGAAATTCAAACCTTCCCAGCTCAGATCGGCATAGCGCGGTGTCACGCCGAACAAGTGCTCAACGCCGCCGGCCTTTTCGCCCTCAAGGCGGTCCAGCATCCATTTCAACACGCGCATGTTGTCGCCGAAGCCAGGCCAGACGAATTTACCGTCGGCGCCGGTGCGGAACCAGTTGACGCAGAAAATCTTTGGCAACTCGACGGCATTTTGTTTGCCCTGGGCAGCCAGCTTTTCACCCAGCGTCAGCCAGTGCTGGAAATAGTCGCTCATGTTGTAGCCGATGAACGGCAGCATCGCGAACGGATCGCGGCGTACGATACCTTGCTGGCCGGCAGCCGCAGCGGTAGTTTCCGAACCCATGGTGGCAGCCATGTACACGCCTTCAACCCAGTTACGGGCTTCAGTTACCAGCGGTACGGTGGTGGAGCGGCGGCCGCCGAAAATGAAGGCTGAAATCGGCACACCGGCCGGATCGTCCCAAGCCGCGTCGATCACTGGATTCTGGGTTGCCGCAACAGTAAAGCGTGCATTCGGATGTGCTGCCTTGGCGCCGGTTTCCTTGGCGATGGCAGGCGTCCAGTCCTTGCCTTGCCAATCGATCAGGTGCTCTGGCGCGGTGCTGGTCATGCCTTCCCACCAGACATCGCCGTCGTCGGTCAGGGCGACGTTGGTGAAGATGGTGTTTTCGCGCAATGACGCCATGCAGTTGTGGTTGGTCTTGTCATTGGTGCCAGGCGCAACGCCGAAATAACCGGCTTCCGGATTGATCGCATACAGGCGGCCATCGGCGCCCGGTTTGATCCAGGCGATGTCGTCGCCGATGGTGGTGACTTTCCAGCCTTCAAAACCGACTGGCGGAATCAGCATGGCGAAATTGGTTTTGCCGCAAGCCGAAGGGAAAGCTGCTGCCACATAGTGCTTTTTGCCGGCCGGCGATTCGACACCCAGGATCAGCATGTGTTCTGCCAGCCAGCCTTGATCGCGGCCCATGGTCGAGGCGATGCGCAAGGCGAAGCATTT
>FTFY01001199.1_pt1 | contig 10301 bp, 5 predicted proteins | sample 1640561 | NCBI WGS metagenome assembly FTFY01 (sample SAMEA3914789, study PRJEB12502) | metagenome | biome: forest; material: soil | place: Canada | collected 2011-07-03 | depth 0.3 m | reverse complement strand
GTGCAGCAAATCGATCCGATCTACGTCAACCTGACCCAGTCCAGCACTGACATTCTCAAATTGCAGCAAGCAATGAAGAGCGGCCAGTTGCAAAGCGCCGGTCAAGGCCAGGCTAAGGTGACACTGAAGACTGAAGATGGCAGCACTTATCCGCAATCGGGAAAATTGCTGTTTTCGGATTTAACGGTCGACCCGACCACCGGTTCGGTCACCTTGCGCGCCGAGTTTCCTAATCCTGACCACAGCCTGTTGCCCGGCATGTATGTACGCGCCAAGCTGGAGCAAGCAGTGAACGACTCTGCCCTGACAGTACCGCAACAAGCAGTCCAGCGCGACCTTAACGGTTCCTCGGTGTTTGTGATCGGCGCCGACAACAAGGTGGCAGTACGGCCGGTAAAAGCCGATACGGCACAGGGCGACAAATGGATCGTCACCGATGGTTTGAAGAGCGGCGATAAAGTGATCGTCGATGGTTTGCAAAAAGTCAAACCGGGCGCTGTAGTTAATCCGTCGCCATGGAAACCGACTGCTGCCGCCGCACCAGCTGCTGCACCGGCTGCTGCAAGCACCGGCGCCAGCGCCGCCGCAGCTGCCTCAACTGCTAAATAAGGAGCCTATTAATGGGCAAGTTTTTCATCGACCGCCCCGTATTTGCGTGGGTGCTCGCCATCTTCATCCTGCTCGGGGGTGCTTTGGCGATCACGCAATTACCGGTGGCGCAGTATCCTTCGATTGCACCGCCAACGATTGTCGTTAGCGCATCATACCCAGGCGCTACCGCGCAAACTATTGACGATAGCGTTACCAGCCTGATCGAACAGGAAATGAACGGCGCAGACGGCTTGCAATACATTGAGTCGCAAAGCCAGGCCGACGGTTCGGTATCTATTACTGTTACGTTTACACCGGAAACCAATGCCGACCTGGCAGCGGTGGATGTGCAGAACCGTTTGAAACGGGTTGAGGCACGCCTGCCGGCGGTGGTTACGCAGAACGGTGTCCAAGTCACCAAATCGCGTAGTAACTTCTTGATGTTTATCGGTCTTTCATCGACCGATGGCAAGCTCGATCCGATCGCGCTGGGTGACTATCTGTCACGTAACGTTCTCAACGAAATCAAACGTGTACCAGGCGTCGGCCAGGCACAGCTGTTCGGTACTGAACGCGCCATGCGGATCTGGATCGATCCAGTCAAACTGGTTGGCCTCAGCTTGACGCCAGCCGACGTGACGGCTGCAATCACAGCGCAAAATGCACTGGTTGCGGGCGGTACGCTTGGCGATTTGCCTAGCCCCGGGACGCAGCAGATTTCTGCAACCGTGGTGGCAACCGGGCAACTGACTACCGTCGAACAATTCGGCAATATCCAGTTGCGCGCCAATGCAGATGGCTCGATCGTGCGTCTGCGCGATGTTGCTCGTATCGAAATCGGCGGTCAGTCTTATGCGACTGCCGGCCGCCTCGACGGCAAACCGACGTCCTTCGTCGGCGTGCAATTGTCGCCAACTGCCAACGCGCTGGGCACTGCTACTGCAGTCCACGCCAAGATGGCAGAGCTGTCCAAGTACTTCCCTGCCGGCGTCGCATACACCATTCCTTACGACACCTCGAAATTTGTCAAGATCTCGATCGAAGAAGTGGTCAAGACCTTGGTGGAAGCGATCATCCTGGTGTTCCTGGTGATGTATCTGTTCCTGCAAAACATCCGCTACACCTTGATCCCGACACTGGTCGTACCAGTCGCGCTGATGGGTACTTTCGCCACCTTGCTGCTGTTCGGCTTCTCGATCAACGTGCTGACCATGTTCGGTATGGTGCTGGCGATCGGTATCCTGATTGACGATGCGATCGTGGTGGTGGAAAACGTTGAACGCATCATGAGCGAAGAAGGTTTGTCGCCGCGCGATGCAACTCGCAAGGCGATGGGCCAGATTACCGGCGCGCTGATCGGTATCACCCTGGTGCTGATCGCTGTGTTCATCCCGATGGCCTTCTTTAGCGGCGCAGTTGGCGCCATCTATCGCCAGTTCTCGCTGTCGATGGTAGCTTCGATGGTGTTCTCGGTATTGATGGCATTTACGCTGACGCCAGCGCTGTGCGCCACCATCCTGAAACCGGTGGAAGCCGGACATCACCATGAGAAAAAGGGATTCTTCGGCTGGTTCAACCGCAAGTTCAACTCGGCCACCACCGGCTATCAAGGTATTGTCGCCAAGATGCTGACCAAGACCGGCCGTTACCTGTTCATATATGGCGGGATCCTGGTGTGCGTCGGCTTGCTGTATGCACGCCTGCCGGCATCGTTCCTGCCGGCTGAAGATCAGGGTTACATCATCACTAACGTGCAATTGCCTGCCGGCGCCAGCAGCAACCGTACCCTGGAAGTCATCAAGACGATTGAAGACTATTACGCGAAATTGCCTGGTGTCGCCCACGTGGTTGCCATTACCGGTTTCAGCTTCTCCGGTAACGGTCAGAATGCCGGTCTGGTATTCACGCCGCTCAAGGATTGGAGCGAACGTGGTCCGGACCAATCCGCGGACGCGATTGCGGGCAAGGCATTCGGTGTGTTCTCGCAGATCAAGGACGCTATCGTCTATCCGCTGAATCCGCCGCCAATTCCTGAGTTGGGTAACGCCACCGGCTTTACCTTCCGTCTGCAAGACCGTTCGGGGCAAGGACATGCGGCATTGACTGCAGCGCGTAACCAATTGCTCGGCATGGCTGCGCAAAGCAAGATCCTGGCTGGCGTCCGTCCTGAAGGTCTGGAAGATTCGCCGCAGTTGCAACTGGAAATCGATCGCGACAAGGCCAATGCCCAAGGCGTATCGTTTGCCGCCATCAACAGCACCTTGTCGACCGCACTCGGTTCCTCCTACGTGAATGACTTCCCTAACCAGGGCCGTCAACAACGCGTGATTGTGCAAGCCGATGCCCCGCAGCGGCTGCAACCGGAAGATCTGGCCAGGCTGTATGTCAAGAACACGCAAGGAACCATGGTGCCGTTCTCGTCATTCACCACTTCGCACTGGATCAAAGGCCCGGTACAACTGTCGCGCTATAACGGTTATCCGGCGATGAAAATCTCCGGTGGCGCAGCACCTGGCCATAGCACCGGCGAAGCGATGGATGAAATGGAAGCACTGACCGCCAAACTCCCTCCTGGCTTCGGCTTTGAATGGACCGGCCAGTCGCTGGAAGAAAAAACCTCCGGCTCGCAAGCACCGATGTTGTACGCATTGTCGCTGCTGGCGGTGTTCCTGGTATTGGCAGCCTTGTACGAAAGCACTTCCATCCCGCTGGCTGTGATGCTGGTGGTACCGCTGGGTATTCTCGGTGCATTGCTGGGCGTAACCTTGCGCGGCATGCCGAACGACGTCTACTTCAAGGTCGGGATGATTACCGTGGTTGGCTTGTCGGCCAAGAACGCGATTCTGATTATCGAATTCGCGAAAGACTTGCAGGCTGAAGGCAAGGGCCTGATCGAAGCAACACTGGAAGCGGTGCATCTGCGGTTCCGGCCGATTCTGATGACCTCGTTCGCGTTCATCCTGGGCGTGTTGCCACTGGCGATCAAGACCGGCGCCGGTTCAGGCAGCCAACGCGCAATCGGTACCGGCGTGATGGGCGGCATGATCACAGCGACAGTCCTGGCGGTGTTCCTGGTGCCAATATTCTTTGTGGTGGTACGCAAGATTTTCAAAGGCAGCGAACGCCAGCGGAAATTGCATGCGGCCTCGCACAACAAGAAAATAGATGTGGAGAATCAGCATGTTTAATATGGCATTTACGGCGATGGCAATTACGGCGCACTTACCCAAGAAGCTGACTGGCGCCCTGCTGCTGGCAGGGGTCCTCTCGGGTTGCTCCATGGCGCCGACCTACGTACGGCCCGAAGCGCCGGTGGCAGGCAGCTATCCGGCTGCCGCCGACGGCCAGGCACAGCTGGATGCGGCGGCGCTCGGCTGGCGCCAGTTTTTCCCGGACCAGCGCCTGCAGGCGCTGATCGCTTCTGCGCTTGAAAACAACCGCGACCTGCGTACCGCGGCTCTGAACATCGAGCAGGCACGCGCGCAGTACGATATCACCGCTTCAGATGCGTTACCGCACCTGGAAGGCAACTTCAGCCGCACTCGCGGTCGTACAGCGGCCGATCAGCTGGTTCCAGGCCAACCTGCGGTCGGCACGGCCTATTCGGTCGGGCTGAACATGACTGCGTTCGAACTGGATTTCTTTGGTCGTGTCCGCAGCTTGAAAGATGCCGCACTGGCGAGCTACCTGGCTACAGAGGAAGCTCGTCAGTCTGCGCAGATCAGCCTGATTTCGCAGGTTGCGCAAGCTTATCTGACCGAGCAGTCGTACGCCGAACAGCAGCGGTTGGCGGAGCAAACCCTGGATAGCCGGCTAGACGACTACAAGCGGGACAAGTTGCGCTTTGATGTCGGCGCATCGTCCGAGCTTGATCTGCGCAATTCCGAAACGCTGGTGCAAGCAGCCCGCGTATCGCTGACTACGCTGGTACGCCAGCGCGGCCAGGCCACCAATGCATTGGTACTTCTGGTCGGCAAGCCGTTGGGCGAACTGCCGGCGCCGCAATCGCTGTCGGATGAAAAAATCGTCACCGACATTCCAGCCGGCCTGCCTTCCGATCTGCTGAACCGTCGTCCTGACATCCGTGAAGCAGAGCAGCAACTGCGTTCTGCCAATGCCAACATCGGTGCGGCACGTGCAGCCTTCTTCCCGACTATTTCGCTGACAGCCGGGATCGGCAATTCAAGCACATCGCTCGGCAACCTGTTCTCGGCTGGCAGCCGTACCTGGTCATTTGTGCCGCAGCTGACCTTGCCGATTTTCGAGGGTGGACGCAACCGCGCCAACCTGTCGCTGAGCGAGATCCGCAAGAATCTGGCGATTGCCAACTACGAGAAAACCATACAAAGCGCGTTCAGGGAAGTTTCCGATGCGCTGGTTGCCCGTGGCACGCTGGAAGATCAGCTGGCAGCTCAGGATGCGTTCGTCAAAGCGCAGGAACAACGGGTGAAGTTGACCGATCTGCGTTACAAGAACGGCATCGCCAGTTCCACCGATCGCCTCAATGCCGAGCGCGATCTGTTCTCGGCACAACAGGCGCTGATCCAGACGCGGCAGCTGCGTTTGAATAACGCGATTGACCTGTATCGTTCGTTGGGTGGCGGGTTGAATGAGAATACCTTGGCGGCCAAGTCGTAATCCGCATTTGAGTTGGACGTTGAAACGAAAAAACGCCGCACTTGTGCGGCGTTTTTATTTCTTGGGAACACAACGCATCAACTTGCAACCGGCACACCGCCAGCTTGTTGAGAATCACTATGGCGAACCTTGTACCAAAGTACCCCCAACCATTCATGCATAGCGTACTCGCTACGACGCATGCCCTCTCCCGATGGCAAGAAGCTTAACAGGGTCAACCGGTCTCGGCTAAAGAATACGGTCGGCGCAATCACCACCTCCAATCCAGTCCCGGTAAACATCAGTTGAGATCTCGGCATATGCAAGGCATCGGTCACCAGAATGATTTTTTTCACGCCCGCTTGCGCCAACATTCTGGCTGAGAATTTTGCATTTTGCTCCGTATCGTCGGAAGCCTCTTCGAGCCACTTTACCGGTGTCGCAAAATCCTCACGCAAGCTGTTTGCCATCACGGCAGCTTCCGATATCTTCGAGCCGTCAGGCGTGCCTCCTGAAACCAATATCGGCAGCCCGGTCTGGCGATGTATCCTGGCACCGTAGCGCAAGCGCGCCAGGGTCCAATAACTTGGGGTATCGTCGTTGTCATATTCTGGCGCATTTGCCAGTCTGCCCCCGCCCAATATGACAATTGCCTGCGCACCGTCAGTTGCACCCGGCGCACTTGCCGCCGGCGGTTGCACGCGCTGCTCTAACGGCACCACCAGCAGTAAAGCACCTGCCTTGGTGCTTAACAGAGCCAACAGCAACAATGACGTCAGGCTGACGACCGTGCCGACACTTGGATACGCGCGCCGCAGCAACAAACCCGCGATGCATAACAAGATCAGATTGGTCGGCAAGAGTAATAACGTACTCACCACTTTGGTGAGAATAAAAGTCGCGTGCATAGTAAAGAAGATTAGATGAACGGCGCCAGCATGGCCATGGTACGCGCGGTGGCGCCACGATGCTGTTGCGCAAAATGGGTAGCTTGCTCGCCCATCGCCTGGCGTTGCTGATCAGCCTGCAATAGCTGCTGTGCCGCGTCCAGCATGGTGTCGACATCACTCACTCGTTGTGCGGCGCCGGCGGCGATTGCCTGTTCGGTAATATCAGCAAAATTGAACGTGTGAGGCCCGATCAATACCGGCTTGCCAACCGCAAACGCCTCGATCAGGTTTTGGCCGCCCATCGGCAGCAGGCTACCGCCGATGAATGCCACATCACACATTGCGTAATAGGCGAACATTTCTCCCATCGAATCGCCGATCAGTACCTTCACTTGCGGCGGTACCGGTTCGTCGGCCAGGCGAGAGCGACGCAAGGGCGGCAATCCCTTTGCTGCAGCCATGTCGGCCACTTCATCGAACCGTTGCGGATGGCGCGGCACTATGACGGTCAGCAAATTCGCTGTCAGCAAATCTGCAAAGGCAGGATCCTGACCGCGCCGGGACAGAGCATCGAGAATCAATTCTTCTTCGCCATCACGCGTGCTCGCGCACAGCAGCACCGGGCGATTACCGATCTGCCTGCGCATCGCAGCGCCGCCAGCCAACAAGGCAGGAGAAGGCGTGACATCGAACTTGAGGTTGCCAGTGACTTGCACGTTGCTGCCGCCGAGTTGTAGCAAACGTCCGGCATCCGCCTCGGTTTGCGCGCCAACACAGGACATGCCGCTTGCAGCCTCCGTCATCAGGGTGGAAAACCGTTTGCCGCGACGCAGGGAACGTACCGACAAGCGCGCATTCGCCAGCGCCACCGGGACTTTGTAACGCCCGCACTGAACGATCAGGTTCGGCCATACTTCAGTTTCCATCAACACGCACAGGCGCGGCGAGAAATGGCGCAGGAAACGTCCCACCATCCAGCCGGTGTCGTAGGGAAGAAAACATTGCAGCACCCGCGGCGACTTACCGAACAAAGCTTGTCCGGTAGCGCGACCGGTTGCTGTCATATGCGTCAATAGAATGGCGTGCTCTGGATAGGCATCCAGCATGGCCGTAATCAAAGGCTCCGCAGCGCGCGTTTCACCGACCGAGACCGCATGCACCCACAAGAATTTGCGCGATGCCAGCGATGGCGCCAGCGGCGGATAAAAACCGATGCGCTCCGGCACATGCTGGCGGTAACCAGGTTCCTTGCCGCCACGGCGCCACAAGCGCAGTAATACGAAAGGCATCGCCAGCCACCATACTGCTGAATACAACAAGCGGATGCGCCAGGCCCGCCCTGCATCAAAACCCGATGCAGCCTTCATTCGGTCAGCGCACGGCCGGTCAGGCGACGCAAAATAGCGAGCGGGCTGGCGCCCGGATCGTATTGCCTGGCTGCCGGCAGATGCAAGGTTTGCTCCATCATGTACTGGCCCGACATCACGGCATGCGGAGTCTGGTCGGAAAAACAGACCCACACCGATCCTGCGGCAAATGGCTGCGTTGCCTGCGGACCGTCTTTTTGATATGCCGGATCAGATTTCATGGCGTCATGCAATTGCAGCATCAGATGATCGTATTCGCTACGCAGGGATTTGGTGACATGCAAGGCATTCAACGCCTGCGCCTGCCAGCGTGAATACGGTTTCACCCTCGGCAAGAATCGTTGCGCCACATCTTCGAACGGTTCGCCGACCCGCCAAACGCGCGGTACGCCGTCCGGATTCACATTGGCAAATACGCGCAGGATGCGTTCGCCGTAATTAGGACGCGACGGGAATGCATCAACGTGCAGGCGACGATCATCGGCACGCCAGGATTGGGCGCGGGTTTCCACCTGCATCGGCCGATAGCTGGTCGGCGCCATGCGTAGTTCGCTGCGCGTGTCTGCATAAGCGGGGAGCAAGGAATGAATCAGTAGCTGCGCCTGCGCCCGAAAGCGCCCGATCATGTTGGCCAGCGCCGCCTGGTCAGCCGCGTCGCCCAGCGCGCCTTTCAGCTTGCCATTGGCATCCAGGCTGATATTGCGGCTTTTGGGATCGCGTACCGCCGGTGTCAGGAAGCGCTGTTCGTCGGCCGTAAACGTGAAGCTGAGATGCGGGAAATACAGGACTTTTCCTGCCTCAAGCGCGGAAATCCACGCCGAATTTGGTGTGCTGATCTGCCAGTCGGCAATATCGATTTCGAGAATTTGTTGTTCCATGCCCGTATTATGCCGCGTTGCGAGGATGGCGGGAACAACCGAGACGGGGCGCGGTCGGAATAATCGGATGTTGGAGGGAGCCCCGTCACCGGGCGCGTTTGCGGAATGTAACGAAATATCAAATGGCGGTTATAAATGCCATTACAAATAAGTGTTAATTTGATATGTTTCTTTTATCGACTATGTAGCTCGGTCGCTGCTAGCCCCTACGATCAGCAAATGGCATACCTGCCTTTTTTACAATGCTCATTACGTTACAGTTATTTACACCCTCATACAAAACAGCACACTACGCCATATTTCTCAATTAAATTTCCTTGAGAATAATATGTTTCCCTTCGATTTAGATATTTATGTGTTTTATTAACAATGTTTTTCAAGCTTCATTTTCATTCGCTTAAGACGGCACATGCTAAAAATAGAGAATATTTCTAAAAATTATTCACTCCCGATATTATTAATATCTTTGCTTTTTTTAATCAAAGCATTGTATCTATCTTTCTGTGTAACGCCATTTGCGGCGATTCCAGATGAAATTGGGCATTTTGCATACACTCAGGATATTGCATATGGAAAAGGCATTCCACTGCTGAGTCCACCATCTACCGGGAAATCGGTGATAAGCGCCGATGTTATGGGATACGTTGAAAAGAGGGCTGATTCCCGGCCCGCATACAATTGGATCGCGCAGCACCCGCCCGTGTATTACATCATTGCGGCAATACCGCTGAAAATAGGAAGCCTGATAACCAGTGATCCAGATGTTCTCTACCGACTGCCACGTATCGCATCCGCCTTATCGGGTGCTTTACTATTATTAGTTCTATTTCGAACTTTCAGGGTTGTCGGATTGGATTCATCGCGCTCTACCGCAATCGCCGCAGCGATTGGCTTTATCCCGACGGTTTCACATTTATCTTCGGGCACTAATCACGATATGTCATTGTTTCTTTTTTGTGCCCTTGCGACCCATTTCTTTGCAAAATATATTCTCGGCAAGGAAATCAAAGATGCGTATCAATGCGCAATGTGGCTCGCTATCGCAGGCGGGACAAAAATGATGACTCCACTGGTTCTGATCGTTCCAATGGTATTCATTCTGATTATGGAACTTTCCGAAACGAACCGGATTAGGCATGCAACAGGGATACTATTAACTGCAATGTCTATACCAATTATGTGGATGATACGTAATTTTATATATTTTGGGTCGTTTCTTTATACATCTGGAACAGATCGAAAACCGGTACTGGAAATTGCTTTAAAACAGAGCTTTTCAGATTATATAAAATCACAACCCGTGTTCGAGTCGATAGCCAATTTATTTTACGGAATGTTCGGCCATTTGGCGGCCAGCTCCGAACATTTATTTCTTGAATATGATGTATTTCCACGCCATTTAGAGTTTTCCGGAATTGCGGTGAACGGTGTACCGCGCGATGTCTTCTTGGCCCTTTTATTTATTTTGGCATGCGCCTGTATGGTTTACATTTCAAGGCTTGCATGCTGCTCTTTCAAAACAAAATCAAAATCTTCAGATGACAACTCCTTGATATCAAGGATAAATTTCAATCTGGCAAATCACAAATATAAATTTGTACCGCTGGCTGCCGTTATTTTCCTTGCGTGCTATGTCGCAACAATGATCAGTCTAACAAGCTTCATTAGCTTTAGGTATATTTTATTCTCCCCTATTCCCATATCAATATTTCTTGGAATCGTAGCGGCTCCTTTAATTTTTTACGTTACGGATAGTACAGATAGAATCGCTCTTTACGGATTTGCAATCACGTTATTTTTTGGCTCAATTTTCTTATATCACATTTATGGCGCTTACCTGGCGGAGGGTATTTTGCGTGCGGCACAAGGAAGATATTTTTATCCAGTTACTCCATTGATAATTTTATCTGCGGCGATTGTCGTTATGCGATTACGTGTTCCCGGATTTATCATTAATG
>FTFY01001039.1_pt1 | contig 10341 bp, 7 predicted proteins | sample 1640561 | NCBI WGS metagenome assembly FTFY01 (sample SAMEA3914789, study PRJEB12502) | metagenome | biome: forest; material: soil | place: Canada | collected 2011-07-03 | depth 0.3 m | reverse complement strand
GCGACGTCCTTCTGGCCGGCTGCCAGCGGCGCGCCGACGCTGTGCACGCAAGGCACGAACTCGCCATCGGTACCGAGTACGTCATACACAGCCTTGCCCATGCGCGTCATGATGCGCATGTTGACGGCGACGTAAGGAGAGTCGGACAGTTCAACGCCGATGTGAGCAATCGGCGAACCCAGCGGGCCCATCGAAAACGGCACGACATACATGGTGCGGCCTTGCATGCAGCCGTCGAACAAGCCATGCAGCGTATTGCGCATTTCGGCCGGGTCGGTCCAGTTGTTGGTCGGGCCGGCGTCTTCCTTGTTGGCCGAGCAGATGAAGGTACGGTCTTCGACCCGCGCCACGTCCGACGGATCGGAGCATGCCAGATAGCTGTTAGGACGTTTTTCCTGGTTCAGCTTCTTCATGGTGCAGGCGGCGACCATTTCGCTGCACAGGCGATCGTATTCAGCCTGCGAACCATCGCACCAGTAGATTTGATCAGGCTTGGTCAGGGCCGCAACTTCAGCTACCCAGTTGATCAGCTTTTGCTGTTTGACATATGCCGGAGCATTGATTGTGGCGACGCCACCCATGCGTGGTTGATTCATGAAAAACTACCTCCAATACCAATAAAGAAATCTTTTTCTTGCCAGCTGCCGGTAGTCAACTAATGTCGTCTGACTTGCCATGTCGGCTGGCTGAGTTCTGGTGCGCTTGTTGCGGGCGATCTGATTAGTTAGCGGTATCATTTGTCGACGAACAAACATCGCGTTGGTTTTACTGCGGGTCTAACTGCAATTTTTGCAGTGCAGCAGGCCGCACACCTATTGAGCGATGTTGCCCGTTTTATCAGGGATGTAGCCGCTATCCCGGAAAAAGTGGGCCGATTGTACACCTCATTTGTAGTGAAAATGACCAACTATTGTAGTAAGGTATTTCCCGTTTTCCGGAAGCTGTTGCTTTATTACGTGGCAGCCGCTTTTCTTTCTTTTTATGCAATTTAAATGCCAAAAGACTCCTATGAAAATTGCCATACTGGATGATTATCAAGACTGCGTCCGCCATCTCGACTGTTTCAAGATGTTGGATGGCCACGAGGTCAAAGTGTTCAACAATTCCGCGCGCGGCGTTGGCCAACTCTCAATCCGCCTGGCCGATTTCGATGCGCTGGTATTGATCCGCGAGCGCAGCAGTTTTTCCAAAGCGCTGCTGCAAAAATTGCCTAAGCTGAAATTGATATCCCAGACCGGGAAAGTCAGCGGCCATATCGACGTCGAGGCGGCCACCGATTGCGGTATCGCCATCGTCGAAGGCGTCGGCGATCCGACCGCCCCGGCCGAACTGACCTGGGCCCTGATCATGGCGGCCAGCCGCCGCATTCCGCGTTATGTCAGCAATCTGCAGCAGGGACAATGGCAATCAGTCTCGGCGACGCCGCAAAACAATGTGCTGGGTACCGTGCTCAAGGGACGGACGCTGGCGATCTGGGGTTATGGAAAAATCGGCCGAATGATAGCGGCGTACGGCAAGGCGTTCGGCATGCGTGTGCTGATCTGGGGCCGTGAAGCGAGCCGCAATGCAGCGTTGAAAGACGGCTATCTGGCTGCAGAGTCGAAACAACAGTTTTTTGCCGAAGCCGACGTGTTGACGCTGCATCTGCGATTGAATGAGGCTACCCGTGGCATCGTCGAAGCTGCCGATCTGGCGTTGATGAAACCGACCGCCATCTTCGTCAATACCAGCCGCGCCGAACTGGTTGCCGATGGCGCATTACTGCCGGCCCTGCAACAAGGCCGGCCCGGTTATGCCGCGCTGGATGTGTACGAAACCGAGCCATTGGCGCCGGACTCTCCGCTGTTGCGGATGGAGAACGTGCTGGCTACTCCGCATCTGGGCTATGTCGAAAAAGACAGCTACGAGCTGTACTTCCGCGCCGCATTCCAGAACGTTGTGGAGTTCGCCAACGGCACACCGAAGAACGTCCTGAATCCGGACGCGTTGTTGTAGGGTGGGCATAAATGCCCACGCGGGCGCACATTGCACATCATCGCGTGGGTAAAAAAAGATCAGTCGTCGTCGGCGCCGCTGGGCAAAATCAACTTGTTCAGCCGTGCTGCCGGCGCAGCCAGCGTTGTGTCATGCCACATGGTCTTCCATCCAGGCGGCCACGGCAACGGCGGGCCGCTATATTCAGGCACGTTCTTGCGCACCGGGATCACTGGCAAGTGATGCGGCATGACGCCCTCGCTCCAGCCCAGGCTGAAGGCATAATCCGGCAGCAAGGCATCGCATACCTTGGCAAACCAGTGGCTATGGTCCTCATCGTTTCCCAATGCCTGCGCCAGGCCGTGCGGATCGAACTGCGCCAGCGCGCTTGCCAGTTCCGGTATCGAAGCGCCGGGCTGGTCGCCCCAGCCCAGGATCGGGTTGAAATTGTAATCGGCGCCAGAGCCGTACCAGCCTTCGCGCCGAGGCCGTTCCATCCAGCTGCGACGTCCGCAAAACAAATGCCATCGCCAATGCAAGCCGGACGGTTTGGGCCAGCTGTACAGATACAACCGTTGATAGCCGGCGCGATGCAATTCGCGCACCAACGCCATCAGGCGCGCATGCGGCATACGGTCTGGCGGTGCGTGACGGAACATGATCGGTTCGCCATCTGCGTGCTGCACTTCGTCGGAAGACAGATTCAAATCCAGCGTCCGCTTCTCACTGCCGAAACGCGCAGCTATCCAGCCGGTTAACAGGTTAACCGAGGTGATTACGCCGTAGCCGCGAAAGCGGTGAAAAATAACGGTGCCGGGAGCGATGGGTTTCATGAGTCGGAATTCTTGTAAAAAAGTGCACGCCTAAGGCAAATGTTACCAGTGTAGCTGCTGCGCCGCGTTTTCATAGGGTGGCTAAAAGGCGCAACATCGATTTGCTTACCTCAGTATAATCAAGCAACCCCCAAGGTAGAAAGGACTAGCCATATGAAGCAACGTCCATCAGTTGTAGACGAGCGATCAAGCGACCAGCCCATCACAGCAGCCACCGGCAGTGGCGCGTTTTCCGCTGGCAGGCGCGGCCTCTTGCTGTTGGGAGGTGTCAGTTTCGCGACGATGAGCATCCCGTACTGGCTGCGGCAGGCTTCAGCCCAGACCGTCGCTCCTGCCTCCACCGCCTCCAGTTCTACCAGCTCCCCTCCCAGCGCAAGCAACCAGCAGCATACTGATTTCATGGCCTTGTCGGCATTGCTGACCGGCGCGCCGAAACTCAACCCGCGCATCGGCGCAAGAATGTATAGCGCATTGAGCGCACAAGCAATCGAGTTTGAGAAACAGGCCGCAGCGTTGTGGCAGTACAGCCTCGAACATCAAATCAAGGATGTCGATAACCTGGCTGCCGCAGTCGGCAACGATAGTGCGCTATCGCTGGTCTTGCACCGGATTATCAGCGCCTGGTATCTCGGTATAGTCGGCGACGGCGGCATAACTAGCGGTAGTGGCGGCCCCAAGGTGATCGCCTTCGAGCAGGCATTGATGTTCGACCAGGTGCGCGATGCCGTCGTGGTGCCGACCTATTGTCGTGCCGCCCCCGGCTACTGGATTACCCAACCGGCAGTCCTGAAAGCGAGGGTTTGACTATGGCTGACAACTTATCTGCGGATGTTGTGATTGTCGGTTCCGGCGTCGCCGGCGCCCTGGTGGCGCATCAACTGGCCCTGTCCGGCGCTTCGGTACTGGTGCTGGAAGCGGGGCCGCGGCTGGAACGCTGGCGCATCGTCGAAAATTATCGGAATACGCCGAGCAAAGACGATTTCATGGTGCCCTACCCGTCCACCAAATATGCCCCGCATCCCGAGTACACGCCGGAAAATAACTACCTGATTCTCAAGGGTACGCATAAATACAATTCGCAATACATCCGCGCGGTCGGCGGCACCACCTGGCACTGGGCCGCTGCCGCCTGGCGCTTCCTGCCTAACGATTTCAAGATGAAAACGCTGTACGGCGTAGGTCGCGACTGGCCCATCAGCTACGATGAACTGGAGCCATATTACTATCGGGCTGAAGTCGAACTGGGCGTATCCGGCCCCAACGACGGCACCGATCTCGGTTCGCCGCGCAAGCAACCTTATCCGATGGATCACCTGCCGCTATCCTGGAACGACCAGCGCTTCAGCGCCGTGGTCAACGGCAACGGCCACAAAGTCGTGTCGGAACCGGTGGCGCGCAACAGCCGCGCCTACGATCAGCGGCCTAACTGCTGCGGTAACAACAACTGCATGCCGATCTGTCCGATCGCTGCCATGTATAGCGGCATCATCCACGTCGAGAAAGCTGAAAAAGCCGGCGCCAAGGTACTGGCCGACGCCGTGGTTTACCGGATAGAAGTCGACGCCAAGGAACGCATCAGCGCGGTGCACTACAAAGATCCGGAGGGCGTCACCCACAGAGTCACCGGCAAGTATTTCGTGCTGGCAGCGAACGGCATCGAGATTCCCAAGCTGATGCTGATGTCTACCGACGACAAGCATGCGAGCGGTGTCGGCAACAGCTCGGACCAGGTCGGCCGTAACCTGATGGATCACCCCGGCACCGGCGTCACTTTCCTCGCCAATGAAGACCTGTGGCCGGGGCGCGGTCCGATAGAAATGACTTCCATCGTCGATATGCGCGACGGCGCTTTTCGCGCCGAATATGCTGCCAAGAAGCTGCATTTGAATAATATGGCGCAAACCAATCATGCTGCCCAGACGGCGCTGAAAGACGGTCTGGTCGGCCTCAAACTGAATCAGGAAATCCGCCGCCGCGCCGCGCGCACCGTGAATATCAACAGCTTCCACGATATCCTGCCTGATCCGGAAAACCGCATCCGGCCCAGCACGGAAAAGCGCGATGCACTCGGCATTCCACAGCCGGAGATTACCTATTCGATCAACGATTACGTCAAGAAAAGCGCCGTGCTGACGCACCAGGCTTATGCCAGCATCGCGGCCATGTTCGGCGGTACGGAAATCAAGTTCGACGACGATTTCGCACCGAACAACCACATCATGGGCGCCACCATCATGGGCGGCGATCCGCGTGATTCGGTGGTCGATGCCCATTGCCGTTCACACGATCACGAAAACCTGTTTATCGCCAGCGGTTCGGTGATGCCGGTGGCTGGCACGGTGAATTGCACCTTGACGATTGCGGCGCTATCTTTACGCATCGCGGATACCTTGAGGACAGTGCTATGACGGCCCGCTCTCAATTCACTTGTCACTTCGCCCGCAGGATTGCGGGAATGGTTCTGGTAGCCGGCATGGTACACGGCGCCGCTGCTGCGGATGCCGCTCCGGCTACCGCTCCGGCCGCCACCTCGGCCACGCTCGCCGCCCCTCCCAACGCCGGCCAGATCACGCGTGGCGAGTACCTGACCAAAGCTGCCGACTGCATCGCCTGCCACACGGTCGATCAGGCCAAGCCGTTCGCCGGTGGCTATCCTCTGGCAACGCCGTTCGGCACGATCTACGGCCCCAACATCACTGCCGACAAAGAGACCGGCATCGGCAGCTGGAGCGATGAAGATTTCATTGGTGCGCTACATAACGGCGTCGATGACGAAGGCAAGCACCTGTATCCTGCAATGCCGTACGCTTCCTATACCAAACTGTCGCGCGACGACGTGCTGGCGATCAAGGCTTATCTGTTCAGCCTGCCGCCGATACAGCAAAAAAACCTGGAAAACAATTTACCTTTCCCGCTCAACCAGCGCTGGATACTGGCCGGCTGGAACCTGTTCAATTTCAAGCCGGGCGAATGGAAGGACGATGCCGCCAAAAGCCCCGAATGGAATCGCGGTGCTTACCTGGTGGAAGGGCTGGCCCACTGTCAGGAATGCCATACGCCGCGTAACCTGACCATGGGTGTCGACCTCAAGCGTTCTTTCGGTGGCGCGCAACTGGGTGGCTGGACGGCGTTCAACATCACGCCTGATCCGGTCAGCGGCATCGGCGGCTGGAAAGACGAAGAAGTGACCCAGTACCTGAAATCCGGCCTGGTGCCCGGCAAGGCTTCCGCTGCCGGTGGCATGGCCGAAGCGATCGAACATAGCCTGCAATATCTGAGTGACGCCGACCTGAAGGCGATTGTTACTTACATGCGCAGCGTACCGGCCATCAGCGATGCGGCCGACAAGAAGCCACGTTATGCCTGGGGCCAACCTGCAGATGACGATGCCGATTTGCGCGGCGTAGCCGCAGTATCGGTCAGCAGCAATGCCTCTGGCGGTGCGGAGTTATTCAGCGGGAACTGCGCCAGCTGCCACTCGGCCAGCGGCAGCGGCGTGGTCGGCGGATATTACCCGTCATTGTTCAGCAATAGTGTGGTGGGCGCGCGCGAACCGGGCAATCTGCTGATGGTGATCCTCAATGGCGTGCAGCGCCGCGGCAAGGATGACGAAGCCTTCATGCCCGGCTTCGCGGATCATCTGAACGATACCCAGATTGCAACGCTGACCAACTACATCCTGAAGCAATACGGTCATGCAGACGCGCCCACCATCACGCCGGAAATGGTCAAGACCCAGCGCCAGGGCGGACCGGTTTCGCCCATGCTATCTTTATTGCCATGGGGGCTGGCGGCAGCAGCGTTGATCGTGGTATTTATACTGTTTTCGTTGTTCGCGCGTCGACGGCCTCGTCCGGCTACTCCACGCACTCCACCGAAATGACCGCGAGCAACCATAATTATTGAAAAGGAAACGGATTCCCATGGCTTTACGTATCATCGCCACCGGCGGCACGTTCGATAAGCATTACGACGAGATCGCCGGCAAACTGACCTTTGCCGCCAGCCATTTGCCGCAAGTGATCCAGCGCGCGCGCATCACTACCGAAATCGCGCTGGAAGAATTGCCTTTGCTGGATTCACTCGACATGCAGGATATAGATCGCCGCCGCGTGCTGGCTTCTTGCACCCATGCCGAGGAGCAGTCGATAGTGATCATCCACGGCACCGACACCATGCGCGAGACCGCCGCCGTGCTGGGCGCTGCCGCGCTGGACAAGACGATAGTGGTGACCGGCGCGATGATTCCCTATTCCATCGCCAATTCCGATGCGCTGTTCAATTTCGGTTTTGCTTGTGGCGTTGCGCAAGCCTTGCCGCCTGGCGTGTATGTGGCGATGAACGGCAAGATTTTTGCGTGGGATAAAGTCGAAAAAAATCGGGCGGCAGGAGTGTTTGAACCGCTGTAATATTTTTCTGTAATACGGATCCGCAAGACGAAAAAAAACGGGGCAGATTTTCTGCCCCGTTTTCACATTTCAGATTACTTTGCGGCTTCCGTCAAACCGCGTGCCTCCAGCAACGGGCCGACTTCCGGCCCGCGTCCATAAAAGTCCTTGAACAAGGCACTCGGATCGGCACTGAAGCCGCGTGACAGCACTTTGGAGCGCAGCAGGTCGCCGTTGGCGCGTTTCAAGCCGCCGTGGGTATTCATCCAGTGCTCGGTATCCTTGGCCAGCACGTCGCTCCAGATATAAGCGTAATAACCGGCTGAATATCCGTTGGCGAAGATGTGCTGGAAATACGCTGTGTGGTAGCGCGGTGGCACGACATAACCTTCACTGCCCGCTGCCGTCTGCAATGCCTTCGCTTCAAACGCCATTACGTCCTTGGCAGCAGGAGTCTGGTCGGCCGGCAGCTGGTGCCAGGCCTGGTCCAGTATTGAAGCCGCCAGATATTCGGAGCTGTCGTAACCGGCATTGAATTTACGTGCAGCCAGGACTTTGCTGACCAACGCCTGCGGCATCGGCTTGCCGGTCTTGTAGTGCTTGGCATAGTGCGCCAGGACTTGTGGATTATGCGACCACATTTCGTTGAATTGCGACGGATATTCGACGAAGTCGGGCGGCACTTCGGTACCTGAGAAGCGCGGATACTCGACGTTGGAGAACATGCCGTGCAAGGCATGGCCGAACTCGTGGAACATCGTGTTGACTTCGTCAAAAGTGAGCAATACCGGTTTGCCGGCCGGCGGTTTGACGATGTTGATGTTGTTGGCCACTACCGGTTTGGTCCCGAACATCCGCGATTGCGCGACGTAGCTATTCATCCAGGCGCCGCCCTGCTTGTTTTCACGCGCGAAAGGATCGAACAGGAACAGGGCCAATGGCGAACCATCCTGGTTGAACACTTCGAACACGCGTACATCTTTCTGGTAGACCGGCAGATCGGTGCGTTCCTTGAAACTCAAGCCATATAGCTCGTGGGCCGCGTAGAACACGCCGTCCTGCAGCACATGATTCAATTCGAAGTAAGGCTTGGTCTGGGATTCGTCGAAGTTATAGCGCGCCTTGCGGACCTGCTCAGCATAAAACGCCCAATCCCACGGCTGCAGCTTGAATGGCTTGGTATGGCTGGCTTTGGCTTGGCGGTCGATCAGCTGTTGCATCACAGCTGCTTCCTTACGGGCGTTGGCTGCGGCTGCCGGCGCCAGTTGCGCCAGCATGCGGTTGACAGCTTCTGGCGTGCCGGCGGTTTCGTCTTCCAGCACATAGGCGGCGTGGTTAGGGTAACCCAGCAACGCGGCACGCTGGGCGCGCAGTTTGACGATCTGGGCGACCGCCGCGACATTATCGTCGCTGCCGCCGTTCGCACGGGTGATCGAGGCGGTATAGATGCGTTCGCGTAACTGCCGGTTCTTGAGTTGCGCAAGTAGCGGCTGGTCGGTCGTGTTCTGCAGCGCGATCAGCCACTTGCCGTCGAGCTTGCGGTCGCTCGCGGCTTGTGCGGCGGCGGCGATGGACTCGGGCGACAAGCCGTCCAGATCGGCGCGTTTGTCGACCACTACGGCGCCGTCGTTATTCGCTTTCAGCAGGGTTTGCTGGAATTGCGTGGTGAGCGTGGAAATTTGTTGGTTTAGCGCGCGCAACTGGTCCTTGTCGGTCGCCGATAAACGGGCGCCGGCGCGGACGAATTCAATGTGATAACGCTCCAGCAGCCGCAGCGATTCGGGATCGAGGCTCAGCGTGCCGCGTTGTTGATATAGCTGGTCTACGCGGGCAAACAATTGCGGATCCAGAAAGATGGCGTCTTTGTGCGCAGCCAGCTTAGGCGCAACGTCTTGTTGGGTCTGGTCCAGCTCAGGACTGGTATTGGAGCCGACCAGGTTGAAAAACACATCCGAGACGCGTGTCAGCATTTGGCCGGAACGTTCCAGCGCCAGGATCGTATTGTCGAAACTCGGCGCTACCGGATTGGCTGCGATCAATTTGACTTCCTGGCGTTGCTGCGCCATGCCGGCTTCGAATGACGGTTTGTAGTCGCTGTCCTTGATCTTGTCGAACGGCGGCAGGTTGTAAGGCAGGGAACTGATCTGGGCGAAGGGAGAACTTGCAGCGAGCGCTGCGGTGGCGGCGGCTTGTGATGTCTTGGTTGGCGTATCGCCAATGGCCGAGCATCCCATCATTCCCGCAGCCGCGGTCAACATCAAGCCGCATAGCGAGATATGTTGTGAAATACGTCGTGTAGAAATTTGCATCAATTCTCCTGATATTGGTTCTGGGAATTATTTTTTTGACGAAACATTCTACGTCAGCATTCAAGGTCAGGGGAATCACGAACTATATTGATAAAAAACCGGATGTAAAAAAACACGAAAGGCATGACAAAAATACGCCATGTCTTTCGTGCAAAAAAGCAGCCCGGTAAAGACGCAAATCAACTTACGCCTTGCCTGGCTTTAATGCGGGCTTTAGAAACGGTGCTGAATCCCGCCGATGACGCCGGTCTGACTGGTGCCGTAGGCAACGTCGTCACGCGACACGCCAACCAGTTGCTGGTTCTTGGCTTTGGCGTAGGCTGCGCTCAGATACAGGTCTGTGCGTTTCGAGAGTGCATACTTGCCGCGAACCGAATACATGATCGGATCGGCATCCTTGCCGCTGGCTACATTCTTGATGTTCTGATAGTAGACGGCGCCAATCAGCGTTACTACCGGTGTTACCTTGTAGGTAGCGCCACCCCAGAAGAAATCGCTACGCTGGTCGGCCGCATTCGATGCCAGTGTTTTCTTGTAGTTGCGATAACCCAGGTCCAGGCCCAGCGTGCTGTTCAGTTGGTAATCGCCAGCCAGATGGATGCTGGTGGCCTTGTCGTAAGCGCCGCCGGCGACTGCCGCAGTGCCGTCGACTCGGTCGAATGTCGCTGCGACCCGGAACGGTCCGTTTTCGTATCCAACGCCCAGCGCGTATTTTGCTGTGTCGCCGATGCTGCCTGCGACTTCACCGAAGCCATAGGTTGCGCCCAGCTTGAAGCTGCCGAATTTCCCTGTGTACTTGAGCATGTTCGGCAGGTTGGTCAGCATGCCATCCTTGCG
>FTFY01001065.1_pt1 | contig 10401 bp, 12 predicted proteins | sample 1640561 | NCBI WGS metagenome assembly FTFY01 (sample SAMEA3914789, study PRJEB12502) | metagenome | biome: forest; material: soil | place: Canada | collected 2011-07-03 | depth 0.3 m | reverse complement strand
GGTGCAGAAACAGCTGGAAGACGAACTGGATCTGATTCATGAACTCGAATACGAAGCTTATTTCCTGACGGTCTACGACATTGTCCAGTTTGCCCGCCAACAAGGCATCTTGTGCCAGGGCCGTGGCTCGGCGGCCAACTCGGCGGTGTGTTACTGCCTCGGCATCACCGAGGTCGATCCGGCGCAAAGCACCTTGCTGTTCGGCCGTTTCATCAGCCGGGAACGCAATGAACCGCCTGACATCGATGTCGATTTCGAGCATCAGCGGCGCGAAGAAGTGATCCAGTATATTTACAACAAATACGGCCGGCGGCGTGCCGCCCTCACCGCCGTAGTCATCAGTTATCGGCCGCGTAGTGTTTTGCGCGATGTCGGCAAAGCGCTGGGCGTCGATCCGGGCCTGGTCGACCAGGTCGCAAAATCGCAGCGCTGGTGGGATGACAAGCAGCAGTTGCAGCAAAATTTCAGCGAACTTGGCATGGCGGCAAACACGCCGATTGCAGAGCAATGGGCCGATCTGTCCCATACGCTGATGGGATTTCCGCGCCATCTGTCGCAGCATCCGGGAGGTTTTGTGATTGCGCGCGGCAAGCTGTCGCGGCTGGTGCCTATCGAAAATGCCGCCATGAAAGATCGCAGCGTAGTGCAATGGGATAAGGACGACCTGGATTCGCTGCGCATACTCAAGGTCGATGTACTGGCGTTGGGCATGTTGTCTATGTTGCGGCGAGCGCTGGCGATGGTGGCGCTGCAACGCGGCGAACCTTTCGAACTGAGAGACATCCCGCGCGAAGATCCGGCGACTTACGACATGATTTGCCAGGCCGATACCATAGGCGTGTTCCAGATTGAAAGCCGGGCTCAGATGAGCATGCTGCCGCGCCTGCGGCCGGCCAAATTCTACGACCTGGTGATCCAGGTCGCGATCGTCAGGCCAGGGCCGATCCAGGGTGGCATGGTTCATCCGTTTCTGCAAAACAGAAAAAAGAAAGAAGAAGACATCGTTTACCCGAAACCAGAATTAAAGGAAGCATTGGGCAGAACCCGAGGTGTGCCAATTTTTCAGGAACAAGTAATGCAAATCGCCGTGATCGCGGCGGGCTTTACCGAAGGTGAAGCCGATAGCCTGCGACGTTCGATGGCGGCATGGAAGCGCAAAGGCGGCCTCGACAAATTCGAACGCAAACTGATCGATGGCATGGTCAACAAAGGTTATAAAGAAGATTTCGCCAAAGCCATCTACAGCCAGATCCAGGGTTTCGGCGAATACGGTTTTCCTGAAAGCCACGCGGCCAGTTTCGCTCTGCTGGCCTACGCCAGCTCCTGGCTCAAATGCCATGAACCAGAAGCTTTCCTGGCGGCGTTGCTGAACAGCCAGCCGATGGGATTTTATTCGCCGTCGCAACTGCTGCAAGACGCACGCCGGCATGGCGTCGAAGTGCTGCCGGTCGACATCAACCTGAGCAACTGGGAGGCCACCCTGGAACCGGCTTCAAGCGGCCGGCCGGCGGTGCGACTGGGACTCAACCTGGTGCGCGGCCTGAACTTCGATAATGCGGAAGAAATTGAAGCGGCACGCGCAGTACGTGCTTTCACCGATCTGAATGACATGGCCTTGCGCAGCGGCTTGAAGCGCGATCAATTGCAGGCGCTGGCGGCCGCCAATTCGCTCGCCCCGCTGGTCGGCAATCGGCGTCAGGCACTGTGGCAGGCGCTGGTCAGCACACCGGAAAAAGGCTTGCTGAAGCAGACCCGGGTGGCAGAAGAAGAACTGCTGCTGGACACACCCTCGGAGGGAGAAAACCTGCTGAACGACTATAGTTCAATGGGCTTGACCCTGGGTCGTCATCCGCTGGCGCTGCTGCGCCCGCGATTAAACGCCCAGCGCTTCATGGCCGCTGAAGTGCTCAACACATACAGCAACGGCCGGCTGGCACGGGCTTGCGGCATCGTCACGGTGCGCCAGCGTCCCGGCACCGCCAAAGGTGTGGTGTTTGTCACACTGGAGGACGAAACCGGCACCGTCAATGTCATCGTCTGGCCGGACCTGGCCGACCGCCAGCGCAAGGAATTGCATGGAGCGAGGCTGATGGGCGTGAACGGTATCTGGCAAACCCAGGATGGCGTCAGGCATCTGGTCGCCAAGCTGCTGATCGATATGTCGCCCTTGCTGGGCAAGCTAGGAACCAGCAGCCGCGATTTTCACTGATACGCCGAAAACGCCGAAGTTAACGCGCAGGAGGTTTCTCGTGAGGCATTTCCAGGTGATCAGGATGCAGGTCGAGCATCTGATCGATACCCGCGCCAGGATCTTCGCTGCCATCTTCCTGGAAGTCAACCGAACGCTGCCTCGCGCTATCATCCTCATCCGCCAGATAGCGCCTGCGCTGCCAGCGCTTAGCCATCAGAACGCCGGCGCCGAACGCCGCCAGGATCAGCAATGGCATCAGGCACGATGCCGCCTTCTTCGTCAACTGATCTTCAGACAACTCGGTTTCTGACTGCATGACGAGCCTCCGCATTTTTATTTAGAGTCGATCCGTGGTCACTGCCGGCGGATAACAATAAATTCTAACAGGGAGTGGCCCCATGCAGCGGCGTCTCTTCAGGCGCGCCCGTCAAACCCATGGCGTGCCGCACGCGCCCGCAAAACTCTTCGGGCGAGCGGGAAATGATTTCTTCCGGCACCATGAATTTCTTGATGAGCCGCTTGTAACTCTCGAACCCGTAGGAAACCATGAAAGGATGCATGCCGGAGCCGATCGCGGCCAGGTAATCCTTGTGCTCATCGCCACAGATGTAGGCGCGTGCCGGGTTGATGTCCAGCCGTTCGCGAATCGCCCGGAATTCCTGCATTTTTTCCAGATGCAGCGGAATGTGAGCGAAAAAATCGAAGGCGTCCAGGTCGATATCATGACGACGGAACAACAGTCTCAACGTTTGTTCAGGCTCATTGGTCATATTCCGCGTCACCAGGCCGACTGCTATGTCCGGCGTGGCCATCAGGCTTTGCACCAGCCCGGCAATGCCCGGATACAATTTCGCTTCTTCCCGGTACACCTCGGTCAGGGTGGCGATCAATTGCTTGCGGCTCTGCTTGCCTATCTGCCGCTTCAGATTGGACGGAAATTCTTTCAGGCCACCCAGGTATTTGAACAGACGGCGCCGCTTCTGGAACCGTTCTTCATCGCCGATCACCATGCCATGCCGGGAAAACGTCTTGTCGATGGCGCTATAGGCATCGATAGTCGTGCCGTCTGCATCAAGGATAATTAATCGTTTGCTATTGTTGTACATGATTTATCTGGTCATCGGACACAGAGCATCAACTTATAGCAGTCTTGTGACAGGACGATGACTTTGACAGGTGGCCAACTGCCAACGTCCCGGCGTAGCGCCAAAAGCGCGCTTGAAATGCCGCCCGAAATGGCTTTGATCGGTAAATCCGACAGCTGCGGCGACATCGGTCGCAGACCAGCCTTGGCGTAACAAGCCTTGGGCACGGTTAAGCCGTAACTGATTGCGCCATGCGTGCGGCGGCATGCCGACGCCGCGCGAAAATAAACGGGCGACATGGAATGGCGACAGGCCGACAACTGCCGCGAGTTCTGTCAACGTGACAGGGATAGTCAACTCTTCTGCAAGTTTTGCCTGCAACAAACGCAATCGCTGCGTATCAGCGTGCAAGACATGTACGTCTGGCGGCAATACCGAATGGCGCTTCAGCAGCATTGCGAAGGCGGTTATCAAGGCCGTCTCGGCAGATAACGGTTCCGCATTTTGCTCCAGCATCTGGTGTGCGAGCGTGAGTCTGGCAGCGACTTCCGGATCATGAATCACGCCATCGACCAACCACGGCGTACTCACCCGATGGCCGGCGATATCGCTTGCCAGGTTCTGCATCCAGGCGAGCGAAGGATAGAACGCACGGTACGCCCAGCCATTTTCTGTAGCACGTTCACCGGTATGCACTTCGCCCGGGTTTATGGCGGCGATGCAACGTGCGCTGGCAAGGCAGCGCGTGCCGCGATATTGGTAGGTTTGGGCGCCCGCCTGAATGATCGGAATCGAAAAACCGTCATGCCAGTGAGGCGCGAATTCTTGATCGAAGAATTCTGCTGTAAGCAGTTCGGCATCCGGGAGCAGCGGGCTGCGCCAGAAGCGTGCGTCGTCGGAAAATTTTTTGCGCGTGGTGATTTGCACGATTATTTATCCAAATGAACTATCACAGGAAGAATATGCCGATTCCTGAGTTTTCGCACGTCGTGACGGTTATCCTGAAGATTACTCCGGGCGCCGCCCGGCCCGCTGCTTGCGCAACAAGCGCACGCTATGCACCGCAGTCAACGCCACCGCACACCAGATGGGAATGTAAGTCGCCAGCTGTCCCGGCGCCATGGATTCGCCAAGGAAAATGATGGCGACGCCGACCAGCAATACCGGTTCAACGTAGCCAAGGATACCGAACAAGGCCATCGGCAACAGCCGGCTGGCTCCCAGGTATGCCCCCAGCGCCACGGTGCTCAACAAACCCAGTCCCGGCAAAAGATATAGCCACATATCCGGCCGGTGGGCAATCACCGGCAAGGAATCACGCACATACAGCATGATGGCGACCACCGGCAACAGCAAAGTCATTTCGAAAGCAAATGCCACCACCGGATCGGCATTGATCTTGCGGCGCAGGATAAAGTACGGTGGATAGCCCAGCGCCACCACCAGCGTTGGCCAGGCAAAACTGCGCGCCAGCCACAGCTCGTGCAACACGCCGGCCACCGCGCAAGCGACCGCCAGCCATTGGAGGAGATCCAGCCGCTCGCGATAATAGAAGCGGCCGACCAGCACCATCGTCAACGGCAACAGGAAATAGCCGAGCGAGACTTCAAGCGCGCGGCCATGCAAAGGCGCCCACATGAAAATCCAAGCCTGCAGCCCGAGCAATGCTGCCGCAGCCGCCAGGGCAATGCAAGTCCAGGGTTCGCGAGCCAGACGGCGCAACAAGGCGCCAGCCTGCGGCAAACGCTGGCGCAGGACCAGCAAGGCCAGCGCGCCGGGCACCGTCCATACCACGCGCCATGCAAATATATCGAGGCCGTCGAGCGGCGCCAGCAATTTTGTGTAGCCGGACAATAAGGCGAACAGCATCGAGGCACCGACCGACAAGCTGATGCCGCGCCCTATTTCATGTTGATTCATTGTGTCAAACGCGCCTCGGCAAACATCTTTAGTCGCAAAAGTTAATCGCTCAGTGCCGCTTTGGCGGCCTGCTCCGGCGTCAAGCCATCATAAAACTGATCGGTGAACCACTCTACCTGCTCTTCGATATGTTCTTGCGCTTGCTCCAGCGTGGCGCCGCCGGCTACCAGGAAACCTTCGACTTCAATACACCAATTGATCAAAGCCAGCGTTTCCGGATCCAGCTCTTCATTCTTCTTTGCCATCATTTTTCCTGTTCAAACATCTTATAGTGGCAGTTTGCCAACGCCCGCACCGGCGAATCCCGGCTCGGGCGGCAAACATGCGCCGGCGGTATTTTACCCGCCTCCGCGCTAATCAGGATAAGGATGGCCAGATGGCGCTCATCACGCAGCATGGCTCCAGGTGCCTGCGATCCGGATTTCGCTCTTCACCGAGCGCGCCAGGAAACATTCTTCATGCGCCTTGTGGTGCAACTGCTCGAGCGCAGCATCGTCCGGGATCTTGGCGCCGGAGAAAACCACCGCCGGCATCAATTCAACCAATGCGATCCAGCTTTTACCATCCGCGGCACGTTGCATGTGCCCGGTGGCGTGATCGACATAACGGTCGACCACATAACCCGCGCTACGCGCGATGTCGAGGAACCACAGCATGTGGCAACTCGACAAGGAGGCTACAAAAGCCTCTTCCGGATCGACATTGGCCGGATTCGACAAAGGCACCCTGACCACATGCGGCGAACTCGATGCCGGCACAACCGCCCCGCCGTCGAATTGCCACTGGTGAGCGCGGCTATACCGGTTATCAACGAATACCGCATCCGCTCGTTGCCACTCGATAGTAGCGACATGACTAGACATGAGATCTCCCTTTATGCTTGGGTTGGTGAGTTTCTGCGACAGTGATAATACAGAAAATTCCTCTCACCGATATTCCATTCACCGATCCGGCAGCTCTAGTTATAGATCGGCAGCGCCAGGAATAACTTGATGACAATCGCGTTTGCGATATCGATAAAGAACGCGCTCACCATCGGCACTACCAAAAACGCCAGAGGCGACGGCCCGAAGCGGTCGGTCACCGCCTGCATGTTGGCGATCGCAGTCGGCGTCGCGCCCAGGCCGAACCCGCAATGACCGGCGGCCAGCACCGCTGCGTCGTAGTTCTTACCCATGATGCGGAACGTCACAAAGACGGCATAGGCAGCCATCGCCGCCGCCTGCACTGCCAGGATCAGCAGCACCGGCAGCGCCAGCGAGGCCAGGTCCCACAGGCGCAAGCTCATCAGCGCCATCGCCAGAAACAAGGACAGGCTGACATTACCCAAGACCAGGATCGAGCGCTCGAAAATTTTATAGCCGAACAGCGACAAGCCGTTGCTCAACAACACACCAATGAACAGCACGCAGACAAAAGTCGGCAATTCAAACGCGGTTCCGTTTAGTTGATTGGCGATCATGGTACCGGCAGAGAGACAGACGGCAATCAAGGCCAGCGCCTCGATAAATGCCTGCGGCGTAATCAGTTGCACCGCTTTCGGCTGCTCGAAACTCAGCGGCGCTTTTTCTTCGTTGGCCTGAGTCGCCTCAGCACCCGGCAATTTAACCCGTTTAACCAAAAATCCAGCTACCGGGCCGCCAATCAAGCCGCCCAGTATCAAGCCGAAAGTCGCGCAGGCGATGGCAATTTCAGTGGCCGCAGCCAAACCGTGGCGCTCGGCAAATACACGCCCCCAGGCAGCGCCGGTGCCATGGCCGCCAGACAGGGAAATGGACGCTCCCAGCAAACCGATCAAAGGATCCAGCCCCATCATTTTGGCCATGCCGATCCCGATGGCGTCCTGCAATACCAGCAAGAAATGATTTATTTCTCTATTATCAATTTTACACCATTGCTTTTTTTGGCAATTAAATTAACATGCCGGCAATTGATAAAAAAATAATTTAACGGTCGACTTGATCACGATCGGATTTCGAAAACACCCTGATCGCAACAGTTTACGATTGGCAATATTGGAAGGCAGGCATAGTGAGAGGCAAGGATCTAAGCGCAGCACAAACGATTTTCTGTTTTATCGCTCTTGCCCCTGGCATTTGGTATTTCTTCTGTGACGGTATTGAAGTAGTGGCCAGGGAAAATACACGTGCCATTGACAGAAACGCGGCATTTCACACCGTGGCGCAATATGAAATAGCTAAACGCAACGGCCTGGCCAAGGTTGCCTGCGCCCAGGCAGGCGCGGCATCCACCTCGTTTCTGCGGGCTAGAGATGAAAAAGAATATAAGACCTGGAAAAACACCGAGAAGTCGGATTGCAAGATTGCGGGTATAGAAATGGCGTCCAGCTAGATCGGATTTTCGTCGATCCAGTCGCCTGCGAAATCGAGAATGTAGGAAATTGCATCGTCCTCGATATCGAATTCATTCGTCGGCGTAGTGCGCGCGTAGCGTGTTTCACCAGCGCCATCTTTGCCTGCCTGAATCGTAAAACACGCCGCATATTTACCGCTGCCCTGTTGCTCCAGCCGGGGGAATACCGCATGTCCCTTATAGGGATAACTTTTTACTTCCATCACTGCACCTCATTTTTTAAGAGGAGCGATCCTACCACGCGCTAAACCGTTCGCAACGCTTTGGATTTGTCCACAGGCGAAATGGCAGCAATCTCTTGCCGGCAACCCGCGCCGCGAGAAAAATACATTGTTTTCATGTGGAAATGTACTATGTTGGCTACTTGGGAGAGAGGGACGCGCATCGGATAATTCTTTTGCCCCCTCATCAGGCAACGCCTCCGGCGCAATGTTCCGTTGCGCTTTTAAAGGAGAATTCTATGAAAGAATTCCGTCAGCTACTTCGAAAACGCTTCCTGTATGACGAGGTTGGAAGAGCAAACAAAATCCTCATAATAGTTGCGATCGTCTGGTCGTCTGCCTTGCTGGTGAGCTTGGTCGCGGGGGTCGAACTTTGGCTTCAAGGCGGACGAGATTCAGCAAAATTCCAACTTTTTGTTCTCGGTGCAATTGCTTGCGTTGCCATCTACTGGCTGTGTTTTGCGAAGGATGGACTGGTGCTTGCGGGTGAAGTAAAGCTGGTTGTGAACATCGACGAAAGACATCACAAGAAACTAAGGCGGCTGGCAGCCCAGCAGGATACGACCATCGGCGACATCGTCGAGCAACTGATGGATATCATTACGAATGCCAGATTGATCGAGCTTAAATCCTCAGGCGACGCAGCAAAGAATAACGAAACAACGCCTGAGCTCCTCTGCTAAAGCCGGGCAAAGGCAAAACAACGCAAAGTACCGGGTCCCGAAGCGGCCAGCATTTCTTCACACTTCGAGCTGCGCCTCGCCCGGCACACGCAATTCGGGACTGATCATCTCGATACTTCGCGCCGTACAGCGCTGAGGCGGACCGCGTTCCGCCCCAGCGCTGTACGGCGCGCCTTAAACGATTCCAAGTCACGCCATAGACAAACTTAAGTTAAAAAATCAGAATCTATGGTTGATGCCTGCCATCCATGCATGTGTAGTCACTCCTGCCGTTACCGGTTGCGCATAAACAGGGGATTGATTCATGTTGCTGCCGCGGTTATTGACATTGGCTGCTTCCAGGTACAACTTGGTGCTCTTCGACAGCGAGTAATCGGTACCGACCACATACATGACAGATTTGTTGGCAGAGTTATTGTTGTCTTTGATGCTGTACACGCCAGAGGTCAGATTGAGCAACGGAGAAATGCGATACCCTATCCCAAAGTTAATCATATTGAGACTACCTGTCGTTGCCGCACCACCAAATTTGGCAGGATTCATTCCTGCGCCTGGGAAGGTAGGATTTTTAGCCTTCCAATATCCGGCGCTCACCGATAAGGATTCAAAGGTGTACATAGCGCCGATCTGCATCAGACGATTGGTAGTGTGTCCCTGGGGATTGAGGGAGGCAACGATACCGTTGTCATTTCCACTGTAATAGATAGCATCCAGTTTCAAATGAGGATCATCGTAAGCCAAGGTCCCGGTGATTTGCCTTCCTGCGGACGCATTTCCTGCAACTTCACCAAATGCATACTCAAAACTAGCCGTGATCCCGGATATTTTTGGAGAAACATAGACGATGGCATTGTCATTGTAGATGGTGGCAATCGGGGCGTTTGAATTGCTGCCGGCAAAAGCACCTGTTGCACTATTTAAGCCGATCAACCCGGTTAGGCTACTGCCGAAATAAGCACCGCCACGCACATCTGTTGCGGCAAATGCGTAAAACACAGGTGCGATCACACGACCTGCCTTGATCGAACCAAAATCGCCGGATAGGCCTACATTGGCCTCCTGATTGAACATGGAAGTTCCGCCCGAAGAATTGGGGCCGCCGCCTGCTCCGGTCTGAGTAGAAAAATTACCGCGTAAATTGAAGTTGGCTTTCATTCCGCCACCAATATCCTCGGAACCACGAATACCCCAAAAACTCAGCCCCATTCCACCATCTTTGACGCCGGTAACTGCACCGCCATTCGTTGAATTTGGCAGATAACCAAAGGCAGGATTGGAATTGTTCGATATCGACAGTATCCCCGAATCGGCCATGCCATAGATAGTGACCGAAGATTGCGCGGATGCTGCGCAAGTAAATAAAGACATTACTGCAATGCTTGCTAACTTCAATTTCATTTTTGTCCCCGATATATTTTTTTAAAATGATGAAGCAAACTACTTTTTGAAAATTTAAACAGAATCATCACGATTCTCAGCAAATCAAGTTTTTTGAGGTTTATCGTTTTTACTTTTTCTCCTTAGATAGAAATGCGGTTTTTTGATCTTTAAGATACATCGACGCTGAGAATGAAAGGCTGAAAATCCCGGCGCTCAACACGCATCGATGAGTCGTTGAATCAGTTCATCCGCTTGCGGCCAGTCTCCGTATCCTGAAGCTGGATTCAAATGCCCGACCTTGCCCAGGTTGACGACCTGGCTTTTCCAGTCGTTGGCTAGTGCACTGACAGCTGCAATATCGCCCAGGGGATCGTTCTCACTGACGGTAACGATGGAGCGAAACGGAAGCGGCGTGCGCGGCACTGGCAACCATCCGTTTTCTCTGAACTCATCGATCGTCGGGTATCCCGCTGGAAGTGATTTTTCAAAATCCGGCGGCACGGCCAGCAAAGCCCCCGAAATTTTTTCAGTTGAATGTTTTTGCGCCC
>FTFY01001162.1_pt1 | contig 10421 bp, 4 predicted proteins | sample 1640561 | NCBI WGS metagenome assembly FTFY01 (sample SAMEA3914789, study PRJEB12502) | metagenome | biome: forest; material: soil | place: Canada | collected 2011-07-03 | depth 0.3 m | reverse complement strand
TAAGGCTGCACTTCGGACGGCTGGCCGTCCGCTTCAAATCGCATCGCGACCGCCAGCGACGTGACGCCGATAGTGCGCAGCGCATCATAGGTGTCGTCAACTTCCACTTGCAGGTCGGCGCCGGCAGCGAGCGGCTTTTCCGAAGAGGCGAGCAAGGCGCCGTCCTTGCCGTACAAATTCACCCGCAAGACCATTTCGCCGCGTACATCGGCCGGACCGACGACGGCGTTGGCGTCAAAGGATGCTACGCCGTGCTGATCAAGCCCATGGTTCAGCTCGGACATCATCTGCAACGTGAAGTACTCGGCGATGCCGCGTTCCTTCCCGCCATGGAACAGGTCCTGGTAGAGGAAATGCAGGTCGATCTCACTGCCATCGGTGACCAGGCAGCGCTTGAGTAAAGGTGCGACCAGCTCAGTCCAGCCATGAAAACGATCTTCCCGCGCGCTGAAGTAAGCATCAGCGCCGGCTTCGTCATCCGGCACTTTATAAAACGCATCGTCGGTCGCCTTGAGGGAAAAGCCCAGCAGGAAGCGCAACTCGACCGCGTCGTCATCCGCCGCGAACTGGTTTTCCGGCCAGCCGCTGATGCTGCGTTCGATCGCATCCGTCGCTCCCAGCTTCTTGTCCGCCATGGCGCCGAATGCATCGCGATTCATTTCAAACAGATGGCTGTAACGGATGCTGTCGATTTCGTCGAGGTGGTAGGCGTGGCTGACCAGCACTACGGTCGCATCCGGCCCTTCCAGCTCAGCCTGCTTGAAGCTGGCGGACAGCGCATCGAATGCGTCCTGGTCCTGGAAGCATTGCTCACGCTTGAGGCCGCCGCCGACGTGCGCGAAGAACGGCACCACAAACGCATTCAGTTCCAGCACCTTGCCTTCATCACGCCGCACCAGCAAGATTTCCGAGGCTTCTTCGACCTGCCCTTTCAGGAATTGCCAGGCATCGAGATCGGCGTACTTGGCGCGCTCGATCGCGTCATACAGGATGTCATCCTTTTTTTGCTGCAGGCTCTTCTTGATGATCTTGTGAAAATCAATACCAGCCTGCTGCAAAACGGCGCCGGCAGCAACGCCTTCGGCTTCGTCGTCGTCCTGCTCGGCGAGGTCGATCGCCAGGTCGCACAATTGCTGCGTGACGGCTTCGTCTTTATCTTCAGGGGAAAGGCTGGATTTCCGTGGCGCGGGGCGCTTGTTCTTTGGCATGTCAGTTCTTCAGGTTTTAGGTAAAGTCACGCCCTGCTGCCCTTGATATTTGCCGCCGCGGTCCTTGTAGGAGGTCTCACAGATTTCATCGCTTTCGAAGAACAGCACCTGGGCGCAGCCCTCACCGGCATAAATCTTGGCTGGCAGCGGCGTGGTGTTGGAAAACTCCAGCGTCACGTAACCTTCCCACTCTGGTTCGAACGGGGTGACGTTGACGATGATGCCGCAACGCGCGTAAGTCGATTTGCCGAGACAGATGGTGAGTACGCTACGCGGAATACGGAAGTATTCCATGGTGCGTGCCAACGCAAAGGAGTTAGGCGGGATGATGCAGACATCGCCGCTGAAATCGACGAACGATTTCTCGTCGAAATTCTTGGGATCGACGATGGTGGAATTGATATTCGTGAAAATCTTGAATTCATTGGCGCAGCGGATATCGTAACCATACGACGAGGTGCCGTAAGAGACGATCTTGTGGCCGTTAGCCTCGCGCACCTGGCCAGGCTCGAACGGCTCGATCATGCCGGTTTCCTGCGCCATTCGGCGTATCCATTTATCGGATTTGATGCTCATAGCGTATTTCCTCTTCTGCCTGCAATTGTGTGTAATGAATTTATAACCTGCATTTGCCGCAATTTTACGCGAAAACCCTTTTAAAACATCGATTTCACGCTCTACGGGTTGCTTACAGCTCTCAACTAACTCCCAACCGCGCTAGCGCTGCATGGTTTCCCATACTTTCTGTAAGCGCTTCACAGAGACCGGCATCGGCGTCCGCAACTCTTGCGCAAACAGCGACACCCGCAGCTCTTCCAGCAACCAGCGGAATTCCGCCTGCTTCGGATCCGTCTTGCCGCTCCGGTCCTTTTGCGCGCGTTGCCACGGCGTCGCCACTTGAGCCCATTCCGCCATCAACTTGGCATCGCGCCCCGGATCGGCGCGCAATTTCTCCAGCCGTACATTCACCGCCTTGAGATAACGCGGGAAATGGGTCAGGTTGGCGTAGTCGTTATCGGCAATGAATCGCTTGCTGACCAGCGATTGCATTTGCGCCTGGATATCGGCGACAGCTTGCGGATGCCCTTTGGCGCCTTGCAGGCGCTTTGGCAAACCGTGATATTCACCCAGGATCGATGCAGCCAGCCGGGCAATTTCATTGCACAGCAAACCCAGCCGCGACTTGCCTTCATCCTTGCGTTGCGTGAATTCCGCGGCGGTCCTTGGGAGTGGCAGTTGCATACACGCGCGCTCAAGCCCCGCATGGATAATCTGGTCGCGCAGTTCTTCCTGCGAACCCAACGCCAGGAATTGCATGCCCATTTGCTGCAAGCCAGGGATATTCTTCTCGAGGAATTTCAATTGTTCCTTGAGTTGCAAGGCAAACAATCGGCGCAAGCCCAGATGATGGACCCGCGCCGCCTCGTTCGGATCGTCGAATACCTCCAGATCGCAATGCGTCGCCCGGTCCACCAGTGCCGGAAAACCGATCAAGGTTTGCTTGCCCTGCTGGATTTCCAGCAGTTCGGGCAGTTCGCCGAAGGTCCAGCCGGTCAGGTTGCTGAACTGCGCATTAGTGCTGTCGCCGGTCTTTGCAGCCGGCTGGGCGGCAACCCGGGTTACCGTCGGCGCCGCTGACTTACCTGCTGCCGACGGTGCACCCGGTTCCGCCGCGGCCGAACTGTCATCGGCGACCGTGACACTTGCCAGCTTCTGGAAACTTTCACGCGCCTGTCCGCCAAACTCGGCTTGCAATGCTGCCAGGTTGCGCCCCATGTCGAGCTGCCGGCCATGCTCGTCCACCACCTTGAAGTTCATCGAGTGATGGGCTGGCAAGGTTTCCTGCTTGAAATCGGTGCTGCGCGTAGCAACGCTGGTTTCGGTACGGATATCGGCCATCAAGGCATCCAGCAAATTGCCGTGGCCGAACACGTGGCGCGCCTGTATCCGCTCGCAGAATCCGGCGGCGTAATCCGGCAACGGCACGCAATTGCGGCGTATTTTTTGCGGCAGGGATTTCAGCAGCAGATGGACTTTTTCCTTCAGCATGCCGGCCACCAGCCACTCACAGCGATCAACGTACACCTGGTTCAACGCATACAGCGGCACCGTCAGCGTCACGCCATCGCGCGGCGTACCCGGTTCGAAATGATAGGACAAAGCCATTTCGATGCCGGCCACCCGCATCACCTTAGGGAACAATTCGGTGGTGATGCCGGCAGCTTCATGCCGCATCAAATCATCACGGTTCAGGAACAACAGCTTGGGCGTCTGAAGGCTGACATCCTTATGCCATTTTTCAAACGTGATGCCATTGCAGATATCGGCCGGAATCAGCTTGTCGTAAAACGCTGCGATCAATTCATCATCGACCAGCACGTCGAGCCGGCGTGACTTGTGTTCCAGGTTCTCGATCTCGCGGATGAGCTTCTGGTTGTGCGCAAAGAATGGCGCGCGGGTATCGAACTCCCCGCCTACCAGCGCATCGCGAATGAATATCTCGCGCGCTTCCTGCGGATTGATCAAGCCGAAATTGATGCGGCGCTGGCTATACACCACCAGCCCGTACAAGGTGGCGCGCTCAGATGCGGATACCTGCGCCGTACGTTTTTCCCAGCGCGGCTCGCCATACGATCTTTTCAACAGATGGGCGCCAACCCGCTCCAGCCATTCCGGCTGGATCTGCGCGATGCAACGCGCGTACAAGCGGCTGGTATCGACCAGCTCGGCCGCCATCACCCACTTGCCGGCCTTCTTCGACAAATGCGAACCCGGCCACAGATGGAATTTGATGGCGCGCGCGCCAAGGTAATGTGAATCTTCGTCGGCCTTGAAACCGACATTGCCTAGCAACCCCGTCAGCAAGGCGCAATGCAATTGCTCGTAAGTAGCCGGCGCTTCGTTCAAACGCCAGCCCTGCTCGCGCACAATGGTCAACAGCTGCGAATGCACATCGCGCCATTCGCGCAGGCGCAATTGCGACAGGAAATTGGCGCGGCAATTGTCCATCAGCTGGCGATTGGTTTTCTTGTGTTCAATCGCCTCGTCAAACCATTTCCAGATTTTCAGGTAACTTAGGAATTCCGATTTTTCATCGGCGAATTTCTTGTGCGCCTGGTCGGCCGCACCTTGCGCTTCCAGCGGCCGGTCGCGCGGGTCCTGTACTGACAAGGCGGCGGCGATGATCAGCATTTCCGTCAGGCAGACATTGTCGAGCGCTGCCAGGATCATGCGGCCGACGCGTGGATCAAGCGGCAGCTTGGCCAGCTGGCGGCCGGTTTTGGTGAGTGCGTTATTGTCGTCAACCGCACCCAGTTCCTGCAGCAGTTGATAACCGTCGGCGATAGCGCGGCCCGGCGGCGGTTCGATGAACGGGAATGTTTCGACGTCGGTCAGATGCAGCGACTTCATCCGCAAGATGACGGAAGCCAGCGACGAGCGCAGAATTTCCGGCTCGGTGAATTTCGGCCGCTGCAGATAATCCTGCTCTTCGTACAGCCGGATACAGACGCCGGCAGCGACGCGGCCGCAACGGCCGGCGCGTTGGTTGGCGGCAGACTGCGCAATCGGCTCGATCTGCAGCTGTTCGACCTTGTTGCGATAACTGTAGCGCTTTACCCGCGCCAGGCCGGCATCCACCACATAGCGGATACCCGGTACGGTCAGCGAAGTTTCAGCGACGTTGGTCGCCAGCACGATGCGCCGCGCGTTGGACGACTTGAACACGCGCTCCTGTTCCTGCGCCGACAAGCGCGCGAACAAAGGCAGGATTTCAACGTGCGGCGGATGGTGCTTGCGCAACGCCTCGGCGGTATCGCGGATTTCGCGCTCGCCCGGCAAGAACACCAGCACATCGCCGGAGCCGATACGGGCCAGCTCGTCGACTGCATCCACTACCGCATCCATCAGGTCGCGTTGCTCGCGGTCGCGCTGGGCAGCGCTTTGCGGCGCGTTCGGCTTGGCTGCTGCAGCAGCGGGATTGACACCACTGCGATCAGCATTGTCGACCGGGCGATAGCGCACTTCGACTGCATACAGCCGGCCGGAAACCTCGATCACCGGCGCCGGTTTCTCGTTCGTGCCGAAATGGCGGGCGAAGCGGTCGGCATCGATCGTCGCCGAGGTGATGATGATTTTCAGGTCCGGGCGCTTCGGCAGCAGCTGCTTCAGATAGCCCAGCAGGAAATCGATGTTCAGGCTGCGTTCATGCGCCTCATCGATGATGATGGTGTCGTACTGGCGCAGCAAAGGATCGGTCTGGGTTTCGGCCAGCAGGATACCGTCCGTCATCAACTTGATCCAGGCACCTTTGGTCAGGGTGTCGTTGAAGCGGACTTTGTAACCGACATGCTCGCCCAGCGGCGAGTTGAGCTCCTGAGCGATGCGCTTGGCAGTCGAGGAAGCGGCAATCCGGCGCGGCTGGGTGTGACCGATCAGGCCGGTTTGGCCGCGCCCCAGTTCCAGGCAAATCTTCGGCAGCTGGGTGGTTTTACCCGAACCGGTTTCACCGCAAACGATGATGACCTGGTTTGCCGCCAGCGCAGCCGAAATTTCAGCGCGCTTGCCGGAAACCGGCAACTCCTCGGGAAACACGATAGGCGGCAGCGGATTGCGCTCAGGTGGTGGGCGTACCGGCTCTGGACGCGATGAAGCCGAGCGCGGCTGTGATGGACGGCCAGCGGCACGCTGGGGACTTGGGCGATCTGTTGACCGCGGTGGTTTGTTGGATTCTGATACTGACATGAGGATGGAATTATACAGAGCGATATCGATAAATATCGACAAAACAACCGCTTATCGCCAACTCTGCCAGTATTTATCGCCTCTTGATGTCCAATGCAATACAACCATCGCTGTTTTAGTGCGACCAAACGTCAAGCGCCTCAATCTCAGGAATTGACTCTGCTGGGCCGGTCTTTGAAGAAATCTATCGCATGTTGCCGTGTCTTGATGTTGTTCAGCGTTGTCGCGGGATCAAGGCCGAAGCGGCGTGCCGAGCCGCTCACCAGGCTTTTCTGCAGATCGTTCAACGGCGCTGACAGCGGGGGTTGCTGCCAATCTGTGCCCGGCGCAGCAATTTGCGGAAGATCGGTACGCGGTGTAGCCAGCGTCAATACCTGAGCTAGCGTCGGCGCCGCCGCAATGCGTTTACTTGGCAACATGTCCGCAGCGCCAATCCCGGTCCAGTCACGCAATGTCGCAAGTATCGACGCATGGTCGTAAGGCACGCCGGTATCGGAGCGGAACACCGTGCCTTCGGCAATATAGGGCGAAACCAGTACCACGGGCACCCGCACGCCGAAACGGTCGAAACCGAAACCTGCATCGCCAGGCTCGCTGGCCGCGTCGGGCGATGCCGCGTTGCCTGGCGGCAGCACATGATCGTAGCAACCGCCATGTTCATCGTAAGTAATTATCAACAAAGTTTTGTTCCAGCCCGGAGATGTGCTCACGGCAGTCCAGATCGCATGGAGAAACGCCTCGCCCGCCTGGACATCGTGCGGCGGATGCTGATCGTTCGGCTCTAGCAGGAAACATGGCTCGATAAAACTGTAAGTCGGCAGCGTATCGCTCGCACAGGCGTCGACAAATTCCGTAAAGCGGCTGAAATGCCCGTTAAGCAGCGGATCCCACAGCTTTGGAAACATGGTGCGCGTGAGCGACGGCGTCACCAGCGTGTCGCTATATACAGACCAGCTGCTGCCGATGGATTGGAACACGTTGTAGATGGTCGGCACATCCCAGGCAAATGGATCCGGCGGGCTACCATTGTTGATGCGTCCGTTGGAAGTGCCGGCGTGAACGAAGGCGCGATTCGGCCAGGTCTGGCTGGGCACCGACGCGAACCACGCATCGGATACGGCATATTGCCGTGCCAACGCTGCCAGCACAGGTACCTGGCTGCAATCGTGGCATTGCATGATTTGGGTGGCGTCGTCGGTAGCTGTGGTGGCATAGTTGAGGACGAAGCCCTGCATCGGCCAAAGCGGTGCCGGCGCCAGCGCAGCAGCTGCTACTACGCCTTGCGGTCCGTACAACTGATAAGTTACGTTGTCGAAGGTTTCTTCAGGATCGGGATCAGGTACCGTGCTGCTGGCCGTGCCGCGCCCGACCATGATCTTTTGTGGAGGATCGCCGCCAAAGTAGCCCGAATTCGCCGGGTTCCACATATCGGCATGCAGGCCGTCGAATTGCGCGGCGCTTGCGGGTGGCAGGACTACCGCCGGCGCGCTGCCGTCCGCATACAACCAGCCAAGCATATTGTCGAGCGAGCGGTTTTCGAACATGACCACGACAACGTGTTCGATCTGCGGCAAAATCTTTCCCATATGCATCTCCTTTTGGAAAAGTGTAGTACGCCGCCAGGGAAGATCAAGAATGCGCCGCATTCTCCGTCGGCACACCGGCCATAGGCAAGGATCAATTTGATGTAAATTTAACATCATATGTTAGTGCAACAGCCCGCGCTACAGATGCCAGAACCGTCAGCCGCCCCCTCACATACGCTATAATCGCGGGTTATTGGAAGCAAATACTGCCCAAACAGCGGCAGTAGCAACGCTTGCCGTTTTCCGTACTCATAAATTATCAAGGCAGGCGGCCGAGATCGCCTGAACCACGCATCATGCAAGAACCGATCTCCGAGCAACCGGACCTGAATGACACGACTGCCGCAACAAACGCTGCCGACGCAGCCGATGCTGCCGAAGTCCTCGCCCACAATGTTTCCGTCGAACAAATCGCCAGCGAAGTGGCGCGCCGCCGCACCTTCGGCATCATTTCCCATCCGGATGCCGGTAAAACCACGCTGACAGAAAAATTGCTGCTGTTTTCGGGCGCGATCCAGCTGGCCGGCACGGTCAAGGGTCGCAAGAGCGGCCGCCATGCAACGTCGGACTGGATGGACATCGAAAAGCAGCGCGGCATTTCCGTCGCCAGCTCGGTCATGCAGTTCGAATACCGCGATCACGTCGTCAACCTGCTCGACACCCCGGGTCACCAGGATTTCTCGGAAGATACCTATCGGGTGCTGACAGCGGTCGACTCGGCCTTGATGGTGATCGATGCCGCCAAGGGTGTTGAAACCCAGACCATCAAGCTGCTCAACGTTTGCCGCATGCGCAATACGCCGATCATCACGTTGATGAACAAGATGGACCGCGAAACCCGCGATCCGCTGGAATTGCTGGATGAGCTGGAATCGGTGTTGAAGATCCAGTGCGCGCCGGTGACCTGGCCGATCGGCATGGGTAAAACTTTCCGCGGCGTGTATCACTTGCTGCGTGACGAAATCCTGCTGTTTGCAGCCGGTAGCGACAAAGCCGACCAGACCTTTGAAGTCATCAAGGGCATCGACAACCCGCGCCTGGATGAAATGTTCCCGCGTGAAATCGAGCAATTGCGGATGGAAGTCGAACTGGTGCACGGCGCTTCGCATCCATTCGACCAGGAAGCGTTCCTGGCCGGCGTGCAAACCCCGGTATTCTTCGGCTCCGCCATCAACAATTTCGGTATCCGCGAAATCCTCAACGCGCTGATCGACTGGGCGCAACCGCCAGGTTCACGCGATGCTACCGTGCGTACCGTCGAACCGAAGGAAGCCAGCTTCTCCGGTTTCGTGTTCAAGATCCAGGCCAACATGGACCCGGCGCACCGTGACCGGATTGCTTTCCTGCGCGTCTGCTCCGGCCATTTCCAGCGCGGCATGAAGATCAAGCACCTGCGCCTGAACCGCGAGATCAAGGTATCGAACGTGGTGACCTTCATGGCATCCAGCCGCGAACAGGTCGAAGAAGCTTACGCCGGCGATATCATCGGCTTGCCGAACCACGGCAACATGCAGATCGGCGACAGTTTTTCCGAAGGCGAACTGCTGCAGTTCACCGGCATCCCCTACTTCGCGCCGGACTTCTTCCGTTCGGTGCGGATTCGCAATCCGCTCAAGATCAAGCAGTTGCACAAAGGTTTGCAGCAACTCGGTGAAGAAGGTGCGATCCAGGTGTTCAAGCCGGTCACCAGCAGCGATCTGGTATTGGGCGGAGTCGGCGTGCTGCAGTTTGAAGTGGTCGCCAGCCGCTTGCTCAACGAGTATGGCGTCGACGCCGTATTCGAAGGCACCAGCATCAGCAGCGCACGCTGGATCACCTGCGACGACAAGAAAATCCTGGCCGACTTTGAGAAATCATCGGCCGGCCATAACGTCGCTTACGATGCCGCCGGCAACATGGCTTATCTGGCGACTTCGGGCGTGAACCTGCGCCTGACGCAGGAGCGTTGGCCGCAAGTGGTGTTCCATGAAACCCGGGAACATGCAGTCAAGCTGAACTAAGGTAACCAAGACAGGTTTCTTATAAAAAAGCCCCGCCCATACTCAGGCGGGGCTTTTTTTTGAGGAAGTGATTACCTTGAAATATTCTGCAGAGTATTTCCAATGTTGCGCTTAGGAAATCGCAAGAGTAAGCTCTACTTAGTCTGGGTCCCACGATTAGCATTTCTTATTTAGAAAGCGTGCATCATGTTGCTTCAACGTTCATGTCTGCTTTCTGCCCTATCCACTATCCTCCTTATCTGCGTTCCAGCCAGCGCAGCGCCAGCCCAGAATGTCTTGCTGGGCGCTTCGGTGCAACTGAGCGGTCCGACTTCCAATACCGGCCGCTATTACGGCGATGCCTATCAACTGACAATCGCGAAAATCAACGCGGCGGGCGGCGTGAAAATCGGTGGGCAGGCACATAAACTGGTGCTCAGGCTCTATGACAATCAATCCGACATCAATCTCAGCGTGCGCCAATACACGCGCCTGATAACTGACGAAAAGGTCAACCTGCTGCTGGGGCCGTTCGCCAGCAATTTTGTATTGGCCAATTCGGCCGTGTCGGAAAAATACAAGATCCCGATGGTCGAAGGTGGCGGTGCTTCGGATCGCATTTTCTCTCGTAAATTCAATTACATTTTCGGTACGCTGGCGCCCGCCAGCAATTACTTTGGCAGTACCATCGAGATGCTCAAATCGCTCAAACCGGCGCCAAAATCCGTAGCTCTGCTCTATGCCGACGACCCCTTCGATGTATCGGTCGCGGAAGGTACGCGGTCCAAATTGAAACAAGCGGGCTTGAATGTTGTCATGGATGAACGCTACAGCACCAACGCTACCGACTTCAACTCGCTGCTATCCCAGATCAAGAGCAAGAACGTCGACGTGGTGCTGGTGGC
>FTFY01000875.1_pt1 | contig 10574 bp, 7 predicted proteins | sample 1640561 | NCBI WGS metagenome assembly FTFY01 (sample SAMEA3914789, study PRJEB12502) | metagenome | biome: forest; material: soil | place: Canada | collected 2011-07-03 | depth 0.3 m | reverse complement strand
CGATCCTGCCACCAAACAACCTTACGATCTTGGCTTCAACCAGATAGCGGTCGATCCGGTCAGCGCTGAAATACAAGGCAAGCGCATGTGGGGCGCCATCTCCCTAAGCCGCGAGAACCTCCTGCCATTCTTGTACAAGCTGCACTACACCATGCATCTGCCCGAGGTTGGCGGGATTGAACTTGGCACCTGGCTGATGGGCATCATTGGCATCGTCTGGGCGCTCGACTGTTGCATCGCCTTATGGCTGTCTTTTCCGAATTGGCGCAGCTGGCGCAAATCGTTCGCGTTCCGCTGGCGCCAGGGTGGTCATAAATTGAATTTCGATTTGCATCGCTCAGGTGGCGTCTGGCTTTGGATGTTGCTGCTGATCCTGGCGGTAACCTCGGTTTCCATGAATCTCTATAACCCGGTCATGCGGCCAATTGTGCAAACCTTTTCGACGTTGACGCCGGATCCGTTTGACAGCCGTAAGCCAGTCGCGCCGGCGCTCGCCGCCAAGGTCGAGCCCGGCGTCAGCCGTGAGCAGGTGGCGCAACTGGCCCGCGAGGACGGGCAGCGCCGCGGCTGGACGGTGCCGGTCGGCGGCGTGTTCTACTCTTCAGCCTTCGGTTTGTACGGCGTGGGGTTTTTCGAGGCCGGCAACGACCATGGCGATGTCGGCCTGGGCAACAGCTGGCTGTATTACGACGCGGGCGACGGTCATGCCGCAGGCGCAAAAATCCCCGGTACCGGCAGCGCCGGCGATATCTTCATGCAGGCGCAGTTTCCCTTGCATTCGGGCCGCATCCTCGGTTTGACCGGGCGCATCCTGATTTCCTTGATGGGTGTTGCGGTGGCGTTGCTGAGTGTTACCGGCGTGATCATCTGGGCTCGCAAACGACGCGCGCGCTTGTTGGCGGCGCGCCAGGCACGCCGGGTGGGCATGCAGTGCCCATGTATCACCGCGATAACCGGAATACGGGACCGCGCAACACCGAAATAGGCATGTACATGGCGTGAATTCACGCACGGGTACAGGTGTCCACCCTAGGCAATCTCGACCCGATTCTTGCCAGTGCGTTTGGCGCGATACAGCGCCTGATCGGCCAATTCCACCAGTTTTTCCTGGGAACTGCCGCGTTGCGGCACCACGCTGGCGCCGCCAACGCTGACGGTGACCCTGGCATCGTTGCTGGAAGATTTATGGGGGACGTTCAGCGCATGCACTGCCGCGCGCAGGTTGTCGGCCTGAATTTCCATATTTTCACGTGACATGGACGGCAGCACCAATATAAATTCCTCACCGCCTATGCGCGCAGCGAGATCGGTCGGGCGCCGTGCAAAATCGCCGATACCTTCTGCCACTTGCTTGAGCGCGGTATCACCGGCCAGGTGGCCATAGGTGTCGTTATACATCTTGAAATCATCGACGTCGATCATAAGCAACGATAACGTACTTTGCTCGCGTTCCGCACGCCGCCATTCGGCGCTGAAGTATTCGTCGAAATAACGCCGGTTGGCGAGACCGGTCAAACCATCCGAATTGGTCAGGCGCTGCAGTTCCAGATTGGTTTCCAGCAGCTGCTGCTGACTTTGCCGCAGCGCGCGATAGGCCTCATCACGTTGCAACAGGTTCATATAAGAGCGTGAGTGATAGCGAATCCGCGCCACCAGCTCTATCGTGTCGGGCAGCTTGACCAGATAGTCGTTGGCGCCGGCGGTAAACGCGGCGCTTTTGACCGTCGGATCTTCGCGGGTGGACAGCACGATGATAGGGACGTTGCGGGTGGCCGGGTTGGCGCGATACTGGCTCACCAGGGTCAAACCGTCAATGCCTGGCATCACCAGGTCCTGCAAGATGACTGTGGGACGGGTTCTCTGGGCGGCTTCGATCGCCTCGTCGGGATGGGCGCAGTAGTGGAAATCGATGTTAACCTGATTCGCCAGTGCGCGCCTGACGGCTTCACCCACCATGGCCTGGTCATCCACCAGCAGCACCATGACCGGATAATCGTCCGGCGACTGATTGATGTCGAGATTTAGTTCTTTAGGCATGACTCACTCCGTATCTGTACTGATTGTGGCTATCGTTTATTTATAATACTGACCAGCTTGCCGGCAATTTGATTGACTGGGAGGATGGCGTCGGCGGCATTTAGCGACGCTGCCGCCTTCGGCATACCGTAAACAGCGCTGGATTTCTGATCCTGGGCGATGGTGTAATAGCCTTTGTCGCGCATGGCTTTCAACCCTATGGCGCCGTCTCGTCCCATACCCGTCAGCAGGACGCCCACCGCTTTACCTGCCCATAATTCGACGACACTCTGGAAGAATACATCGATCGACGGTCGGTAGGGATAGCCGCTGGGCTGCTCGGTATATCCCAGCTGGAACGGCCGGGTCAAGCGCAGGTGATCGTCGGTTCCGGCCAGCAGTACGCAACCTGGCGTCGGACTATCGCCCGCCTTTGCCAGCCGTACCGGCATGGCGGACTGGCTGCCGAGCCAGTCCGCCATGCCGGAGGCGAATTGTGCGTCCACGTGTTGCACCACCACCAAAGCCGCCGGAAAATCCGCCGGCAGCTGCGAAAGCAGGACTGCCAGCGCTGCCGGGCCGCCGGCAGACGCGCCGATGGCAATCAGGTATTTGGAATCTGGCGGGGACAAAACCGGCTTTTTACTGTAAACGGGGGTGGCGGCCGTGTTCGTAGCCACGGCCGATTCTGCCGCCGGCGCCGGCACGCTATGCTCAGGCGTTGACTGGCGCTGATTGAGCAGCTTTTCGATAGAGTCGATCTTGGACAGCAAAGAGTTGACATCGTTGCGTGGATAACCGATCAAGGTGCTCGGGGTATCGATCGCATCGATCGCGCCGTGGGCCATCGCGTCATATACCGCTGAAACATTGGCGCCGACATCGCCGGTGACTATCAGGATCGCGCACGGCGTATGCGCCATGATATGGCGAGTGGCGCTGACACCGTCGAGCACCGGCATGATCAAATCCATCAATATCAGGTCTGGCGTCTGCCATGCACACAATTCGATGGCGCGCTTGCCTTCCTCTGCAATCCAGATGATCTCATGGCCAGGGCGCTGCAGCAGAGTGCGGCGTAGCGCTTCTACTGCAATCGGCGCATCGTTGACGATACCGATTTTCATGAATGGGCCTCTCCGATCAGGTCTGCCACCGCTTGCAGCAAGGTCTCGTCGTGAAAACTGGCTTTGGCCAGATAATAATCGGCGCCGGCTTCAAGGCCGCGCTGTCGGTCTTCCTGCCGGTCCTTGTAAGATACGATCATCACCGGAATAGCTCTCAGCTGCAGACTTTTCTTGATCAGAGTGACCAGTTCAATGCCATCCATGCGTGGCATGTCGATATCGGTCACTACCAGGTCGAATGGCTCGCTGCGCAATGCGTTCCAGCCGTCCATTCCGTCCACCGCAACCCGTACCGTATAGCCGCGGCTACTTAGCAGCTTGCGTTCCAGCTCGCGCACGGTAAGCGAATCGTCGACCACCAGCACCCGTTTGCTGGTCCTTGCCTGCTGTTGGCTGGCGTTGTTCTGGATTTTGTCGAGCTGGCCATGCGCAATCAGTTTTTCGGCTGAATTCAGCATGTCGGCAACGTCCAGTATCAATACCGGCGCGCCGTCTTCCATCAACGCAGCTGCCGCCACATCCTTGATCTTGCCCAGGCGTGTATCCAGCGGTTGCACCACCAGCATGTGCTCGCCCAGCAAACGGTCGACTTGCAGGCCATAGGTCTGTGTCTGATCGCCGATTACCACCAGCGCAATCCTGTCGTCAAACCTGTCATCGGTCGCGGCATCGCCGCTCTGTAAAATCTGGCTGGCGGAGATCAGGCCGATCTGGCGCTTTTCAAACGTAAAGTGTTGACGGCCTTCCAGCGATTCGATCTGATCCTTCTCCAATATCATGGTGCGGTTGACGTAAGCCAGAGGGAAGGCGTAGGCCTCGCCGCCGATGTTGACCAGCAAGCTGCGCACCAGCGACAACGTCAAAGGCAGTTGCAATTGAAAACGCATGCCTTGGCCTGCATCGCTGAAAATCTGGATCGTGCCGCGCATGCGTTTGAGCATGTTGTGGACCACGTCCAGGCCGACGCCGCGCCCGGAAATTTCCGTGACGGTGTCGCGCATGCTGAAGCCTGGCAATAACAGGAAGTGCAGCAGTTCAGCGTCACTCAGGCGGCTTGCAGTTGCGCTGTCGACCAGGCCGCGCCGCACCAGGGAAGTGCGCAATTGCTCCAGGTCCATGCCGTTACCGTCGTCGCTGATCGTGATTTGCAACAGACCGGCATGGTGGCGCGCAGTCAATGTAATCAGGCCTTCATCGTTCTTGCCCGCGGCGCGTCGCTGCTGTGGCTGTTCGATGCCATGGTCCAGCGCATTGCGCAACAGATGCACCAGCGGTGCGTCCAGTTGCTCCAGGATGTCGCGATCGACCTGCGTGGTTTCGCCGTGGATCTCCAGCCTTACCTGTTTACCTAAAGTGCGTCCGAGATCGCGCACCATGCGATCGTAGCCTACCACCCGATCGGCAAACGGCCGCATGCGGCAAGCCAGCGCCTGATCGTACAAACGCTGGGCGCGACTACTGTTGCGCCGCTCGAACAGCTCCAGTTCGGTCAGGCGTTCTGCCAGCATTTTCTGGCTGGCATCGACATTCTGGCGGACAGCTTGCAATGCCTTGAGTTGTGCGCCAACAAGATTGTTCTCGCGCAGCGTGTCATGCAAGATTTCCAGCGATTGCGCGGTACTCTGCTGCAATCGTTTAAGGCGCTGCAACGATTCGTTGAATACCGGCAGCCAGCGCGATTCCACCAACGATTCACCGGACAGGCTGACCAGCTGGTTCAAATGCGCAGCGGTGACACGTAACATGCGGTCTGACTGTTCTTTGTTCTTGCCCTGATTGCCACTTTGCGGGATTTCGCCGGCATCGTCCAGATCTACTGCCGCAGCGACAGTTGTTTCCAGTTCACGGGAATGATCGTCAGCCTGCCGCAAACTGTCTTCAAGGCCTCGCAGGAACGTCTCGATTTCCTTGCGGCCGCTACCTGCCTGCCATAATTCGATGTCCTCGGCGCTGATGGCTATCCTTTGCAGCAGATCGACACCGTGCAATAGCTGGTCGATGCGGCGTGGCCCCAGTTGCACTTTTCCCTGCTGTGCAGAAACGAAGCAGTCTTCCATTACATGGGTGACATCGACGCCCGCCTGGATGCCGACAATCCGCGCCGCGCCCTTGATCGAATGGGCCGCCCGCATGCAGGCTTCCAATTGTTCCGGTGAAGCCGAGCGTTCGATGGCTAACAGGCCGCTGCTCATGACCTGCGCCTGGGTTTCTACCTCCAGGCGAAACAGATCAAGCATGGAAGCGTCGCGTATGTCGTCGACATTCATGCCAGGCTCCGATCTAGCGCGTTAAACAGCAGTTCCTGCTCCAGCAAACCTACGCTATGCCCATTCCAGTGGATGATTGCATGAGTGAAATGGCCGGCTGCGCGCGTCAGCGTGGTGGGCACCGCTTGCCGGGCGGAATCGGCGACGCGCAGAGTGCCGTGCACTTCATCCGCTGTAAAGGCGGTAGTTTGGCCGTTGTGCCGAACTATCAGCATGCGTCGCAATAGTTCCTGGCGTTCGTTGCGCTCGTTGCGTTCGTCGCCGTTGCCGAGCATCGCCGCCAGGGAAACGCAAGTCACCAGCGCGCCGCGAATATTGGTAATGCCCAACACGATGGCGTTTTGTCGGTGAGGCAGGCGATGTATGGCACGCTGTTCGGTGATTTCTTCCAGCAGCGCAGTCGGCAGCGCCAACCATTCTTCGCCGATGCGAAACAGCAGCAAGGAGCGCAGGTCTGCGGCGCTTTGCGGTTGTTTTTCTGCTTGTTCTTCGGCCTGTTCAGAGAGGTTGTCGCCAATCTCATCTATTTGCAAGCGGTCCAGCAGCTCGGCCGCGGCGCGCGCATGCACCGGGCAGTTGCGACAATCGATATGCAGAATCAACTGCTCGCATGAAGCATCGCCGCGTACGCCGATCCGGTTCCAGCAATCGTCGATCTGCGTCATGGCGGTGTTGGCTTGATAATGAAGGGATGTACTCATGATTCTGTCGAACGCCGTACGCGTTGCTGCAATAATCTGGCGCCGGCGAAATCTCCTTGCACTTGCAGCAATGCCGCCAGATGCGTCATGGCTTCAGCATGGGCGGGTTCCAGATACAGGACTTTTCGATAGCAGTCGGTGGCGGCCTGTTTACGGTCGGCCGCATCATGGACCACACCCATCAGATAGTAGAGCGCGGCTGATGCACCATGACGCTGTATCAGTTGTTCGCACAGGTTGGCGGCTTCGCTCAACTTGCCTTGATCCGCCAGTAGTTGCGCCGTTGCCAGGGTTGTTTGCGGTAATAATGCCGGCGCCGTATCTGCGCTTGCTTTGATTTTTTCCTGTTTTTCCTGAATGATGCGCTCTGCAGCGGGCCTCGACCTCGGTCGCAATAGTGACATTGGCGATTGACGAGTGAAGACGGCGGTAGCCGGCGGCGCCGCCGGTTTTGCTAATTCCTGTGCAGGAGCACCTTGCCGGAAAGCGAAGGACATTGGCGCTTTGACCTGTGTCAGCGCGTGTTGCGTCATCAAAGCGCTTTCCGCAGGACCGACAAATAGCAGACCTTCAGGCGCCAACCGCTGGAGCAGGATGGTGACGGCCTGATGCTGGGTGGCGCGATCGAAATAGATCAACAGATTGCGGCAAAAGATAATGTCGTAGGGGACTTGCCCGGCCAGCAGATCGGCAGCAAACAGGTTGCTTTGCATAAAATACACTTGTTGCCGGACCGTTTCCGACAGCGCATAAGCTTGCTCATTGAGCGCAAAATATTTATATCGAAACGTCAAGAAGTCACCGCGAAACGAATTCTTGCCGTATACAGCCTGGCGGGCGATATCGAGCGATCGCTGACTGATGTCGATGGCGTCGATATGGAAGTGCTGCGGCGGCAGGCCGGCGTCCAGCAGCGCCATCGCAATCGAATACGGTTCTTCACCAGTGGAGCAGGGCAGGCTCAGGATACGCAAGGGCTGGCCGGCGCTGAGCGGCCGTTGCGGTAGCAGATGCGTCATTTCGATAAAGGCTTCGCGATTCCGGAAAAACCAGGTTTCCGGAACGATTACCGACTCGATCAATTGCAACTGTTCCCGTTCCGAGACCTGTAGCAACAACCAGTAGGCATCCAGCTCATCGATACCGCAACTGCCGCATCTTTCCTGTAACGCGCGCTCCAGCATGGGCCGGCCTATGGATTGGATATCCAGGCCCATGGTACGTTTCAGCAGGATTTCAAATTTTTCCAGCGGCATCATTGCACCTCGGCCGGAAACAGTTGTGCACGCACGTCGGGCGGCAGCAAGTCTTGTATCCGGACCGCTTGAATCAGGCCGCGCGCATCGTCGGTAACCGGGCCCAGATAAGGCGCATTACCGTGATCGAGGCCGCTATCGCGAAATTCGGCGGGTTCACGACGCATGATTTCGCTGGCTTTTTCCAATACCAGTCCGAGCAGGCGGTTACCCCCACCAGGCACAGGGTAATGCACCAGTACCATGCGAGTGCTGAGGCGGCGCAGAGCCGGGCGTCCCAGCGCCAGCAGGCTGAGATCGATCACCGGCACCGACTGGCCGCGATAGGTGAATACGCCAGCGACCCAAGGCGCTGTCGCCGGCATTTGTTTCAGGTTGACCAACGACAGCACTACAGCCACCTGACGGGTATCAAGTGCGTAACAATCTTTGTCGATCTGGAACAATAAAAAAAGCATGGTTTATTTTATCTGCACATTTCCGCATCAGCCTCAGCCGAGCTTCAACTTGAAGCGCGAGACGCCGTTGCGCAAGCCATTCGCAGTCAGCGTCAACTCGTCAATCGCCTGGCTCGACTGGCGCAGCGATTCCACGCTTTGATGCGCGGCTTCGCTTAATTGTTCCAGCGCCTGGCTAATCTGCTCGGCGCCAATGGCTTGAGCCTGCACCCCTTCGTTGACCGATTGAAAACGCGGCGTCAACGCCTGCACCTGTTGGATGATCTGCGATAGCTGGACGCCGACATTCTGCACATCGGCGATACCGCGCCGTACTTCTTCGGAAAATTTATCCATCCCCATCACGCCGGCCGATACGGCAGACTGGATCTCTTTCACCATCTGCTCGATGTCGTAAGTAGCAACCGCGGTCTGGTCGGCCAGGCGGCGGATTTCGGTCGCCACCACGGAAAATCCGCGACCGTATTCGCCGGCTTTTTCGGCCTCGATGGCGGCGTTCAGCGATAGCAGGTTGGTTTGCCCGGCGACCTTGGTGATGGTCGTCACGACTTGATTGATATTGCTGGCTTTTTCGTTGAGGATGGCTAGCTTGGCGTTGACCAAACCGGCCGCATCCATCACGTGATGCATGGTGTCTTCCATCTGCGTCAGGCCAGCCTGGCCGGTGCCGACCAGTCTGGCAGCTTCCTCGGCGCCAGACGAAACTTCATTCATGGTGCTCACCAGTTCGCGCGATGTGGAATAGATTTCCCGGGAAGTGGCGCCGATTTCGGTGGTAGTGGCGGCGGTTTCGTTGGCTGTGGCTTGCTGCTGTTTGGCGGTGGCGGCAATCTCCACTACCGAGGTGGTGACCTGAATTGCCGATTTCTGCGCTTGCCCGACCAGGCCGGTCAGCTCGTCGGACATGCGGTTCAGACCGGTTTCCAATGCTTGAAATTCATCATGGCGATTGAGGTTGAGACGTTGCGACAGGTCGCCGGAACGAATCACTTCCAGGGCAGCAATCAGGTTTGTCATCGGGCGCGTGATAGCACGCAGCAGAAAGACGCCGCAGATCAGCGCTGCCGCCAGGGCAATCACCAGCGCTGCCAGCAAAGTACTCTTGGTGACCAGCACCGCAGCCTCGATTTTATCTACCGAGCGGACTTCGGATTGCTGGTTAAAGTCGCGCAATTGCGTGGCGGCTTTGCGCCCTTGCTGCCAGGCCGGTTCCAGTTGTTCCGTCAGCAGGCTGCGAGCTTGCGCATTCTTTTGCAAATCATCCAGTTTCAACACCTCGGACATAATCCGGTCGTATTGCGCCCGCGTAGCTTTGAAGGCGATGAAATTGGCTCTGTCCTCATTCTCGAAAATGGTCTTTTCGTAGTCCTCTACCAGCTTATCCATTTTTTCCGAGTAGGCGTGCATTGCCGCCAGATCTTTTTTTCGTTGCTCCGGGTTATCCAAAGCTATCACCTGCAACGCCAGCAGATAACTCTGAGACCAGTTCGAGCGGATGCCGGTGCTCAACTCCAGACCGGGTATGGAGTCGGTCTGGAAACTGACGGTTTCATGTTCGATCGCTGCCAGCTTCAGGTAGGTGATGCCGGCCATGAATCCCATGAGCGCCAGAATGACACCAAAACTCACCAGCATTCTTTGCCGAATAGTCCATTGCTTCACGTGTTATTTCTCCTGTCGGAAATCGATGATCGCCGCGTTCTTTTTGGTCCGCGGCTTGAAATGTGATTTATTTGCTAAATTGATAACTGTGCCGTCATCGGCTAATCATCAACTAATTTCTATGTGGACACAATAAACCAGTCAGATCTAATGCGCACGAGTTTTTAGCTACGCTGAGTCGGCTTCGGCGCGATTGCGCAAAATTTTTGTTGCTCCCCCTTCAGCTACACAACAACGCCGCCGTTAATGCAAAGGAAAGCTTGGAAGACGATCGCTTTCCGTGCCGACGCATGATCGCTGCACGCTACTAATAATTGCTTAGGAAAACGGGGACCCATTAATGAATAAATTGTCTTTTACGCAAAAACTCTGGCTGCCGCTGCTGGTCAGCCTGGTCGCATTATTTTCGATCTCCGTATTCAACGCTTATCAAGCGCGGCAGATCCGGCTGGAAGAACGTAAAAGCGATTTGATGAACGTATCCCACGTCGCCATGAGCATCATCAAGGAATACGGCGCCATGGCCGCCAGCGGCGCGCTCAGCAAGAACGAAGCGCAACAGCAGGCGCTGGCGCGGCTGAAGGCCATGCGGTTCGGCAAGGATGGCTATTTTTCGATTATTACTTCGAATGAGGTAATGGTCATGCATCCGATCAAGCCGGAGATGAACGGACGCAAGATGAGCGATTTCAAGGACCCCGAGGGCAATCTGGTATTTGCCTTGATTTCCAAGGCTGGCAGCCAGCCAGGCGGCGGTTTCATCGAGTATGTCTGGCCGAAAGTCGGCGCTGCCGAGGCCGTGCCGAAGATGTCGTTCGCGCTCGGCTACCAGCCATGGGACTGGATCGCCACTACCGGCATTTATGTGGATGACCTGAACCAGGCCTTCATGCAATCCCTATATCAGGGCGGCGCCATATTGCTGGTGGTGGCATTGGCGCTGGGCGCGCTGATTACCTATTCCAACCGTAGCATGCTGAATGCGATAGGCGGCGATCCTGGCCAGGCGGCAGATATCGCCAACCGTATTGCCGATGGCGACCTCAGCCTGGATATAGCGACCCGTCCGGGCGATACGCGCAGCCTG
>FTFY01000834.1_pt1 | contig 10587 bp, 7 predicted proteins | sample 1640561 | NCBI WGS metagenome assembly FTFY01 (sample SAMEA3914789, study PRJEB12502) | metagenome | biome: forest; material: soil | place: Canada | collected 2011-07-03 | depth 0.3 m | reverse complement strand
GCGCACCGAAACCACGTTCTTCGATTTGGTCAGCGCACGGCGCATGCTCATCGGACCTTCGTACTTGTTGCCGTAGTTCTTCGGCTGCCAGATCTGGCCGCCGGTCTGGCCGCCGCCATAGGTAAGCGGTGCATCGTTGATGATGGTAGCCGGCGACAAACCTTTTTCCAGCGAGGCGGAATAAATGAATGGTTTGAATGACGAACCCGGCTGGCGCCAGGCTTGCGTGACGTGATTGAATTTGTTGCGGTTGAAGTCGAAGCCGCCTATCAAGGCGCGGATGGCGCCGTCCTTGGTGTCCGCCGCAACGAAAGCCGATTCCACCGCCGGCATCTGTGTGATGCTCCAGTTTTTGCCTTCCAGCATGACGCGGATGATGGCGCCGCGTTTGACTTTACGTTGCGGCGGCGCTTTGTCGCTCAGCAAATTGGTGGCGATGCCCAGGCCGGCGCCGCTGATACTGATTTCCTGGCCCGAGGACAGTAACGCACGGACCAGTTTCGGGGTTGCCTCCAGTACCACCGCCGCCACGATTTCATCGCTGTCGGGATGGTCTGCCAGCTCTACTTCGATCGCGTCTTCGGCTTCTTCCTTGGTGCCGTCAGGGATATCCATATAGCCTTCCGGGCCGCGATAGCCGCGTCGCTTCTCATAATCCATGACGCCGCGGCGCAGCGCTATATACGCCGCGTCCTGGTCGGCCTTGGTGATGGTGGTGAAGACGTTGAGGCCACGCGTGTAGGTGTTTTCCTTGAATTGCTCGTACACCAGTTGGCGCGCCATTTCAGCGACGAATTCGGCGTGGATGCCAAACTCGCTGGCGCCGCTCTTGATGTGCAGGGTTTCGTTCTTGGCTTGCTCGTACTGCGCTGAGGTGATGTAACCCAGTTGCAGCATGCGCAGCAAGATATATTGCTGGCGCACAGTCGCCCGTTTCGGATTGACGACCGGATTGTTGGCTGACGGCGCTTTCGGCAAACCGGCCAGCATCGCGGCTTCAGCGGTGGTGATGTCTTGCAGTTTCTTGCCAAAATAGATTTGCGCTGCCGAAGCAAAACCGTAAGCACGCTGGCCCAGATAAATCTGGTTCATGTAGACCTCAAGAATCTGGTCCTTGGTCAGATTGCGCTCGATCTTCCATGCCAGCGGAATTTCATAGAGGAATTTGCGCGATGCTTTCTGGAAGAAGGTCGGCTCGTTGCTGGTCAGGAAAAAATTGCGGGCGACCTGCTGCGTGATCGTACTGGCGCCGCCGCCGCCGCCGGTCAGGTTGGAAAAACTGGCGCGCAGGATACCTTGGTAGTCGACCCCGCCATGCTGGTAAAAGCGGTCGTCTTCAATCGCCAGCACGGCCTTCTTCATCACATCAGGAATTTCGTTGATGCGCACCAGGCTGCGCCGTTCTTCGCCGAATTCACCGATCAGGACGCCGTCGGCCGAGAAAATCCGCAATGGAATCTTGGGTTTGTAGTCGGTTAGCGAATCCAGCTCCGGCAAGTTCGGGTAGGCCATTGCCAGCATCAGGAAAAAAGTCAGGCAGCCGATAACAAGCAAACCGACAATAATCCCGAAAAAACCAAGCACCACCCGCAGCAACAGCGGCAGGCGACGGCGTGAAGGGGGAGTGGTTTGCTGGGTGTCGCTGGCTGAGTCTGGAGGCGTCATGCGATGTGTTTTATGAAAGATGGATGCCACGCATTATAGCGGCACAGCGTCTGGCGCTCGTTAGGTAATACGCTGAACTGTTATTGAATTGTCCTTGAATTGCCTCCTGATAGGTACTTGGCTCAAAACTTGCTCTGCATCATGCGTTCTTGATGAACAGCAAACTGCGTTGTGAAATTCAGACAGAAATTGTCGGTGAAAAACAAATTAGGTTGAGTGGAGTCGCCGCGGCGTCTATTTTAGTATTACTTAAACAATTGCCATGTGGAAATTTCTTTACAGCACTGCACTCTTATTGCTACGATTTCACCTTATAAAATTTAACATTGCTGTAAGCCCTGTTTTACAGGTTTTTCCTAACTTCGAGACGGAATCCCGCTAATGGGATCGCCTTGCAGGCAGAATGTTCCCCAAATAATACATACTCGGGAGAAATGCTCTTGGCATTAGATCTTGGATCGCTGATCGGTAAAAAGAACCCGCCGCTGGTGGGGATTGATATTAGTACGTCGGGCGTCAGGCTGGTTGAGCTGTCAGAGACGGGCAAGGATCAGTTGCGTCTGGACCGCTTCGCTTCGGAACCATTGCCGCGTGGCGCTGTGGTGGATGGCAACATTGAAAATATCGAGCAAGTCACGGAAGTAGTGCGGCGACTTTGGAAAAAAAGCGGCTCCGGCACCAAGCTGGTGGCGTTAGGCATGCCGCCGGCATCGGTGATTACTAAAAAGATCATTCTGGCCAGCGGCATGCTGGAAGAAGAACTTGAGATGCAGGTCGAATCCGAAGCCAGCCAATATATTCCGTTTGCGCTGGATGAGGTGAGCCTTGATTTTGACGTTATCGGCCCGGCGCAGCATTCCCCGGACGACGTTGAAGTGTTGTTGGCGGCTACCCGTAAGGAAAAGGTCGAGGACCGCGTGGCGGTGGCAGAGGCGGCTGGCCTCAAGCCTACCGTGATGGACATCGAGTCCTATGCGGCACGTGCGGCGATTAACCGCATCATCGGACAATTGCCGAAAGCCGGGCAAGGACAGATTGTCGGCCTGTTTCAAATCGGCACGCAGACCACGCACGTATCGGCTTTGCTGGACGGCCAGCTGATTTATGAGCGCGAGCAGCCGTTTGGCGGCAATCAGCTGACGCAGGACATCGTGCGCGCCTATGGTCTGTCGTATGAAGAGGCGGATACAAAAAAGCGCACTGGTGATCTGCCTGACGGCTATCAGCAAGAGGTCCTCAACCCGTTCCTGGAGAGCGCCGCGCTGGAAGTCACGCGGGCAATCCAGTTCTTCTTTACCTCGACGCCGTACACCCGCCTCGACCAGTTGTTCCTGGCCGGCGGCTGCGCCACTATCCCGGGCCTGGTTGAGGTGGTAGCAGGACGCGCCAAGATTTCCACCTCGGTAGTCAGTCCGTTTACCGGCATGCAACTGGGGCCGAACGTGAGAGAAAAACAATTGCGCATGGATGCACCGTCTTACCTGGTTGCCTGCGGTCTGGCCATGCGGAGGTTTGGCTGATGATCAAGATTAACTTACTGCCGCACCGCGAAGCCAAGCGCAAACAGCGCAAGAACGCTTATTTCGCCATGTTGGCATTCTCTGCAGTTATCGGTCTGGTAACGGTGTTGGTGGTCGGCGCATTTATCGCCAACAGCATTGCTAACCAGACTCAGCGCAACAATTTTATTACCGCCGAAAACAAGCGTCTTGACGGCGAAATCAAGGAAGTTGCCACTCTCAAGCAGGAAATCGAGGCATTGAAGGCGCGCCAGCAAGCCGTGGAAGATCTGCAGAGCGATCGCAATCAGCCTGTGTATCTGATGGATGAATTGGTCAAGCAGGTGCCGGAAGGCGTCTATCTGAATTCCTTCAAACAGGACGGACAGCGGGTGGCGTTGAACGGTTATGCACAGTCGAATGAGCGGGTGTCAGAATTGCTGCGCAATTTGGGTAACAACTCGGCCTGGCTGGAGCGGCCTGACCTGATCGAGATTCGTTCCGCCACTATCGGCACCGGCCGCGACAGCAAGCATGTGTTCGCGTTCACCGTCAATGTCGGCATCAAACGGCCGTCTGACAAGGACGCTAAAGATACTGCAGCAACGCCAAAAACTGCGGCAGCTGGGACGGCTACCGCGGCTGCTGGCGGCGCTGCGGCGGCACCAAAAGCAACTTTGAAAGACGCCAAATGATGGATCTGAATAATTTGGGCGCCTCGCTGAGCGCGCAGTTTCGCGGATTGAACGGCCGCCATCCAGGCCAATGGCCGATAGTTCCTCGTATTTTATCCGGCGTCGGGGTATTCCTGCTGGTGTTGTTGGCGGGTTGGTTTTTGTACTGGAGTGACCAGAATGATGAGCTCAACGCTGGCCAACAGCAGGAAGTGCAGCTGAAAGAGCAATACAAGTCGAAAGTCCAGCAAGCCATCAATCTGGAAGCATTGCAAAAGCAAAAGCTGCAGGTAGCCGATTACGTCGCTACCTTGGAAAAGCAATTGCCTAGCAAGGCAGAGATGGATGCACTGCTGTCCGATATCAACCAGGCCGGGCTTGGGCGCGGGTTGCAGTTTGAATTGTTCAAGCCGGGGCAGGTGGTCGTGAAAAATTACTACGCCGAACTGCCGATCAATATCAAGGTAACCGGTAATTATCACGATGTCGGCTCGTTCGCCAGCGACATCGCCAACCTGCCGCGCATCGTGACCTTGAATAACATGAGTCTGGCAACCGGCAAGGATGGCACGCTGAGCCTGGACGCGATTGCCAAGACCTTCCGGTATCTGGACAAGGACGAAGTGGTGGCGCAGCGCAAGGTCACCGACTCAGCAAAGCAGAAAGGTCAAAAATGACGTTTTTTCGCATTGGGCGTCTGACCCAGGTGACATTTTTTGTCGTATTCATCTCAACTTTGTCAGGTTGCGGCGACAGCGGCGTACCGGAACTGAAAGAATGGATGGCCGACGTCAAGAGCCATACCAAGGTCGGGATTCCTAAGCTGACCGAACCGAAGAAGTTCATTCCTTTCACGTATGCCGGCGCGACCAGCGTCGATCCGTACAACCCCAACAAGCTGCTGGTGGCGTTGGCCAAATTGCACGGCAACTCTACCGGCTTGAAGCCAAACCTGGATCGCCGCCGTGAAACGCTGGAAAACTATCCGCTGGATACGATCAAGATGGTCGGCACGTTGCAAAAGGTGGGTTTGAGCTATGGCTTGCTGCAAGTCGACAAGACCGTGTTCCAAACCAAGGTGGGGAATTACGTGGGACAGAATTTCGGCATGGTTACCAAGATCACTGAGTCCGAAGTAATTTTGAAAGAAATCGTACAAGATGCGTCCGGCGAATGGGTCGAACGCGAAGCCAAGTTAGCGTTGCAGGAGAGCACAAAATGATTGCAGCAGGAAAAAAATTCGTTAACCTGAGCGTAAGCCGGCTGAGCGTGATGCGACAGAAGGTATTGATGTTTGTTGCGCTGGTGTGTTTACTGGTAACCGGAGCATCGGTAATGGCCGCCGAAGATAATGCCATTACTTCGATTAGCGCCAATCAGCAGGGCGCCAACGTCATCGTCAAGATTAATTTCAAACGCCCTTTAAGCGCACAGCCAACGGCGTTTTCCGTGATTAGTCCTGCCCGCATCGCTTTTGACTTTGTCGGCGTCGGCAACGCCACCGGCAAAACCACGCAAGACATCAGCCTGGGCGATGTGCGCAACGTGGTGGTGGCGCAAGCCGACGATCGCTCGCGTTTGGTATTCAACCTGAAACGCTCGTTGTCGTATGCTACCGCAATGGACGGAAATGCCTTGATCGTCACCATCGACGGTTCCGGCGGCCTGGCAACGCCGGTCAATGCTGTCGGCATGCCGGTTCGTTCAGCTACTGCTACCGCAGCAGTAGCGCCAGCAGCTGCACCTTTGTTAAACGGCAAGCCAGCCTTGCGCGATATCGATTTCCGCCGCGGCACCGCAGGTGAAGGCCGGGTTGTGATTGACTTGCCGAACACCCAGGTTGGCGTCGATGTGCGCCAGCAAGGCCAGACGATTGTGGTGGATTTCCTGAAGACCAGTTTGCCCGATGTCTTGCGCCGCAAGCTTGATGTAGGTGATTTCGGTACGCCGGTCAAGACCATCACGACTGTGACCCAGGGTGAAAATGTGCGCATGATCATCGAGCCGAAGGGCCTGTGGGAACAAAGCGCTTATCAAAGCGACAGCCAGCTGGTGATCGAAGTCAAGCCGCTCAAGGAAGATCCGAACAAGCTGGCGCAAGGTACGCAAGGCTATCACGGCGACAAGCTGTCCCTGAATTTCCAGAACGTGGAAGTGCGCTCGGTGTTGCAGGTGATTGCCGACTTTACCGGTCTGAACATCATTACCAGCGATACCGTCGGCGGCAACCTGACCTTGCGGCTGAAAGACGTTCCCTGGGATCAGGCTTTGGATATCGTGATGCAAGCCAAGGGCCTGGACATGCGTAAAAACGGTTCGGTCATCTGGATCGCGCCGAAAGACGAATTATTGACCAAGGAAAAGCTGGAGCTTGAACAGCGTTCGCAAATTGCCGAACTGGAGCCACTGCGTACCGAGTCATTCCAGCTGAATTATCAGAAAGCTGAAGCCTTCAAGAAAGTATTCGGGATCGATGATGCTGGTGGCGGAGGTGCTGGCAAGAAGAAGAATTCCATCTTGTCAAATCGCGGCAGCGCCGTGATCGATCCACGCACCAATCAGTTGTTCGTGACCGATACGCCGACCACCTTGCAGAACATCCGCAATCTGATCCAGAAAATCGATGTCGCCTCGCGGCAAGTCTTGATTGAAGCACGCATGGTCGAAGCGAATGATGGCTTTAGCCGCGACCTCGGCGCCAAGCTTGGATTCGGCTTCAATGGCAAGAATGTCAGCACTGGTGGCTCCCAGGTTACTCCGGCTACCGGCAGCATAGTTCCCTTGACTGGCGGGAACTCGGTGAATTTGCCCGCTAATCCAAGTACTGGTACAGCGGGTTCGGTAGCTTTGACTCTGTTTAATTCTGCCGCGTCGAAATTCATCAGCCTGGAGTTGTCGGCATTGGAAGCGGACGGGCACGGCAAGATCATCTCCAGCCCACGTGTGGTGACAGCGGATCAGCAAAAGGCCCTTATTGAGCAAGGTACTGAAATTCCTTACCAAAATGCAACCAGCAGCGGCGCTACCTCTGTAGAGTTCAAGAAGGCTAACCTGAAGCTGGAAGTGACTCCGCAAATCACTCCTGACGGCAATGTCATTTTGACAGTGGATGTCACCAATGACAGCGTGGGCGTGGTCGTTCCAGGCGGCGTTTCGATCAACACCAAGCATGTCCAGACCCAGGTGCAGGTTGAAAATGGCGGCACGGTGGTGATTGGCGGGATCTTCACCCAGACAATTTCAAATAACGTTAATAAAGTGCCACTGCTTGGAGATATTCCGGTTCTGGGTTATCTTTTCAAACAAACGGCAATTGTTAACAAACGAACTGAATTATTAATTTTCCTGACACCGAAGATCGTCATCGACCGGATTTCTGGGCAGTAATTGCACAGAAGGCACCGGTCAGACGCCGGTGTCTGCATTTTGAGCAAAAGGTTGAGTGGTGAAATGGTGCGGTACACAGGCAATATCTTTCTGGTAGGCCTGATGGGTGCGGGCAAGACTACGGTTGGCCGCGCCCTGGCAAAAAAACTCAACAAGCTATTCATTGATTCTGATCACGAAATCGAGGCGCGTACTGGCGTCTCGATTCCTTTGATTTTCGAAATAGAAGGCGAAGAGAGCTTCCGTCAGCGCGAGACGGAGGTGATACGCGACCTGAGCGGCCGGCGCGGCATTGTGCTGGCCACCGGTGGCGGGGCCGTCATGCGTCCCGAAAATCGCGAATATCTCAAAAGCCGCGGCACCGTGATTTACCTGCGTGCCAGCATCCATAACATCCTGCAGCGTACCAGCCGCGATAAAAACCGGCCGCTATTGCAAACCGCCGATCCTCGCCGACGACTGGAGGAGTTGTCACGGCAGAGGGAGCCATACTATCGCGACGTCGCCGACATTGTCATCGACACTGGCCGACCTAACGTACAATTCCTTGTGCACAGCATTTTGAGCCAGCTGGAGTTGTTGCCAAACCAGTTGCCAGATGAGCTTGAGCAAGAACAAGAGTCGCAAGCCGGCACAACCAGCCAGGCTAGCGCCAGCGTCCTTATTTCATCAAATTTTCCTATGAGTCAGCCGTCAACCTTTCCGGCCCCAGCGCCAACCATCACGCTTCAGGTAGAACTGGGCGAACGCAGCTATCCGATCGAGATCGGGCCGTCGCTGTTGACCGACCGCGAGCGCATCGCCCGCCTGATCACCGGCAAGCAGGTAGCCGTGGTGACCAACACCACCGTCGCGCCGTTGTATCTGCAAGGATTTAGCCAGGCGTTGAAAGATGCCGGCAAGAGCGTGCTGGAAATCGTGTTGCCGGACGGTGAAGAAGAAAAGAACTGGGCCAGCCTGATGCAGATTTTCGATCGCCTGCTGAGCGCAAAATGCGATCGCAAGACGACCCTGATCGCCTTGGGCGGCGGGGTGATCGGCGATCTGACCGGTTTCGCTGCTTCGGCCTACATGCGCGGCGTGCCATTCGTGCAGATTCCGACTACGCTGCTGGCGCAGGTCGATTCCTCCGTTGGCGGGAAAACCGGCATCAATCATCCGCTCGGTAAAAACATGATCGGCGCTTTTTATCAGCCGCAAGCTGTGATCGCCGATACCATGACCTTGCATACCCTGCCGGAGCGCGAGCTGTCGGCCGGGCTGGCAGAGGTGATTAAATACGGCGCCGTGATCGACGCCGCATTTTTCAAATGGATAGAGGACAACATCGATGCGCTGATGGCGCGCGATAACGTCGCCCTGGCCTACGCCATCCGCCGTTCCTGCGAGCTGAAGGCCGACGTTGTCAGGCAAGATGAGCGCGAGGGCGGTTTGCGCGCCATCCTGAACTTCGGCCACACCTTCGGCCACGCGATTGAATCCGGCCTGGGCTACGGTAAATGGCTGCATGGCGAAGCGGTTGGTTGCGGCATGGTGATGGCGGCAGATCTGTCGCACAGGCTCGGCCACATCAGCGCCATCGACAAGGAACGGGTTTGCGCGCTGGTACGCGCCGCCGGCTTGCCGACCGAGGCACCCAATCTGGGCGCCCAGCGCTGGCTGGAACTGATGCAGATCGATAAGAAGAACGAAGACGGCCGGATCAAGTTCATCTTGATGAAACCCTTGGGCGGCCATCTGATCACCACCGCACCGCAAGATGACTTGCTGGCGACAATTCAGCAACTAGCTTCCGGAGACATGCCACGATGAACCAGGAAACGTCCCTCGCACCCTATGCCGCACATTCTGCGCTGTCGCGAGGACGTTTGTTCGAGGAAGCCTCGCCTAGCGCACGCAGCGAGTTTCAGCGCGACCGCGACCGCATCATCCACTGCACCGCATTCCGCCGGCTGGAATACAAGACCCAGGTATTCGTCAATCATGAGGGAGACCTGTTCCGCACGCGCTTGACGCACAGCATCGAAGTAGCGCAAATCGCCCGTTCGATTGCGCGCAACCTGCAGTTGAACGAAGACCTGGTAGAAGCCATTTCACTGGCCCACGATCTGGGACACACGCCATTCGGCCATGCCGGCCAGGATGCCTTGAACGACTGCATGGAAGGCCACGGCGGCTTCGAACATAATTTGCAGAGCCTGCGCGTGGTCGATCAGCTGGAGCAGCGCTACGGCGCGTTTGACGGCTTGAACCTGATGTTTGAAACGCGCGAAGGCATCCTGAAGCATTGTTCGCTGGCCAATGCCAAGAAACTGGGCGATATCGGCGAGCGCTTCATTCAGCGCAAGCAACCGACGCTGGAAGCGCAAGTCGCCAATCTGGCCGATGAGATTGCTTATAACAACCACGATGTCGACGACGGTTTGCGTTCCGGCTTGCTGACGCTGGAGCAGATGAACCAGATTGAGTTCTATGCCACGCACAGCCGCCAGGTCGAGTTGTTGTATCCCGGGCTGAGCGGGCGCCGCGCGATCAATGAAACGGTGCGGCGCATGATCAATGCCTTGATCACCGACCTGATCCAGACATCGCAACAACGCATCCTGGATGCGCGCCTGCAAAGCGTCGACGATGTACGTAATGCGCCACCCTTGATCGCATTTTCCGATGGCATGGCGCAGCAAGCCGCTTTGCTGAAACGCTTCCTGCGCGAAAATCTTTACCGTCATTATCTGGTCAACCGAATGACTGCCAAGGCGCGCCGCATCGTTGCGGAACTGTATGCATGTTTTAGCGCCGAGCCGAATCTGCTGCCCCCCGACTATCAGCTCGGCCAGGCCGGCACGCAACAGCAAGCGCGCGCGATTGCCGATTACATCGCAGGTATGACCGACCGCTATGCGATACGTGAGCACAGGCGTTTGTTCCTGGTAGACGAAGGCCATCTTTAAGATTCACGCGCCAACCTCATTCATAGTTTGTAGATCTGATTGCAATAGGTTGAGTTAGACTTTGTCGTTGTCCATTTAACTTCACAAGGATCAATTATGCGTCGTGCATACCAAACAGCATTGACAATCACTCTGGCGGTGACCGCATCGGCGGCGCTTGCTTTATCGATAGGCGACCTGAGTAACCAGGACGCCAGCAGCGGGCTGAAAGCCGCGCTGCAAAAAGGCGCGGATGTTGCGGTGTCCAAGTTGGGGGTCGAGAATGGCTTCCTGAATAATGACAAGGTCAAGATCGGTTTGCCCAGCGTGCTTGATAAAGCCATGCCGCTGTTGAGGATGACTGGCCAGGGACAGAAACTGGACGATCTGGTGGTGTCGATGAATCATGCGGCGGAACAGGCAGTGCCGTTG
>FTFY01000761.1_pt1 | contig 10629 bp, 8 predicted proteins | sample 1640561 | NCBI WGS metagenome assembly FTFY01 (sample SAMEA3914789, study PRJEB12502) | metagenome | biome: forest; material: soil | place: Canada | collected 2011-07-03 | depth 0.3 m | reverse complement strand
CAGCGACCGCTTATGCGGCCACCAATTTGCTCTGCCGCACCATTTGCGCCGCGACGTTCAACGCCGCCAGCATGCTGCCGTGATCGGCCCGGCCCAAACCGGCTGCGGCGAGATCAAGTGCCGTGCCATGATCTACTGAAGTGCGGATAAACGGCAAGCCCAGCGTGATGTTGATGCCGTGTCCAAAACTGGCATATTTCAATACCGGCAAACCCTGATCATGGTACATCGCCAATACGCAATCGGCGTCCGCCAGATATTTTTGCTGGAACAAGGTATCGGCCGGATAAGGGCCGCTAACGTCAATGCCGAGCGCTTTGGCCGCTTGCAAGGCCGGGCTGATGATATCGATTTCTTCTCGCCCCAGGTAACCGCCTTCGCCTGCATGTGGATTTAAACCCGTCACCAGGATACGCGGCTGCGCCAGGCCGAATTTCTTCTGCAAATCAGCATGCAGGATGGCGATAGTCCGGCTGAGGCTATCAAAGGTCAATGCTGCCGCGACATCTTTCAACGCCAGATGCGTGGTCGCCAGCGCTACCCGCAACGGTGGCGTGGTCCGGTCCGTAGCCAACATCATGACGACCTGTGCAGTTGCGCTTTTTTCGGCTAGATATTCGGTATGGCCGGTAAACGGCACACCGGCATCGTTGATCGTACTTTTTTGCAGAGGCGCGGTGACCATGCCGTCGAAAATACCTTGCTGCGCACCGTTGATGGCGATATCCAGCGTGCGCAATACGGCGCGGCCGTTACGCGCATCCAGATGGCCCGGTTGCACGTGCGCATCGAGCTGACAATCGATCACTGCAATCTGATCATGCGAAAAATTCGGCAAGCCGTTGTTGCGCAAGGCTTGCTGCGACAATGCCACGAGGCGGATTTGCGGATCGATCTCAGCCGCGATCATCGCCAGGAAAGCGGCATCGCCAATCAGCACGCTATTGATTTCAGCACGCAGCTGCCAGGCCGCCTTGATCGCGACTTCAGGGCCGATGCCGGCCGGCTCGCCACAAGTGACGGCCAATACCGGCCTCGGCCGCGTTGGCGATTTCAGCGGCGCTGTTGCCAATTGCGTAGCTGATTGCGCAGCGGGTTGATCAGACATGTACTACTCTCGATGCTGGCTTGGATACTGACTTGAATACTGGCTTAAATATCGGCTTAACCCCGTAATCAACGGTCGTCGCCACGGTATTCCACATAAGTCCGGTCGCGCAACTGGCGCAACCATTCGTTAGTAGCTTCTTCCGTTTTACGCTCACGAATCGCCAGACGCGCTGTCAGGCGCTGACGTTCCTTGGACACATCGTTGGCCTTGCGCTCCACCACCTGGATCAGATGGTAACCAAACGGCGATTCGATCGGATCGCTAACCTGTCCCGGCTTCAACGCATCCATCGCGCGTTCGAATTCAGGCACTGTATCGCCAGGGTAAACCCAGCCCAGGTCGCCGCCCTTGGAGGCCGACAAATCGTTCGAATACAACTTGGCCAGATCTTCAAACGTGGCTGCCTTGTTATCTATGCGCTCCTTCAGGTCAACCAGGCGACGGCGGGCATCAGCTGCAGTCACGGTCGGCGTTACCTTGATCAGGATATGGCGCACATGGGTTTGCTGGACTGGCGCTGCCGCGGTGTCGCCGGCGGCTGGCGCAGCACGCTTGCTAACCAGTTTGATGATATGAAAACCATTCGCGCTTTTCACAATGCTCGATACCTGTCCCACCTCCAGATTCGCGACGGCTTCTACAAACAGCGCCGGTATGCGATCTTGCGCGCGCCAGCCCATGTCGCCGCCGGTCAATGCATCGCTGGCATCGGAAAAAGCAGCTGCGACGGTAGCGAAATTACCACCGGACTTGATTTGCAGCATGGCTTGTTCAGCACGTTTGGCACGCTGTGCAATCTGTTCGGCTGAGGCATTTTCCGGCACCCGGATCAGGATCTGCGCTAAATCCAGTTCCGGCGCGGTTTGCTTGTTGTTTTTGTCCGCGGCGATGTAATTGTCAACTTCCGATTCCGAAATCTGGACCTTGTTGTCGACCTCATGCTCACGCAGACGCTGCAACAACATTTCTTGTCGAATTTCCTCGCGGAAGGAGGCGTAAGGGATTTTTTCCAGCGCCAGCTGCTTTTGGAAATCCGGCATCGACATCTTGTTCTGCTCGGCAATCCGGCTGATTGCGCGATCCAGCATGACGTCGTCTACCGACAAACCGTTTTCTTTCGCCAACTGCACTTCCGCGCGCTCCAGAATCATGCGTTCCAGCAACTGCTTTTGCAGCTCGGCGGCGGGCGGCAACTGAATTTTTTGCGCTTGCATGCGTTGCACCACGTCAGTCATGCGCTTGTTCAATTCCTGCTGGGTAATCACATCAGTGTTCACCACAGCGACAATGGCATCGACGGTCTGCGGCGTTGCTTTGGCTGCAGCTGGCTTGGCAGCCGTGGCGGGCGCAGCAGACGTTGCAGGCGCAATCGCCGGCGGCGCCGGTTGATTCGACGCGGCTTGAGCCCAGGCGCCGCCAGCAGAAGCTGACAACAACGAGAATGCGATTGCAGCGAGTTGGGTTTGATTGGTTTTACGCATAATTGGAAAAACGTTCATAAGTAAAAATGACGGATTCAACGGCTAATGAAAGAGTCGGGTTGATTAACATTCTGATAACCTGGGACACCGCTACGCAGGGCTTGCATCGGATTCGACCCGATGCTTGATAAACCATTCAACTCAAGTTGCACGAATATACCTGTAGTCGAGCGGGTTGACGATGTCGGCGTACGTTGTCCCACCACGCGGAAGACCCAGCAATCGGCTTTGTATTCCAGTCCAAGCAGGCTTTGCCCGACTGTTTTCTCCTGCAAAGAGTAGCTGACGCGGCCAACGCCATACCAACGGCGGCTGATTGGCCATTGGGCGGATACATCAAACTGCTTCAGGTATTTGCTATCCAGCAGCAGCGGATCAACGTTGTTATGGTCCAGCTGATAAGAGAAGTTGATGACTTTTTTCGGGCCTGGCTGCCATTTGATGGTGGAGTTGGCGCGCACCCATTGATTATTGCTTTGGCTGTACTGGATTGTATTGTCGACACCCAGTGCCTGCGTTACCTGTCCGCCCGCCGTCAACAGCAAATCCGAACGGCTGCTGGTAATGGTATCGGTAGTGCCTCCTAGCGACACGCGCGGCTCGGTAAAGTAAAAACGCTGGCCGATACCCAGGCGCAAGCGTTCCACGCCGGATTCCTCGATAAAACGCGAAGTCACTGCCGCCGTCAGTTGATTGGCGTCACCGATACGGTCGTGGCCGCTGTAACGGTTTTCAGTGAAAATCTGGGCGAAATTGAAATCTGCCACACCACTGTCGAACAACGGGAACTGGCTCTGATCACGGTAAGGCGTACGCACGTAGAACAGGCGCGGTTCCAGTGTCTGCGTCATCTGGTTGCCGAAAAACTTTGCGTCGCGCTCGAAAATCAAACCGGTATCGAACGAGAAAGTCGGCAGCACCCGGTTATAGCTGTTACCCAGCGATGTTTGATCTGCCGAAGTTGGCAGAGTTGGCAGATTCGGTATGCCAGACTTATTCGGCGAGATGTTGTATGCCGTAGCATCCAGCTGGATTTTCGGCGTAATGAAATAGCCCGGTCGAATAATCGGGTAAGAAAGCTGCGGGTTGATGTAGATGCGGTCGCCACCTAGCGGCAACAAGGTGTTTATTGAAGAATCGTATTGGCTATTCCTGAAACGGGTATATTGCGCGTTCACGCTCCAGTCAAAACCATAAATATCCTGCTTACCTGCGTTTAGGGTAACCTGGGGCAGACGGTCATACGGACGGCTGAGGGTTGGATTGCCACTAGCGTCAAAATCCTGCAACAGCTGATAGCGCGAAGCCAGCGCCGCCACATTCCAGAACGAGCCGGTATAGTTCAAATCGAACTCCCGGTTCAATACCCGCGCCGAAGTTTGGGTAATCGAACGCGAGAAATCGTCGGGATAACTATTATCCGAAGCAAAGTTGACGTTCCAGCCCATGGACCAACCAGGCGCCAGCGTCTGCGCATGAATCGATTGCACGGCGTAGCGGTTGCTCTTGGTCAGCTTGTCGTCCGGCAAAAATTCAACCTTGGTCTGCCCGCTGTACCCATCCCCCATATAACGGGCGTCAGCCCCCATTTGCAAACCGCGCTGGGTGATGATGTTGGGGTACAGCGTCAAATCGCGATTCGGGGCGATATTGAAATAATAGGGAAGATTGAACTCGAACCCGCCGTTGTTGGTACTGCCGATTATCGGTGGCAACACGCCGGACTGGCGTTCGTTCGACAAAGGGAAGGACAGGACCGGTGAACCAAGGATAGGCACGCTCTTGAAGTAAAGAATGCCGTTATGCGCCACGCCCTCACCCAGGCCGCTATCGACATCCAGCGTACTCGACTTGATATACCAGTCCGGCTTGGTGCCGGGACAGGTAGTGTAGGTGCCGGTGATGATTTTCGACTTGTCCTCATCGATAAAATCGATGCGTTCAGCGCTGCCGTGACCGTCATTGGCTTTAAACCAGTAAGTCGGGTTGGTCAGGAAACCTTGCCCGGAATCCATATTCAGCTTGAGATCATCACCGGTGTATTTGTCGCCATAGCGATTCATCCGTACGCAACCGTGGGCTTCTGCCTCGTTCTCGACGATCCGGTAAGTCGCCTTGTTGGACTTGATCTCGGTTTGACCGCGTGTCATATCGACATCGTTATCCAGATTGATCACCCGGTCCGGGCGGCCGGTCATCTGCTCAGCCTCTACCGTGGTCGGCGCATCAGAATCGTTGACGCGCGGCGGCTTGACGTTGTTTTGCGTGGTGGGAACGACTGGCGTGACCGGATCGACCGATTGCGCCCACACCCACATCGGCATGGATATCGCCGCGATAACCGAAGCTACCATGACGGTCATGCGCCGCAATGCGGGCAATTGGGACGTGGCCCGACCCGAATGTGACTGGAATTGCTTAGGTAGCGCTGAGGAGGACCGGGTCATGAAATGAATTTGGCAAACACCATAGCAGGCGATTTTTTGAAATTAATCCCTTATTATATGGGAACTCACTACCGACAACCGTATTACTGGAATGCTTAATGTCTTTATCACAGTCTCCCCCCGCTGTACCCGATCTGCGCCAGACCCAAATTGTCGAATGGCTAACTACACTTAGCGCCATACCCACTCTGCCTGCAACGCTCCGCCCAGCCTCCGCCGACGCCAGTTTCCGGCGCTATTTCAGGCTCGATACCGTGGATGGCAGAACCCTGATTGTGATGGATGCACCGCCGCCGCAAGAAGATGTCAAACCCTTCATTGAAATTGCCGGGCTGTTCGCCGGTATCGGCCTGTCGGTGCCAGAAATCCTGGCGCAAGACGTTGAACGCGGCTTTTTGCTGCTCTCCGACCTGGGTTCTACAACTTACCTGCAGCAATTGAACGACGACAGCGCGCCGAAATTGTATATGGACGCGATCGACGCCCTAGTGTTACTGCAAAGCAAGAGTCAGCCAGGCGTGCTGCCTGAGTACGACCGCGCCTTCCTGTTGCGAGAATTGCAAATATTTCCGGAGTGGTATCTCGGCAAGCATCTGAAAGCAAGCCTGAGCGACCAGCAAACCAGCGACCTGAACAAGGTTTTCGACGCCATCCTCGCCAACAACCTGGCGCAGCCGCAGGTATTCATCCATCGCGATTATCATTCACGCAACCTGATGGTGCTGCCAAACGGCAATCCCGGCGTGCTGGATTTCCAAGGTGCGCTGTACGGTCCGATTACCTATGACATCGTATCGCTGCTGCGCGATGTCTACATCCAGTGGGATGAAGCGCAGGTGCTCGACTGGGCGATCCGCTACTGGGAACGCGCCAAACGCGCCGGCCTGCCGGTCAATCCCGATATCGACATTTTCTATCGCGATTTCGAATACATGGGCTTGCAACGCCACCTGAAAATACTCGGCCTGTTCGCGCGCCTGAATCACCGCGACGGCAAGGAAGCCTATTTGAAAGACATCCCGCTGGTCATGGAGTACACCCGCAAGACGGCGCTGCGCTACCGCGAACTGATCCCGCTGGTACGCTTGCTGGATAAGCTGGAAGATAAAGCGGTGCAGGTCGGCTATACGTTCTGATCCGTTCCAATTGCAAATCGAATAGAGTATCCATGAAAGCAATGATTTTTGCCGCCGGCCGCGGCGAGCGTATGCGTCCGCTGACCGACACCATTCCCAAACCTTTGCTGACGGTCCGCGGCCGGCCGCTGATCGTCTGGCACATTCTCAACCTGGTGCGTGCCGGCATCACCGACATCGTCATCAATCACGCTCACCTGGGACAGATGATTGAAGATACGCTGGGCGATGGCAGCAAATTCGGCGCGAAGATTACCTACTCGCCGGAAGCCGTGGCGCTGGAAACCGCAGGCGGCATCGCCAACGCCCGCCATCTGCTCGGCGAGGCGCCGTTCGTGGCGATTGCCGGCGATGTCTACTGCCCGCATTTCGACTTCGGGCAAGTCAGGAATACGCTGGAAGACAACGACATCTGGGGCCAGCCGTACGCACTGGACAAGCGCGACAATGCCTGGCTGTTCCTGGTGAAAAATCCTGCCCACCACCCACAGGGCGATTTCGGGCTGCACAGTTTTTCGGTCAGCAATGAGGGGGAACCCGGCCATACCTATACCTTCTCCGGGATTGGTGTTTATCGGCCATCGATGTTCGATGGCGTCAGCGCCGGCCAATCGGAAAAACTGGTCACCTTGCTGCGCGAAAACGCGGCACGCGGCCAGATCGGCGGCGACGTGTATCGTGGTGAATGGACCGATGTAGGCACCATCGAACGTCTGAATCAATTGAACGCGCCGCTGTAGTTGCCAACACCTTTTACAACGCCCGGCCGCAGCACATTAACCTATTCCAGAAAGACGCCAGCATGACTCCTTACAGCACCCGTCGCAGCAAACTGATTGCGCAAATGCAGGCCATGGGCGGCGGCGTCGCCATCATCTCGACAGCGCCCGAGGCCGCGCGTAATGCCGATTCCGATTTTCCGTATCGCCACGACAGCAGCTTCTATTATCTTTCCGGCTTCACCGAGCCGGACGCCGTGATCGTCCTGATCGCCGGCAAAGATTCAAAGACGATCCTGTTTTGCCGGGAAAAAAACCTGGAGCGGGAAATCTGGGACGGCTATCGCTTCGGCCCTGACGCCGCCCGCAAGCAACTCGGATTCGACGCCGCGTTTGCGATCGACGCCATCGATACCGAAATGCCGAAACTGCTGGCCGATGCGCCGGCGATTTTTTACTCGCTCGGCAAACAGGCAAATCGCGATAGCCAGTTGCAAGGCTGGCTCAACAAGCTGAGCGGGCAAGCCCGCATCGGCGTTAGCGCACCGGCCACCATCCATAGCCTGGATCCGCTGCTGGCTGAAATGCGCCTGTTCAAAGATGCGGGTGAACACGCGATCATGCAGCGCTCCGGGCAGATTGCCGCCGGCGCCCATTGCCGCGCAATGCGTATGGCGCGGCCCGGCTTGCGCGAATATCATCTGGAAGCCGAATTGCTGCATGAATTCCGCACCCAGGGCGCGGAGTCGCCGGCTTATACCTCTATCGTCGCCACAGGATCGAATGCTTGTGTATTGCACTACCGCGCCGGCAACACCGAGCTGAAAGACGGTGACCTGGTGCTGATCGATGCCGGCTGCGAGTTCGAGAGCTACGCCTCCGACATCACCCGCACATTCCCAGCCAATGGCGTATTCTCCGGCCCGCAAAAAACCTTGTATGAAATCGTATTGGCGGCGCAGCACGCAGCGATCGCGGCAACCCGTCCGGGACAGCGCTTCATCGATGGCCACAATGCAGCGCTACGGGTGCTGGCGCAAGGCATGCTGGATACCGGCCTGCTCGACAAGAGCAAAGCCGGCACGCTCGACGACGTGATCGCCAATGGCGACTATCGCCAGTTCTACATGCACAGCACCGGTCACTGGATCGGCCTTGACGTGCATGACGTCGGCGCTTATCGCGAACCCGGCGAAGTAGCCCCGGAAGGCCAGCAAAAACCATGGCGCAAGCTGCAGCCAGGCATGGTCACCACGGTCGAGCCGGGCATCTACGTGCGTCCGGCCGAGGGTGTGCCGGAACAATTCTGGAATATCGGCATCCGCATTGAAGACGACATCCTGGTTACCGCAGACGGCAATATCAACCTGACCAGCGACGTTCCTACCTCGGTGGCCGAAATCGAAGCATTGATGCGTAAATGAAGCAAGCACGGCCCCTGGAACACGGCGCAGTACAGACACGAGTATCATGATGTCCATGACAAACGCACCTCCCAGCATCGTCGTCTTCGACCTCGGCGGCGTACTATTCGACTGGAATCCGGACTACCTGTTCCGCAAGCTGATCACCGACGAAAGCGAGCGGAAATGGTTCCTCGCCAACGTCTGTAACAGCGAGTGGAATCTCCAGCAAGACGCCGGCCGCCCGCTCAGCGAGGCAACCGCCATCCTCAGCGCCCGCCATCCGGAGCACACCCACCTGATCCACGCTTTCTATGCGCGCTGGACCGAAATGCTGGGCGGCACGCTGGCCGAAGGCATGGCGATTTTCGAGGCGCTGGAAACCGCCGGTGTCCCGCTGTACGCTTTAACCAACTGGTCGGGTGAAACTTTCCCCTACGCCCGCGACAACTATCCGTTCCTGCACCGGTTCAAAGACGTGCTGGTTTCCGGCGATGAAAAACTGATCAAGCCGGATGCGCGCATTTACCAACGCATGCTGGAACGCATCCGCAAACACTATCCCGATGCACAACCGGAACAACTAGTGTTTATCGACGATGTCCGCAGAAACGTCGACGCAGCGCACGCGCTCGGCTGGCGCGCCATTCATCATACCGACCCTGCCGCTACTGCAGCCCAGTTGCGTAACTGGGGCTTGCCGGCATGAGTACCGTCATCCATCCGCAGCAACAGACCGAGGTCGACATCGCCATCTGCGGCGCCGGCCCGGTCGGCCTGAGCCTGGCTGCGTTGCTGGTCAAGCGCGGCGTCGCCGCTGCGCGGATTGCGCTGATCGACGCCAAAACAGTTGAACTGGCACGGCAAGATCCGCGTTCCCTGGCGCTCTCCTACGGCAGCCGCCAGATCCTGCAAGAGATCGGCGCCTGGCCGATTGCCGCCACCGCCATCCATCAGATCCATGTATCGCGCCGCGCGCATTTCGGCCGCACCCTGATCCAGCGTGAGGAATTCCAGTTACCCGCGCTCGGCTATGTCACACGCTATGGCAACCTGATAACAGCTTTATCGGCCCTGCCGGCGCTGGCTGGCATCCACTTGCTGCGGCCGCTGCAAGTCAGCGCCAGCACCGAACAAGACGATCACGTGGAATTGCAATTATCAGATGGCACTTCGCTCCGCAGTAAATTGCTGGTGCAAGCTGAAGGCGGTGTATTCGGCGCCCAGGATGACAAATCCCTGCAACGCGATTACCAGCAAATCGGCATCGTCGCCCATGTCCAGAGCAGCGCGCCGATTGCCCACCGCGCATTTGAACGCTTCACTGATCAAGGGCCGCTGGCGCTGCTGCCGCAAGACGACGGAAACGGCAACAACTACGCCTTGGTATGGTGTGTGCGTCCCGATACCGCGAACCAGCTGCTGGCGCTGGACGACGCAGCATTCCTGGCGGCATTGGCAGAAGCCTTCGGCGGCCGGCTTGGACGCTTTCTCAAGACTTCTAAACGCAACAGCTTCCCGCTAGGCTTGAATGCCCGCCCTGCAGCTACGCTCAGGACCGTGGCAATTGGCAACGCCGCGCAAACCTTGCACCCGGTTGCCGGCCAGGGATTGAACCTGGGCTTGCGCGATGCTGCGGTGCTGGCGCGTTTGCTGGCCGGCGACATCACGCCGGATACCCTGCAACGGTTTGCCGCCGCCAGACAGGCAGACCGCAGCTTGACGATCCACCTGACCGACGTCATGGCACGGATTTTTGCCAGTGCGCCAGATGGCGCCGTATCGCAAACCCTGCTGGGCTTATCGCTGGGACTGGTAGATGTTGTAAAACCGGCCAGGCGTTTGCTAGCCCGACAAATGATGTTTGGACGACGCTAAACTTCGCAACACTCATGCAATAAAAAAACCGCGGCGGCTTTACCCGGCGCGGCTTTTTTTTATGGGAATGACTAACGCTTACTCAATCGCCTTAGCCATATCTTCAATCACCTTCTTGGCATCGCCGAACACCATCATGGTTTTATCCATGTAGAACAGCTCGTTGTCCAGCCCGGCATAACCGGATGCCATCGAACGCTTGTTGACGATGACGGTCTTGGCTTTGTAGGCTTCCAGGATCGGCATGCCGGCAATCGATGACTTCGGATCCTTGGCAGCCGGATTGACGACGTCGTTGGCGCCCAGCACCAGCACCACATCGGCCTGGGCAAATTCGCTGTTGATGTCTTCCATCTCGAACACCTGGTCGTACGGCACTTCGGCCTCCGCCAGCAACACGTTCATGTGACCAGGCATGCGACCTGCCACCGGATGAATCGCGAACTTGACGGTG
>FTFY01001196.1_pt1 | contig 10652 bp, 8 predicted proteins | sample 1640561 | NCBI WGS metagenome assembly FTFY01 (sample SAMEA3914789, study PRJEB12502) | metagenome | biome: forest; material: soil | place: Canada | collected 2011-07-03 | depth 0.3 m | reverse complement strand
CAGCATGTTTTACGACAATGCGTACAACACGCTGAATGCAAATAATTCGCCTGGAACGGTCAATAAATCCGGTCCCTACAACCAGTTCACCGACGGCGCGCGGGACTACGACGGGCAGCGCATACGCCTGCTCGACGCATACGCCTACGGCGATTTCGACCTGGGCGGCGCCAAACTGAATGTACGAGCCGGCCAGCAAGTGGTGCAATGGGGCGAGTCTCTGTACTTCCCGAATATCGCGGGTGCGCAAGCGCCGGCAGATGCCACCAAGGCCAATGTGCCAGGCGCCGAGGTAAAGGACATATTGCTGCCGACCGGGCAGGTTTCCGGTCAGTGGGCGATCAATAGCAAGGTAAGTTTGCTGGGTTATTACCAGTATCAGTATAAGCCGACCGAACTGTCGCCCGCCGGCGACTATTTCAGTACGGCGGATATGATCGGCCCTGGCGCCGACCGCATCTATACATTGGCGAATCCATTGCTGGCTTACCCGGGGGCCTCGTCATTACCTGGTTTTCAGCCGGCGTTGATTGCAACACGCGGACCTGATATCAAGCCGAAAAATACCGGTCAATGGGGTATCGGAACCCGTTTCCGCCTGAGTGAAAAAACCGAATACGGCCTGTACTACCTCAAGTACGACGATAAGAATCCTAGTGTCGTCACCAATTTCGGGATTGCGACTCTGTATCCGGGGAGCGGCGCTATTCCGCCGATTACCTCAGCGGTGCTGCCGCCGGCGTATCAGAATCTTCCGGTCAGTTACCAGATCAAATATTTCGACAATATCAAGCTGGCGGGCGCTTCTTTTTCGACTGAGCTAGGTGGCTATAACGTCGCCGGCGAAATCAGTTATCGCGATGGCGCGCCGGTGCTGGTGAATGCTCCGGCAGGTGCAACGGCAACCCGTTCCAAATCCTGGCAGGGCAATTTGTCGGCGATCAAACTGTTTGAGAAAACGCCTCTCGCCGATTCCATGACGCTGACCGGCGAAGTCTCGGTGCATCAGGTATTGAGTGTCGACGCGGTCGACATGGGAGGGGCGCAGTTCAACCAGCTGAGCAATACCAAGTCGTCCTGGGCTTACACGCTGGGCTGGACTCCAAGCTACAACAATGTGTTCAGCGGCTGGGATCTGGATGTGCCGGTGACGTTCCAGCAGGTGGTCAATGGCACGCCGGCGGTGGCAGGCACTTTCGGCAGCCTGACGGGGAAGGGCGATATGCGCCTGAGTGTCGGCGCCAACTTCAAGTATCTGAGCAATCTGCAAGTGTCGCTGGCATATAACGCCTACCTGGGCGGCGCCAATGCCACTACGCGGCCGCTCGCCGATCGTGATTATGTGGCGTTTAACGTCAAGTACACCTTCTAACGCCGGTTGATGTCTGAGCTTGTGCAATTTGTTTTTCAAGTAATTCAAGAATTGAGGACTAAATGAAAACGTTATTTCAAAAAATCGCGCTGTCCGCGATATCTGCAGGCGCACTGGTCATGGCAAATCCAACCTGGGCCAAGCTCAGCGCGGATGAAATCAAATCCCTGGGAACCACGCTGACGCCAATGGGTGCCGAAAAGGAAGGCAACAAGGATGGCACGATCCCGCCGTATTCCGGTAAATGGCTGGGCGCGCCGGCGGGCATGAATTTCTCCGGTACAGGCAAAGTCTATCCCGACCCTTATCCTACTGAAAAGCCGCTGTTTACGATTGCCGCCCAAAATATGGCGCAGTATGCGGGTCGCCTGAGCGAAGGCGAAAAGGCCATGTTCAAGAAATATCCGGCGACATTCCGCATGCCGGTCTATCCGAGCCACCGCGATTTCCGCTATCCCGACAAGGTACTTGCCAACGTCAAGGACAATGCATCGTCGGCGACACTGGTCGATGACGGCTTGAACTTGAAAGGCGCATTTGGCGGGCCGGCTTTCCCGATCCCGAAAACGGGCATCGAGTTGTTGTGGAACACGCAGACGGTATATCGCGCCACCAATGAGATAGCAACTTACGATCAGGCGGTGGTTTATCCGGAAGGGAATATCGCATGGGGCCGGGTCAGCTACAAAATCCTGGCGCCAATCAATAATCTCAGCCTGGACCGCAAGGAATTCAGTGGACCGTCGAACTATTTCAACGTCACTACACTGGTGCCGGATCGCGACAAGGGCACTATCATCGTCGGCAATGAAACCACCGATTTCGCCAATCATCCGCGGCTGTCGTGGCAGTACAGCCCGGGCACCCGGCGTGTACGGCAATTGCCGAGCTATGGCTTCGACATGCCGAATGGCGCGGGCGGTTTCCGTACCGTCGATGACGACCGTTTGTTTAATGGTTCACCTGAACGTTACGACTGGAAGATCTTGGGCAAGAAGGAAATCTACATTCCTTACCACGCCTACAAGCTTGACGATCCGAAGGTGAAATATTCCGAGATGCTGACCAAAGGCCATATCGATCCGGATCTGATGCGCTATGAGTTGCATCGTGTCTGGCTGCTGGAAGGCACGGTCAAGCAGGGCGTGCGTCACCAGTACGCCAAGCGCGTGATGTATGTCGACGAGGATAGCTGGAACTCGGTCATGGCGGACAACTACGATTCACGCGGGGAACTCTGGCGCGTCGCCATGGTGAATCTGGTCTATGCCTATGACTTGCAGGGATATCACGTGCGGGTAGCGCTGTATCACGATTTGCAGTCGGGAGCTTATCTGGCCGACCGCCTGGCCAACGAACAGCCGAAACCGGCCAAGATCAACTCCGGTGAATTGAAAGCAGCCGATTACACCCCGGACGCGGCCAGACAGTCCGGCCTGTGAAATTGCCGGCTGACCGTTTGATCCTTCGATGGATGTAGCCGCATCAAAACGCCGGCCGCTGGCCGGCGTTTTGCGGTGCATCTGCTGCAACACGACTATGGTAGTGAAACCTCATGAATTATGCAGAACTTGACGCCCTGGGCGATGGCTTGTACGACGCCTGGCGCACGCGCAAAACGTTGGCGCCGCTAACCTCGCGCGTGCCGGCGCTGACGATAGACGACGCCTACCGCATCCAGCAACGGATGGTGGCACGTCGTATCGAACAGGGTGAATCCGTCATTGGTAAGAAAATCGGCGTCACCAGCAAAGTGGTGCAAGAGATGCTGGATGTACACCAACCGGATTTCGGCATCCTGCTGTCCGGCATGCACTACGAAGATGGCAGCGCGATCGCCATGGATACCCTGATACAGCCGCGCGCCGAGGGCGAAATCGTGTTTTACCTGAAGCATGATTTGCGCGGGCCCGGTATTACTCCGGCCCAGGTGATGGCAGCGACGGAAAGTGTGGCGGCCTGTTTCGAAATTGTCGACTCGCGCGTCCATGACTGGAAAATAAAGATTCAAGATACGGTCGCCGACAACGCTTCATGCGGCGTGTTTGTGATTGGCGCGGAACGTGTCGATCCGGCGACGCTGGACCTGGCCCGTTGTGAAATGACGATCGAAAAGAACGGCGAAATTATCGCTACCGGCAATGGCGCCGCCGCGCTTGGCCATCCGGCCAATGCGGTGGCCTGGCTAGCCAATGAATTGGGGGCGCGCGGCATTTCGATGAAGGCCGGGGAGCCGATTCTATCCGGCTCGCTGGCGCCGCTGATACCGGTAGTGGCAGGCGATGTCTTAAGCGTGCATATCGATGGGATCGGCAGTTGCAACGTGTCGTTCATATAGCCAGTCGCAGGCGTTGGGACTGTAGATCAGCAAGATTGTAGACCTGAGGATGAAACAACCATGAAGAAAATCAAATGCGCCTTGATCGGCTCCGGTAATATCGGCACCGATTTGTTGTACAAGCTGCGTCGCAGTCCATATCTGGAACCGGTCTGGATGGTGGGTATCGAGGAGGCGTCGGAAGGGTTGGCGCGGGCTCGCGAAATGGGCTTGAAAACCACCGCCGGCGGTGTCGACGGCCTGCTGCCACACGTTAAGCAGGACGATATCAGAATCGCGTTTGATGCGACTTCGGCCTACGTCCATGCCGAAAATTCGCGCAAGCTCAATGAGTTGGGTGTGTTGATGCTGGATCTGACGCCGGCCGCAATCGGCCCGTACTGCGTGCCTAGCGTCAATCTGCCTGAATCCACTGAAGGGATTCTGAACTTGAACATGGTGACCTGCGGCGGCCAGGCCACGATTCCCATGGTGCACGCAGTATCGCGCGTGCAGCCGGTGGCTTACGGCGAGATTGTCGCTACCGTTTCGTCGCGTTCGGTCGGACCTGGCACGCGTAAGAATATCGATGAATTCACGCGCACCACGTCAGGCGCAATCGAGAAAGTCGGCGGCGCGCAAAAAGGCAAGGCCATCATCGTCATCAATCCGGCCGAGCCGCCTATCGTCATGCGCGACACCATCCATTGCCTGACGGTGGATGAGCCGAACCGCGATGCGATTACGGCATCGGTACACAAGATGGTAGCAGCGGTGCAGCAATACGTGCCCGGCTACACGCTGAAAAATGGCCCTGTGTTCGAGGGTAACCGGGTCTCGATCTATGTCGAAGTGCTGGGTCTGGGCGACTATCTGCCGACCTACGCCGGCAATCTCGACATCATGACCGCGGCAGCGACCAACACCGCCGAGTTGTTTGCCCAGAAGATGCAATAAGAAGGTGAAGTAAGCAGCCGGTTACCTTGAGCAGGATTGAACAGGAAGGAATGAATTATGGATTTTCGTGGAACTAAAGTGGTGGTGCATGACATGTCGCTGCGCGACGGCATGCATCCGAAACGTCATCAGATCTCGATGCAGCAGATGCAGAGTATCGCTGCCGGGCTGGACGAAGCCGGTGTGCCGTTGATTGAAGTCACTCATGGCGATGGCCTGGGCGGCGCTTCGGTCAACTACGGTTTTCCTGCGCATAGCGACGAGGAATATCTGCGCGGCGTGATTCCGTTATTGAAGAAGGCCAAGGCATCAGCGCTGCTGATCCCGGGCATCGGCACCGTGGACCATTTGCACATGGCGCACGAATGCGGGGTCGGCACAATTCGTGTTGCCACCCATTGCACCGAGGCCGATGTCTCGGAACAGCATATCGGGCTATCGCGCAAACTCGGGTTGGATACGGTCGGTTTCCTGATGATGGCGCATATGACGGATCCGGCAAAGTTGCTGGAGCAGGCGCGCCTGATGGAATCGTACGGCGCCAATTGCATCTACGCTACCGATTCGGCCGGCTATATGCTGCCGGAACATGTGCGTGCCTGCATCGGCCTGCTGCGTGAAAAACTCAAACCGGAAACCGAAATCGGCTTTCACGGCCACCACAACCTGGCCATGGGCGTTGCCAACTCGGTGGTTGCGGTCGAATACGGCGCACGCCGCATCGATGCCGCCGCCGCCGGGCTGGGAGCAGGGGCCGGTAACACGCCGATGGAAGTGTTCGTTGCTGTATGCGAGCGCATGGGGATTGAGACTGGCGTCGATGTGTTCAAGATTTCCGACGTTGCCGAAGATCTGGTGGTGCCGATCATGGATCACCCGATCCGCATCGACCGTGATGCCTTAACGTTGGGCTACGCTGGCGTTTATTCGTCTTTCCTGCTGTTTGCGAAACGTGCCAGCGCCAAGTACGGTATCCCGGCACGCGACATCCTGGTGGAACTGGGCCGGCGCCGGATGGTTGGCGGTCAGGAAGACATGATTGAAGATACCGCGTTGACCATGGCGCGTGAGCGGCAGGCGGGTCAGTAATCGATATCTGGATATATATTGCCATGTAGAAATATTTGAGAATATTTCAATATTTACATCAAAACCGGCGGACTGTTCCGCCGGTTTTCATTTTTGTCAGGAACAGATGTTCGAAATGGTCTGATCTTGACCTGTAAAGTGCCGAATTCTTGGGAAACAGAGCGGTAAGTCGTTGTTTTTACGGTGGCCCGCAGTGCACAATTGCGGATACTGTATAATGCCGCCTCATTGTCTAACCCTATGATTCAATTAAGAAAAGAACCAGTTTAAGATGCTTTCCACCGCAAATATCACGATGCAGTTCGGCCCCAAGCCGCTGTTTGAAAACATTTCAGTCAAATTCGGCGACGGTAACCGCTACGGTTTGATCGGCGCGAACGGCTGTGGCAAGTCGACGTTCATGAAGATCCTGGGCGGCGATCTCGAGTCTTCGGCCGGCAACGTGATGCTGGATCAGCACGAGCGTTTGGGTAAATTGCGTCAGGATCAGTTTGCGTTTGAAGAAATGCGGGTACTCGACGTGGTGATGATGGGCCACACTGAAATGTGGGCAGCGATGGCCGAGCGCGATGCGATCTATGCCAATCCCGAAGCCACCGACGACGACTACATGAAGGCGGCCGACCTGGAAGCCAGGTTTGCCGAATACGACGGTTATACCGCCGAAGCGCGCGCCGGCGAACTGCTGCTGGGCGTGGGCGTTTCGATCGATCAGCACCAGGGCCCGATGAGCAACGTCGCACCAGGCTGGAAGCTGCGCGTCTTGCTGGCGCAGGCACTGTTTTCGAATCCGGATATCCTGCTGCTCGACGAGCCGACCAATAACCTCGATATCAACACCATCCGCTGGCTCGAAGATGTGCTGAACCAGCGCAATTCGACCATGATCATCATTTCCCATGATCGCCATTTCCTGAACCAGGTATGTACCCACATGGCCGATATGGATTACGGCACATTGAAGGTTTACCCCGGCAATTACGACGACTACATGCTGGCATCGTCGCAGGCACGTGCGCAACAGTTGTCGGTGAATGCGAAGGCCAAGGACAAGGTCGCCGAGTTGCAGGATTTCGTGCGCCGCTTTGCAGCCAACAAGTCGAAGGCACGCCAGGCTACCTCGCGCGCCAAGCAAATTGAAAAAATCAAGGTCGAGGATGTCAAGCCATCCAGCCGCGCCAATCCGTTCGTGCGTTTCGACGGCGAGAAAAAATTGCATCGGCTGGCAGTCGAAGTGCAGGGCATCAGCAAGACTTACGACCGGCCGATCTTCAAGAATTTCAGCATCATGGTTGAAGCCGGCGAGAAAATCGCCATCATCGGCGCCAACGGCGCCGGTAAGACCACGCTGTTGCGCAGCATTGGCGGTACCGACATCGCTGGCCTGGCAGCAGACAGCGGCCTGGTGAAATGGGCGGAAAACGCCAATGTCGGCTACATGCCGCAAGATCCGACCGAAGATTTTGCGACCGACCTGACACTCACCGACTGGATGGGACGATGGACCCAGGAAGGCGACGACGACCAGGCTGTGCGTTCCAGCCTGGGCCGTTTGCTGTTCAGCGGCGACGACGTCAAGAAATCGGTCAAGGTATTGTCCGGTGGCGAGAAGGGCCGCATGATGTACGGCAAGCTGATGCTGGGCCGCCATAACGTGCTGCTGCTGGATGAGCCGACCAACCATATGGACATGGAATCGATCGAATCGCTCAATATCGCGCTGGAGAAATATGCCGGCACCCTGATTTTCGTTTCGCATGACCGCGAGTTCGTGTCATCGCTGGCGACCCGGATTTTGGAAGTCAAGGAAAACGAAATAGTCGACTTCCAGGGCTCTTACGAGGATTACCTGACTAGCCAGGGTATCGAGTAAATTCAGGAGGTGCGCGCAGAAACTGCTGCGCCGTGAGTCCGTGAAGAACAAAAAAAAAGCGTGGCAGAATTATCTGCCACGCTTTTTTTATCGCCAATCACAATACACGATGTTGTTTATGGCTGTTGTCGTTCACCCAGGTACAGCAACTGATCCAGCCTGCCACGCAGGCTGCGGGCGATTTCCTCGCCCTTGGCTTTGAGCACCGCTTCCAGGTAAACCTGCCGCAATTCGCGAAAATCCTGAACGCTGCCGGCGCGTTCGACTTTCAGCTGCAGGCCGTATCCCCGCAAACCGATCATGCTTTTGATGGTGTCGTTGTAAAAATGATAAATCGCTTCAAACTGGGTTTGTCCTGGCGGCAGTACTTGTTCAGCGGACATCGAGGTGACGACGGGCGGCGGGATGCTTTTCGACACCGGCGCTTCGGCAACGGGAGTGTTATTGACGGCGGTGCTGATGCTGGCAGCGGCGACGGGATCTGCGCTGGCCTGGATCAGGCCGGCCTGCAGCAGTTCATCCAGATGCTCCTGTCCCAGTCCCAGGCCGGCTACCTTCCTTAATAATTCATCATTGCCGGTCTTGCCATCTACCAGCAATAACAGCGTGCGCAGGCGTGGCGCAACGGTTTGGCCGCGTGTTGCTATTTCTGTACGGCCGCGTTCGGTTTTGTCGAAAATACTCATGGTCTCCCTCTATCCCTTTATTGCATCCAAAAAAATGCGCGAGGACTTGATCCGGCAAATTTTCAGTCACACTCTTTTGTATTATTTGTTAAATCATAGTACGGGAGTTCATTCCAGCTTGCAATACGGTAATGTTGAGGCGCGGCCTGGCAGTTAGCGGTAGAATTCCTGTCCGCACATAGGGACGGCAAATATGCAATTGCTCCTTCTGTCGTATGATTGCGCTATTACCGCACTTACCCACGTATTCACCCACGCATTTACCCATCATCGCCATGCAAACCCACGCCATCAAAACCGTTGAATTCGAGCGGCCGCAAATGGACCTAGGCAGCGTAGGTACAAGTTGTACCGCACATGCCTGGGCTCGCGTCCCTGATACCCCCACGCCGGACCAGAAAATCGCGCTCAAGGAGCGTATAAAACGCTTGCTGAAAGAGCAGCAGGCGGTGCTGGTTGCCCATTATTATGTCGACGGCGATTTACAGGACCTGGCAGAGGAAACCGGCGGCTGCGTCTCCGATTCGCTGGAAATGGCGCGCTTCGGCCGCGATCATCCGGCCAAGACGCTGGTGGTCGCCGGCGTCAAGTTCATGGGGGAAACCTCAAAAATCCTGAGCCCGCACAAGCGCGTGCTGATGCCCGACCTGGATGCCACCTGTTCGCTCGACCTGGGTTGTCCGGCCGATGAGTTTTCCGCCTTTTGCGATGCCCACCCTGATCGCACCGTAGTGGTGTACGCCAATACAAGTGCCGCCGTCAAAGCGCGCGCCGACTGGATGGTCACGTCTTCCATCGGGCTCGACATCGTGGCGCATTTGCATGCCCAGGGCAAAAAAATCCTGTGGGCGCCCGATAAGCATCTGGGCGGCTATATACAGAAGCAGACTGGCGCCGACATGCTGTTGTGGCAGGGCTCCTGCCTGGTGCATGACGAGTTCAAAGGCGTCGAACTGGAATTGCTGCGTCAGCAGCACCCGAATGCCAAGATCCTGGTGCACCCGGAATCGCCCGAAGCGGTGGTAGCGCAGGCCGACGTAGTCGGCTCCACCACGCAGTTGATCGCCGCCGCCCAGAGCCTGGACGCCGACGAATTCATCGTCGCCACCGACAACGGCATTCTGCACAAGATGAGAATGGCAGCACCGGGCAAACGTTTTATCGACGCGCCGACTGCCGGCAACAGCGCCACCTGCAAGAGTTGCGCGCACTGCCCTTGGATGGCGATGAACGGCTTGCAGAATCTGGCCGACGTGCTGGAATCCGGCAGCAATGAAATCCATGTCGATGCTGAAATCGGCCGCAAGGCAGTGGTCTGCATCGATCGTATGCTCGACTTTGCGGCGCAACGCAAAGCTAATGTGCGCCCGTCCGGCGATCTGGCGCAAGAACAAAAACTGTTTTCAGGAATCGGTCCCGCATGAGTACTTCCACCAGCACTTTAGTGAATCGTTTTGCGCCGTTTGATGCGGCACTGCAGACGGCGTTCGATAACAATATCCGCACCGCGATTGCCGAAGATGTCGGCAGCGGCGACCTGACCGGCAAGCTGGTCCCCGAACAAGAAATGGTCAAGGCGCGCGTGATCGTGCGCGAACAGGCAGTGCTGTGCGGCGCGCCATGGTTCGAAGCCGTGATGCGGCAGCTCGATGCTCGGATTCATATCGACTGGTCCTATGCCGAAGGCGACCTGATGAGCGCCGACAGCCAGGTTTGCGTGATCACCGCACCGGCCCGGGCGCTACTGACCGCCGAACGCGGCGCCTTGAATTTCCTGCAGTTGCTGTCCGGCGTAGCCAGCGCAACGCGTGTTTATGTCAACGCCATTGCCGACACCAAGGCGCATATTCTCGATACGCGCAAAACCTTGCCTGGCCTGCGCCTTGCGCAAAAATACGCGGTGCGGGTAGGCGGCGGACATAACCAGCGCCTGGCCTTGTACGATGGCATCCTGATCAAGGAAAATCACATCGCAGCGGCTGGCGGCATAGCTGCAGCCATGCAGGCAGCCGACAAGCTGGATGCAGGTGTCACGGTGCAGATTGAAGTGGAAAGCCTGGTGCAGCTGGATGAAGCATTGCGCGCAGGCGCGAAATCGATTCTGCTGGATAACTTCAGCCTCGACGCGATGCGTGATGCAGTCAACCTGACCGCAGGCAGGGCGCTGCTGGAAGCTTCCGGTGGCATCAACATGGAGACGGTGCGGGCGATCGCTGAAACCGGCGTCGACCGGATTTCTATCGGCAGCCTGACCAAGGATATCCGGGCGACCGATTATTCACTGCGGATTATTGCGTAAATTGGTGTTGCTTGTACTTCAGGCGTATGCGCCCGGTGAATCAGCCTAGTGAATCAGCT
>FTFY01001116.1_pt1 | contig 10674 bp, 10 predicted proteins | sample 1640561 | NCBI WGS metagenome assembly FTFY01 (sample SAMEA3914789, study PRJEB12502) | metagenome | biome: forest; material: soil | place: Canada | collected 2011-07-03 | depth 0.3 m | reverse complement strand
CACACCAGCTGGTCGTGATCGAGCACGCCGACCGATGCTGCCTCCCCCAGCGCATACGCGAGACGGTACAACAGCGGCTGCACTATGCGCGGCAGCCGCGCCGAATGCAGATAGGACTGCCCCAGCCGCAGCACCATCGGCGTCAACGAAAACAGTTTGTTCTCGTGCCGCATATAACCGAGGTGGGTCAGCGTGATCAGGTAACGCCGCGCCGCCGCGCGCGTCAGGCCGGTGCGTTCGGCTACCTCTGCGATGCTCAGGCGGCTGCGCTCCTGGTCGAAGGCTTCGATCACTTGCAGGCCTTTTTCCAGTCCGGCGATCAAATCGCGCTTGGCAGGCAGGTCGATTTCGGTTTCCATGATGAAAAAAACGTCTATTTGGGCGCTATTCGCACAAATTGTGCGCATAGCGAATATAGCATGCCTTATCTCTCTTGTGACGGGGTACCGGCTTGCATACCATCGTCTCCATCCCTGCCGCATTACCTACAAGGAGTCATGCTTTGAAATTCGATGCCATCGCGCCCGGCGTTTATCCGGAACTGGTCTATCCCCCCTACAAATCGACCGCCAAGCGCGGCCCCGTCCAGCCGTCGCTGCGTATCGCCGCAAGCCTGCCGGTTGAACAAAACATCGCGCCATCGCCGCGCATCCTCCTGCCTAACGACATGGACCTGACCGCACAGGGTGATGCCGAACCGCTGGGCGAAAAAATCGTCGTCACCGGCCGCGTGCTGGACGAAGACGGCAAGCCCGTGCGCAACTCGCTGCTGGAAGTCTGGCAATGCAATTCCGCCGGCCGCTATCGCCACAAGCGCGACCAGCATAACGCGCCGCTGGACCCGAACTTCCACGGCTGGGGCAAGATGATGACCGATGACGACGGCCGTTACCGTTTCGTCACCATCAAACCCGGCCCTTACCCGTGGGGCAATCACGACAAGGCATGGCGCCCCGCCCACATCCATTTTTCCCTGTTCGGTAACGTGTATGCGCAACGCCTGGTCACGCAGATGTATTTCCCCAACGATCCGCTGTTCGACTACGACCCGATCTTCCAGAGCATTCCGGACCTGGCCGCGCGCCAGCGCCTGATCTCGCGCTACAGCCTGGAGTACACCGTAGGCGCCGAAATGCTGGGCTATGAATTCGACATCGTCCTGCGCGGCCGCGACGCCACGCCGATGGAAAAATAAGGAGATTACCGAATGAGAAAAATCACGACCTCGCAAACCATCGGCCCGTTTTCCCACGAAGCCTGGAACTGGGCGACCGAACTGAGCGCCGCCGATCACCTTCAAACCAGCGCACCGACCATCGTCGTCAGCGGCATCATCTTCGACGGCGACGGCACTCCGATCAACGACGCCCAGATCGAAGCCTGGCAGCCGGCCGCCGCCGCTGCGGAATCCGTCCAGGCGATTCCCGGCTTCCGCCGCATACCCAGCGACGACGAAGGTAAATTCAGCCTGCGCTTGTCAGTATGCCCGCAGGCGCCAGGGGAGCCGCTAGCCTATGTGACGGTGTTCGCGCGCGGCCTGGTCAAGCACCAGTTCACCGCCGTGTTCCTGGAAGGCGACGCCGGACTGGCGGAATCGGCGATACTGGCGCAAGTGCCGGCCGCCCGTCGCCCAACCCTGCTCGCCACCCGGACAGCAGAAGGCCAATACCGCTGGGACATACACATGCAGGGCGAGCAGGAAACGGTATTTTTCGACTATGTATGATTCCGACTATGAATCAGAACTGGAGCCGCAGTGAGTGTATCCATCTTCGATAGTTTCCTGACCACCACCGACATGATCGCTGTATTCGACGATACGGCAATCGTGCAAGCCATGTTCCGCTTCGAGCAGGCGCTGTCGCAGGCACAAACCGACGAGGGCCTGCTGCCGCCGGCCGCGGCGCGCGCCATCGCCGCCGTCTGCAATGCGCAGCTGTACGATATCCCCGCCATCATCACCGCCGGCCGCCGCGCTGGCAGCCTGGCGATTCCATTGGTGAAGGAACTGACCAAGACCGTGGCGCTGTACGACGCCGAGGCCGCCACCAAGGTTCACTGGGGCAGCACCAGCCAGGACGTGATCGACACCGCGATGGTGCTGGCCACGCGCGACGCCTTGCAGTTGCTGGACGACGGCCTGTTCGACCTCACCGGCCGCTTGCTGCAACTGGCGGAGCAGCATCTTGCCACGCCGGTGCTGGCGCGGACGCTGATGCAACCGGCGCAGATAACCAGCTTCGGTTTCAAGCTGACCGGCTGGCTGGCGCCGCTGGTGCGCTCGCGCGCGCGGCTGCGGGAGTGCGCGGCCCGTGCGCTGCAGTTGCAGCTGGGAGGCGCTGTCGGCACGCTAGCCGTCATGGGCGAACAAGGTCCGGCGGTTGCCAGCCGCGTGGCCGCCATCCTGGGCTTGAAAGTCGCCGATGCGGCCTGGCACACCCAGCGCGATGAATGGGTCCGGCTCGGCCTGGAAGTCGCGGTACTGACCGGCAGCCTGGGCAAGCTCGCCACCGACTTGAGCCTGATGGCGCAAGGCGAAGTCGCCGAACTGGCGGAACCGTCCGGCAATGGCCGCGGCGGTTCATCGGCGATGCCGCACAAGCGCAATCCGGTATCGGCCATGATCGCACTTGCCGCCGCCACACGCACGCCACAACATGGCGCGGCCTTGTTGGCCAGCATGGGGCAGCAACACGAACGTGGCTTGGGAAACTGGCAGGCCGAACTGGCCGAATGGCCCGGACTGTTCCTCAGCGCGCACGGAGCCTTGCAGGCGTTGAACGATGCCTTCGCCGGCTTGCAGGTTGACAGCGCGCGCATGCAACGCAATATCGATGCGCTGCAAGGACTGGTCTTCGCCGAAGCCGCAGCTGCCTATCTGGCGGGCGTCATCGGCCGTCCGAAATCGCATGAACTGCTGGAAAAAATGACCGGCGTCGCGCTATCCACGCAACGTCATCTGGTCGAAGTATTGGCCGAGGCAGTGCAAGCCGATCCGGCGCTACGCGACCACGTCGACCTGATGCACCTGAAGACACTGTTCGATTCCGTCGCCGCGACCGCGCCGGCACACCGCCTGGCGCAACGGCAACTGCAAAGCCTATCCGACGATATCGCTGCACTGAACCTGGCCCACACCTATCATAAATAAATGAGTACAACATGAGCTACGATCCTATCGACCACGACTTCGAGCGCGGCCTGAACAACCGCCGCAACATCCTGGGCGACGCCTGGGTAGAGCGCTCGCTTTCCAACGCCAACAGCTTCAATGCCGAATTCCAGAACATGATCACGCGCTTTGCGTGGAACGAAATCTGGGGCCGGCCGGGCCTGGAACAAAAGACCCGGCGCGCCATCGTCCTGTCGATTACCATCGCGCTGGGCCGCTGGGAAGAATTCGACTTGCACGTGCGCGCCGCATTGCTGGGCGATCCGGGCAACCGCCTGACGCCGGACGAACTGAAGGAAGTGCTGATGCAGTCGGCCATTTACGCCGGCGTGCCAGCCGCCAATACCGCGTTTACGCATGCCATGGCGATCCTGCGCGAAATCGGCCCGCAGATCGGCTACGTGCTGGAGTCGCAAGCGCCGGCAGCCGTCACGCATCCCGGCGTCGGTCTCGAGGGCCGCAGCAGCGGCAAGCCTGCGCTGCACTACACCGTGCGCGCGCGTCGTAACGGCAAGGCGCCGCGCCACACGGTAGTGTTGAGCCACGCGCTGGGCTGCGACTTGACCATGTGGGACGGGCTGGCCAATTTGCTGGCCGAAGATTGCCGCGTGATCACTTACGACCATCGCGGCCACGGCAGCTCGGAAGCGCCGCCAGGCATGTACGACATGGCGTCGCTGGCCGATGATGCGGCCGCCCTGCTGCGCGAACTCGATACCGGGTCGGTAGTATGGATCGGCCTGTCGATGGGTGGCATGGTCGGCCAGGAGCTGGCGCTGCGCCATCCGACACTGGTAAGTGCACTGGTGCTGGCCAATACCACGTCCGGTTATCCGGACGCGGCGCGGGAGATGTGGCAGCAACGCATCGCTACCGTCCAGGCGCAAGGTGTGGAAGTAATCGGAGATGCAGTGATGGGGCGCTACTTCACGGAGGAATTCCGTGGCAGCCATGCCGCCACCGTGGCGCGCTTCCGCCGCCGTGTGGTCAGTACCGATGCCGTCGGCTATGCCGGATGCTGCCATGCGGTGGGTAACGTCGATACCACGGCGCGGCTAGGCGCGATTAGCGTTCCCGCGCTGGTGATCGCCGGTGAGTTGGATCAGGGCACGCCGATAGCGATGTCGCAGACGCTAGCGAACGGCATACCTGGCGCGCAATTAGCGGTGTTGAAGGACGCTTCGCATCTGAGTTACATCGAGCAGCCGCAGGCTTTCAGCCAGGTGGTGCGTACCTTTATCGAGAATCTGTAAACAAGCAACTACGGCGGCGCCAGGATCAGGCGCCGCCGCAGCCAGGCTTATACGCCCGGATCACGCACCTTGTCGACCTGGTCGAACTCCATGTTGTAGAACGAACCGCCAGTCGCTTCCACCTTGCGGATATACACCGTCTGCACGATGTCGCGCGTAGCGGCGTCGATGCTGACCGGACCGCGCACGCTGGTCCAGGCCATACCCTTCATCGCCGCGAGCAGCTTCTCGCCGTTGCTGTCGCCATTGGTCTGCTTCAGCGCCTGATACAGCAAATGCATGCCATCGTAGGCGCCGACCGAATGGAAGTTCGGCCGCATACCCTTGTTCGCTTTGCCGAATGCCTCGACATACGCCTTGTTATCCGCCGACGGATGCGCCGCCGAGTAATGGTGGCTGCTGACCACGCCAACCGCGGCCGGGCCGATGCTGGCCATCAGGTCGTCGTCCAGTACATCGCCGGTGCAGATCAGGCGTATGCCGGCCGCAGCCAGTCCGCGCTCGGTGAACTGTTTGAGCACTGCTGCGCCCTCGCCCGATGGCACGAAAACGAACAGCGCATCCGGCTTTGCATCCTTGACGCGTGCCAGGAACGGCGCATAGTCTGGATTGCGCAACGGCACGCGCAGGCTGTCGACCACCTTGCCGCCGCCTTCGGTGAAACCCTTGACGAATACTTTCTCCGCATCCAGTCCGGGACCGTAGTCGCTGACGAATGTAACCACGCTCTTGATCTTGTTCTTCGCCGCCCACTGCGCCATCGGCGCGGTTACCTGGGCCAGCGTGAAGCCGGTGCGAACGATAAATGGCGAGCGCTGCGGAATCACCGAAGTAGCGGCGGCCATCACGATCATCGGTACCTTGCCCTGGGTAGCGACCGGCGCAGCGGCGAAAGCCAGCGGCGTCAGGCCGAAGCCGGCCAGGACTTGCACCTTGTTGCGCGACACCAGTTCCTGCGCCAGGCGCTTGGTTACGTCCGGCGCTACACCGCCGTCGTCCTTGAGGATGACTTCGATCTGACGGCCAGCCACTGAGGCGCCGTTCTGCTGCATGTACAACTTGACTGCGGCCTCGATCTGGCGCCCGGTCGATGCGAACGGACTTGACATCGGCACGATCAGTCCGACTTTCAAGGGCTCAGCCGCACCGGCGACGGTGGGCAGTACGCCTGCCGACAGCGCGGCGGCGCCCAGCAGAATAGTTCGACGTTGGTGATTGATTGTCTCTGGCATGGTGTCTCTCTTTCTCTTTTTTATAAATGGCCTGATACCGAGATAGCGGGCCGATGGAAAAACCCTATAAATCCAACACCAGCGTCGCGCTCCTGGCGCGCGAACAGCACGGCGTGAATTGATCGTTGGCCGCCTGTTCCGCTTCAGTCATATACAGATCGCGATGATCGGGTACGCCATCCAGAACGCGCGTCAGGCAAGTGCCGCACACGCCCTGTTCGCAGGAAGCCGGAATGAACACGCCGGCATCTGTGAGTACCCGCAGCACGGTGCTGCCGGCGGGAATGGCGTAGACCTTGCCGCTGGAAGCCAGCTTGACCTCGAACGCCTGGTCGGTAGCGGTATCGATCGCGGCGGCAGCGCCGAAGTATTCAAGGTGGATCTGGTCTTGTGACCAATCGTGCGCCTTGGTCGTGGCCAGCACATGGTCGATGAATCCGGCAGGGCCGCACAGGTAAATGTGTGTCTGCCGATCCAGGTCTTCCAGCAGCATGGGCAAATCCAGTTTTTGCGCTGCATCGCCGCTATCGTAGTGAAATTGCACCTGTCCGGAGTAGGATGAACGCGCGATACGATCGCGGAAGGCGGTGCGTCCGGGCGAACGCGCGCAGTAGTGCATCTCAAACGCCGCATCCTGCGCGGACAGTGCTTCGGCCATGCACAGAACAGGCGTCACACCGATGCCGCCCGCCAGCAGCAGGCTGCGTTTGGCGGCCACTAACGGGAAATGATTTTTCGGCACACTGATCTGCAGCGTCGTGCCGGCGTGTATGTCATCGTGCATCGCCTGCGAACCACCGCGAGAAGCCCCGTCGCGCAATACACAGATCAGATAACGGTGCTGCTCGTGCGGCGGATTGCACAGCGAATACTGTCGCACCAGGCCTGGACGCAGATGCACATCGATGTGCGAACCAGCACTGAAAGGCGGCAGCGGCGTGCCGTCCATACTCACCAGTTCGTAGCTGCAGATATCCTCGGCCTCGACGATTTTGCGCTCGACCCTGACTTGCAATGTCGCCTCGCTCATGCCTGCAGCTCCTTTTGCAGCCACTGGTCCAGCACGCGGCGCGACTGCACGCCGCCGGCATCGATGTTCAGCATCAGCAGCTTGCGCTCGGGATGGCGCAGGATATTCGCTTGCTGCAGCTCCAGCATTTCACGGTCTTCGCTGAATATCTTGCCCTGGCCTTCGCGGATGGTCGCGGTCAGTTCCTTGTCCTCTGGTTTGAAGTTGCGCGCCATGCCCCAGAAATACCAGTGCGAGGTTTCAGTTTCCGGTGTGATGAAATCCACCACGATGCTGGACGCCTTGTGGCGAGGATCGGCGTCGTAGCCGCCCTTGCCCGCATGCGCCACGCCGACCTCGATCATCACGTGGCTGGGTGGACTGAAACGGCAAATCTGCCAGCGGTCCACCGGCACATCGTCGGCCAGGCCGTTGCCGCGCAAGGCCGCTCGCCAGAATGGCGGCGCCATGATGTTTTCCATGTAGCGGCTGGTGACGACCTGCTCGCCCTCGACCTTGGTATTGACGGGTGCCTCGTCGATCTCCTTCTGGCCAATGCTGGAAGCGTGCACATAGGTTTCGTGCGTCAGGTCCATCAAGTTGTCGATCATCAAGCGGTATTCGCAATTGATGTGATACATGCCGCCGCCATAGGCCCACTCGGGACTATCGGCCCACTCGAGATGATGGATCAATGCCGGATCGGCCAGCTCCTTGTCGCCGGTCCAGACCCAGATGAAACCGTAGCGTTCTTCCACCGGATAACTGCGTATGCACGGAAAGCCGCGCACGCGCTGGCCCGGCATGCTGACCACCTTGCCATCGCAGCCCATCTCCAGGCCGTGATAGCCGCAAACCAGCTGACCGTCGCGTACGGAACCCAGCGATAGTGGCGCGCCACGGTGCGGGCAAAAATCTTCGACGGCGGCAACCTTGCCTTCGACTCCTCGATAGAACACGATCTTCTCGCCGCAGATCTGGCGCCCCAGCGGACCGCCGTCGATTTCGCTCGGGGTACATGCCACGTACCAGGTATTTTTTGGGAACATCTTGTCTCCTTATCCGGTTTTTTAGTTTAATATTAAGTGTACTGAATGTAGTAAAGTATAGCCAGTAAACCGACGAAGTAAACTGTCGATATCAACTTTCGATTCAACTTTCGATATTGCGCCGCACAACCAGAGAACCGATATGCCAGAGATAGAAAGCAAACTGATCAACCTGTACGAACACCCTGGCCATCTGCTACGCCGCGCCCAGCAGATTTCGGTGTCGATCTTCTACGACGAGATGGGAAACGAGCTGACGCCGGTGCAATACGCACTGCTGCGCAACCTTGCCGATCACCCTGGCACCGACCAGGTCACACTTGCTGCTCTCACCGGCATCGACACCTCGACCGGCGCCACCGTATGCGCGCGTCTGGAGGAAAAATGCCTGTTGGAGCGCAAGGTGATTCCCCACAATCGCCGCCAGCGCGCGTTGACCATTACCCCGGCCGGAGAGCAATTGCTAGAAAACCTGATTCCAGGATCTCAACGCTTGCGGCGCCGCATCCTGGCGCCGCTGAGCGGACCGGAGCAGTTGCAGTTCATGGAACTGCTGAGCAAGCTGGTCAATGCCAACAATGAACAAAGCCGCGCACCGTTGGCAGCGCCGGGCGGCGACTGAACGGATCGTTCAAGCCACTGCCACCAGCCGATCCAGCTTATCGTTGTCTGCCAGCAGGCTCCCGCTGTCAGAGTCGTGCACGATGCGGCCACGATCGAGCACGATGGCGCGCTTGGTCAGCGACAGCGCAAGACGCGCGTGCTGCTCGACCACGATCACCGACATGCCCTCATCCTGCACCAGCTTGCGGATCACGCGCACCAGTTCCTGCACGATGATCGGCGCCAGGCCTTCCATCGGCTCGTCCAGCAGCAGGATGCGCGGATTGGTCATCAGCGCACGGCCAATCGCCACCATCTGCTGCTCGCCGCCGGACAACTGATTGCCGAAGTTAGTGCGGCGTTCCAGCAAACGCGGGAATATCTGGTAAATTTTCTGCAGATTCCACGGGCCAGCGCCAGCACCGGAACGGGCCACCACCGTCAGATGTTCTTCCACCGTCAGCGACGGGAACATATGGCGTTCCTGCGGGACCCAGCCCAGGCCTGCGCGCGAACGCTTGTAGGTCGGGACCCGGGCGATATCGCTGCCGGCCCAGCGGATACTGCCGCCATGCAAGCGCGTCAATCCCATCAACGTCACCAGCAGGCTGGTTTTGCCGACACCGTTGCGCCCTAGCAGGGCCAGGCTGTCGCCCTCATTCATTTTGAAAGACACATCTTCCAGCACGATAGATTCGCCGTAACCTGCAGTGACTTTATCGAGCGCCAGCAACTCACGCATGTTCTGCCTCCCCCAGATAGACTTCCTTGACACGCGGGTCTGCCGCGATTTCCGCCGGCGTGCCTTCGGTCAGTACCTTGCCGCCCACCATTACCGTGATACGGTCGGCGAAGCGGAACACCAGCCCCATGTCGTGTTCGATGAAAACCACGGTGACATCGCGCGGCAACTGGGCGATCACTTCAAACAGTTCCTTGCTCTCGGCTTGTGGAATACCTGCTGCCGGCTCATCAAGCAGCAGAATGCCTGGCTTGGTCGCCAAGGCCAGCGCGATCTCCACCAGCCGCTGCTTGCCGTAAGCCAGGCTGCGGGTGATGCTGTTGGCCTCTGCCGACAGCTTGAGCGTAGCCAGCAGCGCCATCGCCTCGTCGATCACGTCGGTATGCTTTTCGACGGTCTTGTACCAGACCGAGTGCAGGCCGCGCCGCTCGCAGATCGCCAACGCCACCGATTCCAGCACCGTCATGCCGGCGAACAGCGTATTGATCTGAAAGGTGCGTGTCATGCCGCGCTGCACGCGCTTATGCTGCGGCAGATGCGTGATGTCCTGATCACCCAGATAGACTTTGCCGCTGCTGGGCGCATATCCACCCGTCAGCAGGTTGATGAAAGTGGTCTTGCCAGCGCCGTTCGGGCCGATCAATGCATGGCGCGCACCCTGCGCGAAGGTCAGGCTCACATCGCTGTTGGCGGCGAACGCGCCCCAGCTCTTCGACAAGCCTTCGGTGCGCAAAGCGATATCTTGGTTCGTCATGCCTGCTCCTTGCGGGACGATGGTTTCAAACGCTGGACGATCAGATCAAGTCCACCCAGGATGCCACCGCGTGCAAACAGCACGATCAGGATCAGCAACAGGCCGATATAAAATTGCCAGTAGGCCGGATTCAGACCGGAGATATAGTCCTGCGCCAGCATGAAGACGGCAGCGCCGATCAGCGCGCCATACAAACGCCCGGTCCCGCCCAGCACCAACATGATCAGCAGTTCTGCCGAACGCGGAAAACCCAGCATGTCGAGACCGACAAACTGTGTGGTCTGCGCCAGCAATGCACCGGCCACGCCGGCGATGGCGGCGGAGACGGTAAACACCGTCACCAGGCGACGGTTGACGTCTGCGCCCAGCGCAGGCATGCGCCGCCCGCCTTCGCGGATACCGATCAGGCTCAGGCCGAACGGCGACTTGACCAGCCGGCGCATCGCCACGAACACGATGAAGAGCGCGGCCAGGCTATAGCAATAGGCAACCTTCCCGTTCAGGTCGAACTCGAACAGGCCGAGCAGCTTACCGCCCGTCATGCCGGACAGGCCGTCAACGCCGCCGGTGATGAAAGCCGCTTTATTGGCGGCCTCAAACAACATCAAGCCGATACCCAGCGTGACCATCAAGCGGGTCAGGTCCTGGCCGCGCACCACCAGGAAGGAGGTAACAAAACCAAACAGGCCGGCCACCACGGCGCCGGCCAGCAATCCGCTGAACGGCTCATTCCAGCCATGCACCGATAGCAGACCGGCGGTGTAGGCGCCCAAACCGAAGAATGCTGCGTGACCCAGCGAGACTATGCCGGCGTACCCCAGGATCAGGTCCAGCGACAGCGCGAACAGGCCGACGATCAT
>FTFY01001053.1_pt1 | contig 10690 bp, 11 predicted proteins | sample 1640561 | NCBI WGS metagenome assembly FTFY01 (sample SAMEA3914789, study PRJEB12502) | metagenome | biome: forest; material: soil | place: Canada | collected 2011-07-03 | depth 0.3 m | reverse complement strand
GTACCTCCCCCCGCATCGCCCCCGTGCCCGGCACCGCAAGCTTGAACGGCATCAGCACATAAAACCCGGCGACACCGTTCAAGGGGCGATTGTCGAGATAGACCGGCCAACCGCCAATAAATTCGCCGCGCAACGCCATGCGCCTATACTCGAGTTGATCGATATCCGGCGATCCGTCGCCGAATTTGACAGTAGCATCGGCTTTGCGTTGCAATAATTTGGTTTCGATCGCCTGCTTTTGATCGCCGCGCCGCGTTTGCCATTGTGCCAACGCTATGCCTAACACCACCAGCAATACAGTTACCACAAACGGAATCAAGCGAAAACGGAATCTGATTGGCATTACAATACCGCCTTAGTCTCTATTTTCCCGGACCATAAAATGAAAATCGTCGTTGCCATTGCCTTCATCCTGATCATTGGCAGCCTGTTCTCGGCATTGCTTTTCCTGATGCGCGACAAAGGTAAAAGCAACCGTACGGTACAGGCTTTGACCATGCGTGTCGGCTTTTCTGTCGCCCTGTTCATCCTGCTGCTGGTCTTGTACAAACTCGGGTATATCCAGCCTACCGGGCTGCACTAAGCATTGTATAAACACCGCATCGTTGCTTTAGCGCACGGCATCCAGAATTTGCAGTAAAAAAGGCCGCACCGAAGTGTGGCCTTTCTTTTATGCGCTCAATTAAGCGCGTAGTCCGATTTTGCTGTTACAACCAGTACACCACGACGTACAAGCCAAGCCAGACCACGTCCACAAAGTGCCAGTACCAGGCCGCGCCTTCAAATGCGAAATGATGCTCCGGAGTGAAATGCCCTTTGAGCACGCGATACAGTACCACTGACAGCATGATGGCGCCGATGGTCACATGGAAGCCGTGGAAACCGGTCAGCAGGAAGAATGTGGAACCGTAGACACCGGAAGTCAGTTTCAGGTTGAAATCGCTATACGCTTCAATGTATTCGGCAGCCTGGAAACCCATGAAAGTAGCACCCAGTACGATCGTTGCGAACAGCCAGAATGCCGTCTTGGCGCGATGACCGGAACGCAAGGCGTGGTGGGAAATCGTCAGCGTAACGCCGGATGTCAGCAGCAGAGCGGTATTGATAGTCGGGATCGGGAATGGCCCCATGGTGCTGAAGGCTTCGATCGTACCGGCCGGGCCGGCATTGCCCCAATGCGCGGCGAAGTCTGGCCACAGCAGTTTGTTGTCGAGGTCGCCCAGCCACGGCATCGCAATGCTGCGCGCGTAGAACAAGGCGCCGAAGAACGCGGCGAAAAACATCACCTCGGAGAAAATGAACCAGCTCATGGCCCAGCGATACGAGGTATCGATGCGCGCGCTGTACAAGCCGCCTTCGGATTCACGGATGGAGTCGCCGAACCATTTGTACAGCACGACCAGGAAAGACAAGAGGCCAATGGCGCACAACTCAGGGCCCAAGGTGACGCTGTTGACCCACGCTGCAGCGCCAGCCATCGTCGCCAATAGCGATACACCTCCCAGCACTGGCCACCTGGATGGGCCAGGGACGAAATAGTAAGGTGCACTACCTTGTTGAGAACTCATTTCCATCTCCCGATACAAATATTAAATAATTGCTGTTGTTAGATTTTTCGGAACTTGTTATCCGCGTGGGCAAAAATCCTGGCCACCCTACGCGGCTTTACTTCAACTTACTTAGCGACAACCAGTTTCACAATGGTGATCAGGATCGCTATAAAAATCAAGGCGCCGAGTATGCCGGCTATCACTACATGCACCGGATTCAAACCGGCTGCATCGCTTTCGTAATCTTTCCTCTTGCGGACCCCGAAGAACGACCAGAATACGGCCTTCATGGTGGCGCCGAATGAGGCTTTGCGGCGACTTGCTTCCTTCAGATCCGACATTTGATACCTCAGGTTACTCTGCCAGGCTGCCTGGATTCAGGTCGACATGTTCAGGTCGGCTTATCCGGCTGCCCTGCAATTTCAAAAAACGTATAAGAAAGCGTAATTACTTTCACATCTTTAGGTATAGCAGGATCTATGTAAAACACCACCGGCATTTCCTTGGCCTGGTTCGGGCCGGGAGTTTGCTGGGTGAAACAGAAACACTCGACTTTCTTGAAGAAAGCCGCTGCCTGCTGCGGTGCATAACTCGGAATCGCCTGTGCATCCATCTTGCGCGATTGCTTGTTCACCACCTCATATACCACCTGCGTCATTTCACCCGGATGCACCTGCAGGCTATTGACTGTCGGCCGGAAACGCCAGGGACCTTGCGAATTACCGTCGAATTCGACAGTAATCGTCCGGGTCTTGTCGACCTGGGTATTGGTCGGCGCTTCCACTGTTGCATCTTTCGGCGTCAGGAAATTGACGCCGGTAATCTCGCAAATCTTTTTATACACCGGCACCAAGCCATAACCGAAACCGAACATCATCACGGCAATTACCATCAGCTTGCCGAGCATCTGCCAATTCAGCTTTTTTGTTTCGGCCTTCGCCTCGTTATCCAGAGGGTTAGTCATTTACTTGAACCACAACATCTTGACGAAGATCGCGATGAAAAAACTCAAGGCAAGCAGACCTACCAGCAATCCGGTACGTACGTTATTAGGCTTTTTCGGGTTACTCATTTTGGGCAATCGCACAGAGTTGGCGGGCTCACCTGCTACCCGCCGTTCCCATTATTTAAATGTAGGTGGCGTTTCGAAAGTATGGAAAGGCGCTGGGCTAGGCACTGTCCATTCCAGGCCCTCGGCACCGTCCCATGGCTTGTCGGCTGCCTTCTTGCCGCCCTTGATCGATGGAATGATCACAAAGAACAGGAAGTAGACCTGGCTCAGGCCGAAGCCCAGGGCGCCGATCGAAGCCAGCATGTTGAAATCGGTGAACTGCGCCGGATAATCGGCGTAGCGACGTGGCATGCCGGCCAGGCCTAGGAAATGCATCGGGAAGAAAGTCACGTTGAACCAGACCAGCGAATTCCAGAAATGGATCTTGCCGCGGGTTTCGTTGTACATGAAACCAGTCCACTTCGGACCCCAGTAGTAATAACCGGCGAACAGGGCGAACAGGGAACCGGCCACCAGCACGTAGTGGAAATGCGCCACCACGTAGTAGGTATCCTGCATCTGGATGTCGATCGGCGTTACCGCCAGGATCAGGCCGGTGAAGCCGCCCATGGTGAACACGAAGATGAAGCCGATCGCGAACAGCATAGGTGTTTCGAAAGTCATCGAACCGCGCCACATGGTAGCGATCCAGTTGAAAATCTTGACGCCGGTCGGCACCGCGATGAGCATGGTTGCGTACATGAAGAACAGCTGCGCAGTCACCGGCATGCCGGTGGTGAACATGTGATGGGCCCAGACGATGAACGACAGGATCGCGATCGAGGCAGTAGCGTACACCATCGAAGCGTAACCGAACAATTGCTTGCGGGCGAAAGCCGGGATGATCTGCGACACGATGCCGAACGCCGGCAGAATCATGATGTACACCTCCGGATGGCCGAAGAACCAGAAGATGTGCTGGTACATCACCGGATCGCCACCGCCGGCAGCGTTAAAGAACGAGGTACCGAAATGACGGTCGGTCAGTGTCATGGTGATCGCGCCAGCCAAAACAGGCATCACGGCGATCAACAGGTAAGCGGTAATCAGCCAGGTCCAGCAGAACATCGGCATCTTCATCAACGTCATGCCAGGCGCGCGCATGTTGAGGATGGTGGTGATGATGTTGATCGAACCCATGATCGACGATGCACCCATAATATGGATGGCGAAAATCGCCATGTCCATACCAGGTCCCATTTGCGTCGACAGCGGTGCATACAGGGTCCAGCCGGCAGCGGTTGCGCCGCCAGGAACCAGGAATGAAGTCAGCAGCAGCAAGGCAGCCGGCGGCATCAGCCAGAATGAGAAATTGTTCATCCGCGCGAAGGCCATGTCGGAGGCGCCGATTTGCAGCGGGATCATCCAGTTGGCGAAGCCGACGAAAGCCGGCATGATCGCGCCGAACACCATGATCAAACCGTGCATGGTGGTCAGCTGATTGAAGAATTCCGGCTTGAAGAATTGCAGGCCAGGCTGGAACAGCTCGGCGCGGATCAGCAATGCCAGCACGCCGCCAGACAGCAGCATGGTGAAGGAGAACCACAGGTACAGGGTACCGATGTCCTTGTGATTGGTAGCAAACAACCAGCGCCGCCAGCCGTGTGGGTGGTCGTGGTGCGCGTGGTCGTCGTGAGAATGATCGTGTGCGTGATCGACTGCGGTAGTGCTCATCTCAATCTCCTAAGTATTACTTACGCGCAGCCAGCACTTCAGCTGGTTGGACAATATTTTCTTGGGCTTTGTTGGACCAGTTGTTACGGGTGTACGTAATCACCGCAGCAATTTCGGTATCCGACAACACGGCTTTCCAGGCAGGCATTTGCATGCTGCCATCGGTCTTGCCGTTTAGCACGACATTGATCTGTGCGGCGCGCGGGCCGTTGACGACCGGGTCGCCATCGAGCGGCGGGAAGGCGCCGGGTACGCCCTTGCCGGTAGCCTGATGGCAAACCGCGCAATTGGCTGTGTAGACTTTTTCGCCGCGTTGTTTCAACTCGTCGATAGTCCAGGTCTTGGTCGGATCGTCTGCCTGGGCAGCCATTTCCTTTTTCTTGCCATCGACCCAGGTCTTGTAATCAGCTTCGCTCAGGACTTCGACAACGATCGGCATGAAGGCGTGGTCTTTACCGCACAGTTCAACGCATTGGCCGCGGTAAGTGCCGACCTTCTCTGCCTTGAACCAGGTATCGCGCACAAATCCGGGAATCGCATCTTGCTTGACGCCGAATGCAGGAATACCCCAGGAGTGGATCACGTCGTTAGCCGTGGTAATGATACGAACCTTCTTGTTGACCGGAACCACCATCGGATTGTCGACTTCGATCAGGTAGTTGTCGTTCTTGACCTTGGTCGAATCAACGATTTGTTCGTGTGGCGTCGACAGGTTGGACAGGAAGGAAATACCGGCACCGTCGCCGTTCAGGTAGTCGTAACCCCATTTCCATTGCATGCCGGTGACCTTGATCGTGATGTCGGCATTGGAAGTATCCTTCATCGCCACCACCGTCTTGGTGGCAGGCAAGGCCATGCCGATAACGATGAGGAAAGGCACCACGGTCCAGGCGATTTCAACGCCGGTACTTTCGTGGAAGCTGGCCGATTTGTGGCCGAGCGATTTGCGATGTTTGAGAATGGAGTAGAACATCACCCCGAAAACAGCGAGGAAGATCACTATGCAAATGATCAGCATCAAGTGATGCAGATCATAGATTTGCTGAGCGATTTGTGTCACCGGCGGTTGAAAGTTCATCTGCAGTACCGCTGGACCACCCGGGCTATCGACCACCGCCCAAGACGGCATAGCTGCCGAAAAGAGCAACGCACCGAGCATCAACGATATAAGGCGCTTCGCATATTCCATGATTTCCTCAAAAGCCCAAAATTATAATTATGTCAAGCACAAGCCTTTTGGCTGCGCTGTAGCTCCTGCCGCAGCTCCAGAACAAACTCGCGCCGCTTCCATTCCGTCAAAAACTGCCCTACCTCAACCCTGGTGCCAAGCGCCTCAATGTTGATGAGGCCGTTGTTTGTCTCCTGCACCGCAATCCGGATTGAACGTAAATCCAGCTTGAATTGTCGAATTTCCTGTGCCTGTATCAATTCCACAAGCAGATAATCGTCCAGCATCGCTATGTGCTCGCGGTCCGTGGCATGTCGGGCATAGATCAGGAATGCGATAGCTACCGCAGACATTTCCAATACCGCAAACAGCAATACGAACCAGGCCCCGCGCAAGGTAAAGCCGATTGCCACGGCAAGCGACGTGGCACAGAGGATTGCATAGAAAAAACCAAGTTGGCGCGGCGCGATTGCGCAGTTACGCCTCAAGTCCCATTCTCGCTTAATCATGATGCACTATCGACACCTGGCAAGTTGCCTATACGCACAAGCTAAAACCTTCGAAGTATAAGGGGTAACCGAAGATGTTATCAAGGAGAATCAAATACGTTATACCAGCCCCGCGCCTACCCGCGGAACCGCGTTTTCACCGCGCTGCGAAGCCGATTAGCCCCCTGAAGAACCACCGCATCATGCCCCACCTCATATGTTTCATATAAGGAATTTATTATACTAATATGGGATCAAATCAAAGAAATTGTAGCAAGCTGACAACGCACAACCAACTCCATCATCGCGCGCTCCCCTTGTCCGGCAAGGCTTTTCCACCAATCCACAAAAAACAATTGGGGTCAGAGTCGATTTATTCCTGCCGACCCGCCGCCATTTCAGATTGGCTTTTCAGACACTGATAAAGAGACCGCCATCAGGGCCTCAAATAGGCATAACCTTGCGCCTGCAAATCGGCCAGCAACACAACTGCACCTTTATCCGCAACTGTAAAATCGGGTAGCAGATCTTTTAACGAGACATTCTGCGCTTTCATCGTATTGATGCAGGCGCTTAGCACCAGCCCCATTTTTGCCAGTTGGGCGACATGCAGGCTGGTTTCCGGGCTTGCCTGTGCGGAGTGAAACGCTTTGAGCGCGGGGCCATGTATGACCAGATCGATTTTCACCTTGTCCGGCCCACCCATGCCATCGTAATGGTTTTGAATATTGCCAAGTACGAAGGCGACCTTATCGAGGTCGCTCAGGTGATACGCGACCTTGGCCTTATCCACACTGGCCACGTTTGCCGCACTTGCACGTGACGCGGTTCCGGCAAGGACTGCAGCCGCACCGATTGATGAAAACATTGTCCACAGAATATTGCGTCGCTGCATATTGGCTCTCGATTAGATCAGGTCGGCCAGCGGATGATCCGTCTCTGACCATGGGTTGTCGAAAAAGCCGTTGCCCCAATCGTTGGTGACAGCGGCCAAAGTTGCAGGTTGCCAGCGCGGCTGGCGATCCTTGTCGATAATCAGCGCCCGGATGCCCTCTGCGAAATCGGTGCGGGCGGCGCAATGCAGGGAAACCACATATTCCAGCCGAAACACTTCCGCCAGCGACATATGCCGCGCCCGCTTTTGCAAGGCATGCGACAACCAGGCGGAAGCAGGACTACCCGCTACCAGCGTCGCGATTCCTTTTTGCAGCCAGGGATCTTCCGTCTTCAATTCGACGATATTGTCCACCACCTCAGCCAGGGTCGGCGCACTGCATAGCTGGTTGATCAATTCAAAATGCTGACGCAACGGTGTCGGCCCTGTAACCCGCGCTTCTGCGCCTTGGCGCTCGGCATGTTGCAATACCCGACTCAACAGGACATCGTCCTGCCGGCCATCCCATGGCTGGGTTAACAATGCCGCAAGCACCGGCTGTTTTTGCGCGTGGTTGATTTGATGGTCGGCCAGTCGCGCAAAAATAGCGTCCGCAGCGCCTATCGAGGCGCCGCTCAAAGCCAGGAACAAGCCGACCTGGCCCGGCATGCGATTCAGGAACCAGGTGCCGCCGACATCTGGATACAGGCCGATCGTGATCTCCGGCATGGCTAGCCGTGATTTCTCGGTCACCACGCGATGGCTGGCGCCTGCCATCAAGCCGATCCCGCCGCCCATCACGATGCCGTGTCCCCAGACCAGGATCGGCTTGGGATAGGTATGGATCAGATAATCCAGGCGATATTCTCGCTCGAAAAAATCGCAGGCGTAGGTATTGCTGCGGATATCCTCTTGTCCACCAGCCGCATGTTGATCCAGCATGGTGCGGTACAAACCCTGCAAATCGCCGCCGGCGCAAAAAGCCTTTTCGCCGGCCGCCTGCAACACCACCATCGCCAGTTGCGGATCGGCGGCCCATGCGCGCAATTGGTGATCCAGCAGATCCACCATTTCCAGCGATATCGCATTCAGCGTCTTTTCGACATTCAACGTGGCGATGCCGATGCGTTTGCCGTTATCGGCCGTCAGTTCTTCAAACAGGGCTGGCGCTGCGACGGCGGTTACATTTACTTCTGCGTTCATTGGTTGCTCCAGACAGCGGGACGTTTTTGCAAGAAGGCATTCACGCCTTCCTTTTGATCCTGGGTGTCAAACAGATCGAGAAACAATTCGCGCTCCACCGGCAGCAAGTTCGCCAATGGATTGCTGCGCGCGCCTTGGATCAACTTCTTGCAGGCAGTGACGCTGGACGGACTTTGCTTCGCGACTTGTTCTGCCAGCGCCAAGGCGCGTTGCCTGGCCTCGCCTTTTTTTACCAACTCCTCGACCAAACCGATGCGTAATGCCGTTTCGGCATTGACCCGTTCGCCACACAAGATCATACGCTTAGCCCAGCCTTCGCCAACCAGCCACGGCAGATTCTGGGTGCCGCCGGCGCAAGGCAACAAACCGACCGCAGCTTCCGGCAACGCCATCTGCGCATGCTCCTCGGCGATACGCAGATCGCAGGCCAATGCACACTCCAGGCCGCCACCCATGGCATAGCCGTTGATGGCAGCGATGGAGACGCCGCGGAAGCTGGACAAGGTCTCAAAGGCCTCGCCAAAACGGCGCGCCATCTCCCGCGCCATGACTTTGTCGCCATCGGCGAACAGTTTCAAGTCGGCGCCGGCGCAAAAGAATTTTTCCCCATCGCCGGTCAGCACCAGGCTATAGATATTTTTATCCTGGTTCAGTGCCTGCACCAGCCGCGTCAAATCGCGCAAGGCGTCGCCGGTCCAGGTATTGGCCGGCGGATTTGCCATCGTGACGACCGCAGTGTGGCCGATGATTTCCAGCCGCAGGTTGGTGTAGGTGTCGGTAGTGTAGGTAGCATTACTCATCGGATGTCCTCATTGGATGCGTTGCTCAACAACTGGCGGGCAATGATCACCCGCATGATTTCATTGGTGCCCTCCAGGATTTGATGCACACGGACATCGCGGAAATGGCGCTCCAGCGGGTACTCGCGAATGTAACCATAACCGCCGTGGATTTGCAGTGCTTCGTTACAAATCTGGAAGCCGATGTCGGTGGCGAAGCGTTTCGCCATCGCACAGTATGTTGTCGCATTCGGATCTTTAGCATCCAGCTTGCACGCGGCCAGGCGTACCATCTGGCGCGCGGCAACCAGCTCGGTCTGCATATCGGCCAGCTTGAATTGCAGTGCCTGGAAATCCGACAGCGGCCGGTTGAATTGCCGACGCTGGCTCATGTACGCATGTGCTGCATCCAACGCGGCCTGGGCGGTGCCGACCGAGCAGGTGGCGATATTAATACGGCCGCCGTCCAGGCCGCGCATGGCCAGGCGGAAGCCTTCGCCCTCCTGCCCCAGCAGGTGATCGGCAGGGATCCGGACGTTGTCGAAACTGATGGTGCGCGTCGGCTGGCTATTCCAGCCCATCTTTTCTTCCTTGCGGCCGTAGCTGATACCTGGTGTATCGGCGGGCACCACGAATGCCGACACCCCATGCGCGCCGCCAGCACCGGTGCGCGCCATCAAGACCAGGACGTCGGTAGCGCCGGCGCCTGAGATAAACGCTTTGGAACCGTTGATCACATACTCGCCATTAACCAACTGCGCTGTGGTTTTCAAGGATGCCGCATCCGAGCCAGAGCCCGGTTCGGTCAGGCAGTAGGAACCAAGCTTTTGACCGCTCGCCAGTTTCTCGCACCAGCCTGCGCGTACCGTCGGCGTGGCCCAGTTGGCGATCATCCAGCTCACCATATTGTGAATCGTCAGGTAAGCCGTAGTCGATGTGCAACCGCGCGCCAGTTCCTCGAATACGATGGTGGCGTCCAGCCGCGACAAACCCAGGCCGCCCACTTCTTCCGGCGTATACAAACCACAGAAACCCAACTCGCCAGCCTTGGCGATGACATCGGTAGGAAAGATGGCTTCAGCATCCCATTTAGCTGCATGCGGCGCCAGCTCTCCGGCGGCAAAATCACGCGCAGTCTGCTGAAAGGCGCGTTGATCTTCTGATAATTCGAAATTCATGGTGGTTTGTCTCCAAGGCTAATGGGTGTCCGTATTACTGTTATCGGTTACTGCTGTCGGCAATATCTATCTCCGCAGAATAGCAATAATTGACGTTAACGTAAACGTCACCCAATCCATTTGGACGAAAAAAAGGCAACGCGAAGAATAACGTTGCCCTAACTCACTGCCACTGAAATGTTTATCCTTACCGTCCCTACCCCGGCTTGCTCGACCTATATTATTTAGGCAGCAACACAGTATCAATCACGTTGATCACGCCATTCGACTGATTCACGTCATAGGTGCTGATGTTAGCCACATGACCACCATCGTCTGTGACGGCAATATTGCGCGGACCGTTTTGCGTAAAGGTCAACATGCCGCCGCTGGCGGTTGGCAATTCGGCCTTGCCATGACCTTGCTTGATGGCGCTTTCAAGCTTCGCATAGCCATATCGGCCTGGCACCACGTGATAAGTCAGGATTTTGGTCAGGGTTGCCTTGTTTTCTGGTTTGACCAGGGTTTCCACCGTGCCGGGCGGCAGTTTGGCGAAGGCGGCATTGGTTGGAGCGAATACGGTGAACGGGCCCTTGCCTTTCAGCGTGTCCACCAGGCCGGCGGCCTTTACTGCAGCTACCAAGGTGGTGTGATCCGCTGAATTGACAGCGTTGTCGACGATGTCCTTGCTGGGGTACATGTTTTGTCCGCCGACCATCACGGTATCTTCTGCATGGACCGCACTG
>FTFY01000818.1_pt1 | contig 10797 bp, 11 predicted proteins | sample 1640561 | NCBI WGS metagenome assembly FTFY01 (sample SAMEA3914789, study PRJEB12502) | metagenome | biome: forest; material: soil | place: Canada | collected 2011-07-03 | depth 0.3 m | reverse complement strand
GCCAAATACGGTCACTGAGAAAATCTTTCCACCGCAGCCGGTCAGATTTAAGCGCCAAACATGTCCGATGCGCCATCAAATCCGAAACAACGCTTCCTTGTCACCATTGGCGCAGGTTCCAACCGACTCTGGCGATGAGCCAAATTTTTCTAGATAAAGTCTTCATGGCGTTTGCAGCCGATCTTGAGGTCCCACCTCAGACTTCACTACGCGCAGGCGATTTGCTTGATGATTACAAAGAGACTTTGCCGTTCGATCCCGCTGTAGATGCGGTGTCAGACGAATATATGGAACGTTACCACTGGGGCCTTAACCATCTGGATGCCGCTTCTTGGCGCCACTATTTGCCCGGTTTGATGGAATACGCATTTCGGCATATCGAATTGAATAGTATCGTCGTAGACGCGTTATTGAACTCATTGCGTCCGCCCGACCGTGAGCCACCACGTCTTGCGACACTAACCGCTGACCAGGAGATTATCGTTATAGAGTTTTTGGATACATTTGCGTTCGCGAAAGTTTCTGCATATCAGGAACTCGCGTGTCAGGTACTTGAAGAATGGTGGGTTCCTAACGCACTCTATCGTCAGAGAAAATAGAACTTATACGCTTACACCTAGAAAAATCACATAAGCCATGCATCTATGTTCAGCATCTAATCTGTTCGCGGCACCCGCTCAACTTCTGATGATTTGCAAGTCAGGATCCTGAGAATATCCATCGTCTGCGTGGGTTGGATGCAGTCGATCGGCTGTCAGCCAAGAACCGCACTTAGTGACGTCTGGGATTTTTCAGTAAAGCGGGCTGTCTATATAAATGCTGCAAAATGGGAACCTCCCCGGATTTGCTATAAAGATTCGTTTTTATACGTGAATCAAATCCAAAAGATGTGTATTACTCACGGAGAATGTCATGGCCTATATAGATGGTTTCGTATTGCCGCTTCCCAAAACAAACCTGGAGTCCTACCGCGAGACGGCGGCCAAATGTGGTGCGATCTGGCGCGAGCACGGGGCGCTCGAATTCCGCGAAAGCATTGCCGATGATGTAAAACCTGGCAAACTTACTTCGTTTCCCCAAAGCGTGAATCTAGAAGCTGACGAGACAGTTGTGTTCTCGTGGATCGTGTACAAATCGCGCGCCCACCGCGACGAAGTCAACGAGAAGGTGATGAAGGACCCACGGATGGCCGATATGATGAAGCCGGAATCCATGCCGTTTGATGGAAAGCGGATGATATATGGCGGGTTCGAGATGATTGTTGATCTCTAAGGATGCTAAAGGAGACGCAACGTGAGCGTGCAGCTAAACCATACTATCGTCTGGTGCCGCGACAAGCGGAAATCAGCAACATTTTTCACGGAAGTGCTAGGCCTGCAATCTGCCGCCCGATTCGGACCAATGCTGGTCGTTCAACTCAACAACAACGTTTCACTCGACTTCTACGAGAGCGATGGCAAAATTTTCTCCCAGCATTATGCCTTCTTGATAGGCGAAGACGACTTCGATCAAACCTTCGCCCGCATCCACGATCGAGGTCTGCAATATTGGGCAGACCCTGGCAAGCACCAGGCTGGAGAAATCAACCGGAACGACGGTGGCCGCGGGATGTATTTTGAGGACCCCGACGGCCATCTTCTTGAGGTCATTACTCGACCTTACGGGAGCGGCGGGGAGATGGCGCGCAGGGTAAGGTGGACTTGAGTATTGAATTTCAGGACACGACGGCGAGAATGATGTGCGATGCCTTGATCAAGGCGGTGGCGCGTACACCTTCCTTTAAGCCAAGCTCACGCACGCTTTCATTGGTGATGATCGCCACCACGGTTTTCCCTCCCGCCAGCTCGATCACGATTTCTGTATTCACCGCGCCCTCCTGGCAACGTACAACGGTGCCGGTCAGTCGGTTGCGTGCGCTGGTCTTGATGTTTTCATCCATTGTAAGGATGACCCACTGCGCTTTCACCAGCGCATAGATTTCGCTGCCCGCTTCGAGCGCCAGATGGTCGACGCTGTCGCTGGTGATGATGGCTGCCAGAACGGTTACACCGGCGCCGGCAACGGTACGGGTACGGTCAGCGCGCCACGTACAATCAGGGCATCGGTGGAACTGAATTTCTAATGAGTGATGTAAAAACGTTCTCTTGAAAGGAATACAAAATGAAACGCTTCAAATCGTATGTCAAATACGTGATTCTCCCCTTTGCCTTATGCACGGGCGTTGCAAGTGCAGCACCGGAAGCACAAGCCCCCGTCAGAGTGTTTGCTGCTGGCAGCTTGACTGGTGCAATGACTGCCGTCGCCAAGCTCTATTCCCAGCAGACAGGGCAGCAGATCGAAACGGTATTTGGCCCTGCCGGCTTATTGTTAAAGCGCATCGAAAATGGCGAACCGGCCGATATCTTTGCGTCAGCCAATATGGAGCATCCGCAGAAACTTGCGGACGACGGATTTGCCACGCAGCCAATTATTCTGGTGCGTAACCGGTTGTGCGCCACAGCGCTGCCTGAATTCAAGCTCACCACGGAAAATTTCCTGGACCGGTTGCTGGATCCGCATGTCGGCTTAGGTACCTCGACGCCGAAGGCCGATCCCGGAGGCGATTACGCCTGGATGATGTTTGCGAAGGCGGAAAAAGTACGGCCTGGCGCCCAAGCCACCCTCGAAAAGAAGGCACAGCAGCTGGTTGGAGGCACAAACAATCCGCCTGTCCCTAAAGGACAGAATGCAGTGAAATATTTCTTTGCGCAAAAGAAAGTGGATATTTTCCTGGGCTACTTCAGTTCGCATCAAGCCACCCCTGATCCCGAGTTCGCCTCCGTGGAGTTGCCGGCAGCAGTAGCTGTCGCCGCCGACTATGGCTTGTCTGTGGTAACCCGAGAGCCGAAATCTCATGACGCCGCATACCGGTTTGCGCTGTTCCTTTTAAGCCCGCAAGCGCAAAAAATAATCAGTGAATATAGATTTACACCGGTGACGATGCCCTCGCCAAATAAATAATCTGCGAGATTTCAAGTTCAAAAAGCGAAACCTGAAAAAAATGCCGTGTACAACGGCATTTTTTTGGGGCTAGCTTCAAGCCAGCCACGGCGCCATCGTACTCAATAGCGTGTTCTTCTCTTTGACATAGTCCCCCATCAACGCAAAGCCGCACATCTCATTTTGATCGTTGCGAAAAACCGACCAGACGCTGTCGGGATTGGCTTCGTCATCAAATGCCTTGGCGCTTTCCCAGCGGCCATTTGCATCCAGCGGCGACACCACTACGGTTGGCATGGCCGGGGTCTTCACCACCACCGGCATGGCTGGATACACCACGCGAGTCGATTCGCCATTGAGCGTTTTCGCCAATGCCCGGGCAGCCTGCATGATCGGCATCACGTAGGGCAGCACCAGGCCGTCCACCTCCGCGCAATCGCCCAATGCGTACACGTCCCTGGCGCTGGTATGCAGCCATGCATTGGTGACTATCCCGCGCTCAACGAACAGGCCTGATTTGCGCGCCAGCGTAACTCTTGGCGTCAAGCCGATTGCGGCGACTACGCGATCGACCTCCAGTGTTTCGCCACTCTCCATGCGTATGCAGTAAGCGTTACCGCGGCGCTCTATCGACTGCGGCGTTTTCCCGAGATGCAATGTCACCCCTGCTTTGCCCAATGCAGTCGCCATTGCCTGCCCTGCCGGCTCTGGCAGCAATCGGCTCAGCGGCCACGGAGCAGGATCGACCAAGGTTACATCAAACTGCGCCGACGCCAGGTCGTTCGCGAATTCGCAACCGATTAATCCGGCGCCAAGGATGGCGACGCGGCGGCAGCCGTCCAGCGATTGCCGGAAGCGTGCATAATCTGCCAGGTCGTTAACGGTCAATACGTCAGCCGCGCCGTCGCCACTCAAATTGGTTTGGCGTTGATCGGCGCCCAATGCCAATACCAGGGACGAATAGGGTAAGCGCTTGCCTCCCACCGTGATGGTATGAAGGTGGGTCCAGATTTCTTCGACCTCAGCCCCGCTCAGAATCTCGGCATTCAGTTGGGCAGCCATTTTTTCAGCCGTAAAGTTGACCAGGCTGGCCGCGTCTTTACCTTGTTGAAAAGCATTCGATAGCATCGGCTTCGAATAAAAACTGCCGCAATCCCGGCTGATGATAGTGAGCGGGGTTTCCCGATTCAGTTTGCGGAATTCGCGCGCAACGGTGTAACCCGCAAGCCCGCTCCCGATAATAATAATGGGTGTCATGATAAAAACCTTTTATGTTGATACTGTCAGGTGATCGCTTTTGGCACGCGTATGCCACGCCTATGCCGCGATCAGCACCATTTCAAATTCCGCTTTGCCGACGCCGCAATCAGGACAAAACCAGGCGTCAGGCACGTCTTCCCAAGGGGTCCCCGGTGCAATGCCGTGCTCCGGCATTCCGCTGGCTTCGTCGTAGCGAAAGCCACAAACCACACATTCCCATTTCCTCATATTGTTCTCTTCTGTCTATCGTTATCCTTAACGCGCGGGATCACCCGCAGTCGTGCGCTTAAGTGCGGTCAAGTGCGGTTAAGGAAGGCTTGCGCATTTGCGCATTCAAGTAGGCGTTACGGCCCTCCCCTCCGGACAGGGAAGGAAGGGACAGCGCGTCAAGCTGAGTAAGCGGCGCCCAGCCCGAGCAGGCTCATTGAGCGGCGATAGGCGCCGGAGGAACGATCGGCAAGAATGTGCGCCTCGACTCCTTTGTCCAGCGGCAGATCGTCCGGACGCTGGGTCTCCACAATTGCCCGGTCTTCTTCAAAAATCTGCCGGTTGAAGTCATAGACTTCCTGCAACGGCTGGTCTTTGTCGAAATTGCGCGTTATCGGAACAAACAGGCGCGTCGAGCGTGCCGAAACCGGGCTCGCGGCATTCAAGATCGATAGCACTCCTCCCTCGGGGAAGTCGACCGTCAGACTTGCTGTAAACGGCAGTTCGATGTTGAATACGCGGCGCCACTGATAATCGGCGGGGGCCCGATGCTGCATTCTTTTGGGGAAATTGCTGACATTGCTGATGTATTCGGCGCGCATGCCCCGGGCGGTGCGCTCGGCGGAATATTGCGGCACGAAGGGATTGTTGCGATCGGCAAAGGTAGCTTCGTGTATCCAGGCGAAATGCGCCACGTCGATGAAGCCTTCGACTTGCCTGCCGGCGGAAGCGGCTATGTCGATCGATGGCGGCAGGATCTGCTGGAAATCGGGATTGTCCCAGGTCGGAAATTCGGGGAATGGTTCATGGCCGCCGCCAAGCGAGGTCCAGATCAAGCCGTACCGTTCCTGGGCTGGAAACATGCAGATTTTGAGGCGGTCGGATATGTGTCCATCCGGTTGCGATGGAATATGGCGGCATTTCCCGTCCGGCCCGTAGCGCAGCCCGTGATACGGACAGACGATATTTTCTCCTTCGACCCAACCCAGGCTCAGCGGCACGCCGCGATGCGCGCACATATCTTTGGCGATGACTACGCGGCCCTCGGCGCGATAGGCGACCAGGCGCTCGTCCAGCAGGCGTACGGCGATAGGCTTGTCGGTCAGATCGGAAGAAAAAGCGACGGGATACCAGAATTTGCTAAGAATTTTCCAGTCTTCCGGGTGGAAGGTGTTGTCGCGAGGAGGAACGGGTTGAAACGAATTTTGTTGCGGGTTGGCTGCTATAGAAATAGGCACATATGACATCAATTCTCCAAGTAAATTTATAGCGCGCCTATGAGGCATGCTGCAAATTCCCCATAGGGGCTAGCGGTAGGTGTATTTGCTTCAATTTTTCACTGCAAGCGTACTGTCATATCGAGACGTCGTTGATAGGACAGAAGCCAAGAGCAGAATAGTACTTAAGCTTGCCAATCGCTATATACTAAAGAATATTACGATAATCCTGTGCTTGATATGCGGCCTAGGAACTACTATGCGCAAATTCGAGCGAAAGATTGCCTCCCGCAACATTGGCTTTGACAGGCAATTTCGCCGTCATTTCTTGGCAATTCATTAATCGCGTCCTATATTTAGAATGCTTGTTTGGCAATTGGCGGGGTTGCCACGGGGTTGCCATTTCATGGGCGATGGCCGGCTTTTCTTCAAAAAGAGCATCCAACAATGTATGCATAACGATTGTGGTTATGCCCTACCGTTTTTCGATCACCACCAGAGGATCGCAAATGAGGAACATCTCTACCCTTTCAGCAGCTCTTGCCGTTGTTCTCGCAGGCTGCGCCTCGGCTCCATGGCAGTCCGGATCCGTGTCAACACAGTCCGCACGCACGGAAGTCTGCAAGGCGACCAACGAACAAGAAATCTCAGCCTTGTTTGACCGATGGAATAGCTCGCTGCAAACCGGCGACCCGCACAAAGTTGTCGCCAATTACGCCGAGCACTCAGTCCTTCTCGCCACCGTGTCGAACAAACCGCGACTAACCCCGGCCGAGAAGGAGGATTACTTCCAGTACTTCCTTAAAAGCAAGCCGATGGGGAAGATCGACTGGAGAACAATCGAGATTGGCTGTAATACTGCGGTTGACGCCGGACTCTATACGTTCACCTTTGGCGCTACGGGTGCGCAAGTCAAGGCTCGCTACACATACACCTACAAATGGGACGGAAAGCAGTGGCTGATCACAACTCACCACTCTTCCGCAATGCCTGAGAAGAGCTGAGGCGCCAAAGGGTATAACCCTTCAGTTCAGCCTGCGGGTTCGAGATTTTCTGTTGAATGTAATCGGTGCATTTCGCACAATGACATGCGCAGCATCACCCTGCCGGGTGATGCTGCGACGGTTGTCCCAGACCGGCTTCGACAGAGCGGAATGGCGGCGATCGACGTCGACTATCCCGAATTCGACAAAGATCAGCCCATCCCGCCATGGTCCATAACTTTAACTGTCTATAACCGCCGCCTTAGCCCGTGCCTTATGCAATTTTTTGTAGCTGTCGATCAAGCGCTGGTGCCTGTCGAGGCCCTCCAGTTTCATACTCGTTGGCGTTAACCCGAAGAAGCGCACGCTGCCGTCCACCGCCCCCATTACCGCGTCCATCCGAGCGTTGCCAAACATCCGGCGGAAATTGACCACGTAATCGTCCAGTTCCAGGTCGTCATCCAGCAGCACCTCTAGCACCACATTCAAGGCTTGATAAAACAAGCCGCGCTCGACCGTGTTGTCGTTGTACTGCAGGAAGGCTCCCACCAGATCTTGCGCCTCCTCAAATTGCTGTAAGGCGAGATGAATCAGCAGTTTCAACTCGAGAACTGTCAGCTGCCCCCAGTCAGTATTCTCGTCAAATTCGATACCGATCAATGTGGCGATATCGGAATGTTCATCGAGCTCATTGTTATCCAAACGGTCAAGCAGTGCTTCCAGGCTGGCATCGTCCAGGCGATGCAGATTCAAAATGTCGGTGCGGAACAACAGCGCCTTGTTGGTGTTATCCCAGATCAAATCTTCTATCGGGTAAATTTCCGAATAGCCGGGCACCAGAATCCGGCAGGCAATGGCGCCTAAATTGTCATACGCCGCCGTGTACACCTCTTTGCCCATGTCTTTGAGAATACCGAACAAGGTCGCGGCTTCTTCGGCATTGGAGTTTTCACCCTGGCCGGAAAAATCCCATTCAACAAAATCGAAATCCGCTTTTGCGCTGAAAAAGCGCCATGACACAATCCCGCTGGAATCGATGAAGTGTTCGACAAAGTTATTTGGCTCAGTCACGGCTTCACTTGTAAAGGTGGGCCGAGGTAATTCGTTCAGACCTTCAAAACTACGCCCCTGCAGCAATTCCGTCAGACTACGCTCCAGCGCCACCTCCAGGCTTGGGTGCGCGCCGAACGAGGCAAACACACCGCCTGTCCGCGGGTTCATCAAGGTGACGCACATCACCGGGTACACCCCTCCCAGCGACGCATCCTTCACCAGCACCGGAAAGCCCTGCTCTTCCAATCCCTGAATGCCGGCCAGGATGCCAGGGTATTTCGCCAGCACTTCCTGCGGCACATCAGGCAAAGTGATTTCACCTTCCAGAATTTCGCGTTTTACCGCCCGTTCGAAAATCTCCGACAGACATTGCACCTGCGCTTCGACCAGCGTGTTACCGGCACTCATGCCATTGCTGACGTATAGGTTTTCGACCAGGTTGGACGGAAAATAAACCACCTCGCCATCCGACTGCCGCACATACGGCAGCGAACAGATACCGCGCTGCGCATTGCCGGAGTTGGTATCGACCAGATGCGAGCCGCGTAACTCGCTGTCGGGATTGTAAATTTTCAGACAGTACTCATCCAGGATTTCAGCCGGCAGCGCGTCTTTACGGCCAGGCTTAAACCAGCGCTCGTTCGGGTAATGGACAAACTCGGCGTTGGCGATGTCTTCGCCCCAAAACGCGCCGGCGTAGAAGTGGTTGTTATTCAGCCGCTCGATATACTCTCCCAACGCCGACGCCAACGCGCTTTCTTTGGTCGCGCCCTTGCCATTTGTAAAACACATCGGCGAGTGCGCATCGCGGATATGCAGCGACCATACATTGGGCACAAGATTGCGCCACGAAGCGATTTCAATCTTGATGCCCAGGTTCGCCAAAACACCCGACATATTGGCGATGGTTTGCTCCAATGGCAGATCCTTGCCCGCAATATAGGTGCTGACGTCAGAAGCCGGCTTCAAGGTCAGCAACGACTGAGCATCGGCATCCAGGTTCTCTACCTCTTCAATGACAAACTCGGGTCCGGCTTGCACCACTTTTTTCACCGTGCAACGCTCGATGGAGCGCAAAATGCCTTGGCGGTCCTTGGCAGAGATATCCGCCGGCAACTCAACCTGAATCTTGAAAATCTGCTGGTACCGGTTTTCCGGATCAACAATATTATTCTGCGACAGGCGGATATTTTCGGTAGGAATATTGCGAGTTACGCAATACAACTTCACAAAGTAAGCTGCACACAAGGCCGATGAGGCAAGAAAATAATCAAAGGGACCTGGCGCCGAGCCATCGCCCTTATAACGGATAGGCTGGTCAGCCACTACCGTGAAGTCATCGAACTTGGCTTCAAGACGTAGCTTATCGAGAAAGTTGACCTTAATTTCCATGGGGGAACTCTAAAAATAATGTAGCCGCTATTATCCGTCGCCACGCCGGTACCGTGTAATGTTATCGATGGTTTCCTCAAACGCTGCTGATGTCCGCCCTTCAAAGCCAATACAATCTTTCCATATAGCCCACTTCAATCTTTCCATATAGCTCACTTATTGCCATCGCGATATAATCCGCTTCGCACCTCACCTCTCCGGTGCTGAAATCCTCGTAAATCACCAATGTTACGTATCCGCCGTCAAAAACTCGTTGTCTGGGCTTGCCTGTTTGCCATCTGGCTGGGTATCCTCATGCCGACGGTTTCTCAGTCTCTCAAGGCGGCGGGGACGATACAGATATACAACGAGATCTGCACTACGGCCGGACTGGTGCATGTCGATGCGACTGACAGCGGCAAGTCTTCTGCGCCGAACACCGATCACTGGAATGCTTGCGGCTACTGTACTTTGCTGGCCAACAGCCCGCCTCCAGCGGTTTCTTTCGGCTTGTTGCCGATAAGTGCCACCGTCTCCGAACATACCGGCCTGCCGCTTTACAGCTACATCCCGCCACGCCCGTTCCGCGGGCAAACTCACCCGCTCGACCCTCCCCTGACTCTTTCCTGATTTCCATTACCGGCATCTGAGATGCCTCCTATCTCCGATTGCGCCTGCAATCCGGGGACGATTATCGTTTGAAGTCCAGGGGAATTTATGTTTGATTTGCTCACGCAAACCAAGAGTGTTTCAACGCGCCGCTACTTGTCGTCGCTATATCTATCAAGCCAGTCATCCAGATTATCTACGTCGTTGCGGCCGCTGCCGCTCTCCCTCATGCTCGCCCTGCCCATGCTGCCGCAAAGCGCATGGGCGGTCGAGGATGATGTCCACGCAGTGCACGAAGTGTTTGTCACCGCCGCCAGGGAAAAGCGGGTGCTTGATCCCAACCTGCCCGCCAGCAGTGAGCGCATCACCGCGGCGCAATTGGAGAATCTCAATATCGTCAATGCCGAAGACGCGTTGAAATACATGCCGAACCTGGCGATCCGCAAACGTTTTGTCGGCGATGAAAACGCCACCATCTCGGTGCGCGGCAACGGTACTTCCCAGACCGCGCGCGGCCTGGTGTACGCAGATGGCCTGCTACTCAGCAATTTCATGGGCAATACGCATAGCTTTCCACCGCGCTGGTCCATGGTTTTTCCGGAAGATATTGCGCAGGTGGATGTGATCTACGGCCCGTTTTCTGCACTGTATCCTGGTAATTCCATGGGGGCGACGGTAGCGATCACCACCAAGATGCCGACCAAACTGGAAGCAATGGCCAAGACGCAGGTCTTCAGCCAGCAATTCAACCTGTTCGGGGTCGACGGTCATTTCGACGGCAATAAAAGCACGGCGGCTATCGGCAATAAAGTCGGCGACCTGTCCTTCCTGCTCGGCATAGATCACCTCAGCAATGCCGGTCAGCCATTTGTCTATGCCAGCCAGCCGCGCTCTACACAAGTTGCGACCGCCGCTGCGATTCCGGTCACTGGCGCTTATTCATATACCGACCCTAACGGCGCTCCAGCCACCATCTTCGGCGTCAATGCCGAGGGCGCCGAGCGCGCGGTGCAGGATCTGTTCAAGTTCAAGGCCGTCTACGATATATCGCCGGCGCTGCAGGCCGGCTTCACTTTCGGCTACTGGCGCCAGCAGGTAAGCAACAGTACCCAGACCTT
>FTFY01000701.1_pt1 | contig 10799 bp, 10 predicted proteins | sample 1640561 | NCBI WGS metagenome assembly FTFY01 (sample SAMEA3914789, study PRJEB12502) | metagenome | biome: forest; material: soil | place: Canada | collected 2011-07-03 | depth 0.3 m | reverse complement strand
GCCACTGCCTTCCCTTCGGTCAGGTCCCCAAATGCGTCACGTATCAGTCGGGTGGAAAGACCAACTCGCTGCGCTCAAACATGTCTTCCCACAATTCCCAACTGATACGCGCCACATTTGGCAGCGTCCCCATGCGGAAGGCACGTCAAAAGCCGCGTCAAAAACCACACCACGCAGTTAAATGGGGTCAGAGTTTTTTTTCGCGTCTTTTGCGAAAATTACTCTGACCCCATTTAACGAACCACGGAGTACGTGCCATAGCATGCAGCTGGCAGCTCTTATTTTTTATCGCTACGCTGCCCCGGCTTCACCATCACAGTACAAGTCATACCCGCAGCCAGCGTTATCCCATCCGGCACCTTGTCAATATGGATACGCACCGGCACCCGTTGCGCCAGCCGGACCCAGTTGAAGCTCGGGTTCACATTGGCCAGGCCGTTGCTGCCTAACGCATTGTCGCGGTCGGTGATGCCGCGTGAGATGCTGTCGATGTGGCCGTTGATGATCTGCTCGCTGCCTAGCAGGCGCATGTCGACGGCGTCGCCGACTTTCATCAGGGGTAGTTTGTTTTCTTCGAAATAACCGTACACCCAGAACGAATTGGCGTCGATTACCGCTAGCTTCGGCGTGCCAGCTTGGGCGAAGTCGCCGGCATGGACGTTGAGGTTGGTGATCCAGCCGTCTACCGTGGCTCTGATTTCGGTGCGGTCCAGGTTCAGCTTGGCGCTGTCGCGCGCTGCCAGGGCTGCTTGATACGAGGCTTGGGCGGCGGAGGCGTCGGCGCTGGAGTTTTCGCGGTTTTCACTGGAAATTACATCTCCATCCAGCTTGGCGCGACGTGCCGCATCGCGCTGCTTGGTGCTCAGGCCGATCCGGCGTTCGGCTACTACCGCTTCAGCTTGCGCTAACGCCAGTGTGTAGCGCGCCGGGTCGATCTTCATCAGCAAATCGCCTTTGTGCACATAGGTGTTGTCGGCTACCGGTACCGCGACCACGATGCCGGAGACATCGGCGGCGACGTTGATGACGTCGGCGCGTACGCGGCCATCGCGGGTCCAGGGGGTATTCATGTAGCGATCCCACAGCGCGCGCGCCAGCAAGAAGGCGATCAGCACCACAATCAGCGTGATCGCTACCTGCAGCAGGGTTTTTAAAATGGTTGATGATTTCATGTCGGCCTTAGAACAAATTTTTACGGCAAATTATGCGGTGTGCAACAACAATCCGGCAGCGCCGAAAATGCAAAAGAACAGGGCGATCCGGAACAGGTTGGGATGCCAGACGTAACGAAACAAGCCGAGGCGGGTGAATACCCAATCGATTGCCATCTGCAAAAACAGGCAGCCGATAAAGACCAGCAGCAAGGTCGGAATGAGCGCATCGAATAGTGCGATTTCGCGCGGCATGGTCAAGTCTCCGAAATGATAGGTGAGGTTTCGGCGGGCGTCAGCACAGTGACCCGCTCCAGCATGGCGCCACGCATCAGATGTAAATTGGCGAGCACCGACGGCAGTTTGTCGCACACGGCAATCGCAGCCAGCACGGCATCCAGCGCAGCGCGCAAGCGGGTTTGGTTGGGCCGCGCAAACAGATGGGCGATGCTGCGTATGCTTTGCCCGATTTTTTCGTGCGCCACGGGATCTGTGACACTGAGCGTTTCCTGCCGCAGCTGGATCACGGCACGGCCGATTTCCAATACGGATAATAACCAGGTCATGATGTCGCGGTCATCAGGATTTTCCAGCGAGTGGGTGACCGCAAAGCGCGCCAGCAAGTCACGCGTGCCGCTCTCGAACCGCTCGGCCAATCCGGGTAACGGCCGGCCGCAGGCTTCTACTACCTGGCGTCGCAATGCTCGCGCCAGGCGGCGTTTGATCCAGCTGCTGTCGGACGGGTCGATGATCTGATACATGACCAGGGCGATGGCAACTCCGATCAAGCCGCCGGCCATGCCGTTGACCAGTCCCGGCATGTCGAACTGATAGTTGTTGCCGATGCTGGCGTAGGACAAGAAGAACAGCAATATGCCGGTGCCGATGCCGGCGTACTTCCTGGTGGTGCTAAGCCAGGCGCCGATCAGGATGAACGGCGCCAGCGAGAGACACAGCATGATGAAGTTTTCGGCTTGCGATTGCAGATAATAAGCGGATAAGAAACCGAAAAATCCACCCAGCGCAGCGCCGATCATGAACTGCTTGACTATCTTGGAAGGGGAGGGCGCTGCCGCAAACAGGGCGCTGACGACGGTCGCCATGACGACAGCGTCAGTGCCGGAAACCCAGCCGGATTCTATCCAGAATAGCGACGATACGCCAAAGCCGATCGCTGCGCGCAAGGCCGATGTCACGACCAGCGTCGGGTCGGTGCGCGCCACATAATGCGAGATCAGCTGGACGTCGTCCGGCCTGTGCATTTCGTTCTGGATCACGACGGTATGAATTCTTGCGTAAACCTGCAGTTCGTCGGCAAACCTTGTCAGCAATTCGGTGGCCGAATCGAAATCAGGCAGATGGCTGCTGTCGCTGTCACTGCCACTGCCTGCAGCCAGGCCGCGGCGCAAGGCGACCAGGCGTTGCGGCAGCTGGCTGCGCACTTGTGTCAGCAGCGAGCGATCCTGGCTGGAGAGCGCACGCACGATCGCTTTGTACTCCATCAATAAGGCGTTGAGCGTGCTCAGTTTGCCGTTGGCTTGCAAGCGGCCGAACAGCTGGTCCAGCGAATGAAAGGTGGTAGAGGCGGTCATGAAGGCATTATTCAACTGCCTTAACCGCAAGCTTTGCAGATGTCCGGCAGCGCTTTCAAATACCGATGAGGTGCGCAAGGCTTCAAGCGAAACGACTTCGCCGATAAAGCGCAGCACCATCCGTTCACGCACTGGACGCGAGTCGCCGGCAACATCATCCAGCGCGATGAAATTCTTGAAATCGGCGAAGCGCTTGCGCGCAATCTGCAGCAGGACGTCGGACAATTGTTTGGGGAGCAGCACGTCGCTGACGACCCCGGCGCAGAGTAGTCCCAACATCACTTCGCTGAGGCGCGTCATGGCGATATCGAAGGCTTGATCCGGTTGCAGCGCTGCCGGCAAGCCGACGATGACCAGGGTATATCCGGCCAGTACGAAGGCATACGATTGAAAATTGCGGAATACGGTCGAGCCGGCGGTGCAAAAAGCCAGCCAGCAGGCGCCGGCCGCCAGGAACAAGACCGGTTGTTGTGAAAACGAAGCTGCCAGGATGATCGACATGACGACCCCGACCGCAGTGCCGACGAAACGATAGAAACCCTTGGCCAGCACCAGGCCGCTGCGTGGCTGCAGTACGATGACGACGGTCACCATTGCGGTGCCCGGTTTGGACAGGTCGAATAACAGCGACAGGCCCAGCGCCAGCAAAGTCGCCAGCAGGATTTTGCTGATATATAGCAGATCCTGGCCATGACCTTCTACCCAGCCGACGGCAGCATGTTTCAGATGGTCCAGCCAGCTGTGCCGATTGTCTGCAATCTCGCTCATGGTTGGCGTCGCTTATTTATCTGCAGTGGTTGTTGCCGTGGCAGCGGGTTGCGGCAAATCGTCACCCAGGCCACCGCCCAGCGCCTGCATCAGTTGCGCCCAGCTATCCAGGTAGCTGGCGCGGATTTGCGCCACGCGTTGCTGTTGCTGCAACAGGGTCAGCTGGGTTTGTATGACATTGATATTGGCGGTCAGGCCAGCCTGGTAAGCGCGCTTGGCCAGATCGTAGGATTGCTGCGCCAGCGCCGATGCCTGTTCCGACTGTCCGCGCTGCTGTTGCTGCGATTTCAGTTTGACGATCTGGTCGGCGACGTTTTGCAGCGCTTGCACCACGGTGTTGTTGTAACTTTCGATAGCACCGTCGAGCGCCGCGGTTTGCGCGCCGAGGTTGGCGCGCAGGCGGCCGCCTTCAAAAATCGGCAGCGAAATGGCCGGCCCGGCGCCGCGCACCCCGGCAGACGAACTCAGGAAGTTGGTGAAGCCGAGTGCTTGCAAGCCGATGAAGGCAGAGATATTGATATCCGGATAGAACGCCGCCTTGGCGACATCGATATTTTTGTCCATCGCTTCGACCCGCCAGCGTTGCGCAATAACATCCGGGCGGCGGCCTATCAGGTGTGCCGGCACATTGTCGGGCAAGCCAATGGCCAACGGCGCCTGGTTGTCGGCGCCGACCAGGCGGGCAGCCAGTTGCGGCCGCTGAATTGCATCGCCGCTGCCGGGGCCTTTGCCGCATAAGGCGGCAATCTGGTTGCGCAGCAAGGCGATGTTCTCGTCGATTTTTTCGATGTTGGCGCGCGCCTCAGGCAATGCCGTTTCGGCCTGGCTGACTTCCAGCCGGGTGCCGAGGCCCGCCCCCAGCTTTCGTCGCGCGATGCTGAAGATGGAGGTTTGCTGCGCCAGCGTCGCGCTGGCGATGTCGCGCAGCGCGTATTGCGTGGCCAGCTGCAGATAGCCGCGGACCACGGCGACTTCCAGGTTCAGCTGGGCGCTGCGGGCTTCTGCTGCGCTGACGTGGACTGTATCGAGTGCCGACTCCAGCGCGCTGCGATCCTTTTCCCACAGATCAAGATCGTAGCTGGCCTTGACGGTAATTTCATTGTCCCAGTTCCAGCTGCCGCCGAGCGGTGGCGGAAAGATATATCCGGATGAGTACAAGCCGCGCGTGCTGCTGGCTTCGGCGCCTACCTTCGGCAAAGTGGCGGCGCGCGCTACGCCTGCCAATGACGAAGCCTGGCGGATGCGCGCCTGGGCGATCTTCAGGTTAGGGCTGTCGGCGATGGCTTGTTGTACCAGGCCATCAAGTTGCGGGTCGCGATAATTTTGCCACCAGGCAGTTTTGGGCCATTGGGTGTTGGCGATGTCTGTCAGCACCTTACCTGCAGAGAGCGAATTATTATCCGTCAATTTGGATTGCGGATTGATGCCAGAGAAATCAGCGCAGGCGCTTAGCATGAGCGTCAGGGAACAGGCCAGCAGCAGATTGACCGGAGGGGAACGCCTGGAGAGGGGAAATAACCGCATGTGAACCCAAAATAGTATGACTGGTTTGAACGCTTCTATCTGCTAAAACCCCGGGTTTTGCGGCGCACGAGGATGTGATTCAATAATAGCAAAACGCCAGCATTGCTGGCGTTTTTACGTGACGCTGAATCTCGTTGAATCAGTGTCACATCAGATGTTGTGTTACAGCTTGATTGACAGCTTAGTTGCCGTTGTAAACAGATGGCTCAGCTTTGTTGATCTGGCTCACGACTTCAGCGCGGCTAACTGGTTTGTTTGCGGCTGCAATCACAGGGTATTGATTACTCGCCACATTCAGCGAACCATCTTTCTGAGCTTGCAAAAGTTCAGCCTGGACATCGGCACGCGACTTGGTCGAGACGAACGGTGTTTCAGGTGGATATGGGGTAACGGCCATGGCGCTGCCAGCAGCGGCTAAGATTGCGAGACCTGCGATAAATTGTTTGGTGTTCATGTTTTTCTCCAATAAGTTGATGGCACCGGGCTCGGCGGAACAGGCGAGATTGCAGCCCGTCGGGTCCTGCCTCGGTGAGCGGCGCACTTGCGTTGTTGATATTGCTTGTGTGTTGCGCCCATCGATGAAGCTAAGTGTAGAGATTCCACGATCAACAATAAATAGCCTTATTGGAAATTAACTATTTCTGAAATCGAAATAATAATCGGAAACTTTTTGCTACTGGCAGCAACAAATCAAGATTGAGGGGGGGGCGGTAAGGCAGGGAAGAGCGGCTAGTCGGAACTGAACTGGTTTTGCATCATCGGGACGCAAAACCAGTATCAGGCAGTAATGAGGCAGTGATCAGGCAATGCTGCCGGATGACTCGATGATGCCGCCGCCGAGACAGACATCGCCGTCATACAACACGGCAGATTGGCCGGGCGTGACGGCCCATTGCGGGTCGGTGAATTTGAGGGCAAAGTTTTCCACACCCGTTTCCGCACCAGTTTCCACTCCCGTCCCCGGCAATATCAAGCTGTCAAATGTACATGCCATGTCGGCCTGCCGATAGCGCGTCTTGGCTGATAAATGCGCAATATCGGGCGCTTCACCTGACACCCAACTGAGTTGTCCGGCTTGCAGCGTCGACGATAGCAGCCAAGGGTGATCATGCCCTTGGACGATGTACAAAGTGTTGTTTTCCACGTCTTTCCTGGCGACATACCAGGGATCGCTATCGCCTCCGGCATTCTTGTGCGTCTTCATGCCACCCAGGCCAATGCCCTTGCGCTGGCCCAGCGTGTAAAAACTCAGGCCGACATGTTCTCCCACCACATCGCCATCCGGGGTTTTCATTGGTCCCGGTTTATAGGACAGGTAACGGTTCAAGAACTCACGGAAAGGCCGTTCGCCGATAAAGCAGATGCCGGTCGAATCCTTTTTCTTGGCATTCGGCAACTGAATCTGTTCGGCGATCTTGCGCACTTCGGTTTTCTGGATTTCACCCAGCGGGAACAAGGTTCGCGATAACTGCGACTGGTTCAGGCGATGCAGGAAATAGCTTTGATCCTTGCTGGCGTCGACTGCTTTCAACAATTCGAAGCGACCCGAATCGGCTTGCCGCACGCGGGCGTAATGGCCGGTCGCGATCAGGTCTGCGCCCAGTTTCATGGCGTGGTCGAGAAAGGCCTTGAACTTGATTTCGGCGTTGCACAGGACATCCGGATTGGGCGTGCGCCCGGCCTGGTATTCGCGCAGGAATTCGGCGAAAACCCGGTCTTTGTATTCGGCGGCAAAATTCACCGCTTCGATATCGACCCCGATCACGTCAGCCACGCTGACCGCGTCGATCCAATCCTGCCGCGTCGAGCAGTATTCGGAATCGTCGTCGTCCTCCCAGTTTTTCATGAACAGGCCGATGACTTCATAACCTTGCTGTTTCAACATCCAGGCCGAAACGGAGGAATCAACCCCGCCCGACATGCCGATGACAACGCGTTTTTTACTAGACATTAGCTACTCCGTAAGCGCTTGGATGAGTGTTCAGCATGCTTAACGGTGCGCGTTGGCCGCGCAGGTAATCGTCTATGCAAAGCAACACTTGCGAACCGCGATGGCGCTCGGGGCAGGCTGCCAGTTCGTCCCGCGACATCCACAGGGTACGCAAGATGCCATGATCGAGCGCCTGATCGTGTTGCGCGCCGAGATCGCCGCAAAAGGCAAAGCGTAAGTAAGTGACCGCTTTGCCGGTCCGCGCCGATACATAACTCGCCATATACATGCCAACCAGCGCAGTTGGCGTGAAATCATGCGCGGTTTCTTCCAGCGTTTCGCGCACGACCGCCTCCAGCAGCGACTCGTTGGGATCGAGATGGCCGGCTGGCTGGTTGATGCGGATGCCTTCACTGGTCGCCTCTTCAATCAGCAAGAAGCGGCCGTCGCGCTCTATGATCGCGGCAACTGTGACAGAGGGTTTCCAAACGTCAGTCATAAATTCCTCGGTTAATCCGATATTTTAACTTGCCTGCCGGTTTTGGATGAAAAGCGGCAGGGATGGCGTGCCCACTCCCAAATTAATTGAAAACACGCCCTAGCACATAGCGAGGATGTGATTGTAGTCATACGCGCAACTAATGACTAATTTGAGGATAAATAACCTGCATCAAGACGTCTGGTTGTTGGGCCGCAATTTTTCCGTGTAAGATTCCAGAAAGAATTCTTAACACTAATGGGAGAAGTACATGAAAATCGGCATCCCCGCCGAGACGCGGCCTGGCGAGACACGGGTTGCAGCGACTCCGGAAACGGTAAAAAAGCTGGTGGCAGCGAAGCATCAGGTCTTGGTGCAGTCTGGCGCCGGCATTTTATCCAGCATTACCGATGAAGCCTACGCGGCTGCAGGCGCCGAGGTGGTTACCGCGGCGGCTGCATTCGGCGTGGAAACCGTACTCAAGGTACGCGCCCCCAGCGCTGACGAACTGCCCCTGCTGAAAAGCGGTACGGTCGTGGTCGGTATGCTGAACCCTTTTGATGCCGACAATATTGCTGTTATGGCAAGTCATGGCTTGACAGCATTTGCGCTGGAAGCGGCGCCGCGTACCTCACGCGCGCAATCGATGGATGTACTGTCGTCGCAAGCCAACATTGCCGGCTACAAAGCGGTGCTGATGGCGGCAAATACGTATCAGCGTTTCATGCCGATGCTGATGACTGCCGCCGGTACCGTCAAGGCGGCGCGCATGTTGATCATGGGCGCGGGCGTTGCCGGTTTGCAGGCGATCGCGACTGCCAAGCGTCTCGGCGCGGTAATCGAGGCCTCCGATGTGCGGCCTGCGGTGAAGGAACAGATCGAATCGCTGGGCGCGAAATTCCTGGATGTGCCTTTCATCACGGATGAGGAACGGGAAATCGCCCAAGGCGTTGGCGGTTATGCACGGCAGATGCCGGCCGACTGGATGCGACGTCAGGCCGAGTTGGTGCATGAGCGCGCCAAGCAAGCCGATATCATTATCACCACGGCCCTGATTCCCGGCCGCAAAGCACCTGTGCTGATCAGCGAAGACACCGTCAAGGCGATGAAGCCGGGTTCGGTGATTCTCGACATGGCGGTCGACCAGGGCGGTAACTGCCCGTTGTCCGAAAGTGGCAAAACCGTCATCAAGCACGGCGTCCATATCATCGGCGAAGGCAATCTGGCTGCGTTGGTGGCGGCAGACGCTTCGGCGTTGTATGCGCGCAACGTGCTCGATTTCCTGAAGCTGATCATCAATGCCGAAGGCGGCCTGGTGATTAACCGCGAGGACGATATCGTTGCAGGCACTTTGTTGTGCAGCGGTGGCGAAGTGTTGCGCAAATAAGTTACCTAAGTAAGCCGCGCAAACATAAGTCAGACATAAATACCGATTTCATTAATAGCTGTAAAGGGGCATCCGGCTAAGGCCGGAGGCTTCGTAAACTGGAGAATCAAGACATGCAACGCATCATGCTGCGCGCGAAAATTCATCGCGCGACCGTTACCCAAGCCGACCTGCACTACGAGGGTTCTTGCGGGATTGATGAAGACCTGCTGGAAGCGGCCGATATTCGCGAGTTCGAGAAGATCGAACTGTACAACGTCAACAACGGCCAGCGCTTTTCGACCTACGCGATCCGCGGCAAACGCGGCAGCGGCGAGATTTCGCTCAACGGCGCCGCTGCACGTTGCGCGCATCTGGGCGACTTGCTGATCATCTGTACTTATGCCCCGCTTTCGAATGAAGAGGCAAGCAGCTATGTGCCGAAAGTGGTGTTTGTCGATGACAACAACCGTATCACCGGCCTGAAGAAAATCTAAGGCTAGCGGCGCGTCTCAACAGCGCTGTCCTTCTATAAAGGGGAAATCATGGAAGTCACGCACACCATCACCAACCTGATCATTTTCGTACTGGCGATCTACGTCGGCTACCACGTGGTCTGGACTGTTACACCTGCCTTGCATACACCGTTGATGGCGGTCACCAATGCCATTTCGGCCATCATCATCATTGGCGCCATGCTGGCGGCCGGCCTGACCGAAGGCATCGTCGGCCAGGTCGCCGGCACACTGGCGGTGGCGCTGGCGGCTGTCAACGTATTCGGCGGCTTTCTGGTCACGCAGCGGATGCTGGAAATGTTCAAGAAAAAAGAGCCGAAGGCCAAGCCTGCAGCTAAAGAGGGAGCGCACCTATGAGCATGAATCTGGTGACCTTGTTGTACCTGATCGCCTCGGTGTGTTTTATCCAGGCGCTCAAGGGTTTATCGCACCCGTCTTCGGCGCGGCGCGGTAATGCCTTCGGCATGGCCGGCATGGCGATTGCCGTTGTCACTACGATTGCCTTGATCGTCAAGCTGAAAGCGGAATCGCAAGGAGCCGGTCTCGGTTTCTGGCTGGTAGCCGGCGGCGTGGTGGTGGGTGGCGGCATTGGCGCCTTCCTGGCCAAGCGGGTAGAGATGACCAAGATGCCGGAGCTGGTCGCGGCGATGCACTCGCTGATCGGTCTGGCGGCGGTATGTATCGCGGTGGCTGCGGTGTCGGAGCCATGGGCTTTCGGTATCGCCGCACATGGCGAATTGTTGCCGACCGGTAATCGTATCGAACTGTTCATCGGTACCTTCGTTGGCGCGATCACCTTCTCAGGTTCGGTGATCGCGTTCGGTAAATTGTCAGGCAAATACAAGTTCCGCCTGTTCCAGGGCGCGCCGGTGAGTTTCCGTGGCCAGCATTTCTTCAACCTGGTGTTGGCCGTGGCGATGCTGGGGCTGGGAATCATCTTTGTGCTGACTCAGTCCTGGTTACCTTTCATCCTGATGGCAATCATCGCGTTTGCGCTGGGTGTGTTGATCATTATCCCGATTGGTGGTGCTGACATGCCGGTGGTGGTGTCGATGCTGAATAGCTACTCCGGCTGGGCTGCGGCGGGTATCGGCTTTTCGCTGAATAACTCGATGCTGATCATCGCCGGTTCGCTGGTCGGTTCCAGCGGCGCGATCCTGTCCTACATCATGTGCAAGGCGATGAATCGGTCGTTCTTCAACGTGATCCTGGGCGGTTTTGGCGGCGACGCTGCTGCCGCAACATCGGCTGGAGCACAAGCTCAGCGACCGGTGAAATCCGGTTCCGCTGACGATGCCTCGTTCTTGCTGGGAAATGCCGAAACTGTCATCATCGTTCCCGGCTACGGCCTGGCGGTGGCGCGTGCGCAGCATGCATTGATGGAACTGGCTGAGAAGCTCACGCACAAGGGCGTCACCGTCAAGTTCGCGATTCATCCGGTGGCAGGTCGCATGCCTGGTCACATGAACGTGTTG
>FTFY01000993.1_pt1 | contig 10822 bp, 9 predicted proteins | sample 1640561 | NCBI WGS metagenome assembly FTFY01 (sample SAMEA3914789, study PRJEB12502) | metagenome | biome: forest; material: soil | place: Canada | collected 2011-07-03 | depth 0.3 m | reverse complement strand
TTTTGTGGATAGTCTTAAAAGCACTTATGAAACCGATAGTTAGCTTATTTCCTCGGGAATTACATTAAGTTCGTGAAACAAAGCATCCTCCAAATCGTCCTCGACACCCCTCTGGATAGTAGCTTCGACTATCGCTGGCAGGCCAGCGATGAAAGCGAAGCCATGCCCCAAATCGGACAGCTGGTTCAGCTTTCTTTCGGTCGCCGCGAAGTAGTCGGCATGATTGTCGGCATCAGCGCCGAGAGCGACGTGCCGGCAGAGAAATTGAAAAACGTCCAGGCGGTGCGCCATCAACTGCCGCCGCTCTCGAAGCAATGGCTCGCTCTCTGCCGTTTCGCCGCCGATTATTACCAGCGGCCGCTGGGCGAAGTGGCGTTGCCGGGTTTGCCGAAAAACCTGCGTGCGCTGACCACCGTGGCGTTGGATCGCGGCTTGAAGAAATTGCAGCAAACCGGCGCCGCGCACGACGCCACGCCGATCGATGTGGCGCAGCTGAATCCGGCACAGCAGCAGGCGGCCGATGCGATTGCGGGCGCTACCGGCTTTGCGCCGACGTTGCTATATGGCGTTACCGGCAGCGGTAAGACCGAAGTTTATCTGCAGGCTGCGGCACAAATCCTGGCCCACAGCGAAAATGGCGAGGACAACCCCTCGCAAATTCTGATCCTGGTACCGGAAATCAATCTGACGCCGCAACTGGAGGGCAACATCCGCGCCCGTTTTCCAGGCGTGATGGTGGCGACTTTGCATAGCGGCCTGGCCGAAGGCGAGCGCATGCGCCACTGGCTGGCAGCGCATTTGGGACAGGCGCGGATTATCCTCGGGACTCGGTTGGCGGTGCTGGCGTCTTTGCCGCATTTGAAATTGATCGTCATCGACGAGGAGCACGACCCGTCCTACAAGCAGCAAGAAGGTTTGCGCTATTCGGCACGCGATCTGGCCGTATGGCGTGCTCACCAGTTGGGGATTCCGATTGTGCTGGGCTCGGCCACGCCGTCACTGGAAACCTGGCATCACACCCAGTCCGGACGCTACAAGAAACTCGAACTACGCGAGCGGGCGGTAAAGGATGCGGTCTTGCCGCTGGTGCGCCGCATCGACATGGAACGCGACAAACCCAGCGAGGGATTGACCTCGACCCTGGTCAGCGCGCTCAAGCTAAGGCTGGAGCGGGGCGAGCAATCGCTGCTGTTCCTGAACCGCCGCGGTTACGCGCCGGTAATTGCTTGCGACGCTTGCGGCTGGGTCAGTAACTGCACCCGCTGCACCTCGTTCATGGTGCTGCACAAACCGGAACATCGCCTGCGTTGTCACCATTGCAGCCTGGAGTTGCGGATTCCGAAATCCTGCCCGACCTGCGGCAATGTCGATTTGCAGCCGCTGGGACGCGGCACGCAACGCTTGGAAGAGGGTTTGCGCGCGATGTTTCCGGAAGCACGGGTATTGCGCATCGATGCCGATTCCACGCGTCGCAAAGGTAGTGCACAAGCGGCTTTCGATAGCGTGCACAATGGTGAGGTAGATATTCTTATCGGCACCCAGATGGTCGCCAAGGGACATGATTTCAAAAACCTGACACTGGTCGGCATCCTTAATCCCGACACGGCGCTGTTTTCCCACGACTACCGCGCCAGCGAACGCTTGTTTGCGCAATTGATGCAGGTGGCGGGACGCGCCGGCCGCGCCGCGCAAAAAGAGGGCGGGAGCGCCAGCGAGGTGCTGATCCAGACACGTTATCCACAGCATCCGTTGTATGCGGCAGTGATCGCGCACGATTACGATCAATTCGCCACTTCTCTGCTGGAGGAACGCGCGCAGGCTTGCCTGCCACCCTACATCTATCAAGCGTTGTTGAGGGCCGAGGCGAAAGAGCTGGAAACCGCGATCGAGTTTCTGCAACAGGCTGCCAACTGTATCGAACACACCGGCATCACCATGCACGACCCGATCCCGATGACCATGACCCGGGTCGCCAATGTCGACCGCGCGCAATTATTGATCGAGTGCCCGTCGCGCCCGGGATTACAAGCCTTCCTGACCGACTGGATGGCGCAGTTGCGGCAAATTAAGACGCGCGCGAAGTGGTCTTTGGAAGTGGATCCGGTTGATATTTGATATCTTGTTCCGGCACTGAGCGAGAAAAAATCTTGACCACCGAATCCATATGCGCTCGCATCGCCCGCCGCGCCGCCACCGCATCGCGCGCCTGCAGCGCTTCCAGGATCAGCTGATGTTCATGCTCTGAACGATTCGGCATGTCCTTCGAGCTATACAGAGTTTGCAGGCGCTGGAACATCATGCCGTATTTACGTCCGAGCAAATGGCTGACCAGCAGCAGATAGGCCGGGTTGCCACTGGCTTCGGCGATACGGATATGGAACAACCGATCACCGGGATGCGTGTGCGAGCCGCTGCGGTTGTCTTCGACATTGCGCGCATAAGCTTCGGCAATGCTGCGTAGTTGTTCATCGCTGGCGTTCAGCGCTGCCAGGGCAGCGGTCTCCGGCTCTACCAGGCGCCTTGCCTGCAGCAGTTTGAAGGGCGGGATTTCATCATCCAGGTCAAGACGGATTTCCTGATCGAGTTCCGGATCGATTTCCCAGCCGCTACGGTGCGCCGCTTGTTGCAAGGCAGGCGCTTCGCTGCCGTCGCTGCGCTCGCTGGTGTCTTCCGGGGGCAACACCATCACGCCGTTACCGACACGGACGCTGACAATGCCAATCACTTCCAGCGCAATCAAGGCTTCCCGCACCGAGGTGCGGCTAACGCCGAATTGCTTGGCCAGTTCGCGCTCGGGCGGCAGGTTGTCGCCTGGGCCGTACTCGCCGCGATCGATCATGTCACGCAACTGATCGGCGATTTGTTGATACAGGCGGCGGTTGTGGATAACTTGTATGGGCATGGGAGCAAGGATTGAAATTTTTCACATTGTGCCACGGCACGGCGGCTGCGAGCCAAACCGAATGGCTTCGGCGTCTACACGGCGTCTACACAGCGTCTGCGCATGACTATTTAAATAAGTCTTATCAATTGCTCTCTGGATTTTTGCTGTGCTAGTATTGGTCCAGCCAATGAACCTTTATAGTATACGATATCTTTCCGAAAATGCCTCGGAAACTGGATAAGTCAGAGAGTCTGAAAATTATGCGTTATTGCCTGGCGCTGGACCTGAAGGACGATGCCGACCTGATCGGCCGTTATGAAGCGCATCACCGCCGTATCTGGCCCGGGATTGCTACCCACCTGCGTTCGCATGGCGTGCTGAGCATGGAAATCTATCGCCTGGGTACCCGTCTGGTGATGTTGATGGAAACCGATGACGCTACTTATAGTGCAGAACGGATGGCAAGCGCCGCGCGTGACAATCCCAAGGTACAGGAATGGGAAACCCTGATGTGGCAATTCCAGGCCCCCACGCCATGGACCCCGGCTGGAGAAAAGTGGGTGGCCATGGCGCAGATTTTCGATCTGCGGCAGCAATCCTGAGACAGCGCTGAGACACCTCGGATTCAGTTTCTATAGTCACTGGTCTCGGGGCCGGGGAGAAACCAGTCGCCGCATCCCGGTGACTGGACCGTATCGCCGCTGACCGCGGCGCAGTAGCGCCCCAATTCAATGTCATTGCTCAGGCCGAGCTTTTTCATGGCCGACGCTTTTTGCAGGCTGACTGTTTTAACGCTCTTGTTCATCCGCCTGGCGATATCGCGCAGGCTGTTCCCCGCCGCGTATAGGCGTAGTACTTCGGTTTCACGCGGGCTGGGAATATGGATTTTTGCCTGGCCGTCAATGCCGTTTCGCAGCAATGCCTTGAAGGATGGCCCCATATAGGGCGAACCGTTGCCGAGGTGGCGGATAGTCTTGCCGAGTTCGGGAATTTCATCGCTTTTGTGCAGCAAGCCATTCGCGCCGCTATTGACGATCTGGTACAGCACCACCGGAAACGCATTCATGGTCAGCACCACCAGCCAGGTTTGCGGATGGTGACGCCTGATGTACGAAAGCAAATGCAAACCGTCGCTGACACGTACCATCGGCATAGCAAATTCGGTGATGACCAGATCGCATGGCGTGGATTCCAGGCATCTGACCAGTGCATCGGAACTGGTGACGCTGGCTACCACACGGCAATCCGGTACGTGATTGAGATAATTACGCACCCCTGCGGTAAACATGGGGTGATCGTCGGCCAGAACAATCTTCACTTTGATTTCTCCATCGCAAATGCCAAACGGGATCGGAGCTGGTCCAGGAAATTCAAAGTGTCCCAGCGAGGGCTGCAGCGGAATTGATTCTAATTGCTTTGTCAAAAAGTTAACAACTAAACTATACATTTATGAAATTTACTTATATATTTAATAATATGTAAGTCTGGCATTTCCTAATATTCCCTAATTGATAACGATAAGTGGAATCCTAAGCTGGCGCCGTTCATTTGTTGTGGGGAGAAAATTTCATGATCAAGATCATCTTGGCGGACGACCAGCCAGCCATCATTTCCGGAGTGCAGCAATACATCGGGCAAATGCCGGGTTTTACCGTAGTGGCAACGGCGACCTCGGTTGCAGAACTGTTGGCGCGCCTGAAAGATACGCCGTGCGACATATTGATCACAGAGTTCTCCATGCCGATTAATCGGATTGGCGGCGGCTGCGCCTTATTCAACCAGCTAAAGCGCGACCATGCATCACTCGAGCTGATCGTGTTGACGATGATTGATGTACCCGCGGTGCTGTATCAAATCACTAGCTGCGGCGTGAAGGGATTGGTACACAAAAGCGACGAGATGGCAGAGCTCGGCCGCGCCTTGCTGGAAGGTTCGCACGACACGCCGTATATCGGCAAATCAGCGCTACCCATACTGAGGAAAGGCCCGAGCGGCAGGTTGCCGACCAGGCGCGAAGTCGAGGTGCTTAAGCTGTACGTGGTTGGCAACAGCTTGCGCGAAATTGCCCAGAAGCTCAACAAGAGCGTCAAAACGGTGGGTTTGCAAAAGGCTTCTGCGATGAAAAAAATGGGCCTGCGCAATGATATCGAACTTGGCAGATATACCAGCACCATGGGGCGCATCAGCTGATATCGGCTGGATTCCGGTGACGATTCAAAGGGGGCTGCCGGCAGTTTATAAGAGCCTCTTGCCGCCGAAGCCGTTATACTTGCGTAATAGCCGGTTAGTCCGGCCGACAGAAAGCAAGCTCCATGAACGGTACCAAGCAAGAATCCATTTCCTCCGGCCAGCAGCCGTCCAAGCACGAAATTCGTCCCGGTCAATCGATAGAGTTGCTCAAAGAGTTGCATATCCTGACGCGCGACGGAAAATTGAACCAAGACAGCCGCCGCAAGCTCAAGCAGGTATATCATTTATATCAATTCATCGAGCCATTACTGCAGGAAATCCAGAAAGAACAGGGCGGGGTGCAACTGGTCGACCATGGCGCCGGCAAGTCGTACCTGGGATTCATCCTGTACGACTTGTTTTTCAAGACACTGACTGACAACTCGCATATCTTCGGTATAGAAACCCGGGAAGAGCTGGTAAGGAAATCGCAAGAGCTGGCGCAACGCCTGGCGTTTCCGGGTATGTCGTTCCTCAATTTGTCGGTAGCGGAATCGATTGAGTCCGCTGCGCTGCCAGGTCGGATCGATGTTGTCACGGCCTTGCATGCGTGCAACACGGCGACGGATGATGCGATTGAATTTGGCCTGAAGAAACAGGCGCGTTTCATGGTGCTGGTGCCATGTTGCCAGGCGGAAGTGGCTTCGGTATTGAAAAAGAACAAGGGTAAATCGCTGGCGAAAGAAGCGTTGACGGAAATCTGGCGTCACCCGCTGCATACGCGCGAATTCGGTAGCCAGATCACCAACGTGCTGCGCTGCCTGCAACTGGAAGCGCACGGTTATCAAGTCAGCGTAACGGAACTGGTAGGCTGGGAGCACTCCATGAAGAATGAACTGATCATTGCCAGTTACCGCGATCTACCCCGCAAGCGGCCGACCGAGCGTTTGCAGGAAGTACTGCATACCCTGGGGCTGGAAGAAATGGAGCAACGATTTTTTACTACGCCCTGAGGCACGAGATTTAAGAGCGAAACTCAAGCAGACCATCAATCCTGACCACATTACAGCTTTGCCTGCTGCAAGCGGGCCGTCCACCATCGCACCATCTAACCGAGGAGAGTGACATGACCAAGACGAGTGGCACACATGCCGTAAAGGAGTTCACCAAGGCACCGCTGACCGAGGACGGACTGACCGAGACGTTACAGCGGATTACTGCCGGTGTGGATGAGTTCAGTGTGTTGAATCATGCAGCGCGCGCAGCGCTCGTCGCCAAGGTCACGGAGCAATGGCAAGAAGATTTTGTCGCTAATTTTCATATTTCGACAGACCTCGCCAAGGCGGGGGAAGAGTACGCCGCCATAGAGCAAGGCGATAAATATCCGAGTTTGTCCGAGTCAGCGCGCGAGGCCGTGTTACGCCGCTTCGACGACCGTTACGGCGATGGCGGCCCGCGCTGCTGGCCGGCGCTGAACAGTAAATAGATCCGTTGAACATGCCTGCGAAGTTGGATTTTCAAGGCGCAGCAAATAGCGCCCCCACTTTCGCGAAGCCATAAAATGACGATGTCCGAAAAGCGCTAGACATCACTTGCCGTCGGCGCGATCATGCCCGGATGGAACTCGATCATGACACCTGCTACAGAGCCTTAGCCAGCCGCGATGTGCGCTTTGACGGGCGCTTTTTCATTGCTGTCAAAACCACGCGTATCTATTGCCGGCCGATTTGCCCGGCACGTACCGCCAAATCCGAAAACGTATTGTTTCTGCCGACCGCTGCCGCTGCGCAGGAAGCCGGTTTTCGTCCCTGCCTGCGATGCCGGCCGGAAGCTGCCCCTGATTCAGGGGCGTGGCGTGGCGTTTCCAACACGGGCGTATCGAATACCGTTGCACGCGCCCTGGCGCTAATCGAGATGGGCGCACTGGATGACAGCGGGATGGATGCGCTGACAGAGCGTTTGGGCGTAGGCGACAGGCAATTGCGTCGTTTGTTTGCGCAGCATCTGGGCGCCTCGCCAGTTACCGTAGCGCAGACGCGCCGGGTACTGCTGGCCAAGCAACTGATCCACGAGACTAGCATGCCGCTTACTGAAATCGCATTCGCCGCCGGGTTTGGCAGCATCCGGCGCTTCAACGAGGTTTTCCAGGATTTGTTCCAGCGACCGCCTAGCGCGCTGCGCCACGGCAGCCAGCCCGAGCAATCCGCGCAGGCCGGAGTGACGTTGTTGTTACGTTACCGCCCGCCCTACGACTGGCCGGCCGTACTGGCGCACTTGAGTGCGCGCGCAATCACCGGTCTGGAATTGGTGGCAGACGGTTGTTATTACCGCACCATCAACCTCGATGGCGTGCACGGCACGCTGGTAGTGCAACAGGGCGTGGGGAAAGCCTTGAAAGTAACCATACGTTTCCCACGCCTGTCATCGCTACCAGCCATCATTGCCCGTTTGCGCAGAATGTTCGACCTGGCGGCCGACCCCGAAATTATCAACAGCCAGTTATCAACCGATTCCTTGATGGCAAAATTGACTGCTGCGCGGCCAGGCCTGCGTGTTCCCGGCGCCTGGGACGGCTTCGAGCTGGCGATGCGAGCGGTGCTGGGTCAGCAGATTACCGTTGCTGCCGCGATAAAGCTGGCGAGCAAGCTGGTAGCGCAATATGGTGAAGCGCTCAGTGAACCCAGTGCAGACCGGCCTGGCCTGACCCATGTATTTCCGCAAGCCGCACGCGTGGCCGAAGCAGATCTGGCGGCACTTGGCATGCCGAAAGCGCGCGCGGCAACCCTGTCTGCCGTGGCAGCGGCGCTGGTAGCCGATCCACAATTATTGGATACCGGCGCGAGCCTGGAAGAAGCCGTGCTCAAATTACGTGCACTGCCAGGCATAGGCGACTGGACCGCGCAATACATCGCGCTTCGTCACTTACGCGAGCCCGATGCTTTCCCGGCGGCAGATGTGGCGTTGATGCATGCGATCGCAGTACATGAAGGCGTCAGGCCGAACGCCAAGGAGTTAGCTGCGCGTGCCGAAACCTGGCGGCCATGGCGCGCGTATGCGGCGCAGCATCTTTGGTCGTCGCTTGTATGGGCCGGATATATTTTGTGATTCCATTCACAATCCTGCACAGGCTCGACCCGGCCCGGCCCTCTCAGAAGGCCGGGCTTTTCATTTTAAGAGAGGGCGTATGTCGGTGGCATGGAGTGACCAAAACCACCGGCTCGTTCCTTAATGGGCGAAAGTATCACCCAGAACTACCCCCTCCCGGCGCGGATCCGTGCCACCCTGCAGGACGCTCGACTGGTTGATAGTGGTACGAAGGATCGTATTGACTCCGCTTGCCTGAGCCGCCGTGGAGATGGTGTGCCCCAGTGCGACAAGGCCGGTAAGCAAGGGGTCGTTCGCACCACCATTTGAAGTGTTAATGTTCGGATGCTCTCCGCCGACGGTCGTGACCGGGCTATTGCTTGCCCCGAAGTCGACCAGATTCGATGATTGCTGCGCGTTCAGTCCCCAGTCGAGTACACCAACGACTGTCTTCACTACGTATTGCGGGATCGTACCGCCACCAGGTGAGCCCGTTGCCATCACGAAATCACCTTTCGATCCATCGGCAGCGATCTTGAAAATGAGCGTAGGCGCCATCGAGCTGCGCGGTCTCTTGCCTGGTTGCACGCGATTGGCGACTAGAGCGCCGGTGGCGTCGGTCGGACTCGCGGAGAAATCCGTGAGTTGGTTGTTCAGCAGGAAACCGTTCGTCATGTGGAACGAACCCATGCTCGATTCAACCGTCGTGGTAGCCGTCAACACGTTGCCGCTACCATCAACAATGGTGAACTGATTCGTGCCGTGCTCAATCATGGTTTTATCCACACCCAGTGGAACCGGGCCGAAGTTGCCGGCAACAGCGGTGCCCATGCTCTTGTTGATGTTGATCAGGGCCGCCCTGCTCTGCAAATAGGGCTTGTTGAGCAACGTGTTCCAGGTGCCGTTCGGAGGCGGGATGAAATCGGTATCAGCAACATACTTGTCACGGTCCGCATAGGCCATCCGTTCGGCTTCGGTAATTAGATGGACGCCCTGAACCGTAGGCTTGCCGCCTTCGAGATCGATTGCCGTCGGTTTGAGTTGTTGAAGATTAAAGTTCTCAAGAATGCCCAGTGCCGATGCCACGGCAATTCCGCCGGAGGAAGGCGGCGGCATGCCACAAATCCAGTAGCTCCGATAAGTCGTGCAAATGGGATCGCGCACTTTTGCCTGATAGTTCGCGAGATCGGCAAGCGTCGTTTTACCCGGCGTGATCACCGACCCATCCGCACCGGTGGTCGTCGCAATTTTCTTCACGATATCCTGTGCGATCTGGCCGGTATACAACGCGTTGGCGCCGCTGCTTGCCATCGCTTTCAGCGTATTGGCGTAAGCTGGATTTTTCAGCAGGGTGCCCAATGCCTTGGGCGAGCCGTCCGCGTTAAAAAAGTACGCAGCTGCTTCGGGGTCGCGCTTCAGGTTGCTTGCATTCGAAGCAATTGCGGCAGCAAGCCGTCCGCCGATTGGAAACCCATTTGTCGACAGTGTGATCGCGTCGCCAAACAGATCCTTCCACGCAAGCGTGCCGTGATCCCGTTGCAGTGCCTCAATAAGTCGCGGTACGCCGATGTTACCGATCGAACGACCGCTTGCGCGGGCGTTCGGCTTCGGTGCGGAAAGATCGTTTGTATCGTCGACATAACGAAGATAGTTTTCTGTCGCGGCGCTCGGTGCCGATTCGCGGCCGTCGTACGCCTGGACTGTTTTCTTCGATGCATCGTAATACAACAGCACTCCTCCTGATCCAAGCCCCGTCGCTTCGGGAACTGTCAGACCCAGCACTGCTTGTACAGCAACTGCGGCGTCGGCTGCGGTCCCGCCTTTCTTAAGCACTGCGCAGCCCGCGGCACTCGCATATGCATTCGATGTGGTGACCATATAGGTCAGTGCGTATATGGGCTTAAGTCCCGTGCGATAACCCGAAGCGGCTTCAGGAAGCGAGGGGTCACCCGGGAGATTCGAGCCAATTACGACGCTCGACCCGCTACTGTCAATCGCAAGGCAGCTCACGTCCTTTGTGGCAACGGGCAAGGAGGCGTCTGAACCACCGCCGCAGGAAGTCAGCAGAAGCGTAGAGGCGGATATTGCGGTGAGAAGTTTGAAGCAGGGGCCGGTTTTCATCGCGATTTCTACCCTTCAGAGAGAATTGCAGGATTGATATATTTCGTTGCAGTTTGTTTTTACGACATGATGAAACATATTGTTACACATTGGCATGTTTTGCAACGGTAACTATTTACACAATTAACTTTGTATTCTTTTTCTGTCTGTTATTTAAAGCAGGGCAATCGTAAATCGACAAATACGCGTTCCAGTTATCGGTTTTGCTGAAGACCAAGGCGGCCCAATCACGCAAGCAACGGCGCAGATTGAAGCAGATCCATGAAGATCTGAAGGAGTTGGGTTTTGAGGGGGCTTATGACAGGGGCGCGGCGATCGCGAGGGTGTGGCGGGCAGGTGCTCAAACTGACCTGGTCCATTCGGCAAGCAAACGAACGAACATAGGGGCAATCGCCCAACATGGACGGGTCTTCTGCACATAACGGCACAGGGCAGGCGATCAGGTCGTGATGTAATCCAGGCGTAACCCAGCAGAATTTTCGTTAAATCAGAAATTCGCTAAGTCATTGATTTTACTGGTGCGGCTGGCTGGAATCGAACCAGCGACCCTTGGCTTCGGAGGCC
>FTFY01000745.1_pt1 | contig 10875 bp, 10 predicted proteins | sample 1640561 | NCBI WGS metagenome assembly FTFY01 (sample SAMEA3914789, study PRJEB12502) | metagenome | biome: forest; material: soil | place: Canada | collected 2011-07-03 | depth 0.3 m | reverse complement strand
GATAAAGCCATGCCGCTGTTGAGGATGACTGGCCAGGGACAGAAACTGGACGATCTGGTGGTGTCGATGAATCATGCGGCGGAACAGGCAGTGCCGTTGGCCAAGCCCTTGCTGTTGAATGCGGTCAAATCGATGTCGGTGACAGATGCAAAAAATATCCTGACCGGCGGCGATACTTCAGTCACCGATTTTTTCAAACAGAAGACTTCGGCGCAATTGGGACAGAAATTCCTGCCTATCGTCAAAGGCGTGACCGACCGCAACGGCCTGTCGGCGCAATATAACTCGGTCATGGGGCAAGTCGGTAAAACCGGTATGGTGCCGGCGCAGCAAAGCACCGTAGAAGGCTACGTTACCCAACGCGCGCTGGATGGCTTATACACAATCATAGGTGAAGAGGAAAAGGCGATTCGCCAGGATCCTGTCGGCGCGGGCAGCGCGATTATCGGCAAAGTCTTTGGCGCGCTTAAGTAAGAGCGGAAGAGCCTTCAACAACAATAATATGATTTACCAATAACAAAGGGCGCATTAACTGCGCCCTTGTTCATTTATTGGCGCGAGCTGCTAGACAGGTCGCGCGCTCGGCGACCGGTTCAGGTCGCGGCGGGGAGTTCTTCCGGCAGATGCTTGATAGCATCGTGCTGATGGTCCTGCATCTTGTCCTTGTATTTGATCACCTGGCGATCGAGCTTGTCGATCAGTGCATCAATGGCGGCATAAAGATCGTGAGCAATACTTTCAGCATGCAAATCTTTTCCTTTTACGCGCAGATTAATTTCCGCTTTTTGGCGCTTTTCTTTTTCAGTGATTTTGTCGACGGTCAGAATCACGCTGATATCGATGACCTGGTCGAAGTGGCGTTTGATACGCTCTAGTTTGCTTTGTACATATTCGCGAATGGCAGGGGTTAATTCGAGGTGATGCCCACTGATGGTGAAGTTCATACAGCGCTCCTATCAAGAATATTGCTGGCGGTCCGGAACAGAATAGGCTGAATCTTTAGGTGGACGGTTCACGAGGAACTGTCCTGGCAAGAGTCAATGAAATTCAATGAAAACCGCTTGATCCAAACACAGCAAGGTTAAGCTCTACAATCAAACCAGAAAAAAAACTACAAGGCCTTGCGCAGATTAACAGACGGAATTTTCAGTGCTTCGCGATATTTTGCGACGGTGCGGCGGGCGACCACCATACCTTGTTCCGCAAGCATGTCGGCAATCTTGCTGTCAGAGAAAGGACTTTTTGAATCTTCCGCTCCTATCAGTTGTTTAATGAGTGCCCTGATTGCCGTTGAGGAAGCCTCTCCACCTGCCTCAGTAGCAACATGGCTGCCGAAGAAATACTTTAGTTCAAACATCCCATGGGGAGTAAGCATGTATTTCTGTGTGGTTACACGAGAAATAGTACTCTCGTGTAGTCCCAGTGTATCAGCTATTTCACGCAACACAAGCGGCCTCATTGCGACCGCCCCGTGAGAAAAGAAGTTCCGCTGGCGCTCCACTATCGCTTGTGCAACGCGCAAGATGGTGTCGAAGCGTTGACGCATATTCTTGATCAGCCACTTGGCTTCCTGCAGCTGGGAAGTGAGGGCGCCGTCTCCCTTGCTTTGCTTCAGAATGTTGGCATACAGGACATTCACCCGCAACCTTGGCATGACGTCATTATTCAGCATCACCTGCCAGCCTTGCTTGCTGCGCCTGACGATCACGTCCGGCACCACGTAGTCTGACGTATTGGCGGCAAAGGGCGCTCCGGGATGCGGATTGCACTGCTTGATGACGGCCTGCGCCTCACGCAGATCCTCGTCGTCGCAATCGAGCGCTTTCTTGATTTTATTGAAATCACGTTGCGCAAAAAGCATCAGGTGATCTTGCACAATCGCCAATGCCAGGCGGCGCGTGACAAATGGCACTTTGATAAAGCGCTTGATCTGCAAGCTCAGGCATTCCGATGCGTTACGGGCGCCGACGCCCGCCGGGTCGAAACTTTGCACCATTTTCAGCGCCATCGATAACTCTTCGACAGCGATCTCCAGTTCTGGCGGCAGACGCTCCAGGATTTCTTCCAGCGATTCTTCCAGGTAGCCGTTATCGTCCAGCGCATCGATGGTCAGTTCGACCAATGCCCGGTCGCGTATGTCGTGCAGCGTTTCGCGCATCTGCTGCAGCAGATGTTCACGCAACGTCAACTCGTGGGCTTCCAGTTGCGGCCGCGCATCCTCGTCGTCCGAGGTTTTCGAGCTGCGTGCGATATCGTCAAAACTCCATTCGCTATCGCCGCTATCACTATTTTCGGGGCTGCCATCCGCTGCCGGCGGCGTATCTAAGCTGGCTTCGCTTTCGCTGGGTGAACTGCTAACCTCGCTATCGCCGACCGGCGCGTCCATGGTTGACGTACTGCCGCTGATTGCGCCGTCCGCCAGCAAGCGCACGGAATTATCGAGCGGGTCGTCGACCCGTTCCAACAGCGGATTGTCCGACAAGATCTGCTCCAGTTCCTGATGCAGTTCGAGCGTAGACAGTTGCAACAGCCGTATCGACTGCTGCAATTGAGGCGTCAGCGCAAGATGCTGGGAGGTGCGAAGCTGGAGTGATTGTTTCATGGCTACCGTGCGGACAATTCACTTCTATGGTTGTTGTAAGGAGTTCAAGCGCCACTGTGCTGCGGCGAATTACGCTGCCTGCAATTACATCGTTCTCGCGTTCGTGAAGTTACATGCGGAAATGCTCACCGAGATACACGCGCCGTACCGACTCGTCGGCGATGATGTCGTCCGGACTGCCGCTGGCCAGCACGCTACCTTGATTGATGATGTAGGCGCGATCGCAAATGCCCAGTGTTTCGCGCACATTGTGGTCGGTAATCAGTACGCCTATGCCGCGTTCCTTCAGGAAGCGGACGATGCGCTGAATCTCGATCACGGCAATCGGGTCGATCCCGGCAAACGGTTCATCCAGCAGGACGAAGCGGGGATTGGTTGCCAGCGCGCGGGCAATTTCGACGCGCCGGCGTTCGCCGCCGGAGAGCGAGAGGGCCTGGTTTTCACGTAGCTTTTCGATTTGCAATTCATGCAGCAGCTTATGCAACTGCTCGTCGATCTCGGCTTTGGTGAGCGCCTTGCCATTGGGGCGCTGCAATTCAAGTACGGCGCGGATATTGTCTTCTACAGTCAGCTTGCGAAATACCGAAGCTTCCTGCGGCAGATACGACAGGCCAAGCACTGCGCGCCGATGGATCGGCAGGCGTGAAATGTCGACGCCGTCGAGATCGATCTCGCCGCCATCCGACGGCACCAGGCCGACGATCATGTAGAAGGATGTGGTTTTGCCGGCGCCGTTAGGCCCCAGCAGGCCGACCACTTCGCCGCATCGGACTTCCAGCGATACGTCATGTACCACCTGGCGCGCGCCATAACTTTTTTGCAGGCCTTTAACGATCAGGGTACTAGGCGCGGTCATGGGGCAGCTTTCGGACGTGGCTGGATCACTGCGCGGATGCGCCCGGCGCCAGACTGGCTGGTGCCGTTGACCGTATTGTTGACTGAGTAGAATTCTGTGCGGCTGTCGTAGGAAATGAATTCGCCATTTACTTCGTCAGTCGGCTTGTCGCCTTGCAAGCGGCGCATTTGCGCCTTTGAAAACAGCTTGGTGACTTCGGTCTTGCCGTCGTATTCAATACGTTCGGCGTGGCCATCGATCCACAGGTCCGGACCGCCGTCGCGTTTTTGACGGAACGTCGCCAGCTTGCCCGGATCCGCATACAAAGTCGCGTATTGATAACCGGACGGGTCGGTGGTCACTACCACGCGATCGGCTTTCATCAGCAACGTGCCACGCGTCAGGACCACGTTGCCGGTGGCGACGTTGACCTGCTTGACGTCGTCATACGTAAGCTGGTCGGAATCGATCAGTGTCGGTTTCTCGGAGTCTGCTTTTTCTGCATGCGCGACGCCTGAGGCGCCGACGCTGACGCCGAGTAATAGCAGAGATATGAAAAAAATTCGTTTCATGAAAAATCCTGGATAAAGGATAGAGCTATATGCATAAAAATGGGGGCGACGGATTGCGACGGATTGCAACGGATTGCATATGATCGTCGTCGCTCAATGAGGTGTCGGCGGAAATACGCCATGCACCTTGCTAAACAGTTTCAGTACACGCGTGGAATTGTTGAAATCCATGCCGGTACCGTGCAATATCGATTGCCCCAGCGTGAGTTCCACCGGTTGGTCTGATTGCATGACATCGTCGTCTGGCAACAGCAGCAGATACTCGGATTTCAGGTGAAAGTTGTCTGCCTTCGGCGTCTTTGGCCGATCCGCATTAACGTCGCCGTATAAATGCACCTTGCTATTGTTATCTTCAATCTTGCCGCGGTTAGCACGCAGGTTCATCGGCGGCTTTTCTTTATCCAGGCTATGGATCAGCGGCTTTTGCACATCAAACGAATCGTCCAGCGGATTGTGCGTCAGCAGATCGCCCGAAATGTTGTAGCGCGGCAGTCCGCTGGGTGACATTTGCACGTAGTTGAAATGCTCGACGAAATAATCCGGCTCGGCGCGCGCCACCTTCGGCAGCGAATCCTCGGTATGTTTGTTCATCACCTGCACCAGCCAGAAACTGCCGAGCGCCAGCAAGATGAACAATATCAGTAACAGCAGGAAGCGAAAGCGATAGGTGGTGCGCAGATTTTTCATACTTTACCTGGCACTGGCGAAGTGGCCGGCAGACTAGCGCCGAGATACAATGCCAATGCGTCGGCATAGGTGTTTTGCGCACGCATGATCAGGTCGCAGATTTCGCGCGCAGCACCATGGCCGCCGCCGGCCCGGGTAACGTAATGCACGCGGCTTCTGACATCGGGATGGCCGTTTGGCACGCTGGCGGCAAAACCGACTTGCGACAGGATCGGCAAGTCGATTACATCGTCGCCGATGAATCCGCATGCGTCCGGCGCCAATTGCAGTTGCGCCAGCAATGCGGCAAAAGCCGCATGCTTGTCATGCACGCCTTGATGCACATGGGCGATGCCGAGGTCGGTGGCGCGACGGCTGACAATCGCCGACTTGCGCGCGCTGATGATCGCAGTGGCGACGCCGCTTTGCTGCAGCTGTTTGATGCCATGCCCGTCGAGCACGTTGAAGCGTTTGAGTTGCTCGCCGTCGGCGCCGTACAGCAGGCCGCCGTCGGTCAGGATGCCGTCGACATCGAAAATCATCAGGCGGACCCGCGCGGCACGCGCTGCCAGATCTGCACCTGCTGTAAGGTCGGCGCCCTCGCCATGGGTAACCGAGGTCGTCATCAGATCACCTTGGCACGGGTCAAGTCATGGATATGCAGCGCGCCGACCAATTTGCCTGTGGCATCGCTCACCAGCAGCTGATTGATGCGGAACTGCTCCATCATGTGCACCGCGTCGACCGCCAGCTGATCGGGGCCGATGGTGCGCGGATTGGCGTGCATCACATCGGCAATCGTCAGTTTGGTGAAATCTTGTACCTGCTCGATCAGGCGCCGCAGATCGCCATCGGTAAACACGCCGATGGCATGGAAATGCTCGTCCACCACGGCGGTCATGGCGATCCCCTTGCGGGTGATCTCAAGCAACGCCAGCGACAGCGATACGTCCGCAGTCACCGCCGGGATTGCTTCACCGCTGCGCATGACGTCACGTACATGGGTCAACAAACGGCGTCCAAGTGCACCGCCAGGGTGGGAGCGGGCGAAATCTTCCTCGCGGAAGCCACGCGCATCCAGCAAGGCTACCGCCAAGGCATCGCCCATCGCCAAGGTAGCGGTGGTGCTGGCGGTGGGGGCCAGGTTCAAAGGACAGGCCTCTTGGTCCACCTTGACATTCAGGTGCACATTGGCGAGTTGCGCCAATGCCGAGCCGTCATTGCCGGTCATCGCTATCAGGCTGGCGCCCATGCGTTTGATGATCGGCACAATGGCCATCAGCTCGGCGGTTTCGCCCGAATTGGAAATAGCGATGAAGGCATCGTCCTCAGTCACCATTCCGAGGTCGCCATGCGCCGCTTCGGCTGGATGGATAAACAGCGCCGGGGTACCGGTAGAGGCGAGCGTGGCGGCGATCTTGCGGGCGATGTGGCCGGATTTCCCTATGCCGGACACGACTACCCGGCCGTTGCAATTAAGCAGCAAGGCAATCGCCTGGGCGAAGGGATCGTTGAGGTCGTCGGAAATCCGGTTTTTTAATGCGATGATGGCATCGGCTTCGATTTGCAGTGTGCTGCGAGCAAGCTCTAACGCACGGCCGGCGTCGAATGACTTGGACAGGGATTGGGGCAAAATTTTGATATCGGGTAGAGTCATCCCGAAAGTATAAACGAAATCCTAAAGCAAAAAACTTGCCAGTCTTTATCGGCATCAATTAATCTGTCTTCGACCCTTCGCGAATTAGCGTTGCCGCAACATAATGTTGATATTGAATTAATTGATTGCCAATAATGCTTTCCGGACTTGAACTGACAATCTTGTTGCTCGGCTCCGCCGTACTCGGGGTGGTAGCTTTTCGCAGCTTTCATTTGCCACCGATGCTGGGCTACCTGGTGGTGGGGATCCTGATCGGCCCGCATGCGCTGGGCTTTGCAGAAGACAATGCCACCACCCACGCGCTGGCCGAATTCGGTGTGGTATTTTTGATGTTTTCGATCGGCCTCGAGTTTTCCCTGCCGAAATTGACGGCAATGCGGCATATCGTGTTCGGACTGGGCATGGCGCAGGTGCTGTTGACCATAGGCGCCACCATGCTGTTCGCCTGGATGATGGCACTAATCCTGCCGCAATTTACCAATATCAGCTGGCAGGCGGCGTTCGCCCTGGGCGGCGCGCTAACCATGTCGTCCACCGCCATCGTTTCCAAGTTGCTAACGGAAAGAATGGAGCTGGAAACCGAGCACGGACGCCGCATCATCGGCATTCTGCTGTTTCAGGACCTGGCGCTGGTGCCGCTGCTGATTATCGTACCGGCGCTCAGTGAGCATTCCGGCAACTTGCTGGCGACGCTGGCTTGGGCTAGCGGCAAAGCAGTGCTGCTGCTGGCGCTGCTGCTGTTCTTCGGCCAGAAACTGATGCGGCGCTGGTTCCAGATCGTGGTGCGGCGTCGCTCGCAAGAGTTGTTCATGCTGAATCTGCTGTTGATCACGCTGGCGTCCGCGTGGATTACCGAACGCGCCGGCCTGTCGCTGGCCTTGGGCGCATTTATCGCAGGCATGCTGATTTCCGAAACCGAATACAAGCATCAAGTGGAAGAGGACATCAAATCGTTTCGCGATGTCTTGCTGGGGTTGTTTTTCATCACGGTCGGCATGTTGTTGAATATGCGTCTGGTGATCGAGCACTGGTGGCTGGTGTTGCTGTTGCTGATAGGCCCGGTGTTCCTGAAGTTCGTCTTGATCGCCGCACTGGCAAAAATCTTTCGCTCATCCACCGGCGTCGCGCTGCGCACCGGATTGGCGCTGGCGCAGGCCGGGGAGTTCGGCTTCGTGCTGCTGAACCAGGCCGGCGGCCTGCAGCTGATCGATCCTTTGCTGGTCCAGCTGATCCTGGCATCCATGGTGCTGTCGATGCTGGCGGCGCCGTTCATCCTGGCTAAATCCGACGCGATCGTGATGAAACTGTCTTCCAGCGAATGGATGATGCAATCGCTGGCCTTGACCCAGATTGCGACGCGCACCATGGCCACCAAGAAGCACGTGATCATCGCCGGTTTCGGCCGCAGCGGCCAGAGCCTGGCCAAGCTGTTGAAGGAAGAGGGCATCGATTATCACGCACTGGATCTCGATCCCGATCGCGTGCGCGACGCCCGTGCGGCCGGCGCCCAGGTTTCCTATGGCGACGCCTCGCGCCGCGAAAGCCTGGTGGCAGCTGGCGTGCATCGCGCCGCCGCCTTGGTGATCACCTATGCCAGCACGCCTTCCGCCTTGAAAGTGCTGCATCATGTAAGTGAGCTGGCGCCAACATTGCCGGTGATCGTGCGCAGCTACGACGATACCGATCTTGACAAGCTGCGTGCCGCCGGCGCCACCGAAGTGGTGCCGGAAGCCATGGAAGGCAGCCTGATGCTGGCCTCGCATGCGCTGGTCTTGCTGGGCGTGCCTTTGCGTCGCGTGGTGCACCGGGTGCAGGCTACGCGTGACGAACGCTATGCCACCTTGCGCGGATTTTTCCACGGCATCGACGATGCGCCGGATGCCGCCGATCATTTGCAGGTGCGTTTGCACTCAGTGGCTTTGCCCTCTGGCGCGCGCGCCATCGGCCGTTCGCTGGCCTGGCTGGGCCTGCCGGAAATGGGCGCAGAGATTGCCGCTTTGCGGCGTGGCCGCAGCGATATTGCCGTCACATCGGAGGCTGTGTTGCAGGCAGGAGACATTGTTGTCCTGCGTGGAGCGGCGGACGCCATCTCCCGCGCCGAAGGGCGTTTGCTGCAGGCATGGACTAGCGCAGGCACCAGTCAGCATAGCGATGAAGATTTTTGAGAATAATACCCATTCTCATTCAATAGACATTTACAATACTCGCTTTATGTAAGATGCAAGCGAGTTTTGATTGTGAAAAAAGCAATACGTCATTGGTTGGTGAAATTGCACCGCTACAGCGGTTTGCTGCTATCCCTGTTCCTTGTCATGGCTGGCCTGACGGGCGCGGCGCTGGCGTTTAACGACGACATAGATGCCTGGCTTAATCCGCAGTTCTACCATCTCGCCTCGAGCGGCAGCAGGCAACCCATCGATGCCCTGGCAGCCCGGGTTGAACATGATTATCCACATGCGCGGCTGGCCTTTTTTGCCATGGAGCAGGATGCCAACGCGCCGCTCCAGGCAAAACTGCGCTCACGCAAACCGAACGAAGAGCTGGCGGTGGATACGGTATTTATCGATCCGGTCACCGCTGCCGTAGTCGGCGAACGCAACACCAAAGCGGTCAGCCTTGCGCCGCAAAACCTGATGCCATTTCTATTCCGCTTGCATCGTTATCTGTTACTGGACAAGCCCGGCGCCATCATCTCCGGTAGCCTCGGTTTGTTGTGGGTAGCGACACTATTGATCGGCTTCGCATTGGCCTGGCCCAAGCATCGCAGCGGTTGGGGCAAGGCACTGTCGATCAAACGCGGCGCCGGCGGTTTTCGCCTGATGTACGACTTGCATCGCACGGTAGGTCTGGTTGCCGGGGTATTGCTGGTGATAACGGCCTTTACCGGCGCTGTGATGAATCTGCCGGACGTCGCGCGGCCATTGGTTTCCAGCCTGTCGGCGCTGACGCCGCCGCCCAAGGGTTCGAGTGCTGAAGGAAAGCCGCATATCAACTGGCAGCAAGCGCTGGCAGCGGCGCAGGCAACCATGCCGCTGGCCACTCCGGCGCGCATCGCGCGTGACGACAAACATGGCGTCTATCAAGTCCGTTTGCGCAAGCCGGATGACATCCAGGACGGTGGCAGTGTGCGGGTATTTATCGATGCTGCAGACGGCCATGTACTGCGCTCGCTGGATCCATTAAAAGGTTCTGCCGGCGATACCTTCATGGGGGTACAGTACGGTTTGCATACCGGTCAGATACTCGGTTTGCCCGGCAAGATACTGGTCGCGTTCCTGGGTTTGCTGCCGCTTTTGTTCATGATTACCGGTATCGCCATCTGGCTGCAAAAGCGGAAATCGGAAACCCTGGCGCGCGAGCGTCGCTCGCACCGGGCTTCATTGGCTCAGTAGAATATCTTCCGAGGCGGCAGAGCGGCTGCCTGGCAGCGGCTGGTTGCTTTGCCCGTGATAAGCAAATACCACCGATTCCTTGACCGCTTCGGTATTGTTCCTGCCGGCTGCGTGGAACAATCCGCTATGGAAAAAGACCACGTCGCCTTGCTGTAGTTCTACCGCTTTTCCTTGGGCAAACAACGCCTGGTTCTCGGCGACTTCCGGGCGCAGGAAATCCAGCTGGTCCATTTGTTCCGACTTGATATCGAAGCGATGCGAACCTGGAATAAAGCGCAGGCCGCCATTGTTCTGATTCTCATTGTCGAGCGCCAGCCAGACCGAGATCAATTCGTTGCGCGGGAACGACCAGTAGCGGATATCGCGGTGCCAGCCGGTCGCGGTGCCGAAATGCGGGTGCTTGGTCATCACGCAATTGTGATGCGACAAAGTCAGGCATGCCGGCTCGCCCAGCAGTAGTTCCAGCATCGCCACCAGTTGCGGATTGCGCGCCCAAGCGCGATAGCTATCGTGTCGCTGATAGGCATTGCGCAGGCGCCGTGCAGTGCGGCCGCCGACGCTATCGAGCGATTTCGGCGCACCGGCGTAGCCGACTTCAGATTCGTATTCCAGTGGCGCCACTGCGTGGGCCAGATGCTCGTCGGTCGTGGCGACCATCAGTTCGCAATCCGCCGCCGGCACCATGCGCGGCAAGATCAGGTAACCGTCTTTTTCGAAGGCGGCGATTTGCGCTGCGAACAGCGCAGGAGTGGTGTTGGTAGACATGGTTATCTCGGGTTATTTCTTATTATTCATTATTTACCGACGTTACGCACACCGCGCCGTCATCCCCGCGAACGCGGGAACGACGGGGGTTAGATTATCGGAGTGCGTAACATCAGTTATTTATTTTTCTGCAGTAAAGGCCCCAAATATTTACCGGTAACGCTGGCCGGGTTTGCCGCCACCTGCTCTGGGGTACCGGTAGCAATGATGCGGCCGCCGCCGGCGCCGCCCTCCGGCCCGAGGTCGATCAGCCAGTCGGCGGTCTTGATGACATCCAGGTTGTGTTCGATGATGACCACGGTATTGCCCTGGTTACGCAGACGGTGGATCACTTTCAGCAGGAGGTCGATATCATGGAAATGCAGGCCGGTGGTCGGCTCATCCAG
>FTFY01001062.1_pt1 | contig 11021 bp, 7 predicted proteins | sample 1640561 | NCBI WGS metagenome assembly FTFY01 (sample SAMEA3914789, study PRJEB12502) | metagenome | biome: forest; material: soil | place: Canada | collected 2011-07-03 | depth 0.3 m | reverse complement strand
CTTTCGCTGTGAGTCGATGAGTTACGATCGGTTAGTTGGCTGCAGTAACAGCGCTGCCAGCACCGCCGACCGCGGCCTGCTGTTGCGCCTTGTGCATGCGGTTACGTCCGGCGACGGCGTGTTCGCGCATGATGTCGCCTGCAGCTTGCGAGTCGCCGCCGGCGATGGCGTCGACGATCTTGTGATGCTCAGTGGTTGAAGTCGGCAGGCTTCCCTTTTGCGCCAGCGCCGAGCGGCGGAACAAATTGAGTTCGTTGACGAGGCGCCGATAGGTATGCAACAACTTCTTGTTGGCGGTGAACTGCACCAGCGAGTCATGGAAGTTCAGATTCAACTTCAGGTAACCATCGACGTCGCCCAGCGTTACCATGCCATCCATGCGATCAAGCAGCGTGCGCAACTCTTGCACCTGACCCGGCTTGATGGTCGCCGCCAGCTTGCGGCCGATCAACTCATCCAGCGCGGCCCGCACTTCATAGATTTCATCGGCTTCTTCAACCGAAATCTGGCGCACAAAGACACCGCAGTTCTTTTCCTGCTGGACCAGCCCCGCCTCTTCCAGCGCCCGGAACGCCTCGCGCACCGGACCGCGCGAAACCCCTAGCATTTCTGCCAGCGAAACCTCATTGAGTTTATCGCCGGCGACCAGATCGCCGTCCAGGATCATGCGCTCCAGCTCTTTCTGCACTAGCGAAGGCAGCGAGTTTTTCTGGACCAGGGCGATGGTGTTCATGGTGCGGTTAGCGTTCATGGCGGATCTTTTTTCGAGTTGGTGATTGCATTTTAATTTAACAACGTGTAGATTGTCAACAAAATACATAAGACAAATTGTAATAAAAAAGCATCAAAAATAAAAACCAATCCCCTGCAACGGATTGGCAAGGTTTCAACATTGGCAGCATTACGGTAGATGAATTGCTCAACATCTGAGGAGATGGTAATGAAACAGCATTTTGCACGAATCCTGCGCGCAAGCGCAGCAGCCGGAGTTGCAACAGTCCTGCTAGGCGCCGGCCTTGCCCTGACGGCAGCCAGCAGCTTTGCCCAGTCCAAGACCTCGCTACTGGTATACACCGCGCTGGAAACCGACGCCATGAAGCAGTACAAGGACGGTTTCGAGAAGGCCAACCCGAATGTCGAGATCCGCTGGGTGCGCGATTCCACCGGCGTCGTCACTGCCAAATTGCTGGCCGAAAAAAATAATCCGCAAGCTGATGTAGTGGTCGGCCTGGCCGCCACCAGCCTGGCGCTGCTGGGCCAGGAAGGCATGCTGCTGCCGTATGAACCGAGCGGCATGAAGCAGCTGAATCCGGCCTACGTAGATAGCGCCCGGCCGCCAGCCTGGGTCGGCATGGATGTCTGGGGCGCTACCGTTTGCTTCAATACGGTAGAAGCCAAGAAACTGAACTTGCCCAAGCCGACCAGCTGGCAAGATTTGGCCAAGCCGATCTACAAAGGCCAGATCGTCATGCCGCATCCGGCATCCAGCGGCACCGGTTATCTGGACGTCACCGCCTGGCTGCAAATGTTTGGCGAAGCCAACGGCTGGAAGTACATGGATGCCCTGCATCAGAACATCGCCCAATATACCCACTCCGGCTCCAAACCCTGCACCATGGCCGGCACCGGCGAATTTCCTATCGGCATTTCATTTGAGTTCCGCGGCCATCAGGTAAAACGCAGCGGCGCGCCGATCGAATTGATTTTCCCGAAAGAAGGTCTAGGCTGGGATGTAGAAGCCAGCGGCATCATGAAGGGCACTAAAAACCTGGACGCGGCGAAGAAACTGGTCGACTGGATGAGCAGCAAGGAAGCCAACCAGGTCAGTTCTAACTGGTGGGCCATCGTTGCCTATCCTGGCATCGCCAAGAAGGTCGAAGGTATTCCGGACAATTACGAAAAACTGCTGATCACGCCTAACGACTTCAACTGGTCGGCCAAGAACCGCGAGCGGATCCTGGCTGAATGGGGCACACGCTACAACTCCAAAGCGGAAAAGAAGTAACGCCGCGCCATGCGTACGTCGTTCGCGCGTCGTTCGTGCGCAGTTCGCGATTAATCAGGAGAGCAGCATCATGTCGCAGCAGAACCCTTGTCAGGCGCCCAAGCCTTATCTGGCGCTTGAAAACATCTCGAAATCGTTCGGCAGTTTTCATGCACTGCGCGACATCAACCTGACTGTTGCGGAAGGCGAGTTCGTCTGCTTTCTGGGGCCGTCCGGTTGTGGCAAGACTACCCTGCTGCGCATCATCGCCGGCCTCGAAAGCCAAGACCAGGGACGCATCGTCCAGGGCGGCAAAGACATCTCCTGGCTAGCGCCTATCAAGCGCGACTACGGCATCGTATTCCAGTCCTATGCGCTGTTCCCCAACCTGACCATCGCCGATAATGTCGCCTACGGCCTGGTCAACCGCCGCCAGAGCCGCAGCGCCACCGCGGAACGGGTGCAGGAGTTGCTGACGCTGGCGGGCTTGCCCACCAGCGGCAAGAAATTCCCGGGGCAATTGTCCGGCGGCCAGCAACAGCGGATTGCGCTGGTGCGGGCGCTGGCAACGTCTCCCGGCCTGCTGTTGCTGGATGAGCCGCTGTCAGCCCTGGACGCGCTGGAACGGGTTCGCCTGCGCAGCGAAATCCGCCAGCTGCAGCAACGCCTGGGCGTCACCACCATCATGGTGACCCATGATCAGGAAGAAGCCTTGACCAAGGCCGATCGTATCGTGGTCATGAATCACGGCGCCATCGAGCAATGCGGCAGCCCGCAGGATATTTATCTGCAGCCGGGTTCGCCGTTCGTCGCATCTTTCGTCGGCAAAGTGAATATCCTGCGTGGTGTTTCGCTTGGCGATAGCCGTTTCCGTATCGGCAACCTGGATTTCCATTGCGAATCGCGGATCGATCACATTCCTGCTGGGCAGCCGGTCAAAGTATATTTGCGGCCGGAGGATTTCGTCGCTCGCAGCGTCGAACAGCGTACGCACAATCACGCCATGGCGGAAGTGAAGAAAATCGAATTCCTGGGCGCATTCAGTTATCTGACGGTGGTGCTGGAAGGCATGGAACAGCAACCGGTGGTAGCTTCGATGTCGCTCAATCTGCTGAAGGACCTGGATCTGCGCATCGGCAGCAAACTGCGGTATGGCCTCCTGCCGGAGCGCATTCGCGTGTACCAGGATCTCGATCCGACGCAAACACTAGCGCAGACGGCGGTAGCATGAACAGGCAGGCCTGCGCGCTCAACCTGACGCCGCTCACTGCCAGCGGCGGCAAGACCGTTGGCGGCCGCCAGCAAAGCCACTGGCACGAACGGATTGCGCATGGCTTGTTGCTGCTGGTGTGCGCGGGCCTGGTGATATTCCTGCTGATGCCGGTGCTGATGATCCTGATCCAAAGCGTGCAAGACAAGGATGGCGCGTTTGTCGGGCTGCGGCAATTCAGCGACTACATGTCGACTCCGGCATTGCGGCAATCGGTGCTGAATACATTATTCATTGCGATATCGGTGACGCTGCTGGTGATCCCGGCGGCCTTCACTTTTGCCTACGCGCTGACGCGCAGCATGATGCCGTTCAAACGTCTTTTCCGCACCCTCTCGCTGATCCCGATCCTGGCGCCATCGCTGCTGGCCGCAATCTCGTTTGTGCAATGGTTCGGCACCCAGGGCGCACTCAAGGGATTGCTGGGAGGCGCTTCCATTTACGGTCCGATCGGCATCATCATCAGTGAATGCTATGCCGTGTTTCCGCATGCCTTGATGATCTTGATTACCGCATTATCACTGGCGGATGGCCGCTTGTACGAAGTGGCGGAATCGCTCGGCACCAGCCGCCTCCGCAAGTTCTGGACCATCACCCTGCCCGGCGCCAAGTACGGTTTGATTAGTGCGATGCTGGTGGTATTCACTTTCACCGTCAACGATTTCGGCGTACCGAAAGTCATCGGCGGCGATTTCAATGTGCTGGCTATCGATGTGTATCAACTGGTCATCGGCCAGCAGAATTTCAACAAAGGCGCCGTAGTCAGCCTGCTGCTGCTATTGCCGGCATTGATGGCTTTCGCGATCGACTTCACCATCCGGCGCAAATTGCAATCGCAGCTATCGGCGCGCGCCGTGCCGTTTGTGCCCAAGCGTCATCGCCTGTTCGATGCCTTGATGCTTGGTTACTGCGGGCTGGTCTGCCTTCTGCTGCTGTCGGTATTGGGAATGGCGGTGTACACCTCGTTCATCAAGCTGTGGCCTTACAACCTGACATTGGTGTGGGACCATTATTATTTCGGCCTGGTACAAGACGGCATACTGGAATCGTACTTCAATAGCTTGCGGCTGGCTGGCTACGTGGTTATCAGCGGCATAGTCCTGATTTTCGGCAGCGCCTACCTGGTCGAAAAGACGCGCGGCATGGATGCGGCGCGTCCGGTGTTCCGCCTGTTGGCCATGTTGCCGATGGGCGTGCCGGGGCTGGTGCTCGGCCTGGGTTATATCATGTTCTTCAATCATCCCGACAATCCTTTGAACTTCCTGTATCGCAGCATGGCGATCCTGGTGTTGTCGACGGTGGTGCACTACTTCACCTCCAGCTACCTGACTGCCGTCACGGCATTGAAGGCGATCGACAACGAGTTTGAAGCGGTATCGGCGTCGCTCAAGGTGCCCTTCTATAAAACTTTCTTGCGCGTGACGGTACCGGTCTGCCTGCCGGCGATCCTGGACATCGGCCGCTACCTGTTCATCAACGCGATGACCACCATTTCTGCGGTGGTGTTCCTGTATTCGCCTGACACCACGCTAGCTTCGGTCGCCATACTGAACCTGGAGGCCGAGGGAAAAATCGGCCCGGCGGCAGCGATGGGAACGCTGATCGTGCTGACTTCCGCCATCGTCTGCCTGCTGTACGCATTGATCACACGCGTGCTGCTAAAAAAGGCGCAAAGCTGGCACCAGATCTGATCACCCGACATCTTTTAATATTCGACAAACACTCGGATCAAACCAAAGGAAATATCATGAGCCTGCAAAGCCGCGACCCGATTCTTCTGACCCCAGGACCATTGACCACTTCGCTGGCCACCAAGAGCGCCATGCTGCAGGATTGGGGTTCATGGGATGCATCATTCAATGCCATCACCGGCAAGGTGCGCCAGCAATTGCTGGGCATCGCCAACGCCCACGAGACGCACGTGTGCGTGCCGATGCAGGGTAGCGGCACGTTTTCGATAGAAGCGGCGATCAACACGCTGCTGCCGCGCAACGGCCACATGCTGGTGCTGATCAACGGTGCCTACGGCAAACGCATGGCAAAAATCGTCGAGATGATGGGACGCCAGGTAACGGTCTTCGAAACCGCCGAGGACGTGCCGACCACCGCCGCCGACGTCGAGCGCGTACTGGGCAACGATCGCAGCATCACGCATGTCGGCGTGATTCATTGCGAAACCAGTACCGGCATCCTGAACCCCTTGCAAGAGATTGCAGAGGTGGTGGCGCAATACAAGAAGAGCTTGATCATCGATGCGATGAGCTCCTTCGGGGCACTGGAAATCGACGCGGCGAAAATCAGTTTCGACGCGCTGATCGCGGCCAGCGGCAAATGTATCGAAGGTCCGCCGGGCATGGGGTTTGTGATTGCGCGCAAGAGCGTATTGGAAAAATGCGCCGGGAACTCGCGGTCTTTGTCGCTCGATTTGTACGACCAGTGGACTTACATGGAAAAGACCACGCAATGGCGCTTCACGCCGCCGACGCATATCGTGGTTGCCTTCCATCAGGCCTTGAATCAGTTTTTTGCGGAAGGCGGCCAGCCGGCAAGGCTGGCGCGTTATACCAAGAACTACGACACCTTGATGGCGGGTATGCGCGAACTAGGATTGATCCAGTTTTTACCGGCAAAAATCCAGGCGCCGATTATCGTCACCATGCATGCGCCGAACAGCGCCAATTACGAGTTCAAGAATTTTTACAACCGGGTGCGCGATAAAGGTTTCATTCTCTATCCGGGCAAGCTGACCCAGGCTGAGACTTTCCGCGTGGGTTGTATCGGTGCGATTGGCCCGGATGAAATGCGGCAGGCGGTGCATGCGATCGGCGATGCACTGAGCGAGATGGGAATTAAAACCAGGAACGCAAGCAACTCATAAAAGAGTACACGAGCCGGATTTTGTAAAGACAGAATCCGGCCTGGTTATGCACGATCGTTACGCGCAACCGTGGCCACCCGCGGTCTTGCTTGTCATCGGCAAATCCCGTCCGCTTTCGCGCGTATGGCCTGCGGCTTCCAGTCGCTGCAGGTAATCTTCCCACATCGCTTCTTGATCTCGCCCCAGCTTATACAGATAGGCCCAGGTAAAAATTCCACTAACGTGCCCATCCGAAAAAGTCGGCTTGACTGCGTAGTTGCCCACCGGATCAAGCGCAGCCATTTCGACATTGCGTTTACCGGTTTGCAGTACCTCTTGCCCCGGACCGTGGCCGCTTACTTCTGCCGACGGCGAATAGACGCGCATCAATTCAAACGGCAATGAAAACACCGCGCCGTCATCGAAGGCGACTTCCAGCGTGCACGATTGCTTGTGCACTGTGAACGACACCGGGATAGGCGCAGGTGCTGATTGTTTGGAACCGATCATTGGAATTATCCGGGGAAGATTGAAACAGATTAAAACTGCTCGGATATCGCCGAGCGCAATGCACCCAGCGATACCTGTCGCTGCGCGAGACTGGCCGGCAGCGGTTGCCGCTGGGCTTCCGCCCAGACCGGGCTGGGAAAATGGGCGTCGTCCAGATATCGCGGAATCACGTGCCAATGCACATGCGGCGTCATGTTGCCGAGGCTGGCCAGGTTGATTTTTTCCGGCTGCATGACGGCGCGCACGACAGACTCCACCTTGCATACCGCAGCCATCAAGGTGCTGCGATCGGCCACCGGGAGATCCGTCATTTCCTTCACGTGATCGTTCCAGATGACGCGGCAGAATCCCGGATACAAGGGATCGTCGACCAGCACCACGCGGAATTTTTCGGCGCGGTGGAGAATTTCTCCACCGTCGCCGCTGCATAGTTCGCAATCAACCGAGTGTGCAGTCATGGTTACACCAGAATCCGCTCGATGCCGCCGTTGTTGGCGCGCGCCACATAATCCGGCAACCAGTTCTCGCCCAGGATATGACGCGCCATTTCCACCACGATGTAATCGGCGGTGGTGCCGGAATCGTCGTTGTAACGCGACAAACCTTGCAAGCAAGACGGGCAGGAAGTGAGGATCTTGACGTCGCCGCCAAAACCATCGGCGCGCAGTTTATCCGCACCCTTGTTCATCTCTTCTTCCTTCCGGAAACGGACCTGGGTCGAAACATCCGGACGGCTCACGCCGAAGGTGCCGGACTCGCCGCAGCAACGCTCGTTCTTCTCGATCTTGGCGCCGTTGTCAGTGGTGATCAAGGCATTCACCGTTTTCATCGGATCCTGCAATTTCATCGGGCTGTGGCACGGATCGTGGTACATGTAACGCGTCCCGCTGACACCTTCCAGCTTGAGATTTTTCTCCAGCAGGTATTCGTGGATATCGATAATCCGGCAGCCAGGGAAGATCTTGTCGAACTGATAGCCCTGCAACTGATCGTAGCAAGTACCGCAAGATACGATGACGGTCTTGATATCGAGATAGTTCAGGGTATTCGCCATGCGATGGAACAGCACGCGATTGTCGGTGATAATCTTTTCCGCCTTGTCGAAATCGCCGGAGCCGCGTTGCGGGTAACCGCAGCACAGATAACCCGGTGGCAGCACGGTTTGCACGCCGACCTCCCACAACATGGCCTGGGTCGCCAATCCCACTTGCGAGAACAGACGCTCGGAACCGCAGCCCGGGAAATAAAACACCGCTTCGGTATCCGCCGTGGTGCTCTTCGGATCGCGGATGATCGGCACGATCTTGTCGTCTTCGATATCCAGCAAGGCACGCGCCGTCTTCTTCGGCAGGTTGCCCGGCATCTTCTTGTTGATGAAGTGGATCACCTGTTCTTTGATCGGCGCCTTGCCGACCGTGGCCGGCGGTTTCTTGGTCTGCTTCTTGGCAAATTTCTTCAGTATGTCGTTGCCGAGGCGCTGCGCCTTGAAACCCCAGTCGGTCATGACTTTGCGGGTCATGTTGATGGTGGCCGGATCGGTAGCATTCAGGAAGAACATGGCGGCCGTGGTGCCCGGATTGAACGATTTCTTGTTCATCTTGCGCAGCAAATTGCGCATGTTCATCGAGACGTCGCCGAAATCGATATCGACCGGGCATGGCGTCAGGCATTTGTGGCAGACGGTGCAATGATCCGCCACATCTTCAAACTCTTCCCAATGCTTGATCGAGATGCCGCGCCGCGTTTGCTCTTCGTACAGGAAAGCTTCCACCAACAGCGAAGTGGCGAGGATCTTGTTGCGTGGCGAATACAGCAGATTGGCGCGCGGCACGTGGGTGGCGCATACCGGTTTGCATTTACCGCAACGCAGGCAATCCTTGACGCTGTTGGCGATGGCGCCGATATCGCTTTGCTGCATGATCAGCGATTCGTGTCCCATCAAACCGAACGACGGCGTATAGGCATTGCTCAGGTCAGCCTCGAAACCAGGCAGGTTCAGCAGCTTGCCCTTGTTGAAGCGGCCTTCCGGATCGACCCGCATTTTGTAGCTGCGGAAATCCTTGATCTCATCTTCCGTCAGGAATTCCAGCTTGGTGATGCCGATCCCGTGTTCGCCCGAAATCACACCGTCCAGCGAACGCGCCAGCGTCATGATGCGAGCTACCGCGGCATGGGCGTCCTGCAGCATTTCGTAGTGATCGGAATTGACCGGCAAGTTGGTGTGCACGTTACCGTCGCCAGCGTGCATGTGCAAGGCGACGAACACGCGGCCACGCAAGACCTGCTTGTGAATTGCGTTGAACTCGTCGAGAATCAGTTTGAACGAAGCGCCGTTGAAAATCTGACGCAGCAAGGCGCGCACTTCCTGTTTCCAGGATACCCGCACGGTACGGTCCTGCACCACGTCGAACACGGTGGCGGCAGGCTGTTGCAACAAGCGTTCGTCAAATGTTGCGCTGAGCTTTTCCAGTCCCAGTGCGGCCAGCTGTTCCTTTGCGTCCTTGAGCGGCGTATCCAGATGCGCCATCAGATACGTCCAGCGCGCCTGTACATCGGCTAACAGTTGCTCAGCCTGATGCACGCGGTCTTCCAGGATTTCCGCGGCAGGAATGTCGTCGCCGTCGGCATCGTCGCCCTTGCCCAAAGGCAGATTTCCCTTGAGCAGAAAATCGCGCAATTCGCCCAGCAATTGCAGCTTGTTCTTGCCCGACAATTCAATGTTGATGCGTTCGATACCGTCGGTGTACTCACCCATGCGATTGAGCGGAATCACCACGTCTTCATTGATCTTGAAGGCGTTGGTATGTTTGGCGATGGCAGCCGTGCGGGCACGGTCCAGCCAGAATTTCTTGCGTGCTTCCGGGCTGACCGCGACGAAACCTTCACCGACCCGGTTGTTCGCCATGCGCACCACTTCCGATGCTGCATGCGCTACTGCGTTTTCATCGTCGCCGACGATATCGCCGAACAAGGCCATCTTCGGCAGCACGCCGCGTTTCGACTTGGTGGTGTAGCCGACCGCGCGCAGATAACGTTCATCCAGATGCTCCAGGCCGGCCAGGATCGCCCCGCCCTTTTTGGTTTCAGCATCGAGGAAATCCTTGATCTCGACGATCGATGGAATCGCGTCGCGCGCCTGGCCGAAAAACTCCAGGCAGACAGTACGCGTGTGCTTCGGCATCTTGTGCAGAATCCAGCGGCCGGATGTAATCAGACCGTCGCAACCTTCTTTCTGAATTCCTGGCAAACCCGCCAGGAATTTATCGGTCACGTCTTTGCCCAGGCCTTCCTTGCGGAATACGCGGCCGGCGATTTCCAGGATTTCCGTCTTGAACGGCTTTTCGCTTGGGTGGCCTTTTTCAGCCGGGTGACGCCATTCCAGCTGGAAGCGCGCCAACGGCGTGTCGTGGATCTTGCCCAGGTTGTGGTCGAGACGGGTTACGTCCAGCCAGTCGCCGTTCGGATCCACCATGCGCCAGCTGGCCAGGTTATCGAGCGCAGTACCCCACAACACGGCTTTTTTGCCGCCGGCATTCATTGCGATATTGCCGCCGACGCACGATGCTTCGGCCGAAGTCGGATCGACCGCGAAGACGAAGCCGGCTTTTTCGGCGGCGTCGGAAACGCGCTTGGTCACCACGCCGGCGCCAGAATAAATCGTCGCGTATTCTTTATCCAAGCCTGGCAGCACGGCCATTTCGACTGCGCCCCGCTGCTCCAGTTTTTCCGTGTTGATCACAGCCGACAATGGCGTCAGCGGAATCGCGCCGCCGGTATAGCCGGTGCCGCCGCCGCGCGGAATGATGGTCAGGCCTAGCTCGATACAGCCCTTGACCAGGCCGGCCATTTCATCTTCGCTATCGGGCGTCAACACCACGAATGGATATTCGACGCGCCAGTCGGTGGCGTCGGTCACATGCGATACGCGTGACAGGCCGTCGAACTTGATGTTGTCCTTGGCGGTGTAGCGGCCCAGGATTTTATTGGTGCGCTTGCGTAAATCGTAGGTCGTGCGGAATTCGTCGGCGAAAGCGGCAATCGCCTTGCGCGCGGCAGCCAGCAACGCTTCGACATTCTCACTACGCCGTTTCGCTTCTTCATCGCCGACGGTATCGCGCGCTGAACCACCCTCGCTCTCCTTATCGGTGACGATGCGGCGCTTGTCGACTTCGCTGAGACGATGATGCAATGCGTCAATCAAGGCCTGGCGGCGCTTAGGATTGTCCAGCATGTCATCTTGCAGGTACGGGTTGCGCCGCACCACCCAGATGTCGCCCAGGACTTCATACAGCATCCTGGCGGAACGGCCGGTCTGACGCTTGCTGCGCAGTTCGTCGAGTAGTCGCCAGGACGCCTCGCCAAGTAGCCGGATCACAATTTCGCGATCTGAAAACGAGGTG
>FTFY01001167.1_pt1 | contig 11072 bp, 9 predicted proteins | sample 1640561 | NCBI WGS metagenome assembly FTFY01 (sample SAMEA3914789, study PRJEB12502) | metagenome | biome: forest; material: soil | place: Canada | collected 2011-07-03 | depth 0.3 m | reverse complement strand
GTTTCCTGATCCAGCACCTGGTTGATGGTGACCATCTGGCCCAGTTTCATCAAATGCTTGATGACTTCCGAAGCCTTGACCGACATCTTGTGCGCCAGTTCAGCGACGGTAATGGTTTCAGGAACATAGATGTCCTTGATGACCGCTTCCGTCGGTGCCTGGAAATTACTTTCGTGATCGTCGTTATGCGAACCACGGCGGCCCTTCGGACCACCACGCCAGCCATCACGGCCGCCGCCGGTATTGCCGCGGGTCTTGATGCCGAGGCCGCGCTTCTTGGCCGCATCGTCTTGCCAGGTTGAAGAGACGTTAGCGGACTTGATCGATTTCTTGTCGACCACCACTTTTTTGTCGTCTTTCTTCTCACCCGGCTTTTTATCCGCTGGCTTGTGCAAGGTACCTTCGGCTGTCTTGGCCGGAGCAGCGACAGGCGCTACCGGCTCAGGTGCCTTGATGACCCGGCGCGGCGCATTCATCATCGCCTTGATCTGCGCAACTTCATCTTGTACGGCCTTGCGAGCGCGCTCGGTAGCAGCAGATTTCTCAGCGGCTTCCTTGGCAGCTTGCGCAACCTTTTGCTTGGCTTCTTCGTTAGCCAGGCGTTTCTTTTCTTCAGCGGCAGGATCTTCCTGCTTGACAGCAGCAGAGCCCGCAGCGTCACCGGCAACCGGAACCTGCACTGCAGCAGCAGCAGCCTTTTTAGCTTCGGTTTCAGCTTTCTTGGCATCGTTTTCAGCTTTTTGCGCAGCCTTGGCTTGCGCTTCTTTCTCAGCTTCCAACTTGGCCAGACGCTCTTGCTTCTCGATCAATTCTGCTTCCTGGCGAGCGATCAATTCAGCTTGACGACGTGCTTCCTCAATCCGACGTGCCTGTTCCGCTTCGTCGATGACCGGTGCGACAGGCGCAACCGGTGCTGCCGGAACTTCGGCAACAGGTTCGTCACGCTTGACGAAAGTACGCTTCTTGCGCACCTCAACCTGGATCGTGCGCGACTTGCCGGTGGCGTCAGCCTGCTTGATCTCGGTGGTTTCCTTGCGGGTCAGCGTGATTTTCTTCTTCTCGCTATCTGGAACCGCACCGTGCGAACGGCGCAGGTGTTCCAGCAGGCGATCCTTGTCTTCCTTCGACAAGGCGTCGTCAGTCGAATTTTTCTGGACGCCAGCCGATTGAAGTTGTGTCAGCAGCAGATCAGCTGGCATCTTCAGTTCGGTGGCAAATTGGGCTACATTGTTACTCGCCATTCAGTCCTCTTTTTCTATGTGGCGCGGCAGACGATACGGAACCTCTCGGATCACTCGATCACTTGGCTTCCGCTATATTCCATGCCTTGGCCTGAAGGGCTTTGGCATGATCATCGTACTTGGCATCGATGAGTTTCATCTCATCGTCGGTCACATCTTTAAACTCTTCTTCAATCAAATGACGCGCACGGTCGGCTGATAAAGCCAGGATCGCGCCAAATTCGTCATAAGCTAAACCGGCGAACGCAGTCAATGTCTTGACCCCCGCCAAACCCAGCTTGCCGGCTGTAACCCGGTCCATGCCTTCGAAATTGACCAGGGCATCTTCCATGCCTTCCAGTCCTTCTTCCGAAGCAATCGCTTCTGTCACCAGCGCGTCGCGAGCCCGGTTACGCAGTTCGTTGACGGTATCTTCGTCAAACGAATCGATTTCCAGCATTTCGGTAATCGGCACGTAGGCGATTTCTTCCAGACTGGCAAAACCTTCTTCCACCAGGATGTCGGCGACTTCCTGGTCGACGTCCAGTTTTTCCATGAACAGGGTACGGATCGCAGCAGTTTCCACCGCCGATTTATCCGCTGACTCTTCCGCTGTCATGATGTTGATCTGCCAACCGGTCAGCTCTGCCGCCAGACGCACGTTCTGACCGCCGCGACCAATCGCGATTGCCAGGTTTTCTTCGTCGACGACGACGTCCATTGCGTGCTTCTCTTCATCAACCATGATCGAAGAAACATTCGCAGGAGCCAGTGCGCCGATGACGAATTGCGCCGGATCTTCCGACCACAACACGATGTCGACACGTTCGCCGCCCAGTTCGCCAGTCACTGCCTGCACGCGTGAACCACGCATGCCGACGCAGGTGCCGATAGGATCGATACGCTTGTCTGCGGTAAACACAGCAATCTTGGCGCGAACGCCAGGGTCACGTGCTGCCGACTTGATTTCCAGCGAGCCTTGTTCGATTTCCGGTACTTCCAGTTCGAACAGCTTCATGATGAATTCCGGCGCGGTACGCGACAAAATCACTTGCGGGCCGCGTGCATTGCGGTCGATACGCAGGATGAAGGCACGGACACGGTCGCCGATACGCAGGTTTTCCTTAGGAATCGTCTGGTCACGCGGCAAACGCGCTTCGATCTTGCCCGACTCTACGATGGCATCGCCGCGTTCCATCCGTTTGATGGTGCCGGTAACCAGCGAATCGCCGCGCTCCAGGAAGTCGGCCAGGATCTGCTCGCGTTCAGCGTCGCGGATCCGTTGCAATACGACTTGCTTGGTGTCTTGCGCAAAGCGGCGGCCGAATTCAACCGATTCGATCGGCTCTTCAATGTGGTCATCGACTTCAACGTCGTCAATCTGTTCCTTGGCTTCGAACAGCAGAATTTCCTGGTCCGGCAATTGCAGACCCGCTTCATCCGGCACAACGTGCCAGCGGCGGAAGGATTCGAATTCGCCGGTTTCACGATCGATCGTGACGCGAATATCGACGTCGCCCTCGTAGCGTTTCTTGGTTGCCTGTCCAAGTGCGTGTTCAAGTGCACCGAACACAACATCCCGATCGACGTTTTTTTCATGCGCGAGCGCATCGACCAACAATAAAATTTCGCGACTCATGCTTTGCGACTCCTAAAATCCACTTGCGGCACCAGGTGTGCCTTGTCTACGTCAGCGAGCGTGAAATCCAACACCGCCGACCCATCTTTTGTTTCAAATTCGATTTTCAAATTCTCGCCGTCCGGTTCACCCAGGACGCCTTGAAATGACTTCCGATGTGCAGCGCCTGGCATCGGGATGCGCAATTTCACAATTGCTTCCTTGCCGGCAAAACGCACATAGTCAGCCAGTTTCTTCAGCGGCCGGTCCAGGCCTGGCGACGATACTTCCAGCCGCTCGTACACAACATTTTCTACCGTCAGTACGTGCAACAGTTGATGCGTCACTTTTTCGCAATCTTCTACCGTAATCTGGCCTTGCCCGGCATTTTCAGGTGTGAAATCGATGTATACGCGCAACAAACCACGCGCGGCCTTTTCGAATTCGACCAGCTCGTAGCCCATGCCAACCACGGTTGTTTCAATTAGCTCCAGCAACTGCAAGGCAACTCCCTATAAATAGCGCAACAGGCCCGGTAACTACAGGCCTGAACTGTACACATACCCGCACATACAACTTAAATGCAGCTAAAACGAAAAGCAAAAAAAAAATGGGCATCTGCCCATCCTTCTTATCGTTTGTCATTCGAGCAGTTTCACGAGATCGGCTGCGAATTAATAATAAATCCAAAATTTGAATTTATTTTCAATTTAATTCTGTCAATGACTTCTGTTAACTTGTAAATTATAAACGATTGGGCTATGTACCGCAATGCAGGAAATTTGCATTTATTGACAATCCCCCGTCAACAGAGGGCAAATTGATCAATAATGCAACACTCCCCGCCACTTCTTCCCTATCATCCCCGGCAGCAAAATACCGCCAGGAACGACAGATCACCAATTAGCCGCGCGGACGGCGGCGCGGGCCACCTTGGGCGCCGTAATGTCCACCACCTGTTTGTCCGCCAGCTGTCTTGTTAGGACGTGCAGGACGCGCAAAACCATTGCCGCCGCCATTACGTCGTTGCTGACCAGCATCAGGGAAACCTAATGCGGTTTGCAAAGGATCCGGCTGTCGGCTACGCGGCTGACCACCGCCACCTTGCGGACGACCTTGGCCACCGCCTTGTGGACGGCCTTGACCGCCACCTTGCGGACGACCCTGACCACCGCCCGGACCACGGCCACGCGGCTGACCACCGAAGCCCTGATCGCGGTAAACACCTGGGCCTTGCGGCGCGCTGTCGGCGCGATTGCCGTTAGGCTCGCGATCCTTGTTGAAATCGGGACGACCCTTGCCGCCGCCGGCATTCTGGCCAGCTGCAGGTTTGTCGAGGCCATGCGCGGTCATCATGTCGCGCACTGCATTTTCATCCAGCTCTTCCCAGCGACCGCGCTTGAGGCCGCGCGGCAGCGTCATGGCGCCGTAACGGGTACGAATCAGGCGCGACACGGTCAGGCCGATGGCTTCAAACATGCGGCGCACTTCGCGGTTACGGCCTTCGCCGATCACCACGCGATACCATTTGTTGATGCCTTCGCCGCCGCCGTCGGCAATTTTCGTGAATTGCGCAACACCGTCTTCCAGTTCGACACCGGCCAGCAATTTCTGGCGCATGCCCTGCTCCAGCTCGCCCAAAGTACGCACCGCGTATTCGCGGTCGATACCGTAGCGCGGATGCATCAGGCGGTTTGCCAGGTCACCCGAGGTTGTAAACAACAGCAAACCTTCTGTGTTGAAGTCCAGGCGCCCCACGGCCAGCCATTTGGCGGCCTTCATATTAGGTAAACGATCGAACACCGATGGACGGCCATCCGGGTCGTTGTGGCTGACGATTTCGCCAGCCGGCTTGTGATACACCAGCACGCGTGGCGGCTTCTTGCTCACTTTACGCTGGAGCAACTTGCCATTGATACGGATTTGATCGGTTGGCAAGATGCGCTGGCCGATATGGGCCGGCTCGCTGTTGACCGAAACCCGGCCGGCGATAATCAGCTCTTCCATATCGCGCCGCGAACCCAGGCCGACCTCTGCCAACACCTTGTGCAGTTTAGGCGCATCATCGTCAGCGGTCAGGTCACGCCGGACAGTCTTTTGCGCAGCCTGGCGACGATCGTTCGCGTCCTCGGCGGTCACCAGCGTATCGAAGGATTCGGAGGTAACAAACGAGAAAACTTCATCGGCATCACCACCACGGGCTCCCGGTTTGCCATTGCGCTGGCCGGGTTGGCCTGGCTTGCCATTCTGGCCTTGCGGTTTCTTGCCCTTTTGCTGGCGATCGCGCGAATTGCGGTCGCCGCTGCGCTCACCATTACGCTCGCCGCCACGGCCGTTGTTACGGTCGCCACGCGGCTGGCGCGGCTCGCCTGCGGGAGCATCGGTATTTTGCGACACAGCCGGCTGACCTTCAGCCACAGCCATGTTGCCGGTCTCGACTGCGGAATCCGCAGCGGCCGCCGACGCCGATTCTTGTGCACGCTGTGCAGCGCGGTTGCTACGCAGAGCACGCGGACCACGCACGCCACGCTTGGCCGGACGCTCGCGCGGTGTTGTTTCTGTATTCGCTGTATTCATTACATTCACGAACGGCGCCGCATCCACAACCGCTTGCGCCGCCTGGGCAACCGGTGGCGCAACCACCTCGACGCTGACAACCTGCTCCACTGCAGCAGCCGGCGCTTTCTTGCGCGGTGCAGCCTTAGGCTTGGCAGGTGCAGCAGCTTCCACTGCTGCTACGGCGACAGGCGCCACTTCCGATGCTGCGCTACTCTCGTCGGCTGCCGCAGCTACTTTCTTGCGCGGCGCGCGCGGAGCGCGTTTGACCGGTTCTGCGATATCTGCAGAAGAGGTCTCTACAGTAGCTGGCGCCGTAGCGGGAGCATCAGCCGCGACCGTCGCAGCCTTGCGCGCTCTTGGCTTTTTAGCCGGCTTCGGTTCAGTGGCGGCTGTCACGTCGACGACCGGTGCATCATTGGAACTAGGTGGGTTCATTATTCAGGTGTTGGTTATGCCGACCTGGCGTAGCTTCATCATCCGATTCGGACGCGTGGTCGTTGGTGTGGGTTTCATTCGATGCAACTGGCATTACTTGCGGATGAGCAACTGCCTCTTCATCCGCTTCCATCGCATTTTCCTTCGTGATTTCGGATGCATGTTCAATTGCATCATCTGTAACCGGCTCTGCTTCTGCCGATGCTTCTACCGCTGTTGCCGTTTCTACTGATTCTGTTGTTTCCACTGTCTCTGTTGTTTCCAGCGCCGCCGCCGCATCCAGCACGGCCCGGGCTTCCATACTTGCCTCGAGATCGGCTTCCAGCGCCTGCAACTCAAGCAAACTGCCTTCCTGCATGTCATTTCTTGCAACTTGCTGCAACGGTGGCAATTGATCCAGCGAAGTCAGGCCAAGGTCATCGAGAAATTGCTTGGTGGTGGCAAACAATGCCGGCCGTCCTGGCACGTCGCGATGCCCGATGGCCTCGATCCAGCCACGCTCTTCAAGCATTTTTACGGTTTGCGAATTGACTGTTACGCCACGAATTTCCTCAATGTCGCCACGCGTCACTGGTTGACGATAGGCAATAATTGCCAGGGTTTCCATCGTGGCACGCGAGTATCTCGGCGGCTTTTCCGGATTCAGGCGTTCCAGGTAAATTTTCATCTCCGGACGGCTCTGGAAGCGCCAACCGGTCGACAGGGCAACTACCTCAATACCCTTGTCGGCCCAATCGCTACGCAATTCCTCGAGCATGGACCTGATCGCATCTGCATTGATTTCGCCGTCTTCGTCACTGCCATCCACATCACCTGGCGCATACAGCTTTTTCAAGTCGTTAAGCGACAGCGGCTCATGAGCACAGAGCAATGCAGTTTCGAGGACTTTCTTAGCCTCAATAATATTCATGTACGACGTAGTTTATTTAAATTTTATTAAAAAATTCGCAGAGCTTATGTTCAACCGAGGGCGCTTGCTGCCCTGGCTAAAGAAAAAGCTGTTGATACTGCTGTCCAGCGCCCGTTAGAGGAGGATTAATGAGGGCGGGGACAATAAGACTTGAATAAGACGGATAACACTACGCCGCTCGTTCTTTAAATTTTGACTGGAGCCGAACCTGCTGCCAATCAAAAATGTTAGTACACAGTTTAGCACAAAGCGGATGGGAAGGCGTATTGATCTTGCGGGCGTGGTTATTTGGCGATAGCGGGCAATGGTGGATTTGCCAATTCGCTATCGCCTATGTCAACCGCCATCGGAGCGTATGGCGTCCGACAGCCTTGCATAATTTGCTATTTACTACTATTTAGTACCTATTACTACTTACCTTTACTTAGCTGCCGCGATAAGTCGAATACGACCAAGGCGACACTACCAGCGGTACGTGATAATTCTGGTCCGCATGGGCGATCCCGAAAGCCAGCGTGACGCGATCAACAAAACGCGGACTTGGCAGATCAATTCCCTGCGAAGCGAAATAGTCGCCAGCCGAAAATACCAGTTCATATTGTCCGGCTTGCATCTCTTCACCCTGCAACAGCGGCACGTCGACCCGGCCATCCTGGTTGGTCACGGCGTTCTTTAACAGGCTGCGGCCGGCTGAAGTAACTGCATACAGTGCAATTTTGACGCCGACGCCCGGCTTGCCCTGGGTAATATCCAGAACGTGCGTGCTTAACTTTCCCATGACTATTCCTTATATCAATTAGTTGAAAACGAGTATCGATCAAATGATATACCGCAGGGTCAAGGTCAATATACTATCCGGCATATATTAATCATGGCTGCAGCGCACATAATCCAGAAAACCAAATAACATTCCAGGCCAAGCAATGACAATCAATACCGACCCAAACTATCCGCGCGACATGACCGGTTACGGCCGCACTCCGCCGCATCCGCAATGGCCGAACCGGGCTCGGATCGCTCTGCAATTCGTTCTCAACTATGAGGAAGGCAGCGAGAACTGTGTGCTGGATGGCGATGCCGGCTCGGAAACCTTCCTGTCCGAAATCATCGGCGCCCAGAGTTTTCCGGCGCGTCACATGAGCATGGAATCCATCTACGAATACGGTTCACGCGCCGGCGTCTGGCGTTTACTGCGCATGTTTGAAGAGCGCCGGCTGCCTTTGACCGTGTTCGGTGTTGCGCGCGCGCTACAACGCAACCCGGAAGCGACTGCCGCATTTCAAGAACTTGGCCATGAAATCGCCTGCCACGGCTTGCGCTGGATCAGCTACCAGAATATCGACGAAGCCACTGAACGCGCACATATCGCCGAAGCCGTCGCCGTAATCAAGCAACTGACTGGCAGCGCCCCGCTCGGCTGGTATACCGGCCGCGACTCGCCTAATACCCGCCGCCTGGTGCTGGAGCACGGCGGCTTCAGCTACGACGCCGACCACTACGGCGACGACCTGCCCTTCTGGGAGCAGGTCAAGATCAGCGACGCCAACGGCGAAACCGTGGTCAAGCCACAACTGATCGTACCTTACACCCTGGATACCAACGACATGCGCTTCGCCGCCATGCAAGGCTTCAATTCAGGCACCCAGTTCTTCGATTACCTGAAAGACGCCTTCGATGTGCTGTACCGAGAAGGCGATCCGCATGGCCTGAACCAGCCGAAAATGCTGTCGATCGGATTACATTGCCGCCTGGTCGGCCGTCCGGGGCGCGCAGCGGCCCTGGCACGATTCTTGGATTACGTGCAGAGCCATGGCCAGGTCTGGGTTACGCGTCGTATCGACATCGCCAACCATTGGCGCGCTACCCATCCGTTTTCGGAATAGTTTTCGAACAGTTTTTGTAACCCGCCGTGGCGGTTCCACGGAATGCCGTTCAAACACAGACGTGTGTTTTTTCAAATGTTTAAAACCAGAAAAAAGTCATTTTCACTTCATTTTTCAACCTATAAGAATCAGGAGACAGGGATGTACCAAGCAAAAAACAACCTAAGAAAGCTGCAACTCGTTGCCGCTCTCGGCGCTGCGATAGCCGTACCGGCGATGGCGCAGACTTCGGTCCAGGTGACCGGTCTGGTAGACACGTATGTCGGCTCGATGAAATACAGTGGCGACTCAGGACGCACCAGCGTCGTCAACAGCGGCGGCCTGACCACTTCCTGGATCGGCTTCAAAGGCACCGAGGATCTCGGTGGCGGACTCAAGGCTAAATTCAACCTGACTTCGTTCTTCCGCGCAGATACCGGCCAAATCGGTCGCTTCGACGGCAATGAAACCATGTTCTCGCGTGATGCAAACGTCGGCCTGACGGGCAATTTTGGTGCAGTTTCGCTGGGTCGCGACCTGGCTCCGAACTTCTTGCCATCGATCCTGTTCAACCCGTTCGGCGATTCGTTCCAGCTGTCGCCGCTGATCCTGCACATGGATGTGCCTTGGTTCAATGCATCCGGCTGGACCAACTCGGTTGCAGGTGACACCGGCTGGAGTAATGAAGTCATCTATACCACGCCAGATTTTGCCGGCCTGAAAGCCAACTTCCACTACCAGTTCGGCGAACAAGCCGGCAATAATGGTAAAAACAACATCGGCGCCAACGTGTTGTACTTCCATGGCCCACTGGCGCTGACTGCGTACTACCAACGAGTGAAGGTTAACAATCCTCTGGAATTCTCGCCAGGCAATGTTCAACCGGCTACCAACATCCCTCTGCCGACCGGCATGGTCGCAGCGCGTCAGTCGGCATGGTTCCTCGGCGCCAGCTACGACTTGACCGTGGCCAAGCTGTTTGCCACCTACGACCAGACCTCGCACGATATCGACCTGAAAGACAAGACTGTCCAGCTCGGCACCAGCATTCCGCTTGGCCAAGGCGCAGTCCTGGCTTCGTGGGCCCACACCAAGCGTGACGGCGCAGCGATAGGCGAGGCACTCAAGCGCGATACGGCATCCGTGGGCTACGACTACAATCTGTCGAAGCGCACCGATCTGTATGCGATTTACATGTACGACAAGATTACCGACCAATCGACCGGTAACAGCGTCGCCCTGGGTATCCGCCATCGTTTCTGATGTGCAGATAAACTGATACAGTAGTCGCATTGCCACCCAATGCGCGTCGATCGGCACACCGGTCGGCGCGCGTTTTAACGTCTGGAACTCTATGTCTTCAAATTCTTCCTCCATCAGCAGCGCCGAATGGCAGGTACGCAAGGATTTGGCGGCCTGCTATCGCCTGTGTGCACTAAAGCACTGGGATGACCTGATCTATACCCATATCTCTGCTTCGGTACCCGATGAACCAGGGCACTACCTGCTGAATCCGTTTGGCTATCGCTTCGACGAAGTGTGCGCATCCAACCTGGTCAAGATCGACGCCCAGGGCCGCATTGTCGGCGACTCGCCATATCAGGTAAACGTCAGCGGCTTTGCGATCCATGGCGCAGTCCATGCGGCCAGGGCTGATGCTGTCTGCGTGATGCATTTGCACAATACGCACGCGGTGGCGATCGGTATCCAGGCTGATGGCTTGCTGCCGATTTCGCAGCACGCCCTGCGCTTTTATGAACAGATTGCGTATCACGACTATGAGGGACTCGCGCTGACTTCCAGCGAGCAAAACCGCATGATCGAACAACTCGGGCAACTGCCCGCCATGCTGTTGCGCAATCACGGCAGTCTGGTATGCGGGCGTACTGTCGCAGAAGCCTACGTGCTGATGGATACCCTGGACAAAGCCTGTGAAATACAACTCCAGCTTAGCTCGGGCAGCGGCCGGTTAACCTTGCCGTCGCAGGCGATCTGCCGCAAGACCCGTGACCAGTTGCTGGGCGATGGTAGTCCCGAAGGCGTGCTGGAATGGCCAGCGTTGCTACGCAAACTGGATGCTATCGATCCTAGCTACCAACAATGATTTCATTTATTTTTTAGAAGGAGTTTGTATGCCGACTTTTAATGTACAACTGTTTGAAGGCCGTAGCGTTGAACAAAAACGCGCCTTCGTCAAAGCCATCACCGAAGTCACCTGCAAGACACTTGAATGCGGTCCGGAATCGGTGGATATCATCATCCAGGAAGTTAAACGCGAAGACTGGGCGACTGCCGGAAAACTGTGGTCCGATTGAATTTATAAAACACTGCTGCAAAAAAAAGAGCCACGGATACGTATCCGTGGCTCTTTTTCATTTCAAGATGCTTGAATCAAGCAAACATCAGGCAAACTCGCCGATCTGCTTGACCACCGCATTACGCACCGAACCGCTGACCACGAACGACTG
>FTFY01000803.1_pt1 | contig 11171 bp, 10 predicted proteins | sample 1640561 | NCBI WGS metagenome assembly FTFY01 (sample SAMEA3914789, study PRJEB12502) | metagenome | biome: forest; material: soil | place: Canada | collected 2011-07-03 | depth 0.3 m | reverse complement strand
GTTTGAGCGTATCGTCGGCCGTGGTGCTTGATGCTGCGCCTGGCGCCACTTTCGACTCGGATATCACTGCTGCCATTGCTCCTCCTGTTATCGGTTATCCGCCAGAACAACGCCTCTTGCGTTGCTTCAGCTTGATGCCATCTTAGCCACCTCACCCAGCACCCGGCATTGACCTCGGTCAAGATTTCACGCATCATCTTTGTCGCTGTCTACCATCCCTTAGAACGCTTACATGACCCTCATAGAAAATCACCCAGAGAAGAACATCATTCGTGTTCAGCTCCGTCAAAATAATGTTTTAAAAGAACTAAACGAAAGTGAGATGCTGGAGCTGGAATCGCACCTCACCGTGGTGGATGGCGGCAAGGGGGAAATCCTGCTGCACCAGGGCATCCACGAGATGGAGCAATACTTCATCCTGGACGGCATCCTCAAGCGCGTAGTGACCAATCAGCAGGCCAAGGAGATGATCTTGCGCTTCACCGACGAGCGCGACATGGAGACCAGTTATGCCGCCTGGCGCCTGAAAACGCCTACGCCGTATAGCATCGTCTGCGTTTCCAAGGCACGGGTTGCCAAATTGCCACTGCAGCAATGGGCCGCTTTCATGGATAAACATCCGAAGCTGAAGCAAACCTTCGAATATGAAGTGATGCGCCTGATGAGCGAGATCATGGCGCATACCATCACCCTGCATTTGCTGGATGCTCCGGGTCGCGTCCATCGCTTCTTACGCAAACATCCCGACCTCTACGATCGCATTCCTAAAAAGGAACTGGCGACCTATCTGAACATTTCCCCGGAAACCTTGAGCAGGCTGAAGCACCAGGGGAAAATCTAAGCAGCAGGCAGCATCGCGTATACATTGCGCATGCACGATGCGATGCGCATGACGTGCAAGATGCAACTGAAACGCTATATTTAAGTGTACATAGCGCTGATCAAAGTAAAAAACGACGAAATGGTGTTGTATTCCGCGCCTATTTGTTTATATTGCGGTGCAAGATATTGACAGGACACATACCTGTTATCGGATAATGTCATTAGAAATTAAATTATTCGAGCTTTATAATGCAAAGCAGCATAAGAGATTCTTACTTTGACAGGAGCATCACCATGACTACAGCTACCAACAGCTTCACCCCGGCGAACAGCACTGGGTTTTCCGCAAAAGTGGCAGGCATTGCTTACGCTGTAGCCGCTACCGTATTCGGCATCAATCTGCGTGAATCGCTGGATGCAAAGACTGCCGGCGACAAGACAGACGCCTGCTACACCTGGGGCATGTAATTCCCGGTGTTTTACAAGCGTGCTTCAGCACCGCCTGTAAAAAATAAAAGAAACAAAAAAAACAGCCAATCATAGATTGGCTGTTTTGCTTTTGACGGCGGATTTTAATTTTCTGCCCTTCTGTTCCGTGCGGTATTCCCGTGCCGCAGCAAAATACAGTTATCCGATCGTGTGATATCTAAGTCGAACGCTTGACCGCAGCTCCTGCAGGCGGCGTGTCAAATCCCTGCGAGTAGGCAGGCACTCCGTTGTCTACCCAGCGCTTGCGCATTGGCGCCAGGATGAACTTGGCCGTCAGACCGGCGCCGATCGTAATCACCGCCGCAGCGATAAAGACCCGGTTCCACGCTCCCCCCGCAGACAACACCGAAGTCAGCGGCACCAGCAAGGCTGCGGTGCCTTTCGCGGTATATAGCGTACCGGCGTTGCCGGCAGCGTATTTACTGCCGAAGGTGTCGGCGCAAATCGCTGGGAAGATCGAAAATATTTCACCCCAAAACAAGAATACCAAGGCGGCAAAGAACATGAAGGCATACGGATTATGGCCGTATTGCATCAGCCCCAGCAAGGCGACGCCCTCGCCCATGAACACGATGAACATGGTGTTTTCCCGGCCGATCTTGTCAGAGATGAAACCGCACAGTGGCCGTGTGAAACCGTTGCAAAGATTGTCGATGGAGAGCGTCATTGTCAGCAGGGGCAGCGTCACTCCCAGCAAGGTAATCGGCAGCTTGGCTATGCCGAAATCCTTGGCGATCGGCGCCAGTTGTGCAGTCGCCATCAAACCGCCTGCCGCGACGGCAACGAACAGCACATAGATCACCCAGAACACCGGCGTCCTGATCATCTGTCCTGCCGTATAGTCGATTTTTGTCATGGTGATTTTCTTGGATACCACCACGCCCTTAGGTGGAACCGGCCTCACCATCAGCAAAGCCAGCAGGAAAATGCACACGCCTTGGAAAATACCGAAGAACAGGAAAGCGCGTTCGTAGCCTGACGACTGGATCATGTTGGCGATCGGGATCACGGTCACCGCAGCGCCTGCGCCGAAGCCGGCAGCCGTCAGCCCCGCAGCCAAACCGCGGCGGTCAGGAAACCATTTCAGCGCATTGCCTACACACGTGCCATATACACAACCCGCGCCGATGCCCGCGATAATTGCCGCGGCATACAACTCGAACAGGTTGGTTGCCATGGAATTAATTACCCATCCGGCGCCGGCAAACAACGCGCCGACAGCGATCACCGGACGCGGGCCGAACTTGTCGACCAGCCAGCCTTCGATCGGCACCAGCCAGGTTTCGGTCACGATAAAGATGGAAAACGATAGTTGAATTGCCGCTTGCCCCCAATGATGCTTGGCGTCCATCGGGTTGACGAATAGTGTCCAGGCATATTGCAGATTGGCGACCAAGCCCATGCATATGATGCCGATAATCAGTTGAATCCACCGATTAGGAGCGCGCTTGGCGTTACTGGTGTCCATGTATCTTGTCTCCTGATGATTTTAGGATGCTTATTTTTTATCTAATGCGCATTAGGTATTGCGTATTACGTGTCACGCATTACTACTCGTATTACTTAAGCTTGATGCAATAGTACCGATCCTGTGGCGGCAACATACGCAACTTTCGCCATGATTCATTCTGCGAGAATTTCCTCGCTCAATCCTTGACGTCGGTTAAGATTGCGCACATTGCCGCCGGGTCGGATCAGCTATTTAGCCCGGGTCAGGCGACGCGCTGCAACTGCACCTGGCCACGCTCGCCCTCGAAGGTCTTCGCCAGCAATTTCACGAGGGCGTAGACCGTATCGAGCTGCGGCGTCGGCGTGTGCGTCAGGCGCGCCAGCTCGATTACCGATCCGACCAGTGCATCGATTTCCAGCGCGCGTCCTGCCTCCACGTCCTTCAGCATCGACGTTTTGTGCTTGCCTATTTTTTCAGCACCCGCAATGCGTTTGTCTAGCGGCACGCGAAAAGTGATGCCAAGTTTATTGGCAATCGACTGTGCTTCGGTCATCAGCGCCGCAGCCAGCTCTCGCGACAGTGGAAACTGACAGATATCGACCAGTGTCGAGTGGGTCAATGCGCTGATCGGATTAAAACTCAGGTTGCCCCACAGTTTGAGCCAGATTTCAGAACGGATATCGTCCAGCACCGGTGCCTTGAAGCCGGCGTTCACAAAACATTCCGATATGCGCAGTACGCGTTCGCTCCGGGAACCATCCAGCTCTCCCAAAGGAAAACGTTCGCCTTCAAAATGCCGCACCACGCCAGGCGCTATCAGCTCGGAAGCCGGATATACCACGCAGCCGATCACCCGCGATGCTGGAATCTTTTCACTGATCTTGCCGGTGGGATCTACCATTTTCAAATGGCTTCCCTCCAGGACGCCACCTGTCTTATGGAAGTACCAATAAGGAATGCCATTCTGCATGGTGACGATTGCCGTTTCCGGCCCCAGCAGATGATGCAGCTCGTCAGCGATGCTTTCAAGCTGATGCGCCTTGAGCGCCAGCACCACCAGGTCCTGCGGTCCGGCCAGCCGGTAATTATCGATAGCCTTGGCTTTATCGGCGATATGCTCCGAGCCATCCTCCATGATCAGCTTCATGCCATTGCGGCGAATGGCTTCAAGGTTGGCGCCGCGCACGATGAAGGTGACATCTTCGCCGGCCAATGACAGCTTGGCGCCGACATAGCCGCCAATGGCCCCGGCTCCCACTATTGCGATTTTCATGATTGCTCCCTACTAGTAATAAAAAATCTGTAAACTTTGCTGCAGCTTCTACTCATAGCGGTTACTGAGCTTGCCGATGCCTTCGATTTCGACCTCGACCGTACTGCCCGGCTTCATCGAGCCGACTCCGACCGACGTGCCGCACAAGATGATGTCGCCGGGATAAAGAGTCATGTCCTGCGAAATCAGGCTCACCAGCTGCGCGGCTGAAAACAGCATGTCGCTGACGGGGTAATCCTGCCGCACCTCGCCATTCAATATGGTCTTGACCGTCAGTGTGCTCGGATCCAGGCCGCTCGCCATCACCGGTCCGAAAGGGCAAAAAGTGTCCAGCCCCTTGGCGCGCACCCACTGGGCAAACGAAGGATCGCGATTCAAGATATCGGCGACCGTCACGTCATTGGCGCAGGTATAGCCAAATATGTACTTGCCGGCGTCGGCTTCGGATACCCGGCTGGCATTCTTCCCGATCACGATGCCAAGCTCACCTTCAAACACCACTTTGCCGCCGGCGGCAGGTTGGCGGATGGTTTCCTGCGGATTCAAATAAGAGTTGGGCGACTTGATCAGATACAGCGGTTCGGCCGGCCGGGTGAGATTCAGCTTGGCGCCGAGCGCACCGAAGTTATTCCACAACGCCAGGATTTTGCTAGGCTGGGTCGGCATCAGTACCTTCACCTCATCCAGGTTCACATACTGGCCGGACGGTTTCGGCTCGGCGAACATGGCGCCTTCCCATACCTGGATCCGCTTGCCTTCCAAAGTGCCAAAGCGCACCGTGTCCTGATATTTAAAACGTAGCCAGTGCTGTATCATTTTTAATCTTCCTAAGACCTGTTGACGATTTGATTGCCAGGCCCCGTCGACTGCAAGGCAAAGCACGTTGAAAATTTATTGCGCACCGCTCCTGCAGTATCCGATTGGGGGATACAAACAAGTTGCTGCCATGTGAGTAGTGGCGCGATACCCGGAGCGCAGATGCGGGCTGTCTCTGCGTCGGTATCTGCTTGGATTCCTGAGGGGATTGCCCTCAGGACCCTATAGATAAAATCCGATGCCTGTCAGACTAGCCGATCAGGTACACGACCTAACGCCTGGAGCTCTGCTTCCTTGATTTCATGTGCTGGAATCGATTCATTCATGAGTGCCTTTCGCATTGGCTTCAATACAAACCACGCCAGCAGGGCCGCAACCGCATTCATGACGCTGCTGACGACAAACACTGCTTCCCAGCTGCCGGTTGCCGCCGTCAGCATGCTGGACAGCGGTACCAGCAATGCCGCCGTGCCTTTTGCGGTATACAAGAGACCGGCGTTGGCTGCCGCATACTTGCTGCCGAAGGTGTCGGCGCAGGTCGACGGAAACAAACTGTAGATCTCGCCCCAGGCAAAAAACACCAGGCCGGTCAGTATCACGAACAGCAAAGGATCGGCGCCGAATTTATACAGCATCAGGATGCCGAACGATTCCAGCGCAAAGCAGATGAACATGGTTTGCTCACGTCCGATCTGATCGGATACCCAACCGAAAAACGGGCGCGTCAATCCATTCAGGACACGATCGATTGCCAGCGCAAAAGTCAGTGCGGGCAAGACCAGGCCCATGATATTGACCGGAACATCCATGACCTGGAAGTCTTTGGCGATCGGCCCCAGCTGCGCGGTCGCCATCAAACCGCCCGCGGCGACCGTGACGAACATCAGGTACATGATCCAGAAAACCGGCTGTCGCAAGACTTCGCTCGGGCGATAATCGCGCCTGCCTTGCTGTACCTTGATTTTCGATGGCGTGCTGCCCTTCTTCAGGTAATTTGGCGCAGCCTTCAGGCCAAGCGCAATCAGAAACACGACCAGCCCCTGCCCTATGCCGAAGTAAAAGAATGCAGACTCATAGCCGCTGCCCTTGATCATCGCCGAAATCGGAATGATGGTGATCGCCGAGCCTGCCCCAAAGCCGGCCGCAGTGAGCCCCGCCGCCAATCCTCGCCGGTCCGGAAACCATTTCAGCGCGTTGCCGACACAAGTACCGTACACAGCTCCTGCACCGATTCCGCTGATCGCCGCCGCGATATACAGCATCGGCAGAGACGACGCGTAGGAATTCATGACCCAGCCGAGGCCGCAAAAAATACCGCCGACCAGTACCACCGGACGCGGCCCCAGCTTGTCTACCAGGTATCCTTCGATAGGCACCAGCCAGGTTTCGGTTAATACAAAAACAGTGAAGGCAATCTGGATCGCGGCCTTGCTCCAGCCGTATTTTTCAGAAATAGGATTAACGAACAAGGTCCAGCCATACTGCAGGTTGGCAATCATGGCCATGCAAATGATCCCCATGATTAACTGCCACCATCGATGCGAGTTCGATACCCTGCCCCCTGGTGCTGCACTATCTTGATTCATGTCTGCGTCTCCATTATGTGTGGTTTTCTGCGTCGCCATGAACATCGCGTTGTGCCTAGTCGTGCATGAGCGACCATGAGTGTTCACCTCGCATTCTTTTCCTCCCGCTTTGCCGTCTTATGCGGCAATCGCAGAAAATGCATGGTGCACTGATTGTGCGAGGACTTGTTGCGCCGATCCTTGACTACGGTCAAGATTAGCAATTTTCCGCCGGTTAAAAATTTTTCTTCAGATGCCGATTTCGGCGCGCTGCACTTCCGCCCAGTTCACATTGAAGCCAGGCTGGCTACCCGATGCCTCGATGCTCTCCAGGCAGCGTGCTTTGGCGCATTCGATGGCCTTGATCAGGAAATCGGCGTCATAGGCGTTCAGCAAATGGCGTTGATGCGTTTCAATATAAGAGCAGATCACGTTCCTCTCGCCGGCGCCCGCCACCAACGAACGGTAGGTGTCGTAATCCCAATGCCAGCTCAAGCCCAGTTCGTGAAATGCGGCGTTGTAGGCAAACAGGGATGTTTCTTCTGCGAGGTCAAAAACAGTGCGCTCGATGGTGATGGTAGCCATGATTAATTTCTCCTAAATACACGTTTCAGTGATCGGAATTACCTGATGCATCCGTCTGCATTTATCTCCAGACTTGAAGCCATGGTAGAGAAAATAAATCATTAGTCATAGTTAAAGTTTTTGTGCATAATCATTAGTGAATACTTATTCATAAAAGTGAGGCAAGAATGAAAAACGCCACATTGCGACAGCTTAAAACCTTCGAAACCGTGGCGCGCCATCTGAGCTATTCGCGTGCGGCCGAGGAATTACACCTGACGCAACCGGCGGTGTCGTTGCAGGTTAAGCAGCTGGAAGAGCATGCAGGCTTGCCCTTGTTCGAGCAGCTTGGGAAAAAAATCTACCTGACCGCAGCCGGCGTCGAAATGCTGAGACATGGCCGCATGATCATCCAGCAGTTTCGTGAAACCGAAGACGCCATGGCGCAGTTGAAAGGGGTGTCCGGAGGACGCCTGAACGTGGCGGTGATCAGCGCCGGCGACTATTTCTTCCCCCGCCTGCTGGCTGAGTTCCAGCGTCGCAATGAGAATGTGAGCCTGAAGCTCACCGTTCATAATCGCGAAGAACTGCTGCGCAGCCTGCAAGACAACCTGACCGATCTCGCGGTCATGGTCAGGCCGCCGGAGGATCCTGGCATGATCAGGCAGGCCTTCGCGCCCCACCCTTACGTCATCGTCGCCTCGCCCCAGCATCCGCTGGCGGGCAAGAAGCGGATTCCGATGACGCGCCTGATGCGCGAACCGTTCATCGTGCGCGAAAGAGGCTCGGATACCTGGAACTCGATGCAGGAGAGTTTTGGCGATCACCTGGCACAACTCAATGTGGCCATGGAAATCAAGAGTTTTGAAACCATCAAGCAAGCGGTGATCGCCGGCATGGGCATCAGCTTCTTGTCAGTGCATACCATCAGCCTGGAGCTGCAGGTCGGCAATCTGGTAGTGCTCGATGTTCAGGGATTTCCGGCGATGCTGAACTGGTATGTGGTACATCGCCAGAACAAGCAGTTGCCGCCGGTAGCGATCGCGTTCGAGAATTTTTTGATGAGCGATGGCGCGCAATTGATCGAAACGTTTACGCGCTTCAAGCTAAACCCTAAGCCGAAATCCTAAGCTGAAACTCCGGACGGCATTACGGTGTCGTCAGCTCTTTAGTTTTTTTGGCCGGCCGCCAAGCTTGCCATTTTCACGGGCAGCCTTGGCTTTTGCCTCAGTGGACATCTTGCCGCCCATTTTCCCGATCTCGGACGCCATCCAGCGTTTCGAGCCGAGAAAGCCTTCAAGCAATGCCGGCAGGTATAAGTCGGCATCCAGGTGCGGAAAATGAAGTCCCAGGCCGGAGGGCGTGATTTCGATGTCAGCGAGGTCTGCCGGACGCGCATGTTCCAGACCCTGGGCGTGCTTTGGGGAAAATGCCAGTTCCAGTCCGGACGCTAGTGAAATTACGATACGTGCGACGCGGCGATCGTAATGAACCGCCACTACCGCAGGGAATGCGTTCCTGGTCGAGGCGGCTCGCTGGTGAGCCGCCTCGAAGGCTTTATCAGTAATATCCATGTATCTGACTCCATTTATCACAAAGAACCATCAAGGCGGCACTGAGCCCGCCTGCGATTTTATTTAGCTCTTTATGAGAAAACCCATAATTCTCGCGCAGTTCGTGCGGCCCATCCGGACAATGCAAATTGAACATTGCCTCGCATCCGTGGCCGATAACATGAACGTGGGCTGGACGATGATCGTTTGGATAAATCGTTACACGTAGTCCGAAAATTGCAAGCACAGTGGGCATTATACCAAAACCCAAGCAAGTTGGGTTATTTAGGTTTTGTCAGATACGCAACCTTACGCTAAGCTGGTATAAGGGAAATCGCAAAACCTTCATGCCACTGCATCAAATCACTGTATCAAACCACCGCCTCGCGCCGCTTCCGCAGCGTATCCAGCACGATCTCCATCAACTCCACGCCGTCGTGCTGATCCACATACTGCAGCAGGGAGCGCCGCATGCGCGGCTCCCAGAATCGCTTGATGTGGCTGGCGATGTCGTGCTGCGCCTGCTCCCGGTCAGGCATGGTTTCAAAGAAGCTGCCGATCTGGTTCGCCATCCTGATAAGGTTAGCTGGATTCATTTCCTTGCCGTGTCCGGTTTGGCTCATTTGCTGACCTCATCCAGCAGCTGTGGTGTCTCGCCGGCCAACAGACCCAGTTGTTCGCGATTGAACTGGCTGTATTGCCGCTGCCATTCTGAAGGCTGCGCTACCGGCATGACCTGCACCGCCGTGACCTTGTATTCCGGACAATTGGTGGCCCAGTCGGAATTATCGGTGGTAATCACGTTGGCGCCCGATTCCGGGAAATGGAAAGTGGTGTAAACCACGCCTGGCTGGACTCTTTCAGTCACCGTTGCGCGCAGCACGGTTTGCCCTGCACGCGATTCGATGCCGACCCAATCGTCTTCCTTGATACCTCGATCTTCGGCGTCATGCGGATGGATCTCCAGTCGATCCTCGCTATGCCATTCGACGTTCTCGGTACGCCGGGTCTGGGCGCCGACATTGTATTGCGACAAGATGCGGCCGGTGGTCAAAATCAACGGATACTTTTGCGTCACCTTTTCGTCGGTAGCTATATATTGGGTATTGATGAACTTACCCTTGCCACGCACAAACTCGTTGATATGCATGATCGGCGTGCCGTCCGGCGCCGCATCGTTACATGGCCATTGAATGCTGCCCAGCTTCTCCAGCCTGGCATAGCTGACACCGCGGAAAGTCGGCGTCAGCGCCGCGATTTCATCCATGATTTCCGATGGATGCTTGTAAGGCATTTCATAGCCCAGCGCCTTCGCCAGGGCGATCGTGACTTCCCAGTCGGACAAACCGGCTTTGGCTGGCATCACTTTGCGTACGCGCGAGATACGCCGTTCGGCATTGGTGAAAGTACCGTCCTTTTCCAGGAAAGAGGAACCTGGCAGGAATACGTGAGCGTACTTGGCGGTCTCGTTCAGGAAAATGTCTTGCACCACGATGCATTCCATATTCGACAAAGCCGCGGTCACATGCTGGGTATTCGGGTCGGACTGGACGATGTCCTCGCCTTCGCAGTACAAGCCCATGAAACTGCCATCCATGGCGGCGTCGAACATGTTTGGAATCCGCAAGCCCGGTTCAGAGGCCAGCGTCACGCCCCAGGCTTGTTCGAATTCGGCCCGTACGGTGCTGTCCGAAACATGCCGGTAGCCTGGCAACTCATGCGGGAACGAACCCATGTCGCAAGCGCCTTGCACATTGTTCTGGCCGCGCAGCGGATTGACGCCGACGCCATCGCGACCGACGTTACCGGTGACCATGGCCAGGTTGGCGATGCCGATCACGGTAGTTGAACCTTGCGCGTGCTCGGTGACGCCGAGGCCGTAATAGATCGCGCCGTTTCCTGCTGTCGCAAACAAACGTGCGGCGCCACGCATCTCCGCCGCCGGTATGCCGGTGACACTTTCCATCGCCTCTGGCGAATTATCCGGACGTAATACGAACGCTTTCCAGTCGGCATACGATTGCTGGTCGCAACGTTCGGCAACGTAGTCAGCCTTTTCCAGGCCTTCGGAGAGAATCACGTGCGCCAAAGCTGTCACAACAGCGACATTGGTGCCCGGGCGCAGTTTCAAATGATAGTCCGCTTCGACATGCGGCGACTTCACCATTTCAGTGGTACGCGGATCGATCACGATCAGCTTGGCGCCTTGGCGCAGGCGGCGTTTCATTTGTGAAGCAAACACCGGATGACCAGATGCCGGATTGGCGCCGATAATCATGATGACATCCGATTTCATCACCGAATCGAAAGTCTGCGTGCCGGCTGATTCGCCCAGCGTTTGCTTCAAGCCGTAACCGGTAGGCGAATGGCAGACACGGGCGCAGGTATCGACGTTGTTATTGCCGAAAGCGGCCCGCACCAGTTTTTGCACCAGATAGGTTTCTTCATTGGTGCAGCGTGATGAAGTGATGCCGCCGATGGAATCCTTGCCATGCTTGGCCTGGATACGGCGGAACTCGCTAGCGGCGTAGGTCAAAGCCTCGTCCCACGACACTTCGCGCCATGGATCGGTGATTTTGCTGCGTATCATCGGCTTGGTGATGCGGTCCTTGTGGGTCGCGTAACCCCAGGCGAAGCGG
>FTFY01000861.1_pt1 | contig 11259 bp, 12 predicted proteins | sample 1640561 | NCBI WGS metagenome assembly FTFY01 (sample SAMEA3914789, study PRJEB12502) | metagenome | biome: forest; material: soil | place: Canada | collected 2011-07-03 | depth 0.3 m | reverse complement strand
GCATCTGCGTCCGAACAAGCTGGTGGAGTACAAGTCGGTCGCAGCCGTGATGGCATCGGCGCAACGGCTGGGCGTCACCAAGATCGGTATCGTCGGTAACGAGCAGTTCATGGATAGTAAATAAATAGTATTAGTATTAGCATCTGTTTTCCGCGTCAGAAAATAGGCAGGTCACACCTGCCTATTTTCGTTTTCGATTGAAAGAATAGTTATGTCCAAATTACGATTCGCACCAATTTTCATGTTGCTGGCCGCCGTGGGCCTGACCACTGCACTTCCTATGGCTGGTATTGCTCCGCTGGCCTACGCTGCGGATGACAGCGCTAAAGCCGAGACAGTGCGTCCGGAAATAGGCATACCGCTGCAAGCAGCGCAGGCGCTCATCAAAGAAGAAAAATATAAAGAGGCGCTGGCCAAGATCGCAGAAACCGACGCCGTCGCAAACAAGACAGCTTACGAAATTTATTCCATCGACCGTCTGCGCGGCGCTACCGCAGCGCGCGCCGGCGATACCAAGCTGGCGGGAACGTCGTTTGAAGCCGTGGTTGCTTCCGGGCGTTTGGAGCCAGCTGAGCAGGCCAAGATTGTCAAGGCTTTGGGCAGCCTGTATTACGAGGCTCAAAACTATCCAAAGGCCATCGAATGGTTGTCGCGCTCGCTGAAAGAAAATGGCAAGGATCCGCAAACGCGGACCTTGCTGATACAGTCTTACTATCTGAGTAACGACATTCCGCGCACCACCAGCGAGCTGCAGAAAGACATCGCCGCAGATGAAAGCGCCGGTCGGGCGCCGAGCGAGATGAACCTGAAGTTGCTGATCAGCTGCGCGCTCAAGACCAATGACAAAGCGGCGTACCTGACCGCACTGGAAAAACTCACGACCTACTATCCGAAGAAGGAATACTGGGCTGATTTAATCAACCGCGTCCAGGGCAAGCCAGGATTTTCCGACCGCCTGATACTGGATGTCTACCGCTTGAAAGCGGCCACTATCAAGCTGCAAACCAGCGTCGAATATACAGACATGGCGCAGCTGGCGTTGTTGGCGGGATTCCCTGCGGAAGCCAAGCAAGTCCTGGATCAGGGCTACCAGGCGGGATTGCTGGGAAGCGGTGCGGACGCGGCCAAGCAAAAGCGTTTGCGGGACCAGGCCAACAAGGCTGCAACCGACGACCTGAAAACCATGGCGCAAAGCGAAGCGTCGGTATCCGGCGCGAAAGAGGGTACCGGCCAGATCAACCTTGGTTATGCATTGGTTACCGCAGGGCAGTTTGACAAAGGCCTGGGATTGATGGAAGAGGGTTTGAAAAAGAGTGTCAAACGTAGCGAAGACGCCAAACTGCACCTAGGCATTGCATACCAGATGGCGGGGCAGAAAGACAAGGCGATTCAGGCCTTCAAATCGGTCCAGGGCACCGACGGTGTCGCCGATCTGGCGCAACTGTGGGTGATGCAGGTAAACCATCCGGTCAATTAGCCGAATGTAATTAGTCGGTTGTAAGTAGCCGCGCATAACGCGGAATTGAATAGAAAACGTCTCATCTTTCGATGAGACGTTTTTCGTTTACCGCCGCCGACTATGCGGTATGAGTAGCGTACTTATTTCGTTGGCGCGTGTGTCGAACCTGCGCCAAACAATCCTTGGGCTTGCTCACCCGAGAGAGTGTCGACGCGAGATGAAGCCTTCTTGGATGGCATGTTACTGCCCGTGGTATAGACGGCTTCCTGTTGTGCTGCTGCGTCGGACGAGCTGCTCTGGTCCGCTGTTGCGCAAGCGGACAGAAACGGCAGAATCAGGGCACAGATGAAGAATGTTTTCATGGTGTATTTTCTTTGTCTCTAAAGTTGGAGTACGACAGTCTGTTGTTACAAGCGGGAATACAGGTATGCAGACATGTGATACAGTAAGTTACATGCTAGAAGTACAAGATAGCATAGTTGCTTTTAAAAAACCTTAGAGTAACAAAAAAAAATCATCGCCGCGGCGCCGCGGCGATTTAAAAAAATGCAGGTATGTCGACGGCTGAAGGCAGAGCGGGTATCTCGATACTTTCACGTCACTTTCACGATGCTTTTTCCTCACAGAACATGACGTGATCCTCCTGCCTCAAATCCTGATAGCATTCGCAAGCCCTTGCTTCCAGGCCGACCCGATTCAGCACCGTCATATGTCCACGCGTGTATTGGATCAAGCCTTCGTCCTGCAGTTTCCCTGCAGCTTCGGCAATCGATTCCCGCCGCACGCCCAGCATCGCGGCCATTGAGCTTTGTGTGACGCTGATTTCATTGCCCGGCAAGCGATCCAGTGTCAGCAGCAGCGAGCGGCATAATTGTTGCGGAACGCTATGGTGCCGGTTGCACACGGCGGTCTGGGACATTTGCGCAAGCAGTGTCTGTGTATAGCGCAGCAACAATTTCTGTAAGGCGCCGCCACGGGCAAATTCTTCAGCCAGAATGCCAGCCTTCAGCCGAAAGCCGTAACCCGCACTTTTCACTGTGGCCCGGTTCAGGCACTTGCCACCGCCCATGAACAGGTTGATGCCCAGCACGCCTTCATTGCCGATAACCGCTGTTTCGACCGAGCCGCCATCCTTCATGTCGTGCAGCAAGGAGACAATGCTACTGGTCAGAAAATAGATATGGCGCATCTCGCCATCTGCCTCGCATACCGTCATGTCGAACGGCATCGCGACAAATTCCAAATGTGGCTGCAGGCGCCTGAAATCTTCTGCCGGCAACGCGGCGAGCAGTTGATTTTGCAGGGGATTGTGGCCATACAGCCCGGCAATGCGAAGCGAGGTGAGGTTCTGTGTTCCCGGCCGAATTAAATTGCCGGGATTTACCCCGCGCCGGATGGACGGCATCGCTGCATTATTTTTCGGGCTCTTTTTCAAGCTGCTGCAATTGTTCAATACCTGAGTCATCGCCATCTCCTTTGAGGATGTGGTTGTACTTCCATGTATTGATCATTGCATCGGTACAAGGTTTTCGACATCAGCGCATGTCCTCTTCTTCTGTAGGAATGCACTGACACGCATGGGGGACTGGCTAGTTGAAATATTGACTAGCTAGCTAATTTTGCAAGAGTTTCATCGTTGGCGCCGGCAATTGCGCGGCACTGAAAAATAACGCGGTGGCTGCTCAGGCGCCAACCGCCAACCGCGTCTAGTATCTTAGCTTCCGGTAGAGGCGCTGGGAGATGCCGCAGCCGGTGCGGCGTCAGGGGCCGACGATGCAGGAGCAGCTGGAGGAGTAGCCGGTGGTGCGGCTTGTTGTGTTGCGGGAGGAGTTGCCATCGGAGAGGAACTCTGGTCATCCGCTTTTTTACATCCGCTGAGCGCGATCACGGCAATTGCTGCAACGATAAATGTCTGTTTAATTAACATATTCTCTCCATTGAGACGGTAGCAGCATGTCAAACCGCCACCATCAAAGAAATTGAAAAAACGTTGCTGACGTTTATATCTTTGTGCAAAAAAACGAGAATGTAAAGTTTCAATCTGTATTTTTGCCTGGAAAAAATCTTGTATGGCGACTTGTTATCGGCCGCAAAGCCGCATGCAGCAAACAAAGGCGGCAATTTTTCACGGGGACACGCTAAGTTGGTTAGCGCACAAACCCGATCCGTAATTGCATTTAACCTCAATCATGTAATGCGACGAAAGTTACTTGTGGCGTCTGGAGCGACATGTAATCGACCTACGGTTGCATTGATTTCGGGGCTACCCGCGATGACTTCAATTTCTTTTACGGAGGATCTATCATGAAAAATATTCGCACTCTTATGCTGGCTGTCTCGGCACTGCTATGCTTGAATCTGGCCCAGGCACAAACCACCGTTTCTACCGATGATGCCGTTGGTGCTGCCGGTGCAGCGGGCGTCAGCGTTGGCGCCAAAGCGACTGTCTCTAACGATCCGCTGGTGCAAAAACGGCAATCCGACAGCGATGCCAAGGCGGATTACAAGGCAAAAAAGAAAACCGCAAAAGCAAATATGAAGGTAGAGAAAGCGGAGGCGAAATCCGACTTGAAAGAAGAGAAACAGGAATCGACCGAGGTCCGCAACAGGGCATTGGCAACCGATCCGATACCTAAATAAATAAAATTCAACCTGCGTACGTCCTCAACGCCGGCCGCGCCTTTAACAATAAGCCCGGCAGGCGGCCGTGCGTCGGAGGCGGCAGATCAGGCCGCAGACATCATGCCGTTGCCGTTGCCAGTGCCAGCTCTGCGGCGCTGCGCGCATGGATGGCGGTGGTGTCGAACAACGGTACCGGAGAATCTTCGGTGCCGATCAATAGTGAAATTTCGGTGCAGCCGAGAATGATCGCTTGCGCACCTTGTGCGATCAGGCCTGCTATCACCCGGCGGTAATCGGCGCGCGATGTTTCGTTCACTTTTCCCAGGCAAAGTTCTTCATAGATGATGCGATGAACCAGTTCGCGATCCTCCTGTTCGGGTGTCAATATCTGCAGGCCATGCTGGTCACGCAAGCGATCTTTGTAGAACGCCTGTTCCATGGTGAAACGAGTCCCCAGCAACCCTATGGTCGTCAAGCCGGCCTTCTTGATTTCGTCAGCGGTAGGGTCGGCAATATGGAACAGAGGTATGCCAACCGCGCCTTCGATCGCAGCAGCAACCTTGTGCATGGTGTTGGTGCACAAGACCAGGAAATCCGCGCCGGCGCGTTCCAGCGCCTGTGCCGCTTCTGCCATTTTTGCGCCAGCCGCATCCCAGTCGCCTGCGTGCTGCAGGCGTTCAATTTCGTGGAAGTCGACGCTATAGAGAATGATTTTGGCAGAATGCAATCCGCCTAACCGTTGCTTGACCGTTTCGTTGATTTGGCGGTAGTAGGGAACGGTCGACTCCCAGCTCATGCCGCCGATAAGGCCGATGATCTTCAAACAGGCTCCCTGGTGGTGAGGGTTCTAATATATCTAATATATCCAATATGCACAGAGCAAGAACATACTAGCGCAAAGCCATACTTGACATTACTATTCCGGCATCACAAAGGAATAGCATATGCCGCATCCCACCTCCCTGTCCAGTTTTGCCGCTGGCACCCGAGATACCCTGCCGATGTTGATAGGCGCCGCACCTTTCGGCGTGATTTTCGGCGCCCTGGCTGCGGCCGGTCCGTTGGCGCCGTGGCAAGGGCAACTGATGTCGCTCGGTGTGTTTGCCGGCTCCAGTCAATTCATCGCCGTCGGCCTGGCGGCGGGGCAGGTGGGCCTGCTGGTGATCTGGATGGCCACCTTCATCGTTAACCTGCGCCACATGTTGTACGCGGCGACTTTGCTGCCGCATATCAGCCATTTGCCGGCACGCTGGCGTTTCCTGCTCGGCTTTCTGCTGACAGATGAAACCTTCGCCGTGATGAACGCCTATTACCTGAAGCATGCCCATGAACCGCACGGACACTGGTATTTTCTAGGGTCAGGTTTATCCATGTACGGCAACTGGCAATTCTGGACTCTTGTCGGTTTGCTGTTTGGTACGGTATTTCCGCAATTGCAAACGCTGGGACTGGATTTTGCGATGGTGGCAACCTTCATCGCGATTGTAGTGCCACAGTTGTTTCGCTTGCCGCAACTGGCTGCCGCGATAGCCGCCGGATTGTTTGCGTGGTTCTTGCGGGACCTGCCCTACAAGCTGGGGCTGCTGGCAGCGATCATGGCTGGTGTAGGCGTCGGCCTGGCGCTTTCGCACTGGCAGGCGCTGCATCGCTCTACAAGGAAAAAATCATGATGTACACCCTGATGATTGCCGGCATGGCGCTGATCACTGTATTTATCAAGGCGGCGATTTTCATGCTCGGCGAGCGCGCAACTTTTCCCATCTGGTTGAAAGAAGCGCTGGCCTTTGTTCCTGTCACCGTGTTGACGGCGATTATCGTGCCGATGATACTCGCGCCACATGGTCAAGGCATGGAATTCACCTGGCGCAATCCACAATTGATTGCCGCCACAGCGGCAGTCCTGGTGTGCGCCGGAACGCGCAAGCAATTACTGACCATCATGGTCGGACTGGCGGTGTTTTTTGCCTGGCAGTTCGGAGTGTTGGGGCAGTAGGGTGTTTGCTCAAGAGCGTGGCTCAAACAGTGAATGTCAGCAGCGGGTCGAAGCTGATATTCTCCGCATTTCCGCCACGCGCATATCCACGGGGATTGCACAACACCCGGGTTGCGCCGATCAGGTAATCGGAGCTGTCATGCATATGGCCATGCAGCCAGAATGCGGGCTGCCATGCCAGGATGCGTTGTTCCAGCTCGGACACGAAACACGCATTCAGCGGCGATCCGGCAAAGCGTTCATGCACGCTGCGATAGTTGGGGGCGTGATGGCTGATCACCACGGTCGGGCCATCATGGTGCTGTGCGAATTGCTGCTCCAGCCACGCCACCGTATCGTCGAACAGCATTTGCGACAGGGCCGGCGTAAACGTCTCGGGAAAATCCGGCGACACCCGTATCCGTGAAAAATCCCTGACCAGTTCGGTTGCCTGCTTCAAGCCCTGGTCGCGTTGTTCGGCACTTTCAAAAAAGCGGAAATCGGTCCACAACGTACAGCCGATAAAACGCACGCCATTGAGCAGCAACACCTGTTTCTGCAGGATATGCACCTGGCTGTCTTGCGCTGCGCTTCTGAGTTCTCGCATGGTGCTGACCAGATCGTTCCCGTAAAACTCATGATTGCCGGGAACAAAAATCGTCGGCACGTCGAATTGCCGCGCCCACTGCATGGCTTCCGCCGGTCGCCAGATGTCGCCGGCCAGCACCACAACGTCGGCGCCGGTTTGAGGCGGCGTCATCGGGTGCACCGACAAATGCAAATCTGAGAGCAATGAAATTTTCACGGTTTGACAATCGAGAGTTGGGTGAAGACGCAAATCAGGAACCTGTTCCTGATGACGATGCGTATGCATCTGATGAACATTCTAAACCAAGCCGGACGGACGCAGAATTTCAGTCGCCTGGCAAGATGCACTGTGCAGTATCGGGAAAGAGAAGAAGGCGGGGAGGAATTCCATCCTCAAGCGCTGCCGGCCTCCGGAGAGTTCCGGATGCCGTATTGAAGTTAACGGGTGTGTATATCAGGCGTGCAGGTAGGCGTCTTCACCATGCAGATCTTCGTCCATGCGATCTTGTGTCTCCGCACCGACCTTGACCGGAGTGAACAGATTGATCAGCCACAGCATACCGTAGGTAAAGGCGAACGCCCAGATGCCGGACAAGATCACCGCGCCGCATTGGGCGAAAAAGAATGAGGTATTCCCCAGCAACAGGCCGTCAGCGCCATTGGCATTCCATGCTTTCGAGGCAAATACGCCAAGCAAGATGGTGCCGGCCATGCCGCCGACGCCGTGGACACCCCAGACATCAAGCGCATCGTCCCAGCCCAGCCGGTTTTTAAGCGCAACGGCGTAGAAGCAAATCAAGCCGGCACAAATGCCGATGATCGCCGCTGTGCCGAGGGAGACATAACCGGCCGCAGGCGTGATAGTCGCCAGGCCAGCCACACCGCCGGTCAGCAAGCCGATGAATTTCGGCTTCTTGTGATAGAACCATTCGATGAATAGCCAGGTGATGGCGCCGAACGATGCGGCGACGTCGGTATTCAGGAATGCAGAGGCGGTGACTGCATCGACACGGAATTCAGAGCCGGCATTAAAGCCATACCAGCCGAACCACAGCAAGCCGGAACCCAGCGCTATCAATGGCACGTTATGCGGTTTGAGTTCCACCTTCTGGCGCCGGCCGACATATAACACCGAAGCCAGCGCGGCAAAGCCGGCAGTGTTATGCACCACAATTCCGCCGGCATAATCCAGCACGCCCCATTTGGCAAACAGACCGTCGGGACTCCACACCATGTGCACAAACGGGAAATAAACAAAGACCAGCCAGCCGGTCAAAAACAGGAAATACGCCTTGAAGGTGACCCGGTTGGCAAAGGCTCCGGTAATCAGCGCCGGCGTGATGATGGCGAACATCATCTGATACGCCACGTGCACGATCAGTGGAATGCCGGCATCGTTGCCGGTGTACATGCTCTCCAGCGTGATGCCGTGCAGGAAAGCATAGTAGGTCGGATCGCCGATGATGCCGTGCCAGGACGGGCCGAAACACATCGAGTAACCGAAGGCGAACCACAGCACGGTGGTCCATCCCAAAGAAATGAAACTCTGCATCATGATGGCCAGCACATTCTTTCGTCCGACCAGGCCGCCATAGAAGAATGCGAGTCCGGGGGTCATCAGCATCACCAGGCTGGAGCACAGCAGCATGAATGCGGTATTGCCGATATTGATCGGCATGATTGGAGGTGTCATGGATAACTTCTTTTAATTGTTTTAGTGGAAATAAGGAACCGGCTTGGGGGAATGCCGGCATCGGCGCGTCATAGCCGATCCGGGAAATATGCATGCTATAGATAAGGAGGCCGTTATATAAGACGACAAAAAATCCTTTTATTCGGTATCCGAAGTATTGAATCCTGAGAAGTTTGAAATTTTGTCACGGGATTCAAAACCATCCCCGGCCCGGGTCGATGCACCGCGCAGCCAAATCCCATAGGTTCCTGCCATCTTCATCGTGACAAAACGGTCACGGAATCTTCATACCCCTGAAATATTTCGCCGCAATACTTCGTTACATTAAAAAGATGCGCGGTAGCAATCTCGTGGCTGAAATCAAACGAAATCCAGGCACCGGCAGTGCCGTTTTCAGCCATTCAATCTGGTTCCGCTCTCTGAAGTAAATCCCCCCCCGAAATCACGCCTACTCTCACAAGGAAAACAGGATCATCATGACCAAGAAAAACCGACGCCATTTCTTGCGCACTGCCGGTACCGCACTCGCGGCTACAGCTTATTCAGCCACCGCAAATGCTGCTTTGCCTGAGGCAATCCGCAGGGCGCTGGCGATTCCAGCCAATAACAAGACGGGTACCATCCGCGACGTCGAGCACGTGGTGATCCTGATGCAGGAAAACCGCTCCTTCGATCATTATTTCGGTACGCTCAACGGCGTGCGCGGCTTTGGCGATCGTTTCCCGATTCCGCTGGCAGGCAAGCGCAACGTGATGCAGCAGACTTACACCGACAAGAAGACCAATCAGTCGCGCGTCATCCTGCCTTACCATCTCGACAGCAAGATCGGCAACGCCCAGCGCGTCAACGGCACCAGCCATTTTTACGATAATGCGCAGGACGCCTGGGACCTGGGGCGGATGAGCAACTGGCCGACCTACAAGCAGACACAATCCATGGGGTATTACACTTCCGCTGAGCTGGATTTCCAGTTCGCGCTGGCGAATGCCTTCACGGTGTGCGATGCCTATCATTGCTCGTTCCACGGCGGCACCAATCCTAACCGGGTATTCCACTGGGCTGGCAGCAATGACCCTGACGGCAAACTTGGCGGCCCGGTCCTCGACAATAGCCAGGACCACTTGCAGCCATCTTCCAGCGCCACCGGCTATAGCTGGAAAACTTATCCGGAGCGTCTCCAAAAAGAGGGCGTGTCCTGGAAGGTTTACCAGAACATGCCGGACAATTTCACCGACAATCCGCTGGCAGGTTTCGTGGCGTATCGCCAGGCTAATGAAAAGCGCGGCAATGCTGTCAACGGCGCTCCATTTCCGCCTTATCAGCCTAGCGACGACGCCGTCAATCCACTCTTCAAAGGCGTCGGCAACACCATGCCGGATGGCGGTTTCCTGACAGCTCTGCGTGAAGATATCGGCGCCGGCGCCTTGCCGCAGGTGTCCTGGATCGTGGCGCCCGCAAACTATAGTGAGCATCCCGGACCATCCAGCCCGGTGCAGGGCGCCTGGTATATCCAGGAAGTGTTGAATGCCTTGACTGCCAACCCTGAGGTGTGGAGCAAGACGGTGTTGCTGATTAATTTCGACGAGAACGACGGCTTCTTCGATCACGTGCCGCCGCCTTGCGCCCCGGCTTTTGATGGCGGCCAGCTGGCGGGGTATTCCAGTATCGCCACCGATGGTGAGTATTTTTCAAAAACCGCCTCCGCCACGTATGAAAAACATCCCTACGGTCCGGGTCCGCGCGTGCCGATGTATGTGGTGTCGCCTTGGAGCCGCGGCGGCTGGGTTAATTCGCAAGTATTCGATCACACCTCGGTACTGCGTTTTCTTGAAGCCCGTTTCCATGTCAGGGAAGAGAACATCACGCCATATCGCCGCGCTGTCTGTGGCGACTTGATGTCAGCCTTCAACTTCGTCAATCCGAATCACGAAGTCTTGCCGACGCTGCCGAAACGCACACGTGCAGAAGCCGATGCGGTGCGCGCGCAGCAAGAGAAATTGCAGCAGGTTGCCTTGCCGGCCGAGGGCACACAGGTGTTTCCAATGCAGGCCGCGGGTATCCGGCCTTCGCGCGCTTTGCCGTATGAGTTGCATGCCAGCGCCCGTGTCGATGTCAGGAATTTCCAGATCAAGCTGAGCTTCCGGAATACCGGCCGCGCTGCAGCGGTATTTCATGTTTATGATCGCTTGCACCTGGATCGCGTGCCACGTCGTTATGCGTTGGAAGCTGGCAAGGAATGGCAAGACAGCTGGGACTTGAATGCGGATCGCGGCGCTTACGATTTGTGGGTGTTGGGGCCGAATGGTTTTCATCGTGCGTTCCAGGGCAATTTGGCGATGCTGTCTGCTGTGGATGCTGCGGAGCCGGAAGTGCGGATCAGCTACGATATTTTCAGCAGGCAGATTCGCCTGACGATGGCTAATCGTGGGGAAAAATCTTGCAATGTTGTTGTCACGGCTAATGCTTACCGCAAGGCGGGGCCTTGGACTTTCCATGTGCCGGCCGGGATGCAGCTTGATCAGCATTGGCCGGTCGGGGCGCAGGGGAACTGGTATGACTTAACTGCTACAGTGGCGGTGGGCGGATTTAGCCGGCGGTTTGCGGGGCGCATGGAGACGGGGGCGCACGGGGTTAGTGATCCGGCTATGGCTGCTACCTGAGGCTGGATGCGCTGACTGATGTACTCCGTGGGACGCTAAGCGGGGTCAGAGTCAAGTTTCGCGATAGGGCCTGCGAAAGTTGACTCTGACCCCGGTTAGCTGTTCCGGCTTTGATTTTTTGGTATTAGCGTACTGATAGTTCGTAGGTTGTGGTTTGACGGTAGACCTGGCCGGGGCGCAGGATTACGGCTTCGGCGTCGGGGCTGTTGACCTGGTTCGGATAGGCTTGAGCTTCCAGGCAAAAGCCGTCGTGTATCTCGTAGGG
>FTFY01000991.1_pt1 | contig 11317 bp, 9 predicted proteins | sample 1640561 | NCBI WGS metagenome assembly FTFY01 (sample SAMEA3914789, study PRJEB12502) | metagenome | biome: forest; material: soil | place: Canada | collected 2011-07-03 | depth 0.3 m | reverse complement strand
GTTCACGATGAACGAAAAACATATCGGCAATAGTTCCGATGATTTTCTTGCGGAGAATGCGGTGCTACAGGACGCAACGGATGTCGCCGTTAAACGCGTGGTTGCATGGCAAATCGCACGTGAAATGGAGGAGCAAAAGATAAGCAAAACCCTAGCTGTCGGATAATTTCAGGGGGATTGTCATATTCTGCAATGGGTCGATGTTTGGCGTTTTTACATCTTGCCGCTCGGCCGGAGCTATTTCGGGCAACAGAGCCAGCCATCACGTCGGGGGGCCGAATTTCCAGAAGAAGCCAAACCATCAGTGCGCGATCTACAACTGAAATTTCTAATATATTGATTTATATACGTTTTCGGTACAAATTTAAATAATCACGAAATATACCGAAATGCCTTCTCATGTTGGAACTGCCAAACGACGTCATGCACCAATACATCGACCCACCGACGGGTTGGCAGGCGTACTAGCAGCAGTTGAGTAGGAACACCAAATTGCGGTAAGAATGATGGCAAAGTTGTTCCTGCCGAGCTGTTACCCAATTTGGGAGACGCTGACTCCCGAATCCGCAGATAGGCGCGCTCTCAATCTCCTAGTTCCACAACAGCCGCCAGCGGCACTCCCTCCGGCGCTTCATAAAGCGCAATCACCCAAGCCTGCCCCAGATTACCCGCAACCTGATTCAACATCTTCACAACGAAGTTGACCGATGCCTTATCCAACCCGGCAAACGGATCGTCCAGCAAATTAAGCGTGGCGCCGGCCGCAAACGCCGCAGCCAGCCAGACTTTCCGTTTACTTCCTGTGGATAACTTATACAGCTGCTTGTCCAAATGCGGCGTCAGCGACAACCCTTCAGTGAGGGCCGGTAACAGCGCATCATCAAACCCGGGATACGCACAATGCAGCGAAGCAAAATACTCATGCGCCGTCATCTGGTCAAAGGCTTCCGAACGTGGATCCACCCAGAATACTTGCTGCCGATAAGCGTCGGGCTGTTCATGCAACCGGACATCATTGATCTGCAACTCCCCCGCCTGGGCGGACAAGTCGCCAGCCAGCAGCCGCAGCAAACTACTCTTCCCTCGCCCATCGCCGCCGCGCACCAGCGTGACGCCCGCAGGAATTTCGGCAGACCAGTTGTCGAATAATTTTTGCTCGGGGTAATGAAAAGTGAGATTGACGGCTTGGAGAATGGCTGTGTGATGGTGCTTCATGGCATGGGTTTTCAAATATAAACGGGGAACCGGATACTGCTTGAAGCGAGTCAGCCGACGTGTTTTCGTGAAGCCCGGCGCGGGTCGAAAGAACAGGTCGAAACCATTTGTAATAGGTCAAGAGGTGCACTAATCTTCACTCGGTGAAAACACATTTTGACCATGAATTCAATGCGTCACCTTACGTTCATGGAACGTCTCAATGCTGAAGCACAACATGTCTCGATTGTAAGCATTCAAAGGATCTGCTGACCTGCTTCAGGCTCGCATGTCGATCGCGTCGAACTACGATGCGGTCACAAACACTGACAGGAGAATAGCATGGCACAAGCTGGCTGGCGCCTCGAAGGCGAATGGATCAAGAACTGTACCTGCGCATTCGGATGTCCTTGCGATTTCAACGCCAGGCCGACGCATGGCAGCTGCCAGGGCCTCGCGGGCATGCGCATCACCAAGGGGCATTTCGGTACCACCAATCTGGATGGCTTGAGCTTCTTCGTGGTGGTGTCGTTCCCGGGCGCATTGCATGAAGGAAACGGGCAGTTGCAGCCGATTATTGATGAACGTGCCAGCCCGGACCAGCGCGAGGCATTGTTCGCCATCATGTCTGGGCAGAATTCGGCGGAAGGGACGTTGTTCCATATCTTCAGCCTGATCGTGACCAAGATGCACGATCCTATATTCGCTCCCGTCACGTTTGAGTTCGACAAGTCTGCCAGGCTCGCGCGCCTGGTTATCCCGGGTGTGCTTGAAACCGAGGTGGAACCGATCAAGAACCCGGTGACTGGCGCACCGCACCGGATTCAGGTGGTGATGCCGGAGGGTTTCGAGCACCACGAGGGCGAGGTGGCATCGGCCAACATCCGCAGCAACGGCGCCATCAAGTTCGAGACCACGGGCAGCCACAGTACGCTGGCTAATGTAGTGCAGACACCGGAAGGCGTGGCGGGTTGAATGGCCGATACCGTATTCATGCAGCGCGTGCTGCGGCATGATCGTCTGCTTGTCGTATCCGGGCTGCTGATCGTCGTCATCCTGTCCTGGGCGTACCTGCTGACGGGCGCCGGGATGATGGAAGCGATGGGCGACATGCTGATGCCGATGAGCATGGGGCCGTGGACGCTCGGCCATGCTGCCCTTGTGTTCACCATGTGGGCGGTAATGATGGCGGCGATGATGTTGCCAAGCGCCGCGCCGATGATCCTGCTCTATTCCACAATCGCACGGAGCAAAGCCGCAACCGGCGAGTTGGTGACGGCATCAGGTGGATTCATGCTTGGCTATGCCGCGGTCTGGGCTACGTTTAGCCTGGCGGCTGCCACGCTGCAGTATGTGTTGGAGCAAACGGCGCTGTTGTCGCCGATGATGGAAACCACCAGTACGGTCCTGGCGGGAGTGGTGTTGATCACCGCCGGCGTGTATCAATGGACACCGTTAAAGCAGTTTTGCCTGCGGAACTGCCGTTCGCCGATTGAATTCCTGACGGCGCATTGGCGGACAGGAGTGCGCGGTGCGTTTGTGATGGGTTTCCGACACGGTGCTTACTGTGTCGGTTGCTGCTGGCTGCTGATGTTGCTGCTTTTTGTTGGCGGCGTGATGAATTTTACGTGGATCGGCGGCATTGCCCTGTTTATCCTGATCGAAAAACTTGCACCAGCTGGTCATTGGATAGGCCGTGGCGCCGGCGTCCTGCTGATGGCGTGGGGCGCCGCGACTCTATATTCCGTAGCCTGACCGGAAAAACCACATTGCGCGTCGCGCAAATCCGTAACTTCAGTAGACAACTTTCCCGACAGTCCTTATGCTGTGATGCCATTTGGCAACTATCCCGGCTTATGTTCCGCTGCCGCTAACTACAATTCGAATAATCATGCAGAAAAATATCTACTGGGGGCAGTCCATGGGACTGAGAGAAACCACGAAAAGAGCCATCGGAGCCATCCTCATTACCGCTTCGTTAGCGGCATGCACGACGGTGAGCCACACGCCGCTTTCGCAAGATGGTTCGGTACAGCTGACGGGCAAAAAAGTCGTACTGACAAAGTATCCAACTCCGGATTTTTCTGCATCCACTGCCGGCAAGGCCGCGTTCGCCATGCTGGGAGCTATCATGATGGTTGCAGAGGGTAATGAAATCGTCCGGACCAACGGGATTGAAGATCCCGCACTGCGGATTGGCCAGGGGCTGGCAACAAGACTGGGCGAGGAACGAGGGACAACGCTGGTCTCCAATCAAAACATCGTCGCAGCCAGTGATGATGTACCGAAGCTGGTCTCAACCTATCCGGGAGCGGACTATCTTCTGGATGTTAAAACCTTTGCGTGGATGTTCCTCTACTTTCCGAGCGACTGGGCCCACTATAGGGTTATTTATTCGGCTCGCATAAGGCTGGTCGATACATCAACCAAGAAGGTGGTTGCTGAAACGCTGTGTAAAACAACAAGAGGAGATGCACAAAATCCGGTAACCAAAGATCAGCTCCTGAGCAATAACGCTTCTCTCCTCAAGACCTATTTGGATAAATCTGCATCGGATTGCGTCAATTTGCTTGCCACGGATATTTTGAAATTGCCTGGCACAAAGACCTTAGCGGTTGCCGGATCGGCATCGCCAGTCGCAGTTCCTGCGCCGGTTCAGACTGCAATAGTTCAGACTACAAGTAATACAGGAGCGGTTGCTGGCCAATTGAATGGAAGTAAGCCATCAAGTCCGGCGCAACCGGCAATTACAGAAGCCTCCGTAACGACCGCTGTTGCCGCTGGCACTCCACCCGCCGAGTCTCTGGCAGGGCAGGTAGGTAAATATTCATACCAAACTGAACATCTTCCCGAGGCGAAATCTTGTTCCAGGGCGCCACGTGCGATCCTTAACGAAAGAGGCCCGGGATTCGAGTCATATACGGTTTCATGTGATAACGGCGATGCGCTTGCCATGCGTTGTGATTACGGGCAGTGCCGAGTCTTGAGGTAAGAGACCAAGGCGACCGTGACCTGGTCTTTTTAGATTGAGGAATTCTGGAAATTCACGACCACGTTGCTGCGCTAAATTCAATCACCCCGGCGGATTTTTGCCGGGGTTTGATACTGCAAAATATCTTCTAGGCGGTTTGCAACCTGCGCACAATCGCGTCAGTAAACTCTTGAGTCGATGCCTTGCCCTTGAGATCGCCGGTAGCAACGTGATCCTTGTTAAGCGTGTCGGTGATCGCGGTGCGTAGCCGCAGCGCCAGATCGTCGTGGCCGACATGATCCAGCATCTGCCCCGCTGCCAGCAGCAACGAAATCGGATTGGCGATGCCCTTGCCCGCTATATCCGGCGCCGATCCGTGCACTGCTTCAAAGATTGCGACGTCATCACCGATATTCGCGCCGGGCGCCATGCCCAGTCCGCCCACCAATCCCGCCAACTGATCAGAAAGAATATCGCCGAACAGGTTGGTGCATAAGAGCATGTCGAACTGCCACGGATTGAGCACCAGTTGCATCGCGCAGGCGTCGACGATCATGTCGTTCATCTGCACTTTGCCTTCATACTCGCGCGCTACTTCGCGGGCGGCTTCGAGGAAGATGCCGGTCAGCGCCTTGAGGATGTTCGCCTTGTGCACTACGGTGATTTTCTTGCGGCCGTTCTTTACCGCGTATTCAAAGGCGAAGCGCGCAATCTTCTTGCAGGCTTCGCGTGTGTTGATGCCGGTAGAGACGGCCACCGCGCGTGGATCGTCGCCGACCGGAATGTAGTATTCGTGCGCCACATAGAAGCCGCCGATGTTTTCCCGGATCAGGACGACGTCGATGTCTTCAAAGCGGCCTGGAACAATCGTCCGTGCTGGCCGGAGATTGGCATATAACTGGAACTCTTCGCGCAGGCGGACGTTGGAGGAGCGGAAGCCTTCGCCTATCGGTGTGGTCAGCGGGCCTTTGAGGGCGAGTTTGGTCTTGCGGATGCTGGCCAGGGTTGCTTCCGGCAGCGGGTCGCCGCTGGCAGTGACGCCGGCTACACCTGCTTGCTGTATATCCCAGGAGAAAGGAGATCCCAAAGCAGCCAACACCTGGACCGCGGCTTCAACCACTTCAGGGCCGATGCCGTCTCCGGGGATCAGCGTGGCGGGAATTTGTTTGAGTGTTGGGTTATTCATGGAATCCTCTTGATAGCGCAGCGATAGGACAAGCCGGAACAGGCAGCTAGACAGACAATCTTAGCACCGCGAAGCTTTCGGTCAGTTTACAAAGGCGTCTTGCACGGCAAAGCGCGCGGCATTACTGTCGCGTTATGTTTCAAACAATTGAGGATGGGGAAAAAAGGCAGGTCGCCGTTGCGCCAGCCGCGGATCGGGCTGGCGCAAAACTTCATGGTGAGTTGATTACTTAGGCAGCAACAGTCTCAGCTTCGCTAACAACTTCTTCTTCATCCGAGTCCGAACTACGAATCAGATAATCGAATGCGCTCAACGATGCCTTGGCGCCCTCGCCGACCGCAATCACGATCTGCTTGAACGGCACAGTAGTAACGTCGCCCGCAGCGAATACACCCGGGATCGAGGTCTGGCCCTTGGCGTCGACTTCGATTTCACCATGACGCGACAAGGCCAGCGTGCCCTTCAGCCACTCGGTATTCGGCACCAGGCCGATTTGCACGAACACGCCTTCGAGTTCAACGGTATGCACGGCATCGGTCTTGCGATCCTTATACACCAGGCCATTGACCTTCTTGCTGTCGCCGGTGATTTCGGTAGTTTGCGCCGAGGTGATCACGGTAACGTTGGCCAGGCTGCGCAGTTTACGCTGCAGCACCGCATCCGCACGCAACTCATCGCCAAATTCAATCAACGTGACATGGCTAACCAAACCAGCCAGATCGATCGCCGCTTCCACGCCGGAGTTACCGCCGCCGATTACCGCCACGCGTTTGCCTTTGAACAGCGGGCCATCGCAGTGCGGGCAGTAGGCGACACCGTGGTTACGGTATTCGCGTTCGCCCGGCACGTTGATTTCGCGCCAGCGGGCGCCGGTGGCCAGCACCACGGTTTTGCTTTTCAGCGAACCGCCGTTGGCCAGCTTGATTTCAATCAGCTTGCCTGGAATCAGGGCCGACGCCAGTTGCACGTTCATGATGTCGACTTCATAGGTCTTGACGTGCTGTTCCAGAGCGGTGGCGAACTTGGGCCCTTCGGTTTCTTTTACCGAAACGAAGTTTTCGATCGCCAGCGTATCCAGCACCTGGCCGCCGAAACGTTCCGACACCACACCGGTGCGGATGCCTTTGCGCGCTGCATAAATCGCAGCTGCCGCGCCGGCAGGACCGCCGCCGACAATCAATACATCGTAGGGATCCTTGGCGCTCAGTTCGACCGCTTTGCGGGCGCCTGCGCCGGTATCCAGCTTGGCGAGGATTTCTTCGACGCTGGTGCGGCCCTGGCCGAACACTTCACCGTTCAGGTAGGTGGTCGGCACAGCCATGATTTCGCGTTTTTCCACTTCGTCCTGGAACAGTGCGCCGTCGATGGTGACTTGACGGATGCGCGGATTGATCAGCGCCATCACGTTCAATGCCTGCACTACTTCTGGGCAGTTCTGGCAAGACAGGGAAATGTAGGTTTCGAAGACATAATCGCCATCCAGATTGCGGATCTGTTCAATGATGGCGTCGTCCATCTTCACCGGATGGCCGCCGACTTGCAGCAAGGCCAGCACCAGCGAAGTAAATTCATGGCCCATCGGAATGGCGGCAAAACGGATGCCGGTATCGACGCCTGGGCGATTGATGGAGAACGAGGGTTTGCGTTCGTTGTCGTCGCTACGCTCGATCAGCGTAATGCGTTCCGACAGCGTCGCGATTTCTTGCAACAGCGATTGCAGCTCACGTGATTTGTCACCGTTGTCCAGCGACGCAACGATCTCAATCGGTTGCACGATTTTTTCCAAATAGCTTTTCAATTGGGTTTTGAGATTTGCATCAAGCATGGCGGTTCCTTACGTTTGTCACGATGTTTGTGACGATTTGAATAGGGGTACTGCCGGTTCGAGCCCAGCTTCAGGCTCGAACCGTAAAACATTTGCAGCTATTGAGATATCAGATCTTGAAAAATCTTAAGAGATCTTAGATCTTGCCAACCAGGTCCAGCGATGGAGTCAGAGTTGCTTCGCCTTCTTTCCACTTGGCTGGGCAAACTTCACCTGGGTGCGATGCGACGTATTGTGCTGCCTTAACTTTACGCAGCAGTTCCGAAGCGTCACGGCCGATGCCGTTGTCGTGGATTTCGTACAGCTTGATCAGGCCTTCTGGATTGATCACGAATGTACCGCGCAGTGCCAGGCCTTCTTCTTCGATCAGTACTTCAAAGTTGCGCGACAGAGTTGTTGTCGGGTCGCCGATCAGTGGGTAGTTAACTTTCTTGATCGCGTCCGATGTGTCGTGCCATGCCTTGTGAGCGAAATGGGTGTCGGTGGAGATACCGTAGATTTCCACGCCCAGTTTTTGGAATGCAGCGTAGTTGTTGGCCAAGTCTTCCAATTCAGTCGGGCAGACGAAAGTGAAGTCGGCTGGGTAGAAAACGAATACAGACCATTTGCCCAGCAGGTTTTCCTGAGTGACTGGAACGAATTTGCCATTGTGGAAGGCAGTTGCCGCGAAAGGCTTAATTTTGGTATTGATCAAAGACATAGTTTTCCTTACTAAGTGCTGGTTGAGAAGTCTAGGTAGCAACGATAAACCAGATTGGTTCATTTGTATAATTAATTTAATTTCTAGTTTCGATTTGTAATAACTATCAATAACGGATTAATTCCTCCTTTGAGTGCATTTTGCCTTGGTATAAATCATGCTTTCCAGGCAATTAACAAAAAACTGAATAGAAACAGATGGACGCTTTATCGGGCTATTAGTTTAAGCAACTTGCATAGATTCGTCATGCCGAGATCCTGGTTGTGGGGCGAAACCCTGCAAATGTACAAGTCCGAAGGAAATCGAGTTGAATGTAACGCAATGTAATGAACGGGAAATATTTCCAAAATATAATTTCCGCCCGGAACGCCCCCAAAAAGCGCGTGTCAGTGGCGCCAGCTTCTTACCCAGACCAGCCCGTAAATATTTCCGAAAGTTATCATGCATAAAAAGATGCGTTTGCCCGCCTTGACTGTCCTGGCCGCAGTGGCCGTTTCCGCTTGCAGCAGTAATGGCGGCAGCAATCTTGAGGTTTCCATTCCAGAAGGGACTGTGCTGAAGCTGGGACTGCTGGAAACCACCGACATCCACCAAAACGTCTTGAGTTACGACTATTACGGCTTGAAGGCCGACACCAGCCTCGGCCTCGAGCGCACCGCAACCCTGATCAAGGGCGCGCGCCAGGAAAATCCCAACAATCTTTTGCTGGACGATGGCGACGTCATCCAGGGCACGCTGCTCGGCGATTACCAGGCGGTTGCCGCGCCGGTTACCTGCAGCGGCACGCTGGCGGTGCATAAGGTGATGAATGCCTTGCAATACGACGGCGCCGGCATGGGCAATCACGAATTCAACTACGGCCTCGATTTCCTGAGCCAGATCACCAATACCGACTTAGGCGTTCCGGGCGTGCAAAAGGGCAGCAACTGCGGCGCGCCGAATTTCCCGCTGGTGTTATCCAATGTTGTCGGCGTCGCGTCCGGCAAGCCGATTTTTAATCCATATGCCCTGATCGCCAAACAATTCAGCGCCACCAAGCCTGACGGCAGCACCATGAGCGTCGCACTGAATGTCGGCATCATCAGCTTTGTGCCGCCGCAGATCATGGATTGGGACCAGAAGAACCTGGCCGGCAAGGTGATGGTCAACGGCGTGCAGGAATCGGCGCTCAAGTATGTGCCGGAGATGCGTAGCAAGGGCGCCGACCTGGTGGTCGCCCTGTCGCACGGCGGGCTGGATGCTTCGCCTTACAGCCCCAAGATGGAAAACGGCAGTTTGTATCTTGCCAGTACCGGCATCGATGCACTGATGCTGGGCCACTCTCACCTGATCTTCCCGCAAGCGCGTGAAGCTGGCGCACCCGCCATAGATGCTTCGCTGTCGGCCTTGCCAAGTAATCTGGTGGATACCAGCAAAGGCCTGGTCAACGGTATTCCGGCGGTGATGGCGCAAAGCTGGGGGCGTCGCCTGGGCATCATCAAGATGGTGCTGAAATACCAAGGTGGTAAATGGGTAGTGCAAAAAGACCAGACCAATGTTGAGGCGCGCGGCTTCAAATACACCGACGGCAAGACCAACATCGATGCCGATCCTTCGATTGCACCATTAGTCGCTACCGAACACCAGGCCACGCTGTCCTATGCCACGCAACCGCTAGGCACCACGACCGATTTCGAGATGTCGGCGTATTTTTCCCTGGTAGGCGATGTCAGCGCGATCCAGATCGTCAACCAGGCGCAGATCGACTACGTGAAGAACTTCCTCGCCAATTCCACCGATCCGGTATTGGCCAGCTACAAGGCGATCCCGGTGATTTCTTGCAGCGCGCCGTTCAAAGCCGGCCGCAATGGTCCGACCGACTTTACCGATGTCGCTCCAGGTGCATCCCCGACCGCGCCGTTCGGTTTGCAAGTGCGGAATCCCGGCGATCTGTACTTATATGGCAACAACAACCTGCAGGCAGTGAAGATCAAAGGTTCCGACCTGAAAAAATGGCTGGAAACCGCAGCGAAGCAGTTCGCCATGATTGATCCGGCCAGCACTGCCGAGCAAGACCTGGTGCCGTCCTACTCGACAATCTTCAACTACGACGTGTTCTATGCCGAAAACAACGCGATGCAATATCAGATCGATGTCACCAAGCCCGCCGGCAGCCGCATCAGCAACCTGACTTATGCCGGCAAAGCCGTGGCAGACACTGACGATTTCATCGTCGCCACCAATGACTACCGTGCCGGTGGCGGCGGCAACGTGCCGGGTATCGACGGCAGCAAGACCATCATCAAATCGCCGGACGCCAACCAGGCGGTGGTCAGCGCCTATCTGAAAAAGCAGGGCAAGATCACCAATGCGGCAAACGGCAGCGGCCAAAGCTGGAGCTTCGTCAAGGTGACCACCCAAGGCCCGGTTATCCTGCGTTCGGCGCCGGGCAAGTTGCCGGTCGCGCAAGCGCTAGGCTTGAGCCGGGTGAAAGCGGAAGGCGCGCTGGATGCCAGCGGGTTTGCCAAATACGCAATTGATTTGAGCAAGTAATAGTTATGGGACATAAGAAATCGCATGTGATTGCACTCTTGCTGGCTGCGGCTGCCTTGAGTGCATGCACCCAGACGCACGACATGGGACCAGACAACGCCCGCATCGAATCGGTGGGTTTGCTGGCCCTGCACGGCCGCCAGGCAAGTGCGATTGACCAGTTGCGGGTCTGGGCCGTTGCCGGCCGGCCGGTGGCGCAACGCGAACTGGCGTTGGCACTGGCCTCGATCCCTGAGGAATCAACGCAAGCTGGCGCATGGATGCAGAACGCGGCAGCCGCAAATGATACCGAAGCGCAGTTTCAGCTGGGCCAGGCTTTTTATCAAGGCGGGCTGGGGTTCCAGGTTGACTACGGCCAAGCCTGGAACTGGTACGAGCGAGCGGCCACATCAGGCAATGCAAAAGCCAGTTTCATGCTGGCCCGCATGGCGAAATATGGCGAAGGCGTGCCGCAGGATCTCAAACTCTCGGCTAAATGGTTGCTGGAGGCGAGCGTTCAGGGCAATGCACAAGCGATGTTCTTGTTGTCGAATGCTTATGCAGCAGGTGAAGGTGTAGAACAGAACCCGCAGTTGGCCCGGGATTGGCTGGAACGCTCGGCTGCGGGAGATTTTCCGGTAGCGATACAGGCGCTGGCCATGAGCCTGGAAAGTGGCGATCAGCACGGCGAACGGGATCCGGTACGCGCTCGCCATCTGATCAAGGAAGCGACTGACGAACGCAGCATGCGCTGGAATAACTACCAGTGATAAGCAAAGCCTCTGCGCTATCCTCATATTCAACGGAGGAGAATTAGCCAGGAACCTGTGTGCCGATCCGGCGTCATATGCCGGCATCATCCGCACACACCTGACCTGCTTCTCCATGAGGAATTTCATGCTTTTGTCACTACGACGCACTTTCGTTGCC
>FTFY01000984.1_pt1 | contig 11332 bp, 12 predicted proteins | sample 1640561 | NCBI WGS metagenome assembly FTFY01 (sample SAMEA3914789, study PRJEB12502) | metagenome | biome: forest; material: soil | place: Canada | collected 2011-07-03 | depth 0.3 m | reverse complement strand
TGCGCCTTGCTTGGCGAACGGTGCGACGTTTTCTGCGTAGACTTGAGCAATGTTTTCATCTGGCAGCAAGATCATGATGACGTCGGCTGCTTTCACTGCGTCGTTGACTTCAGCTACGTTCAGGCCGGCATTCTTTGCCTTGTCCCACGATGCGCCGCCCTTGCGCAGGCCGACTGTGACCTTGACGCCGGAATCATTCAGGTTTTGCGCGTGAGCATGGCCTTGTGAACCGTAACCGATGATGGCAACGTTCTTGCCTTTGATCAGGGAGAGGTCGCTGTCTTTGTCGTAGAAAACTTTCATTTTTAATCCTATATATGTAATTTGATGTTTAATTTCATTGCGCCGAACATTTCAGCGCGCCGTCTTATTGTTTGCTTAGACTTTGAGAATGCGTTCGCCGCGACCGATGCCGGAACCGCCCGTACGGACAGTTTCCAGAATCGCTGCACGATCGATCGAATCGATGAATGCGTCCAGCTTGCCCTTGTTGCCTGTCAGTTCCAGGGTATAGGACTTGTCGGTGACGTCGATGATGCGGCCACGGAAAATATCCGCGGTGCGCTTCATCTCTTCACGTTCCTTGCCAACCGCGCGCACCTTGATCAGCATCAGCTCGCGTTCGATATGCGCGCCTTCGGTCAGGTCGACCACTTTGACGACTTCAATCAGACGGTTCAGGTGTTTGGTGATCTGTTCGATCACGTCATCCGAACCGCTTGTCACGATGGTCATGCGTGACAAGGTCGCATCTTCGGTCGGTGCGACCGTCAATGTCTCGATATTGTAGCCACGGGCCGAAAACAGACCGACCACGCGCGACAAGGCGCCCGCTTCATTTTCCAGCAATACAGAAACGATGTGTCGCATGATTACAGATCCTCCGAACCGAGCAGCATTTCAGTCAAGCCCTTGCCCGCCTTGACCATAGGCCAGACGTTTTCGGTTTGATCCGTAATGAAATTCATGAATACCAGGCGATCCTTCATGCCGAATGCCTCTTTCAGTGCACCGTCCACATCGGCCGGATTTTCAATCTTCATGCCGACGTGACCGAACGACTCGGCCAGTTTGGTGAAGTCCGGCAGTGAATCCATGTAGGACTCGGAATAGCGCGAACCGTAATCGATCTGCTGCCATTGACGGACCATGCCGAGGAAACGGTTATTGAGCAGGATGATCTTCGGCGTCAGGTGATATTGCTTGCAGGTAGCCAGTTCCTGGATACACATCTGGATCGATGCTTCGCCGGTGATACAGGCCACGGTCGAACCCGGATTGGCCATCTGCACACCCATCGCATACGGCAAGCCGACACCCATGGTTCCGAGGCCGCCGGAATTGATCCAGCGGCGCGGCTTGTCGAAGCCGTAGTACTGCGCCGCCCACATCTGGTGCTGGCCGACGTCGGAGGTGATGAATGCATCGCCGTCGGTGATCTGCCAGACCTTTTGAATCACGGACTGCGGCTTGATCACTTCTTTCGAATCGGTGAACTTGAGGCAATCGCGGCCGCGCCATTCGTTGATCTGCTTCCACCAGTTGGACAGGGCCGGAGCGTTTGGCCGCGTTTCGGCAGCATCCAGTTGCGCCAGCAGTTCTTGCAGCACGTCCTTGACGTTGCCGACGATAGGAATATCGACCTTGACGCGCTTGGAAATCGACGACGGATCGATGTCGATATGGATGATCTTGCGCGAGACCGAAGTGAAATTCTTCGGATTACCGATCACGCGGTCGTCAAAACGGGCGCCGATCGCGATCAGCACATCGCTGTTCTGCATCGCCATGTTGGCTTCGTAAGTACCGTGCATGCCAGGCATGCCGACGAACTTGTCGCTGGACGACTTGTAGCCGCCGAGGCCCATCAAGGTGGTGGTGCATGGGTAACCCAGGCGATCTACCAGCTTGTTCAGCTCAGGCGAAGCATTCGCCAGGATCACGCCGCCGCCGGCATAGATCATCGGCCGTTCGGCTGTCAGCAATAATTGCACCGCCTTGCGGATCTGACCGGAATGACCCTTGTCGACCGGCTTGTAGGAACGCATTTCGACTTCCTTCGGATAGTCGAAAACGTGGCGGTGCATGGTGATGTCTTTGGGGATATCCACCAACACCGGGCCGGGACGGCCGGTACTGGCGATAAAGAACGCCTTCTTGATGGTCGATGCCAAATCCTTGACATCCTTGACCAGGAAGTTGTGCTTGACGCACGGGCGTGTAATACCAACCGTGTCGCACTCCTGGAACGCATCTTCGCCGATCGCATAAGACGGCACCTGACCCGAAATCACCACCATCGGGATCGAGTCCATATAGGCCGTGGCCAGGCCGGTCACCGCATTGGTGACGCCGGGACCGGACGTGACAATAGCCACGCCAACCTTGTTCGAACTGCGGGAATAGGCATCGGCTGCGTGAATCGCAGCTTGCTCATGACGTACCAGGATATGCTGGAATTTTTCTTGCTGGAAAATGGCGTCGTAGATGTACAGCACAGCGCCACCGGGATAACCGAACACGTGTTCGACACCCTCTTCTGCCAGGCAGCGCACGAGAATTTCGGCGCCGGTAATAGGCAAATTTGTATCTTTGTTCATGATGACTAGATCCTTTCAAGGTCCATTGGAAATTGATCGGATGCTCTTTCCTGACGAAATGGCGCAGCGTACCAGTGCCACGGCGTCCCTTTTTTGTGCGATCACGTCATTCCGTTGCGTAGCCGTAGATACGATTCAAAATGGCGCTAAACGCTACTCGTTCGGCCGAAAATTCTGATTCCACCGCTGCCTGTTTCTCGCGCTTGTGGCACGGGTTGGAGCAAACAGCTTACAAATGTAAAGCATGCCTTTCTGTTGAGCAACATCTTGAGTCGTCAGCGAAAAGGCTTGCACTTCAGGATTCTGAAGTGGATAGCTACCATAATGCGTAGTTTCATTCTGGTCAAGCCAAATTACATGAAATCCAAGTTAAATCATGTCTTTTGCTGTAGATTTGCCCACAACCCGCCCCTTTTTTGCTAGGATTCGGCCAGTCTGGAAATTAATTGCAAGCAGTTACAAGCCATTACATATCCGGACGCAGGCCAAGGGCGGCAAGCGTAGACGAGTCAACATCGGGGTCCGTCCCAGGCGTGATCGTGTTCCGACTCGCAACAAAATCTTGAATTTGTAGTAGGTAGTTAGTGTATGACCCAATTCGCCGCGAAGCATGGCCACAGATAAAGAACTTTCCGATTTCCTTGAAAACGTAGAACGCCGGGCTTTCAAGCAGGCGGTGTACGCCGTCCGCAAAGACGAATCCGCCTTGGACATCGTCCAGGACGCCATGATCAAACTGGCGGAAAAATACGGTGACAAACCGGCGGCCGAGCTGCCGATGCTGTTCCAGCGCATCCTGCAAAACACCATCCACGACTATTTCCGAAGGGAAAAGGTACGCAATACCTGGGTCAGCCTGTTTTCCAGCATGGGGCACAACAATGCCAATGACGAGGATTACGACGTCCTGGAAACCTTCGAGTCGGATGAAGATTCGCAAGCGACCGAATCCAGCGCCAACAAGCTGGAACGTGAGCAAATTCTCAACATGATCGATGAGGAAGTACAGAAACTTCCGGCACGTCAACGAGAAGCCTTCCTGATGCGTTATTGGGAGGACATGGATGTTGCCGAGACCGCGGCCGCAATGGGATGCTCGGAAGGCAGCGTAAAAACGCACTGCTCTCGCGCAACGCACACTCTGGCGCTATCGCTCAAGGCCAAAGGAATCAGCTTATGAACACTAAAGAAATCAATTTCGCCTTCAAGGTGCGGCACGCACTGAATGAAAACCTGGACAATTTGCCAGCCCCTACCGCTGACCGCCTGGCTGCTGCCCGCAAGGCGGCGATGGCGCGCAAGAAACAAGATGCACCGACCCGCGTGTTGGCGCGTCAAGGTGTATTGGCTGGCCACGCCGGCAGTTTCTTCGGCGATCGCCTGTCCTGGCTGATGCGGATCGGCGTCGCCGCGCCGATTCTGGTCGGCGTGGTGCTGCTGTCCGGTTTGTATCAATACGAACAGCAACATCGGATTACTGCCGCCGCTGACATCGATGCCGCCATGTTATCGGACGAATTGCCGCCATCGGCCTACCTGGACCGCGGTTTTAGCGCCTACCTCGCCCAGCAGCAAGAACAATGACGTCAAACTCTTCCTCCAATCCGAGCGCCCGCAAGCTATCCATCAACCTGCTAGGCAGCCGCCGCAAGCGTTTCATCGGCGCCGCGTGTGCGTTGCTGGTGACCGGTGGCGCCGTACTGGCAGTACTCGGCCCGGTTGCGCCGACCCAGGCCGCCGGCCGCCCGACTGCCGCCAGCTTCAAGGAAGTCCCTGCCAACCCGCCTAAAATGACCAAGGTGGTCGATAGCGCCGCTCCTACCTGGAATGAACTGAGCGCCGTCCAGAAACATGTCCTGGAGCCGCTCGCCCCCGACTGGGATAAATTAAAGCCGGCTACCAGGAAGAAGTGGCTGGAAATCAGCGGCCGCTACGCCAGCATGACGCCGGCCGAGCAGGAAAGATTGCAGGCCAGGATGCGCGGCTGGGTAACATTGACTCCCGAGCAGCGCCGTATCGCCCGTGAAAATTACGCTCGTGCCAACAAGCTCGATACCGAGCAAAGAGCGCTGCGCTGGCAGCAGTATCAGCAATTATCGGAGCAACAAAAGGCAGAGCTGGCTGAACAGGCAACGCCGCGCCACAAACGGGTAACTACCTTGCCGCCTGCCACGCTCAACAAATCCAAACCGGCAGCGCCAGCCAAGCTGGCACCCCCTGCGAGCCAGGACCAGACTGCGGTAGTCACACCGGCGCCCGCTTCGGGACCAGCGACTGCGCCAGCAGCGCCGGCTCCAGCCCCGACGCTGGCGCCAGCCACGAAATAAACATTTTGAATCCTGCCGCAACCGACCAGCTTGCCCGCCAACAGCAGACGCCATCGCTGAAACGCCGCTTCGGCAGCATCATGTATGAAGCCATGCTGCTGTTCGGTATCCTGTTTATTTCGGGATGGATTTTTTCCACCTTGCTGCAGCAGCGCAACGCGCTCTACCTGCGTCACGGGCAACAAGCCTGGCTATTTATCGTACTCACCCTGTATTTCGTCTGGTGCTGGAGTCATGGCGGACAGACGCTGGCCATGAAAACCTGGCGCATCCAGCTGGTCAACCGCGACGGCAGTGCGGTCAGGGCCGGCCGTGCCGCCCTCCGCTTCCTGCTCAGCTGGTGCTGGTTCCTGCCCGGACTGGCGCTGTCCTGGGCGCTTGGCGCGCAGACCTGGATGCTGGTGTTGATCCCGGCGGCGAATTTCGTGCTTTGGGCCATGACAATCTATCTCGATCCGCAACGGCAATTCCTGCATGACCGTATCGCCGGCACCAAGCTGGTGAATATGGCGGAAATCGTCAAACCCGCCGGCAAACATAAGTGGTATCACTGAGATAACTAAAACCGCAGCCGCTCCTCAGAGCGGCTTTATTTCTTCTAGCAGGGCCTCCAATTCCAGCTCGGAAAACCCGGCCGCCCTCCTCGCTTCCAGATTGAACGGGCCGCGCAGTATCGGCGCCTTGTGCTGCATTGCCAAGGCAGCAAAGGTTGCCAGCGGCTCCAGCTGGCGTGCCTCGCACAGCCAGCCATACCAGCGGTTGCCGATCGCCACATGGCCGATCTCGTCGCGCAGGATAATGTCGATGATTGCCGCCGCATCCTCGTCGCCGGCCTGCGCCAGCTTGGCGCGGGTGCGCGGTGAGGCGTCCAGGCCGCGCGCTTCCATCATGCGCGGCACCAGCGCCATCCTGGCCAGGATGTCATGGCTGGTTTTCTCAGTCAGTTCCCACAAACTGTTGTGTGCCGAAAAATCGCCATAGGCAAACCCCAGCGTCTGCAAGTGACTTGCCAGCAAGCTGAAGTGATAAGCTTCTTCCCTGGCGACACGCAGCCAGTCGACGTAATAATCTTCCGGCATCCCGGTGAAACGCCAGATGGCGTCGAGCGCTAGGTTGATGGCATTGAATTCGATGTGCGCCAGCGCATGAATCATGGCGGCACGCCCTTCCACCGAAGCCATGGAGCGATGCTTGACTTCGCGCGGCGGGACCAGCGCCGGCAGTTGCGGGCGCCCGGGTATGCTTAAGGTTGCGCTCAAGCTGCGTTGCCTGTCCAGTGTCATTTCGGCATTTTTCCAGTTTGCTGCCATTGCTTCGACCCCGGCAACCTTGGCGGCGACATCTGCCTCGCAGAGCCAATGCAGGGCCGCGGCACGCAACTCAAGTTCGCCTGGCTTTGCGAGAAAGGGAGAATGGTTCATGTTGACAGCGGTAAAATGGCGCTACTGTTGAAAAATCGCACTTCGGACATATCTACAAGCATTAAATAAGCATCCAGCAAAAGGGCATCCGGCATGCCCGGCAACCAGCATTCTACGGAGATTTATGGCCATCTACCAATTGGGCGAACATGCCCCCGACATCGCCCCTTCAGCATATATAGCGCCGTCGGCCAATCTGATCGGCAAGGTCAGGATCGAAGCCGACGCCAGCATCTGGTTCGGCGTCACGATCCGTGGCGACAATGAATTGATTACGGTCGGCCAGGGCAGTAACGTGCAGGAAAGCAGCACACTGCACACCGACATGGGTTTTCCGCTGACGCTAGGCAAGAACGTCACCGTTGGCCACCAGGCAATGTTGCACGGATGCACTATTGGCGATGGCGCATTGATCGGAATCCAGGCAGTCATCCTGAATGGCGCCAAGATCGGCAAGAATTGCCTGGTCGGTGCCGGTGCGCTGGTCACCGAAGGCAAGGAATTCCCTGACAACTCGCTTATTATCGGCTCGCCGGCCAAGGCAGTGCGAACCCTGAGCGAGCAAGATATTGCCGCGCTGGCAGGCAATGCGACGCACTACATAGAACGCGGGCTAGAGTACAAAACCGGCCTGAAACAAATCGGGTAAACAATATTCAAGTAGTAAATCAGCAACAAATTAGCGGAAAAAAAATATGGACGTAACAAAAATGATGGATGCCGGCGAAATACACGGCGATAGCGACTCTCTTCAGAAATTCATGGTTGAGAACGCTGCGGTGCGTGGCGAACTGGTGCAGCTGTCTGCCACCTGGCAGCAAACGTTGGCACACCGCCAGTATCCGGCGCCGGTCACGACTTTGCTGGGCGAAATGATGGCTGCTGCTGCGCTGCTATCCGCCAATTTAAAATTCAACGGCGTCATCGTCATGCAAATTTACGGCGACGGCCCGATCCGGCTGCTGGTGGTTGAATGCGATTCGCAACTGCGGATGCGCGCCACGGCGAAACTCGCACCCGATGCCGTGATCGACCCCGACGCCACCATGTCGCAGCTACTCAATCTGAATGGCCAGGGGCGTTTTGCAATCACGCTGGACCCGCAGGATAAAATGCCCGGCCAAAAGGCTTATCAAGGCATCGTGCCGCTGGATGGCGAGAGTGTCGCCACTGTCATCGAAAACTATATGCTGCGCTCGGAACAGCTAGATACCAGGCTGTGGCTGGCAGCCGACAGCAAAGTTGCACGCGGTTTGCTGCTGCAGAAACTGCCGAATCATGGCGGCATCGATGTACCGGTCAACGATGACCTGGAAACATGGAATCGCTTCCTGGCGCTGGGCGGCACTTTGCGTCCTGAAGAAATGCTGTCAACCGATGTACAGACGCTGCTGCGCCGCCTGTTCTGGGAAGAAACCATTCGTGTTTTCGAACCGCAGCAGCCTAGCTTCCAATGCAATTGCTCGCGCGAGAAAGTCGGCAACATGTTGAAAATGCTGGGTCAGCCGGAGATCGAGGAAGCCCTTGCCGATTTGGGCAAGCTGGCAGTGGATTGCGATTTCTGCGGCAAGCACTATGAATTCGACAAAGTCGATTGCGCGCACCTGTTTGCCAGCGCGGCGCCGGTTGAAGCGTTGCTGCCTACGGGCAGCAGCAAGCATTAAACGCAGGCGATATAAGTGACATAAGTGATACCAGAGACGCAGGAAATCAGGGCTCTGATTTCTTGTTCGTTTCGGTTGGCACAGCGACTGCGACTGTCTTTTCTATCGCCGCTAATGCCGCATTTGGCGGAGCCGGCGCATCTGCCGGATTGCCGTTCGGATCGAGAATCTGAATGAAGATCTCGTTTTGCTTGATCATGCCCAGCTCGGTACGCGCCCGTTCTTCGACCGCACCCGTGCCTTCTTTCAAATCATGTACTTCTGAATCCAGCTTGGCATTGCGGGCTTTCAGTTCGTCGACCTTGTCATGGGCAGCATGCACTTGCTGATCCATATCCCACACGCGCAGCCAGCCGCCCTTGCCTAGCCACAGTGGGTACTGGACCAGTATCAGCAAAGCGGTCAGGAAAATGGCAATCAGGCGCATCGTTTGGGGTTGAGTCTACCGTCTTATCTAATCTAGTCAAACGTAGGGTGGGCACACGTGCCCACCCTACTCGCAACTTATATTACTTCAGACGCAGTTACTTCAAATTATAAAACGCGCCGCGGCCAGGATAGCTGGCGATGTCGCCCAGATCTTCTTCAATGCGCAGCAACTGATTGTATTTAGCCATGCGATCCGAACGCGACAGCGAGCCGGTCTTGATCTGCAAGGCGTTCATACCTACCGCGATATCGGCAATGGTCGAATCTTCAGTCTCGCCCGAACGGTGCGAGATCACTGCGGTGTAGCCGGCGCGCTTGGCCATTTCAATCGCAGCGAAAGTTTCGGTCAAGGTACCGATCTGGTTGATCTTGATCAGGATCGAATTGGCGATATCTTTATCGATACCTTCCTTCAGGATCTTGGTATTGGTGACAAACAGGTCATCGCCAACCAGCTGGATTTTCTTGCCCAGTGTTTCTGTCAACAGCTTCCAGCCGTCCCAGTCGTTTTCGGCCATGCCGTCTTCGATGCTGATGATCGGGTACTTGTCGCACCACGATGCCAGCAAACCGGTGAATTGCGCGCCGGTCAGGGTCATGTTTTCGCCGGCCAGAACGTAGCTGCCGTCTTTGTAGAATTCGCTGGCAGCGCAATCCAGGCCCAAGGCGATCTGGGTGCCTGGCTCGTAGCCTGCGGCTTCGATTGCCTGGATGATCAGTTTCAGTGCATCTTCGTGGCTAGCCAGCGATGGTGCAAAACCGCCTTCATCGCCCACCGAAGTTGCCAGGCCCTTGTCGTGCAAGATTTTCTTCAGCGCGTGGAATACTTCAGCGCCGTAACGCAGCGCTTCGCGGAAGCTAGGTGCGCCGACCGGGATGATCATGAACTCCTGGATATCCAGGTTGTTGTCAGCATGCTCGCCACCGTTGATGACGTTCATCATCGGCACAGGCATTTGCATCGCGCCGCTGCCGCCGAAATAACGGTACAAAGGCAAACCGGCTTCTTCTGCTGCCGCTTTGGCAACTGCCATCGATACTGCCAGCATGGCGTTGGCGCCCAGGCGGCTCTTGTTTTCAGTGCCGTCGAGATCGATCAGGGTGCGGTCCAGGAACGCTTGTTCGCTGGCATCCAGGCCCATGATGGCTTCGGAAATTTCAGTATTGATATGCTCGCAAGCCTTCAACACGCCCTTGCCGCCGTAACGGCTCTTGTCGCCGTCGCGCAGTTCGATCGCTTCGCGTGAACCGGTGGAAGCGCCGGACGGTACTGCCGCACGCCCCATGACGCCGGATTCCAGCAGGACGTCGCATTCGACTGTCGGATTACCGCGCGAATCAATAATTTCGCGGCCAATGATGTCAACGATTGCACTCATGTATTTCCCTATCAAATAAAAATATGCGCGATATTAAAACCATTTACGGGGGCAGACTGCAAGCGCCGCCACTTTTGTGTATAGCGGCAGCCATATAGTCCTCAGTCCTTAGTCCCGGCCCTGCCAATCTGGCAAGTCCGACTAGTCCAGCCCAAGCAATCAACCGAAATTGCTTTCGATAAAGCCATTCTTTTTGACGACCCGGTCCAGGTCTATCATGGTCGACAACAATTCTTTCATGCGTCCCAGCGGCACCGCATTCGGTCCGTCGGATTTAGCTTCTGCAGGATTCGGATGAGTTTCCATGAACACACCGGCAACGCCGACTGCAATCGCAGCCCGCGCCAATACCGGCACGAATTCACGCTGACCGCCGGAAGTGCTGCCTTGCCCGCCCGGCAATTGCACCGAGTGGGTAGCATCGAACACTACCGGGCAACCGGTTTCGCGCATGATCGCCAGTGAGCGCATGTCGGATACCAGGTTGTTGTAACCGAACGATGCACCGCGCTCGCATGCCATGAAATTATCTTCCGGCAGGCCGGCTTCACGGGCCGCGGCACGCGCCTTGGCGATGACGTTGATCATGTCGTGCGGGGCCAGGAACTGGCCTTTCTTGATATTCACCGGCTTGCCTGATTGCGCGCAAGCATTGATGAAATCGGTCTGGCGACAGAGGAAAGCCGGTGTCTGCAAGACATCGACCACCGCCGCTACCGGCTTGATTTCATAGATTTCATGGATATCGGTCAGCACCGGCACGCCGATTTGCGCTTTGACATCAGCCAGGATCTCCAGCCCTTTTTCCATGCCGAGGCCGCGGAAAGAAGTGCCGGACGAACGATTCGCCTTGTCGAAGGACGATTTGTAAATGAAGTTGATGCCCAGCGCGCTGGTGATCTCTTTCAATTGTCCGGCGGTATCGAGCGCCATCTGGCGCGATTCGATAACGCACGGGCCGGCGATCAGGAAAAACGGTTGATCCAGACCGACATCAAAGCCACAAAGTTTCATGTTCTTTCCTTACGCTGCGGTTGCAGTATTAGCTTGCTTGTGCGCCAACGCAGCCTTGATGAACGAAATAAACAGCGGATGTCCATCGCGCGGAGTCGATTTGAATTCCGGGTGATATTGGACGCCAACGTACCACGGGTGGGCATTATCGCCGCTACGTGGCAATTCCATGATTTCGCACAGGCCTTCGGTCGGCGTACGGGCCGACACCACCAGACCGGCCGCTTCGATACGGTCCAGGTAATGGTTGTTGGCTTCGTAACGATGACGATGGCGTTCGGTCACGGTCGGGCCGTAGATTTCAGCGGCCAGCGTACCCGGTTTGACATCGCAGGTTTGCGCGCCCAGGCGCATGGTGCCGCCCAGATCGGAGTTGACATCGCGCAACTCTACCTTGCCATCGTGATTTTGCCATTCGGTGATCAAGGCCACTACCGGCTGATCGGTTTGCGCATCGAATTCAGTCGAATTAGCGAGCGGCAGGCCGGCCTTGCCACG
>FTFY01000734.1_pt1 | contig 11425 bp, 13 predicted proteins | sample 1640561 | NCBI WGS metagenome assembly FTFY01 (sample SAMEA3914789, study PRJEB12502) | metagenome | biome: forest; material: soil | place: Canada | collected 2011-07-03 | depth 0.3 m | reverse complement strand
GCTTTCAATATCTGATAACCGTCATGCCATAGATCGTCGTGCCCCTGCACCGGCTTTGGCACGATGACGTAACCGCGATATTCGACGTTTTGTTTGGTTTGATCGTTCATATGGGCCTCGCTGCAAAATAAGCCTTAATCGTAGCATGAGCCTGGAATCCACACATTGCGCCAAAATCGTGTACCTTGAACCTATTGTAGAAGCGCGCGTCTTACCTAAAAACAAGTTCCATATCAGTCACGACCACATGGAGAGATTGATTATGCACAAAGGTAGCGAAGATAGTACGCACTGGAAAATCGCCGACCTGGATTTTTCAAAAATTAATACCGCGCAAGTCCGGCCCGATGAAAACCTTTTCTATCTGGTCGCATGCGCTTCGTTTGTCGAAAGCGGTTCCCATTTATATACCCAAAACCTGGTGGATTATTACGGCGACGAGCCGGAAATATCCAATTGGTTGCGTGAGCAATGGGAAGTTGAAGAATTGCAGCACGGCCAGGCGCTGCGCACCTATGTCGAGTACATATGGCCTGAATTCGACTGGCAAACCGCCTATCGCAATTTCCTCGATGAATATTCGACCTATTGCAAAGTAGAACTGCTGGAGCCCAGCAAAGGTTTGGAAATGGTGGCGCGCTGCGTGGTGGAGGCCGGCACCGCCACTTTCTACAGTGCCTTGTCGCGCAGTACGAGTGAACCGGTATTAAAGGACCTGGCCTCGCGCATCGCCAAGGATGAAGTAAATCACTACAAACACTTCTTCCGTTATTTCCGACGTTTCCGGCAGAACGAGGGATTGCGCCGGCACCGCATTTTCGGCGCCCTGCGCCGTCGTACCATGGAAATGAAAAATGAAGATGCCGCCTGCGCCCTGCGCCACGTGCACAGCGTGAGAGCGCCGCAGTTCGCCGACGACCAGGCCATGGTGCAGCAGATCCACAGCAAGATGAACACCACCATACGCAGTCATCTGTCGCCCGACATGACCATCAAGATGATCATGCGGCCACTGGATCTGCCACATGCGGTGCAGTCGCTGGTGGCCTATCCGGTTACGCAAATCATGAACAAGGTGTTCCTGCGTTAATCTGGCAACGGTGGTTTCGCCTACCCTCCCGCGCCGCTACAGGCGATAGAAACGCTGCGCATTCAAGCCCATCACTTGTTGACGTTGGATCTCGTCGAGATCACCCAGTAAAACGTCGGTAGCCTCCAGCCAACGCCCATAATCGCCCGCCAGCCTGACTACCGGCCAGTCGCTGCCCCAGATCACCCGCTGCGCACCGAAAACCTCCAGGACATGGCTTACATACGGCTGCAGTTGCGCAACCTGCCAGTCGGCCGCAGCTTCGGTCACCAGCCCGGATAACTTGCAATACACCTGCGGCAACGCCGCCAGGCGGGTAATCGATGCCCGCCATGGTTCCAGTGCGGCGCTGGCAATCTGCGGTTTAGCCGCATGATCGATGACGATCGGTAAATCCGGATAGCGCTCGGCAAACCTCAGCAAAGCCGGCAAGTGACGCGGCAGCACCAGCGCATCCATGCTCAGCCGATGGCGTTGCATCGCGGCGATCGCCGGCGCCAGCAGCGGATCGTCAATCCAGTCGTCGGCAAGATCTTGCAGCATCGGCCGCAGGCCGCGCATTTTCGGATGGCTGGCCAACAGCGGTATCTGCTGTTCAGCATTGAGCGCCTTCAAATCGACCCAGCCAACCACCGCCCGGACAAACGCATGCCGCTCCGCAAGGCTAAGCAGAAACAAGGTATCGCTCATGGTTGGCAGGGATTGCACCAGCACGCTGCCGCCGATGCCATGTTGCCGCAGCAGCGGCTCCAGCTGATCCGGCAGAAAATCGCGATGAATTTCCGCCAGCTCCGGCGGCGGCCATTGTCCGGCCCGGTTGGCTAGCAGCCAGAAATGTTGGTGGGCATCAATGCGCAGGGGAGGAAACGCTGTATCGGTAAGCATATTACCCATCTCGAATTAGTGTCTTTTGCAATGCGTACGGACCGTTTCATATACATCAAAGGTCCATTGGATGGACCAATACTAGCATGTGCGATTTTGGCTCGGCAATTGAAAATTTTCCGGTGTCTCGATTTTTTGGTAGCCAAGTCCGGGCTCGCCTTTCATAATCCGCCTCATCGCCAAGAGTTGTCATGGCGAATCCCCGAGACGGAAAAAAATATGCGAATTTTGCTGGTAGAAGACAACAGGCCACTATCCGAATGGCTGGCGCTTACCTTACATCGCAATAAATACACGGTCGATTGTGTCTATAACGGCGCCGACGCCGACCATTTATTGCTAACTCAACAATACGAGTTGGTGATCCTTGACATGTCCCTGCCAAAACTGGATGGCAGCGAAGTATTGAAGCGGCTGCGCGCCCGTCACAACAACGTACCGGTCCTGATCCTGACAGCCAACAATTCGGTCGAGGGCCGCATCATCGGCCTAAATAACGGCGCCGACGACTACATGGCAAAACCGTTCGACGTCAACGAACTGGAAGCGCGTATCCGCGCCCTGCTACGCCGTTCCAACCAGCAACGCAACCCGATCCTGCAGTGCGGCTCGCTAAGTTACGACAGCAACAGCCTGATCTTTTCGATAAACGGTGTGGCGCTAACCCTGACCCGCCGCGAGCATGCGGTGCTGGAAACGCTGATCATGAAAATGGGGAAGACTGTCAGCAAGCAAGCGCTGGCGGAGAGCCTGTACGCGATGGCCGAAGACGTGTCGCAGGATGCGATTGAAGTCTATATCCATCGAATCCGCAAGAAACTGGAACATGGCGACGCTGCCATCATCACTTTGCGCGGGCTCGGTTATCTGCTCAAGCAGCACCACGAAACCCCATGAAGATTCGCAGCCTGCGCACGCAGCTGCTGCTGTGGCTGCTGGTACCGCTGATACTGTTCGTCGGCTTCAACATCTGGGTTACCTACACCAACGCAATCGAGATGGCCACCGTGGTTCACGACCGGATGCTGCTCGGCTCGGCGCGCATCATCGCTGAACAGATACGCTATGAGGACGACGTATTGCAAGTGGTGATCCCCCCCGCCGCGCTCGAGCTGTTTCAATCGGATTCGCATGACCGGGTGTACTACCGCGTGGTGGCGGCCAACGGCAGGCTGCTGGCCGGCCAGATCGACTTACCCAATCCGCTGCACATACCGCGTAACGAGGAAGCCGTCTATTTCAACGCCAGCTTCCGCGACGACCCGGTGCGCATTGTCGCCTTTTCGCAGCCGATGTTTGGCGTTCCCGGACAGGAGTCGGTCCTGATCGAAGTGGCGCAGACGCAGCATTCCTACAAGACGTTGTCAGACCGCATGTGGGAACACACCGTGCAGCAGCAACTAGGCATCCTGGTGTTGGTTGTCTTTCTGCTGCTGCTTGGATTACGCCATGGCCTGGCGCCGATGATGCGCCTGCGAGACCGCGTGCGGCGCCGCAAGCCAGGCACTCTGGAAGAACTCGATACGGCGCCGGTGCCAATCGAACTGGCGCCGCTGGTGCATGCTATCAACGACTATGTGCAACGGCTGGACGATCATATGTCAGCCCATGGGCGTTTCATCGCTAATGCGTCACATCAGTTGCGTACGCCGCTGACGCTGCTCAACACACAGGTCGACTACGGCCTGCGCAGCAGCGATGTAAAAACCAAGGATGCAGCACTGCGCGCCATCAACAACGGCGTGCAGCACGGGATCCGGCTAGTCAACCAGTTGCTGACGCTGTCCAATGCCGAAACCCGCGTCGGTCATCCGTTGCGCCAAACCGACGTCAACCTGCCAGAAGTGGCGCAACGGGTATTGGAAAAACTGGCGACCCTGGCCCAGACCAAGAATATCGATCTAGGCCTTGAGTTTTCCGGGGTTCCGATCATGGTTCGCGCTTCGCCATTCATGCTGGAAGAGCTGGTCGCCAACCTGGTCGATAACGCGTTGCGCTATACCCCGGCCGGCGGCAGGGTAACTGTCGCTGTCGCCGCAACTGAAGATGCCGCCGTACTGTGCGTCGAAGACAACGGCCCTGGCATTCCCTGTGAAGAGCGAGAGCGGGTATTCGAACGTTTCTATCGCCTGCACGAAGAGCGCTCGGATGGCAGCGGCCTGGGGCTTGCCATCGTGCGCGAGATTGCGCTCGCCAGCCACGCTGAGATTACGTTATCCAGCCCGCCGGCAGGTAGCGGACTAATCGTTACGATCAGCTTCCCCGCCGTGAAAAATCCAGACATCCCGATACCCCCCGCCGACCTGGCAAACCCGGCCGGTCTGCCATAGGCAGATTCGGGCATTTTCCAGAAAAGCTTACTGAAAGCTTTCAAAATCCACATTTATTTGAGCTTGCTGTGGCGCAAATCCCACAGTTGGCGGCCAGCCATTTAGCGTGCTGAAAGCAGTTAGTAAGCTTGCGAATTTTATAGTTGGGCCACTGATCTGCGAGATTGGTAAATCCAACTACAAAATATCTGGAGACGACAATGAAAAAAACGCTATTAGCGCTGGCTGTTCTGGGGACCATGGGCTGTATCAATACGGCATCGGCACAAACCAATGTCACTATCTATGGCCTGATCGATGCCACCATCAGCACCGTCAATCATGCAGACAAGGCCGGCGACCGCCTGACCGGCATCCCGGTGGCCTGGTTCAGCGGCAATCGGATCGGCTTCCGTGGTAATGAAGACCTCGGTGGCGGACTCAAGGCGATTTTCAAACTGGAAGCTGAATTCGTGGTCGGCACCGGTGAAATGGATACACCTGGCGTGTTGTTCAACCGCGACGCCTGGGTCGGCTTGCAAGACACTACTTTCGGCCAGATCGTACTGGGCCGCCAAAATACCCTGGCACGCGATTTCTCCCAGGTCTACGGCGACGCATACGGTTCCAAGCTCGGCCTGGAAGAAGGCGGCTACACCAACAACAACAACTTCAAGCAACTGATTTTCTACTCGGGCAGCGCTACCGGCACACGCTACGACAATGGCGTAACCTGGAAGAAAGTATTCAATAACGGCGTGGTAGCCGGTCTTGGCTATCAATTTGGTAACGTTGCCGGTCAATTCGCGCACAACACCACTAAATCTGCAGCGCTCGGCTACAACGGCTCCAACTTCATCGTTTCCGGTTTCGTCAATCAGGCTGACGTCGGCAACGGCATCGACAGCAGCCTCGAAAAGCACAAGTCCTACTCACTGGGCGGCAGCTACATTTTCGATCTGGTACGTTTGAACGCCGGCTATTTCTATTACACCGCAGAGCAAGGTGCACTCGGCAAGCGTAAGGACAATGCATATACCGTGTCGGCCAAGTTCACGCCGCAAGGTTCGTTCGACTATGAACTCGGTTATCAAGTAATGAAAGCCGACAACGCCGCTTACAATGCGGCCGGAACCGGCACCCTGAACGCGTACGCTGACGCTAGCGGCTCGACCGCCACAGGAAGCGGCAAGAAATCCACTATCTATGGCTCGACCCGCTATCATTTATCCAAGCGCACCGAGCTGTATGTGGCAGCCGACTACATGAAACTCACCGACGGCTATCGCGTGGCTTCAGCGAATGGCTTCAAGAACCAGACTGAATTTGCACTGGGCATGATCACCAAATTCTGATCTGTAAATTTATGCGTTGATCACCTCTTGCCGATGGATTTTTTTGAATCAAGGCATCGGGCAAAGCCGGCATGACTTTCGTCAGCGCCGGCTTTTTTTTCAGGTCGCCATGCCTGACACATGCCATACAGCACTACTCCACTACCTCAGTAACAGCTAAGTTTGAGCAACTATCCTGCTCTGCAATAGTCATAAGCTACCAGCCCCGATACAGGGGCTTTTTCATAGCAAGATATTGTCAAAGGGCACCATGGAAGAAATCAATCAATCGCTGTTTCTGCTGATTAATGCCAGCACGCATCCCTCCTCATTGTTACTGAATAGCGCCATGCTATTCGCGGAATGGCTCATTTTCCTGATCCCGGGCGGCCTGCTGCTAGGCTGGTTTCGCGGCGGCGAACAAACCCGCAAGCTGATGCTGGAAGCGGTCGCTTGCGGCATCGTCGGTTTGTCGATCAGCATGTTGTTTGGTGTTTTTTGGCAACATCCACGCCCGTTCATGATCGACCTCGGCACCAATTTTCTTGCGCACGCTCCCGATTCGTCGTTTCCCAGCGATCACCTGACGCTGCAATGGTCGGTGGCATTCAGCTTTCTGCTGCATCCGCAATTGCGCAAGACTGGCGTGATCTTGAGTTTGCTCGGCCTGCCGATGGCATGGGCCCGGATTTACCTGGGTGTCCATTTTCCGCTCGACATGCTGGGCGCGGCAATGGTTGCAGCGCTTAGCGCCATGCTCTGCTTTGGCTGTGCAAAGTGGTTTATCGGACCGCTGTTCAAATCCGCTTCCTTCATCCATGGCCGTTTGTTCGCGCCGCTGATCCGTCGTGGCTGGATGTTGAAATAAGCCAACTGCAAGGTAAAATCAGCCGGAGACGCGGTTTGAGCCATCGAGAGGAACGGAAATGAGGGTATTGCTGGTGGAAGACGATCGCATGATCGGCGATGCAGTCCAGATGGCGTTGCGCGACGCCAGCCATGCCGTCGACTGGGTCCACGACGGCACGGCAGCCTTGAGCGCTGCCGCCGGCGAAAGCTACGACGTCATGTTGCTTGATCTGGGCTTGCCGAAACAGGACGGATTTGCCGTGCTGCGCCAGCTACGACAGCAAAGCAACAGCTTGCCGGTGCTAATCGTAACCGCCCGGGATGCAGTCGAAGACCGTATCGGCGGCCTCGACCTGGGCGCAGACGATTACGTGATCAAGCCGTTCGAGATGGGCGAATTGCTGGCGCGCATGCGCGCCGTGGTGCGGCGCAAAGCCGGTAACGCCAATCCGGTGATGAGCAACGGCTCCTTGTTTCTCGATCCCAGCACCCGCGAAGTTACCGCGGACGGTGTCGCGACCCGCTTGTCGGCGCGCGAGTTCTCCTTGCTCCACGCGTTGTTGCTGAGGCCGGGGGCGATTCTGTCACGCCAGGAACTGGAAGACCGCATTTATGGCTGGAACGAAGAGGTCGAGAGCAATGCGGTGGAATTCCTGATCCATTCGATCCGTAAAAAACTGGGTGCGGCATCGATCAAGAATGTCAGGGGGTTGGGATGGATGGTTTCAAAACAAGACTAAGCCGTTCATTGCAATTCCGGCTGTCGTTATGGCTCTCCCTGGTGATTCTCGCCATGGCGGTGCCGGCGGGGGTGTACTCTTTTTATTCGGCTTTTCATGAAGCCAACGACCTGCAAGACGATCAGTTGCGCCAGGTTGCAGCGCTGGTGCTCAGCCGCGACTTGCCGCCGGCAACACCGGATCGCCACGCAACGGGAAAAATGAAGGACGACGAATCGAAAGTCATCGTCCAGATTCTGGCGCCGGCACAAAACGCCGGCGACGACGATACGTCGCTACGCCTGCCCGCCGACCTGCCCGACGGCATCCAGACAGTCAAGGTAGGTCATATTCCGTGGCGCCTGTTTGTCAAGCCGACCGCATCCGGCCAGCGGCTGGCCGTGGGCCAGCAGACCGAGGTGCGCGACGAGATTGCGCGCGACAGCGGCTTGAGAACCGTGATGCCATTCGTGGTGCTGATCCCGATATTGATTGCGTTGGTCAGTATCATGGTGCGCGGCATGCTGCGACCGATTGCAAGGCTGTCGCAAGAAGTCGACCGACGCGACGATCAGGATATACGTCCACTCGACGAGCAGCATGTGGCGGATGAAATCCGGCCCTTGATCGGCTCGATCAATCGTCTGTTGCGACGGGTTGCCGACAACATGGATGCACAGCGACGCTTTCTTGCCGACGCCGCGCATGAGTTGCGTTCGCCGCTGACAGCCTTGTCGCTGCAGGCGGAAAATCTCGCGGCAACCGACCTTTCGCCAGCCTCGAAAGCGCGCCTGCTGCCGTTGCGGCAAGGCTTGAATCGCAGCAAAGCGCTGCTGGAACAATTGCTGACGCTGGCCCGCTCGCAAAATACCGGCGCGCCGCAGGCCAGCCAGATCACCCAGGTATCCTTGCAAGCTGTGCTGCGGCGTGTGGTTGCGGATAGCTTGCCGCTGGCGCAAGCCAACCAGATCGATATCGGAGTTGAAGCCGATACTGAAGTTACGCTGGCGGCGCAGGAAGTCGATATCGTCGCCTTGATACGCAACCTGATCGACAATGCAATCCGCTATACGCCGCCAGGCGGCAACGTGGAAGTACGTCTGCACGCACAGCCTGGCCTGGTGACCGTTGAGGTAGAGGATAGCGGGCCTGGCATCCAGGAGACGGAACGTGAGCGGGTATTCGATCCTTTTTATCGCGTGCTGGGCAGCGACCAGGATGGCTCCGGCCTGGGCCTGTCGATCGTCAAGTCGATCGTGGCAAGGCTGCATGGCAAGATCGAACTGCAACATGCCCGCAGCGATGCGCCTTATGGCTTAAAGGTGATTATCCGTATTCCCGCCTGATATTTCACAGGCGCAGCTTAGATCACTCCCTGCTGCCGCAACTCCGCGATTTGCTCCGCACTTCTGCCGATGGTCGCCAGCACCTCTGCAGTATGCTGCCCCAGTTCCGGGCCCACCCAGTTGGTCTGGCCCGGGGTAGCCGAAAGCTTGGGTACGATTCCCGGCAAGTCGATCGGCTGACCGTCCGGTAAAACATGCTGCTGGATCATGTCGCGCGCGCGGAAATGCGGATCCTGGTGGATATCCGCTGCGGTATAGACTTTGCTGCTCGGCACTTCAGCCTGCTCCAGCACTTGCAGCACATGTTCCAGGTCGTGTTGCGAGGTCCATTTCGTAATTGCTGCATCGAGCATGTCGTTATTCTGCGCCCTGCCGTCGTTGCGCGCCAGGCGCGGATCTTCCGCCAGGTCGCTGCGGCCGATGGCATGCATCAGGCGTTTGAAGATGCTGTCGCCGTTGCCGGCGATGATGACATAGTGCTCGCCGCGCGCGTCGCTCAGGCATGGATAGGTGCTCGAAGGCGAAATGCCGGGAAAGCTGGCACCGGTACGCTCGCGTACGAAACCGAACTCGGCATATTCCGGAATCAGGCTTTCCATCACGCCGAACACGGCTTCGTACAAAGCGATATCGATGAACTGCCCTTTGCCGCCATTCGCGTTCAGATGGTGCATGGCAAGCAGCGCACCGATTACGCCATACAGCGAAGCCAGCGTGTCACCGATGCTGACGCCAACCCGCACCGGCGGCCGGTCTGGATAACCGGCCAGGTTGCGCAAACCGCCCATCGATTCGGCAATCGCAGCAAATCCCGGCCGCGCATGGTAAGGGCCATCCTGGCCATAGCCGGATACCCGCACCATGATCAGCTTCGGATTAATCTTCGACAAATCCTCCCAGCCCAGGCCCCATCCTTCCAGCGTACCGGGACGAAAATTCTCGATCACGATATCGGCATCCTTGACCAGGTCGCGCACGATCTGTTGCCCTTGTTCCGATTTCAGGTTCAGCGTTACCGATTTCTTGTTGCGGCTCTGCGAATACCACCACAGTGATGTGCCGTTATGCAGCTTGCGCCATTTGCGCAGCGGATCGCCGTCGCCCGGCGCTTCTATCTTGATCACCTCGGCGCCGAACTGGCCCAGCAAGCTGGCTGCGTAGGGGCCGGCAATCAAGGTGCCAAGTTCGATCACCTTGACGCCCTGGAGCGAGGATTGTTGTTCTGCCGATGGCTGCTTCATTTCTGTCACCTGTCTCTATATTCTGTTTTCTGCTCATGCTGCGTATCGGCAGATTATAGAGGGTTAGGTAGGGTGGGCAAGTTTTCTTGCCCATCCTACGCACCCGTTTTTTGCGGCAACCTGAACGCGCGATGGCAGATCTGAGGCTTCCCACCTGCAACAATTCCGTACATTAATGCACGCGCAACAGGTGATTTGTATCAAAGAGTTAAAATGATTGATCTTGACACCAACATTTGCAACCAGAAGTAACTCCTTTTGGCGGTTGCCGCGCTCCGGATTACTATTAGATAACTGATAAATGCGTAGGACATATCATGAAAAAAATTGCTCTATTGGTACTTGCTGCTGCGGGCCTGATGGTCACCAGCTCGGCCAGTTTTGCTTACGGTTATTACGGCCATGGCGGCTTTTACGGCCCGCGTTTTGGCGTAACCATAGGCGGACCGTTATATTGGGGTCCGGGCCCCTATTACTATCCGCCACCGGTGTACTACGCCCCGCCGCCGGTCTATGTAGCGCCTGAACCCCAAACCTATATAGAAAAAGCCCCGAACTATGCGTATTACTGCCCGAGTCCGGCTGGTTATTACCCGCAGATTCCGCGCTGTCCAAAAGGCTGGATGAAGGTAGCCCCGGACGAAGATCAACCTAGATAATAAGGCGGTGTGTGATGATAAATGGAACTACCAAGGTAATCGCGGCCTCGATGGCCGTTTTGCTGACCGGCTGCGTAACTGCACCGTCCGGCCCGAACGTAATGGCACTGCCGGGCGCCGGCAAGAGCTATGAACAGTTCCGCAACGATGAAGCGGTCTGCCAGCGCGCAGCGCAAGACAGAGTAGGACCGTACGCACCGCAAGCGGCAGCTGACAATGCAGTAGGTACGGCAGCGGCAGGCACCGTGATCGGCGCAGCGGCAGGCGCCCTGATCGGTGCAGCAACCGGCCGTGCCGGCGCCGGTGCGGCGATTGGCGGCGGCGTTGGTTTGCTGGCCGGCAGTTCGGTAGCAGGCGACTCGGCTTCTCGCAGCAGCTATGGCATGCAGCGTCAGTACAACAATGTGTATACCCAATGCATGTACGCCAAGGGTAATCAGGTACCGGTTTCCGGCGGCTATGCGAATAATCGTCGCCAGTATGCACCACCTCCGCAGTATTCGGCACCGCCGGATTATTATCCCCCGCAACGGGGTAATAGTTATGGGCCACCGCCGGATTATGTGCCCTATTGATCGCGGTTGATCACTACCAGTACAAAGACATGCTTTATGCATGTCTTTGTGCATTTAGGGGGGCTTTTTTTATGTTGATGTGATGTCGATCGAATGCGACGGCGTGTACTCCGTGGGCCGTTAATTAGGGTCAGAGTCAAGTTTCGCGATGAAACCTGCGAAAGTTGACTCTGACCCTAAATAACTGCGCGGGGTTGTTTTTGACGCGGCTTTTGACGTGCCTTCCGCATGGGGACGCTGCCAAATGTGGCGCGTGTCAGTCGGGAATTGTGGGAAGACATGTTTGAGCGAAGCGAGTTGGTCTTTCCACCCGACTGGCACGTGACGCATTTGGGGACCTCCTGCGGAGGTGATGGCTTTGGCAGGAGCAGTGCTCCAGCCCTTTCTTTGCGTACTTTCTTTGGCGAAGCAAAGAAAG
>FTFY01000932.1_pt1 | contig 11464 bp, 11 predicted proteins | sample 1640561 | NCBI WGS metagenome assembly FTFY01 (sample SAMEA3914789, study PRJEB12502) | metagenome | biome: forest; material: soil | place: Canada | collected 2011-07-03 | depth 0.3 m | reverse complement strand
TCGTCGCCGGAGTTCCGGATCAGGGCCAGGGTATTGCGCGACGTACCGCAGGCCGGGTTGTGATAAATCGTGATGGTCATGATGGTATTCCCTGTAGTCAGGAGATTGGTTGTCAGTGCCTGGCTTCGTACCAGCCGCGGCTGCGGTTCACGATGCCGACCACCAGCAGCATGGCCGGAACTTCGATCAGCACGCCAACCACAGTGGCAAGCGCGGCGCCGGATTTGAAACCGAACAGACTGATCGCAGCCGCCACCGCCAACTCGAAAAAATTGGATGCGCCTATCAATGCAGACGGACCGGCGATCGAATGTTTTTCGCCAACCAGCCTATTGAGCCAGTAAGCCAGCGCCGAGTTGAAGAACACTTGTATCAGAATCGGAATCGCCAGCAGCGCGATGACCAATGGCTGCTCGACGATGGCATCGCCCTGGAACGCAAACAACAAGATCAAGGTCAGCAACAATGCAGCGATGGACCACGGCTGGATGCTGTGCATCGCGGCGTCAAATGCCGCCTGGCCCCGGCGCAGCAATGCTTTACGCCATAGCTGGGCGATAATGACGGGAACCACGATATACAACACCACCGAAGTCAGCAGCGTCGCCCACGGCACCACGATGCTCGATACGCCCAGCAGCAGCGCCACCAGCGGCGCGAAAGCGAAGATCATGATCAGGTCGTTGATGGCCACTTGCGACAAGGTGAAATAAGGATCGCCGCCGGTCAGCCGGCTCCACACGAAAACCATCGCGGTACATGGCGCGGCAGCCAGCAGGATCAACCCCGCCACATAGGAATCAAGTTGCGCGGCCGGTAGATAGGGCGCGAACCAGTGGCGTATGAATAGCCAGCCGAGCAAGGCCATCGAGAATGGCTTGACCGCCCAGTTGATGAACAAAGTAACGCCGAAGCCGCGTGCATGTTCCTTCACCTGACGCCACGCGGCGAAGTCGATCTTCAGCAACATTGGAATAATCATTACCCAGATCAGCAAGCCAACCGGCAGATTCACCTTGGCGATTTCCAGGCTGCCGATTGCTTTTACGCCATGCGGAAACGCTTGTCCCAGCAACACGCCGATTACGATGCACAAGGCTACCCAGATTGTCAGGTAGCGTTCAAATGCACTTAGCGAGGCAGTTTCGGTGCGCTGACCGATGACTTTGGTTGGGGCGGACATGGGGTAAATTCCCTGCGTTGATTTCAAGCTGTCTGAGGGCAGCAAACCGCAACTGGCGCACAGACGGCGTTGCCGCTGCAGCAGTTTTCAGTCAGGAAGCCGATCAGGCCATTCATGGTGTCGAAATTGGCCGAGTAAATGACAAAGCGTCCTTCATGGCGAGAGTTCAGCAATTGCGCATGCGAAAGCTCTTTCAGATGGAACGACAACGAAGAGGGGGAAATGGACAACTGCTCACCGATTTTGCTGGCAGCCATGCCGTCAGGGCCGACCTGAACCAGCAGGCGGAAAACCGCCAGGCGGGATTCTTGCGCTAGTGCGGCAAGCGCGGTGATCATGTTCTTGATTTCCATGGGGGCCTTTACTATTCAATATTTCAATAATAGTTGAAATATTGAATTGACTCAAGTGCCCATTTAAATTTCTGGAGCAAAGTCAGATGCGAATGTTGATCAGATTCCTATTCTCATGAGCGCCTATGGCATAGCGTAGGTAATGCAGATCAAGACACCGTCAAGTTCCCAATGGCACCCCAACTATCGCTTTCAACACCCACCGATCGGATACTGCTGTAAAGCCTCGGCCGATCCCGAAATTGAGATTCCAGCCGTGGATCGAAGTGTCGACCACGGCGTACAAAGTCTGACCTTGCTGGCTAAGAGCCCCGAGCTGCCGGAATGGCCCCAGCGCGTTATAGCTCTCCAGGCCCACTTGATAACCGCCGTTGGTTTTATAGGCAAGTTTGGTATCTATTTCCAGACTGGTGGGACTTGCCGCCGGACCTGAAATCTTGAAATCGACGTTGGCGTTCATGGCAGCTGTCCAGCGCGAACCCTTATAGCCAGCGATTCCTTTCAGTTCGCCGTTCCACGGATTTTCGTCCAGCCGATGATCAACGCGTCCGATTTCCAGATTCGCACCGTAAAAGAAAGGGTTCTCTTCAGCTTTCGGTGCGATAAATTTCACGCGAAGTTTTTCTCCGTCGATTTTGGTCTGGCCGCCGGCATCCCGCGCACTCAGAACATAGGCTCCCAGCTCGAAGTATTTGGTCAGTCCATAAGAAAACTCGGGCGTGACACGAAATGTGTGGCGCGGTACCAATCCACCAATGTGATCAGCGTCACGCGAGCCTGAGACTACGTAATTGTTGTGCACGTCCAAACCGAATTCACCTGGTTTGTTCATTTCGTCCATATAGACTTGGATTTCTTCGGGTGCAGCGCCAGCAGTTGCCGCACTCCCCGCAAGCATTAAGAATGCCGCTGTGCGCCCCAGGTTCAGTACCCGGCCTGACTTAATTGCATGACTCATCATTTTCCTCTATGACGATACCCGATTGATACCAATAAGCGCGCCTCTGCGACATGCTAACGGTTCGGCAACATACGCCGCAAAGTGTCATCTTTGACGATGAAATGGTGGTATAGCGCGGCTGCACCATGCAACGCGACCACGGCAATTAACACCCAGGCAAACAGCTGGTGCATGTCGCCAAGCGTATGGCCGAGTTGCGAGCCTTTGGATGAAAGCGCCGGCAAGGGAAGCACGCCGAACAACGACACCGGCCAGCCGCGCGATGACGCGTTAGCCCAGCCCATCAGGGGAAATGCGATCAGTAGCAAGTAAAGCAGCCAATGCGTAGCTCGTGCAATCCGGTTCAATAGCGGTGACAGCGTCTGCGGGGCCGGTGGCGGATGGTGCTTGCTACGCCACATTAACCTTATGAGGACCAGCAACACGATCAGCGCACCAATTGACAGATGCCAACTGATCAATCCGACTGGCTGTGTATCACGCCCTATATCCGGCATTAGCCAACCGATGGTGTACTGGATCACAAGTAGAAGCACGGTCAGCCAATGAAAAAACTTTGCGGGTGCAGAGTATTTTGGATTGCTTGTTGTTTGCATTTTTTTTCGCCAAAGATGCGGAACATTGTTATTGGGTTGACGCTGCGGCTCGCCGAACAGCTCGTCGTTGAAATGTCAGATGCCGAGCCTTTGCTATGTTGCAAAATATCCCTCATTCTCGTGTTATTGCGTACGCAGCTCTGTGCAGCAACGAACATAGCAGACAGCACTTAGCCGAAACTTAGCACGTCCCCGGCCGAAAGTTGATGTGTTCAATGTGCGGCCTCATTACGTGCGTTGTCAGACTGCTGGCGCCATTGACGACTTCCGGCTTGCATTGGAATGTTTGCAAGTTGGCTCTGCTTTTCCTAAGCGCGACCGGCGCCTTAGGGATGTGGATCCAACCGGTGGATGCAACGAACCTGCTATACCGTGACTCGTCCCGGAATTCATCTATGATTGTGGATGCCAATGGAAGCGCGACATGGTTACCGCAACATTTCGTTTCTACGAGGAATTAAATACGTTCCTGCCCAGCGAACGACGCAAACGCGCGTTCGATGTCGTATCCGCGCGTGCTGCCACCACCAAGCACATGATCGAGGCGCTAGGGGTACCGCACACTGAGGTCGAGCTGGTGCTAGTCAATGGCGAAACTGTCGATTTCGACCGACTGCTGCGGGACGGCGACTGCGTTTCCGTTTATCCCAAATTTGAAACATTCGATATCACGCCGCTGTTGCGCGTGCGCGACCATCCACTGCGCACGAACCGCTTCATCGCCGACGCGCATCTAGGCGGCTTGGCGCATTTGCTGCGAATGGCTGGCTTCGACACGCTCTACGACAATAATTTTCTCGATAGCGTGATTGCCTCCATCGCAGAAAAAGAGGCGCGGATCGTACTCACCCGCGACCGTGAACTCCTCAAACGTCGCATCATCACGCATGGCTGTTATGTGCACGCGCTCAAACCGGCACAGCAATTGAAGGAAATCCTCGAGCGCCTGGACCTGGCGCGCAGCGCGCGGCCCTTCACGTTATGCTTGCAGTGCAACGCACCTTTGCGGAGCATCGAAAAAGTACTGGTGGAAGATAGGTTGCCGCCGAAGGTGCGCGCACATTTTGATCGATTCAGCACATGCGATCTCTGCCAGCGTGTGTTCTGGGAAGGGACGCACTGGCGAAGCATGCAAGCGTTGCTGGCCGAACTCATGGTGACAAAACGATCCTGATCCTTGACTTGCGGACGCCATCGCCTACCTTGTCATAACAAGCAAACCCACGGAGGAGAGACATGATGAGTGCAATTCGACCGGTATTGCTACTTGCTGCGAGCCTGTTGGCGGCACAGCTTGGCGCGGATGTGTATGCCCAAGACTCAACAACGCGAACAGAATTGAAGCGCGCGGATCTGATTGGCGCGCCCGGCATGGAAGTAATCAGCTCGATTATCGAAATCAAGCCTGGAAACGAAGCCCCGAAGCATTTGCATCATGGTGTCGAATCGGGCTACGTGCTTCAGGGAACGATGATTCAAACCCCCGGGAAGGAACCTGTGATGCTGGAAACCGGAACGCCTATTCTGAATCTTCGAGACGTTCCTCATGCCGGCTTTAAGGTTGTCGGAGACAAGTCGCTCAAGCTCTTTACCGTTCATGTCGTCGATAAAGACAAACCCCTATACGATTATGTGAAATAGTGGAGCGTGCCATGTTTGCTCCGTTTGGGCCGGGCTTCTAGGTATTCCCAAGAGACCATGCCGGCGCTGCGACCGGTTCCGGCATGTTCAAGACCAACTGGCCAAACTCAAGGGCTGCAGGTGTCTTGCCGCTGCAGCTCCAGATCAGAGCGAAATCGGCATTCGGTAACGTCGGCAAGCCGTATTCACCGTCGACGATTTTCATTCCCGGTTCCAGATCGTCGTGCGTCAGCACGGTGACTGCCAGTCCTCCCAACACAGCTGCGCGCAGACCCTGCTGGCTCGGCGATGTGAAAACCACGTGCCATTCGACCGCCGTGCGGTCCAGCGCGGTGATGCCGGCCTGGCGGTAGATGCATGGCGTCGGAAAGAACGCTAACGGCAGAGACGCGCCGTCTGGTTTCTCGAATATTTCGGCGGCAACCCAAACCAGTTGCGTTTGCCGAACTACTGTACCGTCCTCGCTTTTCGGCACCGATATCACCACTGCCAGATCCAGTTCGTTGGCGTCGACCATCGCGCGTAAATCGAGATTCATGGTGACATGCACGTCGAGCCGCACTGCGGGAAACGCGCGGGCGAACTGGCACAAGAGCGGCGGCAACCGCTCGCCCATGAAATTTTCCGGCACGCCGAAGCGCACTACGCCCGACACCGGCGACGGCCGAAAACGTCTGGCCATGGCATTGAGCGTATGCAGAATCTGTTCCGCGTAGCGCAGGAAATCTTCGCCGTCCTCGGTCAGGGTCAGCTTGCGTGTCGTCCGATGCAATAGCGGGCGGCCGGTCTGCTCTTCAAGCCGCCGGATTTGATGGCTGATCGCAGATTGCGTCAGGTGCAACTGTTGCGCCGCGCGGGTGAATCCCCCGGTTTCGTTGACTGCGACAAAGGCGCGCAGGAGTGTCGGATCGAAGTCCATAGCCTTTGATAAATGATGATTATTAATGAATGGCAGGAAATTAAATCATTTCTATCATAGAGGAAATTCACCCACAATGTTTCCCATGATCCAATCCAGCGGTGCTGGCAGCGCTACCGGATTGCCAAAACTAAACGTGGAAAGAACTTGCAATGACCCTCTCTCACTCAAGTAAAAATAGAATCGCGTTGGCGGCCATCTGCCTGACCGCGCTGATGTTCGGCCTTGAAATTTCCAGCGTACCGGTGATATTGCCTACCCTTGAAAAGGTATTGCATGGCAATTTCAAAGACATGCAATGGATCATGAATGCCTACACCATTGCCTGTACTACAGTGCTGATGGCCGCAGGAACGCTGGCTGATCGATATGGCCGAAAGCGCATCTTCGTTATCAGCCTGGCCTTGTTCGGTATCACATCCTTGCTTTGCGGTCTGGCGCAAGACGCGCCGGTTTTGATCGTCAGCCGCTTCCTGCAGGGCATGAGTGGCGGCGCGATGTTGATTTGCCTGATTGCTGTTCTTTCGCATCAGTTCCAAGAGGGAGTGGAACGTAGTAAAGCTTTTGCCGTATGGGGAGTTGTGTTCGGTGTCGGCCTGGGTTTCGGACCGATCATCGGCGGCATGATCGTTGTTTTATCCAGCTGGCATTGGGTGTTCCTGGTTCATGTTCCGCTCACCGTCCTGACGCTGATGCTGGTGTTTAGCAGCGTGGACGAATCCAGCGATCCTCATGCGAAGAAACTGGACATCCTGGGTATCGTCACCTTGTCGATGTCGGTATTCGGCCTGGCCTACTTTATTACGCAGGGACCCGATCTCGGCTTCACCAGTAACGCCGCCGTCGGCATCCTGGTTGCTACGGCAACAGGTTTCATCATTTTCATATTCGTGGAAAAAATCAATCCTCATCCGATGTTTGATTTTTCAGTGTTCAGGATACGCAAATTTTCAGGCGCGATCATCGGTTCCATCGGTATGAATTTCAGTTTTTGGCCATTCATGATTTATTTGCCGATTTATTTCCAAAGCGGCCTCGGCTACGACATCGTAACGGCTGGATTGTCTTTGCTGGCTTATACGCTTCCTACCTTGGTGATTCCGCCTTTGGCAGAACGTCTTTCGCTCCGCTATCAGCCACGCATTGTGATTCCTTTGGGGCTGTTCACGATCGGCCTGGGCTTTATCTTGCTCAAGTACGGCAGTGCCGCTGAACATGCCAGCTGGCTGACCATGCTTCCCGGTTCCCTGCTGGCTGGTATCGGATTAGGGTTGACCAACACGCCTGTGACCAACACAACCACCGGTTCGGTTCCGACTAACCGCGCCGGGATGGCTTCGGGCATAGACATGAGTGCCAGATTGATTTCATTGGCCATCAACATCGCCCTGATGGGTTTCATCCTGCTGGAAGGAATCCTGTCTTATTTAGAGAGTGCTTTTCCGGAATTCCCCGATACTTTGCAGTTGCGTTCTTTGGCCGAAAAAATAGCATCGGGAAGCTTCACATCTCTCAAGCAGGATTTTCCGGAGCTGTTCTCTTTGGATTCGTCCGGAACGATTGTCCATGCAGCTCTTATGCATGGTTTTGGTTTGGTGATGCTGTACGGCGGTATTGGTGTCTGGGTGCTGGCAGCGATCAGTTTTATGATCTTTGGCCCTGAGAAGGCGTTGTCGAATAAAATCGGCAGGAAAATTACAGACTCCCTGTGATCGTGGGCGTTCGAGTATAAATTGCGGAAAAGGCTGCGGCTAAAACGCCTCACGCGTGCAAACAATCGTCGCTTGCACAGGCTTGGGAAAAAACTGCAGCGCAATCAGCGCACAAACACTCCCGATCAACCACACGACCGGCCAGCTGCCGAGTGTGAGGATATGCGGAATCGCCAGCGGTGTCAGGAAGCACATCACGAACACACTGGTATTCGCCATGCCGAGCGCCGTGCCGGCGTTGCGCGCACCGGCGATCGTAGCCAGTTCGGTATAGGCGACCCCGTGCCAGGCCGAGACGCTGACACCGGTCAGCACCAGCGTGACGATCAGCAGCGCTGCCATGGCCGGGCCGACTGTCGGCAACTGACCGGCCAGCGTCACCAGTGCAGCCAGTGCGGCGAAGGCAATCGCGCTGGCGATGGTGCAGAAGCGGAGGAATTCGCGGCGGTTGCGGTTGCGATCGGTCCAGCGGCCGCTCCATACGCGCATGACCATGGCGCCGCATTGCAGTGCCGCCATGGAAGTGGTGATGGAAGCGATGCCGGCATGGCTGAAATCGTGCAGGAACACCGTGCCGAAGGACAGTATGGCAAACTGCGGCGCACACAGGATGCCGATCGCGGCGACGATGCGCCACAGTTGGCGGTCCTTCAGTGGTGCAGGTGATGACGACAATGCGCTGTGGCTGACATGTGCTTTATCTGCGGCGCTTGCGGCCGGTTCATATAGCCAGAGCCAGGTGAAAAACAGTGTCACGCCGCAGAACAAGGCGAGTACGCCGTACACCGAGGCAAAGCCGAAATGTGCAGCCAGCGATGGTAAGAGTAGCGCGCCGGTAGCGCCACCCAGAGGCACCGCCGTTTGGCGTATGCTCATCGCCATTCCGCGTTCGCCTTCGCCGAACCAGGTCATCACCGCGCGGCCGCTGGAACCGTTGACGCTGCCGCCAAGCAGGCCGACCAGCAGCAAGCCGGCGCCGAGCAGCGGCAGGCCAGGCACGTAGCCGGGAGTCGGCGCAACGAACATGGCCATCAGCGCCAATGCCACGGCAGTGGTAGCAAGGCCTGACAACAGCACCGGACGGTCGCCCCAGCGATCGGTCAGCAAGCCCCATGGCAATTCACTTATCGCGATGCCGAGACCCATCAGGCCCAGTACCAGGCCGAGTTCGGCGTTGCCCAGATGATAACCAGAGCGAATCAAGACCGCCGTTGTTGGAATGCCACTGAAAGCTGCCGAAAAACTGGCGTTTGCCGCAACGCCCACGCCGAGGACTTTCCAGCGATGACGGCGGTTATTGGTGAAAACGGCAGATTGAGACATTGAAATTCTCCTATGACGGGATGGGCCGGCAAACCACCAAGAGCGGCAATCACAAGCTTTGGTTTAGGCCCTTGCGACAAGTATCGCTTTGCGTGATACTTTTGAATATCAGATAGTTTTGAATCAATTGTTTTGAAAAACGGGATGGTTGTCATGCGACAAATCAGTTTTGACATCGACGTATTACGCACCTTCACCACCGGCATCGACCTGGGCAGCTATGCCAAGGCCGCCGATCGCCTGGGCCGGTCCACGTCAGCTGTGAGCGCGCAGCTGAAAAAACTCGAAGAACAGGCCGGCGCGCCGATTTTTCGTAAAGCCGGGCGCGGCCTGGCGCTGACCGAGGCCGGCCAGACGCTGCTGGGTTACGCCCGCCGCTTGCTGGATCTCAACGATGAAACCGCCAGCGCGGTGCGTGGCGTCGAGCTGGAAGGGGAGGTGAAACTGGGTTTGCAGGAGGATTTCGGCGAAGCGTTGCTGTCGGATGTGCTTGGCCGTTTCATGCGGGCGCATCCGAAGGTGCGTGTCGAAGTTTGTGTCGCGCGCAGTACGGAGTTGCGCGAGCGCGCGACGTTGGGACGCATCGACCTGGCGTTGATATGGGAAGGCGGCACGCCGGCATTGAATGGCGAGCGCGTCGCCGATCTGCCTCTATGCTGGATCGGCCCGGCGCAGGATGCAGCGGGGCCGGCCACTTCGCCGTTGTCCCTGGTCTTGCTGGATGCGCCTTGCCTGTTGCGGGATCTCGCCGAAACTGCGCTGGACTCGGCCGGCATCACCTGGCGTCACGCATTCACGAGCGCCAGCCTGTCCGCATTGTGGGCGGCCTCGGCCGCAGGGCTCGGCTTGACTGTGCGGACGCCGATCGGCTTGCCGGCCAGCCTGCGTATCATCAATCCGCAAGAGACCGGCTTGCCTGCGCTGCCGCAAATCGGCTTGTCCCTGTATCGTGCGCAGACGGTGGCGGGGCCGGCGGTGAATCGCCTGGAGGAGCTGCTGTTGCAAGCGGTGCATGAAACCATCCGCAGGATCGCAGCAGCTTGAAGTTGCTGTACTGGTTTCGTTTACGACTGGTGACCGATCAACGCAGTTGAGTGCTGGTCGATGTCGAGTTGCGCTTTCAAGCCAGCCCATCCCTTCGGCGTGACCTGGATTGCGCGCGACGACGGCAAGCGCCGTAGCCAGCCGGCCGCACATAGCGCGCGCATCAATTGCACGCCGAGCGGACCGGCCAGGTGATGGCTACGCTCGGTCCAGTCCAGGCATTGCCGGGCAAGCCCATTACCGTTACGGGTCGGTTTGAGTGCGGCGACATCAACGCCGATAGAGCCAAACCAGGCGCTGCCCGCAGCGGATAATTCAAATTGTTTATCCGCGCCCGGCACGATGAACAGGCGCTGTTGCAACGCCTGTGTCACGGCCACTCCCAGCTGTCCGGCCAGGTGATCGTAGCAGCAACGGGCGAAGCGCAATTCCTGCGCTGCGCGATTCAAGGGGCGCCGCCTGATCGTCGCTACCGAGCTGATGGCGGCCAGATGTTCGATCGCATCGGCGACATGGGAGTCGGTCAGGCGATAGTAGCGATGGCGACCTTGCTGCTCGCAGACGAGCAAGCCGCCGTTGAGCAGTTTGGCCAGGTGGGCACTGGCAGTTTGCGCGGTGACGCCTGCCGCATGCGCCAGTTCGCCGGCCGGCAGCGCGTGTCCGTCGAACAGCGCCATGAGCATGGCGGCCCGTGCCGGATCGGCAATCAGGAAAGCGACGGAAGATATATTCGGTTGCGGGCACATACCAAATCTTTCATCATTTTTCTCACAATTTTTTCATAGTATAGAACCGAAACCAGAACGTATGCTTCGACGCGCGACGAAGCATCGGGCCGCGAGTCACGGCTACACTCAAGCTCCAATCAACGGCGGATGGAGAGCAGCATGGGAGAGAGCGCGGAAGCTGGCATGCGCTGGGCAATATCGGACAAGCAGCGCATGCAGCGTACGCAACGCCGCGTGCTGGCGGCCACCAGCCTCAGCTATGTCGTGGTGATTCTGGATACGTCGATTGTCAATGTCGCGCTGGAGCGTATCTCTGGCGCGTTGACGACAGATATCGCCGGCTTGCAGTGGGTAGTGAACGCGTACATCCTGAGTTTTGCCAGCCTGTTGCTGACGGGCGGTACCTTGGCCGATCGTTACGGCGCGCGGAACGTCTATCTCGCCGGCCTGGCGGTATTTACTCTGGCCTCCGCCTGGTGCGGCCTGGCCAACGAATTGAGCGTGCTCATCATGGCTCGAGTGCTGCAAGGATGCGGTGCGGCGTTGTTGCTGCCTGCATCTTTGAGTCTGATCAAACATGCCTTTCCTGATACCGGCGAACGTGCAGCTGCCATCGGCATATGGGCCGGCTGCGGCGGCGCCGCGATGGCTGCCGGACCTTTGGCTGGCGGCATCCTGATACATCTGTTCGACTGGCGTAGCATCTTCCTCGCAAATCTGCCGTTCGGCCTGCTTGGCATATGGCTGACGTGGCGCATCGGCCGCAACTACAAACCAGCGCAAGCACGGCGGCTCGATCTTTGCGGCCAATGCACGGCGATCCTGGCGCTTGGCGCATTGGTCGCGGTGCTGATCGAAGGGTCGGTTCTAGGGTGGCGCAGCCTGCCAATCCTGGCGGGAATGGCGCTGAGCATCGGCGCCGGCAGTATCTTCCTGGCGCTGCAGAGTCGCCGGACGGATGCCATGCTGCCGCTATCATTTTTCCGGAATGGCGCGTTCTCCGG
>FTFY01001168.1_pt1 | contig 11472 bp, 11 predicted proteins | sample 1640561 | NCBI WGS metagenome assembly FTFY01 (sample SAMEA3914789, study PRJEB12502) | metagenome | biome: forest; material: soil | place: Canada | collected 2011-07-03 | depth 0.3 m | reverse complement strand
GCTTGGTTATCAATCACCCAACCAATTCGAGGTACAACACGCTCTGCAAGCGGCTTAGATTCTCGATCAACCTTGGTCCAGCCCGAGGGGTTCAGTCCACTTTACGACACAATTCTACTTAAGCAATTAGGTAGGAGTTTGGAGTGATCGACGTGGCTTTAATCGGAATTATTCGACGCTGGCACATTCGTGACCAGATTTCACTGAGAGAGATTTCTAGACGCTTAGGCATCTCTCGCAACACCGTTAGACGTTATATACGCTCGGAAACTATCGAACCGGTCTATACAGATAGAAAAACACCTAGTGCTCTCGACAAGTATGCTTTCAAGCTGTCTACCTGGCTTAAAACGGAATCGACTAAATCTCGGAAACAAAAACGCAGTCTGAAACAGATGCATTTAGATCTGCGCGCGTTGGGATATGAAGGGTCGTATGACCGTGTTGCCGCGTTTGCTCGACAGTGGAAAGTGGATCAGTTGGAGAGGGTCAATTCTGCGAGCAAAGGAACACGCTCAATGACATCCACAAGGGAGCTGGGGTAATTTGGGGGGGGATAACACAAACAATAAAATTGGACAAATCCCAGTATTTAAAACACATCCTAGGATGAATGCGAGTGACGCCGCCCCACCACCAATAAAAAAGGTCACCCATAGGGTGGCCTTTTTTATTGGTGTTGATGCTCCGGAGATCGAATCCGCGTCCGGTACGGACGCGGGGCGAAGACAGGGTTTCGGCAAGCATGCTTGCCGCTGTCTGAGCGGTTTTCGCTTGCAAGCGAAAACCCGGGAGATTCCCGCCGCCTCCACCACCAATAACAAAGGTCGCCGATAGGGTGGCCTTTGTTATTGGTATTGATTTGAAGCAGCGCGGCTGGAGTCACGCATGCACCATGAAATTGCATGCGCTCCGCACAATTAGTGTGCAATATGCTACCACATCGAATTATCAGCGGTTATTTCCCTTTAAATACAACAACTTAAAAATCTCACCAAAATGGAATGATTTTTGCTTGTGCACAGCGACGCGAATTTTTTGCACAACTATTGGGAGATTTTTTCTTGGACGATCATAAAAACGGTGCCGATGCCTTGTTCATCTTGCTAGGCGCTATCATGATTTTGGCAATGCATGCCGGTTTTGCCTTTTTGGAATTAGGCACGGTACGCAAGAAAAACCAGGTCAATGCACTGGTTAAAATCCTGGCCGATTTTGCGGTCTCGACTATCGTTTATTTTTTCATCGGCTACACCGTCGCTTATGGCGTCGATTTTTTTCGCGGCGCCGAACAACTTGCCGCCAAAAGTGGTTTCGAACTGGTCAAATTTTTCTTTTTACTCACCTTCGCCGCCGCCATTCCAGCCATCATTTCAGGCGGCATTGCCGAACGTGCGAAATTTTACCCGCAGCTGCTAGCCACCGCGGTGTTGGTCGGCCTGGTTTATCCCCTGTTCGAAGGGATCGCCTGGAACCATCACTTCGGCTTCCAGGCATGGCTGCAATCCACCTTCGGCGCCGAGTTTCACGACTTCGCCGGCTCGATCGTGGTGCACGCCATGGGCGGCTGGATTGCGCTGCCAGCAGTGCTGCTGCTAGGTGCGCGGCGGGGCCGCTACACCAAGGATGGCGCGGTGGCTGCGCATCCGCCATCGAATATCCCGTTCCTGGCGCTGGGTGCCTGGATCTTGACAGTGGGCTGGTTCGGCTTCAACGTCATGAGCGCGCAAACGCTGGACAAGATGAATGGCCTGGTGGCGCTCAACTCACTGATGGCCATGGCGGGCGGCACCTTGGTTGCCTTATTGCTCGGCAAGAATGATCCGGGTTTTATCTACAACGGTCCGCTGGCGGGCCTGGTGGCGATCTGCGCCGGCTCCGATTTGATGCACCCGCTGGGGGCGCTGTTCACCGGCGGCGCGGCCGGTGCTATTTTTGTCTGGATGTTCACGCTGACACAAAACAAATGGAAAATCGATGACGTCCTCGGTGTATGGCCGCTACATGGCTTGTGCGGGGTCTGGGGCGGACTGGCGGCCGGCATTTTCGGGCTCAAGGCGATGGGCGGCCTGGGCGGGGTGTCTTTCATATCGCAGCTGTGCGGCACGGTGCTGGGTATAGCCATCGCCAGCGCCGGCGGCTGGATCGTTTACGGCCTGCTGAAAAAATTCATCGGCATCCGGCTCGACGCTGAACAAGAGTTCGAAGGCGCCGATCTATCGATCCACAAAATATCTTCGACCGCTGAACGCGAAACCAGCTGGTAGATGGAGTGATTCCCTTCCCCTAAATTTTCATCGCCGTCTGCCGTTATACAGAGAATGGCCAACTAGCCGACAGGATAGTCGGCGCCCGGACGCCTTTCAGGTTTGGCGAGAGAAACAGGAGCGCTGCGTCATCCTGATCCAGATGCTATTTAGGGGAATATATGAACAGTCATATCGAGGCGGTCGGGTGCGTTGGCCTATTGCGGCCGGTGTTACGATCGTGAATGGCGCCTACAACCCTTTACTGGTGTTCCTGTCGCTCGCCACGGCCTCGCTTGCTTCGTATACGGCGCTGGAACTCGCTGGCAGGATCTCATCCTTGCCAAACGGGAGATCACGGTTGCCGTGGCTGCTCGGCGGCGCTATGGTCATGGGGATCGGCATATGGTCAATGCATTTCATCGGCATGCTGGCCTTCTCATTACCGATTCGGCTTGGTTACGATTTCGGCATCACGGCAATTTCGGTTCTGCTTGCGAGTGCGGCGTCCTTCCTTGCCTTGACCACGGTAAACCGCGGACATCTCTCTGCTTTACGTATCAGCGTAGGCGGTATCGCGATGGGACTCGGCATAGCCGGCATGCATTACACCGGTATGGCAGCCATGCAGATGTCGCCGCCGATTCGTTATACGGCGTGGATTGTGGCAGCCTCGATCGCCATTGCCATCGTCGCCTCCATTGCGGCGCTATGGATCGCCTTTACGCTGCGCGCCTCGGAGGAACAGAATATCGTTCCCAAACGGCTAGCCGCAGCGTTGGTTATGGGACTGGCGATCACCGGCATGCACTATACCGGCATGCGTGCCGCAAACTTCGAGACCGGCAGCATCTGCCTGTCGGTCGGCAAGCTTGACCCGGACTGGCTGGCGATGATCGTGTCAGTGGCTTCCCTTACCGTGTTGATCGGAACGCTGATATTCCTAGGCTGGCACACCAGCAGCCTGGCCAACTCTCTGCGGCGGGCGAACGTCACCTTGCAGCACCTGGGCACGCACGACGCGTTGACCAACCTGCCCAACCGGGTTCTGCTGGCCAGCAGCGTCCAGCTGGCGATCGATGCCTTCTCACGTAACGGCTCGACATTCGCGGTCCTGTTCCTGGACCTTGACGGCTTCAAGACGATCAATGACTCGCTTGGTCACGCCGTCGGCGACGAGCTGCTCAAGATGTGCGCGTACCGGCTGCGTGAAAACGTGCGCAAGGACGACGTTGTCGCCCGTGTCGGCGGCGATGAGTTTGTGATCGTACTCAATGGACCGATCGAACCGTCCGATGCTGAACACATCGCGGCCTGCCTGGTGCGCGTGGTCTGCGAGGAAGCCATCATCCACAACGTGCGCTTGCGGGTAAGCACAAGCATTGGCATCGCCTTGTTTCCGCGCGACGGCCGCAGTACAGAGGGCTTGCTTCACAGTGCCGATTCTGCGATGTATAACGCCAAGCAAAGCGGGCGCAACATGTATCGCTTTTTCGAGGTAGCCATGCATGGCAATGCGACACGGACACTGACGCTGCAGCGGGATCTTCAACAGGCGTTGGAGGATGGCCACCTGAGCATCGCCTTCCAGCCTAAATTCAATATGGTCGAACAGTCAATGACCGGCGCGGAAGCACTGATCCGCTGGATCCACCCCGAGCTTGGCAATATCCCGCCGCTTGAGTTTATTCCGATTGCGGAACGCTCGGGGCAGATCATCCAGATCGGCGAGTGGGTGATCAAAGAAGTGTGCCGATGCATCGCACTGTGGAAAGCGGAAGGACTGGCGCCGATCCAGATCGCCATCAACCTGTCGCCGGTCCAGTTTAATGTACCTGACCTGGTCGAGCGGATCGACGCCATTGTGCGCGCGGCGCATGTCTCGCCCCAGTCCCTCATGTTCGAGATCACTGAAACCGCGGCCATGCAAAATGCAGAGAGAACCACGGAAACCCTGCACAAATTCCGCGCGAGCGGTTTCCAGATGGCGATTGACGATTTCGGCACCGGTCATTCCAGCCTCGCCTACCTGCGGCAGTTCCAGGTTAACCAGGTGAAGGTAGACCAGTCTTTTACCAAGGAACTGGACTTGCATGAACTTGAGGGGCGCGCATTGATTTCGGCGATCGTCACGCTCTCGCATGCACTGCACATGAACGTTGTCGCCGAAGGTGTCGAGACGGAAGCCCAACTGGTCAAGCTTACCGCTCTCGGTTGCGATCAGGCACAGGGATTTCTACTGGCCAAACCGCTGCCGGCGGAAGCGTTTCAGCAATTCCAGCGCGCGCTCGATCGTGCTTTGTCGGAAAGTGAGTTGTTCGCGGCATCTGCCGGGAAGTCGATTGAGATCGCGATCCCGAATTAACAATCAACGCCGGTGTCGACTGAGTTCCAGAAAGGTAATCAGGCGCTGCAAACTGGCTTCCTTGGCTTTCGGCAAAGTCAAAAAACGGCAACCGAAGTGATAGATCGGATCGTTGAAAGTTTGGCTATTGTGAACGAAGGTAATTCTCAGCTCTGATTGCATCACGCCGAGATCACGATAATCGAACGTCGCATCGCTCAAGGTCATCCCGATTGCCAGTTCGCCTGTGCTGGCATCGGTGGAGCGTAACCGGATGCCAGTCAGGGACAGATCGACAATATCGAAACTTATGCGCCGCTTGTCCGGCAAGGTAGCGGTGCAGATGTACGGGTTGGCGATGGGGGTTTCGACACGAAAATTTTCGCGTCGCTGTATACGATACAGATTTTTGGGAAGCTGTGATTTGAACGCTGGCAAACCGTCATGCAGATGCGGCTGCGGCCGGCCGCAAGCGAATTGGATATGCACACCCGATTGCATGCCTGAAAACAAAGTTTCTTCCGCTTCCTGCAACCGCACGTTTTCTGCTTCGCTGGCGCCGTAATCGTAAAGGAAGGTTCCGGCGCGCTCGTCTACCGCCAGAATACGTGTGACGATGCGTTCGCCATGTCTTCCGAACGTGACATTCAGGAACTCCATCTGACGCACGAACTTGCGCAGGACATTCGCGATCTCCTTCGGATACGAGATCCGAAAATCCTCAAGCGCAGCCAACGACGCTGTCAGCGTTGAAGGTCGGTACGTCTCCACCCCTGCTTCTAATCCTGCCCCTAATCCCGCTTCTGATACCAGATTGGTTGTTGTCATTTTATTTCCAATATCTATCAAAATCCCATCCCGGCATAAGGATGCCGCAGATTGTGAGGATTGTTGTAAATATTTGCAAAATTAAGGGAACTTTTTTAGAAGAAATACCCTCATTGCAATTCTTGCAACCGGTACGGGTATGTGATGACTGCGCGATCCGTCGAGTACGATGCGGGTTGCTTACTCAGTCTTGTTAAGTGGGATTCAAAAATTTATTCGGACGTTTCAGCATGCAATAGCTGCAAATCCTGCGCATCGAATGTCCGTGACCGGCCTTCGACCTTAGCGCTGTACAGCGCCACGTCGGCACGTCGCAGCATAGCTTCGAGCGTATCGTCGTCGGATCTGCGTATGGCGATGCCGGCGCTATAGCTCAGCTCATGGCCGAGTTCGCGCACCGTTGCTTCAGCGAGGTAGGCGCGCATACGCTGGTCGAATGTCTTCGCGGCTGAGTGATTGGCATAATTCAACAGCACGACGAATTCTTCCCCGCCGTACCGGCCGACGATATCGCCGATCCGCACTGCCGCCTGGAGCGCCCGGGCGAAAAACTGCAGTGCGCGATCCCCGGCCTCGTGTCCGCGGCTGTCGTTGATCTGTTTGAAATGGTCGAGATCCAGCATGAGTACGGCAAGCGGCTGGTCGTAGCGCACGCTGTTTTCCAGTTCGACGTTGGATTGCACCAGCCATGCGCGCCGGTTGAGCACGCCTGTCAGGCCATCAACTGTCGCCAAACGCTCAAGCGCACGCGCCGCCTCGTCGCGATGAGCCAGCAGAATCCCGGTCAGGGACAGCACGGCAGTGGCATTGGCGACCAGAGCGAACGCAATATTCACCGGGTGCGGAGTGAGGAATGCCGGAAACTGCTCGGTATAAAAAGCGCCCAGCACGCCGCGCCACGCCGTCACCACCAGCTGGTCAATCAGGGCGACGATCAGTAACCAGCGCCATCTGCCCACAGGCACCAGCGGTGCGCGCAACAGCGTCGCCGCCACCAAAGCCATCTGGAGCGCGAGCAGGCCGTTGGCCCAGCCCACCCGGAACGCATAACTTGAAAATCCAATCCCGTAACCGAGGGTCAGTACGATGGCAATGATGGTCGGCGCACGAGCATGTCCCTTGCGGCCGCACCACAGGTCGAATGCGGTAGCGTTGAGCGCCAGGCCGCCGGCGATGCCTGCCATCGACAGTGTGGACAGTGAACGGTCCGTCCATGAACCGGCCTCGACCAGTCCGGAGAGAAGCAACAGCACCCAACCTGTCGCCTGCAGAAAGATGCCGAGCTGCGCCCGGCGCGCTGCCGCATTGACCTTCCCCATCACGGCAGGTAATGCGATCGCCATCGTCAGCATGCTGACGGTGAGGGCGAAAAGCAGAGAGGCGATGTCGGTAGGCATGGATGACGTGGCAAGGTGCAGCAAGGATCGCTTCCGTTTCATGAAGTGCAACGAAACGGGAGGTGGCGTCAATATCGATTCGGATATCGTAGCGTATACAGACCACCTCGGTATTCGCAAGAAAGAAACACCAAAACAGCAGCACGACACAATTCCCGATTATTCCGTATACAAACTTTCCACGCGGACATAGAATCCTTTTCCTGGCGGGCGCTGCCGTTGCGTCGCTAGTCGCTAAAAATAGATATAGGTTCGTTCAATTAATTCTGGGAGTCTTCTTGTGAAGCGTTACGCCGGTGTGTTTGCATGCATTCTTGTCTATTCCGTTGCCTTGGCTGGCACCCTGTTGCCGGCCCAGGAAAGCCGTGCCGATGCACTGGATGATGTGCAAAACCGGCGCGCGATACGCGTCGCCGTGCCCAAAGATACGCCGCCGTTCGGCTCGACAAATCAATACAAGGCATTGGAAGGATTTGATGTATCGATTGCCAGGATGATATCGCTGGAATTGGGCGTCAAGCTGGATATGGTGCCTCTGGACAGCGGCGAGCGCATTCCCGCACTATTGAACCACCATGTCGACCTGGTCATTTCCAGCTTGGGTAAAAATGCGGAGCGCCAGAAGCAGATTGATTTTTCGCAAGCTTACGCGCCGTTTTATCTGGGTATCTTCGGCGCGCCGAATGTCGAGGTCAAAAATGCTGCGGGATTGTCTGGCAAGAGCATCGCAGTACTCAAAGGCTCGATCGAAGACGGCGAATTGAGCAAGCTTGCGCCGGCATCGGCCAATATCAAACGCTTCGCCACCGAACCGGAGGCCGTCAAATCCTTTTTACAAGGTGAATCCACATTGCTGGCCGCAGGTAATGTCTTGATTTCTGCCTTTAGCAAGGAGCAGGTAGAAGCAAGCCAGCTGAAAATCGTGCTGAAGGACTCGCCATGCTTTATCGGCGTTAATAAAAATGAAACTGCGTTACTCGCTAAGGTAAACGCCATGCTGAGCCGCATCAAGCAAAACGGCATGCTCAATGTCAATGCCCAGCGCTGGTTCAAGGCCCCATTGCCCGACAGCGTATTGCATAGCGCTATCGAGTAAGACTGCTGGGCCGGGTTGCATAGGATTTGAAAAGGGACTCCGCAATCGGAGTCCCTTTTTCTTTTGCAGGTTTTGTGGGATAAGCTTACATATCAGACACATCAAGCTCGTGTGCGGTTGGCGTCACGACGACGGCCGCAACCCTCTACCGATACTTACAAAGCAAGGCAATGAATCAATCTGAGATGTCATCGACGGAACGTGCTGAATCCCCGCCATCTCCGGTCAGCTTTCGCGAAGCATTCATGTTTTGGCTGAAGCTGGGCTTTATCAGTTTCGGCGGACCTGCCGGACAGATTTCCATCATGCACCAGGAGTTGGTTGAGAATCGGCGCTGGATTTCGGAGCGGCGGTTTCTGCATGCACTGAACTACTGCATGGTTCTGCCCGGCCCGGAAGCGCAGCAGCTTGCCACTTACATAGGTTGGCTGATGCACCGTTCACGGGGCGGCATCGCGGCCGGCGCATTATTCGTATTGCCGTCGCTGTTGATTCTGGTTGCCTTGTCCTGGATGTATATCGCGTTTGGCAATTTGCCGCTGGTCGCCGGCCTGTTCTATGGCATCAAGCCGGCGGTGACCGCCATCGTGCTGCAAGCGGCGCATCGGATCGGCTCGCGCGCGCTCAAGAACAATACGCTATGGGCGATTGCCGCCGCATCGTTCGTCGCCATCTTCGCTTTGAACCTGCCGTTCCCCGCCATCATCGCCGCTGCGGCCCTGATCGGCTACATCGGCGGCCGCATCGCGCCCGATCGTTTCAAGACAGGAGGCGCGCATGGCAAAGCAGACCAATCGTTTGGCCCGGCGCTGATCGACGACGACACGCCCACACCGGAACATGCGCAATTCCGTTGGCCCAGGCTGCTGCGCATAGCCGCCATCGGCGCCCTGTTGTGGCTGATTCCGATGGCCTGGCTGACGGCATTCTATGGCTGGCATGCTACCTTGACGCAGATGGGCTGGTTCTTCACCAAGGCCGCCATGCTGACTTTCGGCGGCGCTTATGCGGTGCTTCCGTATGTGTATCAAGGTGCTATCGAGCACTACGGCTGGTTGACGCCGACGCAAATGATCGACGGCCTGGCGCTTGGTGAGACCACTCCCGGACCGCTGATCATGGTGGTGGCCTTTGTCGGCTTTGTGGGTGGTTATGTGAAAGCCATATTCGGGCCGGACAGCCTGTTTCTTGCCGGCGCCACTGCGGCTGCGCTGGTGACCTGGTTCACCTTCTTGCCATCGTTCCTGTTTATCCTCGCTGGCGGTCCTATGATAGAAGCTACCCACCATGACCTGAAATTCACTGCTCCGCTCACTGCTATTACTGCCGCCGTGGTGGGGGTGATTTTGAATCTGGCAGTGTTCTTCGGTTATCACGTGCTCTGGCCGCAAGGTTTGGGCGGCACGTTTGACTGGATATCGGCATTGATCGCATTGGCCGCAGCTATCGCCCTGTTCCGCTTCAAGAAGAATGTGATTCACGTTATTGGGGTATGTGCGATAACCGGCTTGATCCTGAAGATGTGGGTCCTGTGAAGCTATACGATGAATGCAGATGTGATAAATTCGGATCACGATCTTGAACGATATTGACTATAAGCAGGAGAAAACATTATGCCAAGCGCCCGCCTGAACGGCGAAATAATTACCGGCTGGGATAGCTTTCATACCGAATGCGCGGAGGTATTCGGCTTTCCCGAGTTCTATGGACGCAACATGAATGCCTGGATCGATTGTCTCAGCTATTTGCGCGATGAAGACGGCATGAGCAAATTTCGGTTGAAGGAAAACGAGGTGTTGGAAATTGAGGTATTACACAGCGAAAAACTGCGCCGGCAAGCCGCTGAAATCATCGAAGAATTGGAATTTTGCGTTACCGCGATCAATGAACGCTACGAGGACTATGGCGAAAAGCCGGCGCTGAAATTGACGTTGCGCTGACGCCACAGTGAAGTAAGTCTAGCGTGCCGGGCGGAGGTAATAAATGTCCCACTCCTCTTCTGCAAGAAATTCAAAGCCATTGCGCTGGTAGAAACGATTGGAATCGCTTCCCCTCAGGGCGCCTACGCGCAGTGGCATCGACTGGCCATCGGCTTCCTTGAAGATTTGCGTGAGCACCGCTGCCCCAATCCCCTGCCCTTGATTACCGGGACGGATATAGAGGTGATCCAGCAGCAGTTGACCTGGAACTGGTTTAACTACGACAAAGCCGACTTTCAGCTCATTCACTATCACATGTCGCGTATGTGGCGCTGAAAAATTGGCGCGGAACCGTTCTCTCGCCCGAACCGGATCAAAACGGCCGATGCGTTCAAGACTCTCACGCATGGCGGCTATGCGCAAGGCAACCAGCTCTTCGAAATCCGATTCAACTGCCTGGACCAGTGTGACGAGCGGTTGGTTCGATGCGGACATGTGCGCTTTCAGAATGTGCGTTTGATTGATCCGGCAATTTTATCTGAATCCCGGAACTCTGAATCGCCTTTCCCTTGATCGCTGGCGCGCCGATGCGCGCTGGAGTACGCTATACACATCGCCATGTACCGCCTATGGCTGTTCACAGGTTGCCACTATGGAAAAGACCGCGTTTGTATTCGCTGGTGGTGGAAGTCTTGGTGCAATTGAAGCCGGCATGTTGCGAGAATTGATCGCGTCGGGTGTGCGCCCCGATTTCCTGGTCGGCGCCTCTGCCGGTGCGATCAATAGTGTGTTTTTTGCCTATCAGCCGCATACCGCTGGCGCCATGCGCCTGGAATTCCTGTGGCGCGGCGTCCGTCGCCAACAGATCTTGCCATGGTCGATTCGTTCGATTCTTGGTGCCGCCCGCGGTACGCACCTGGTCAATCCGGCTAAGTTGCGAAGCCTTCTTTATGAACATTTCGGCAATCGTACGCTGGAAGATGCCGATCTTCCAGTACATGTGGTCGCCACCGAGATGAAGACCGGCAATGAAATTGTTATTTCGTCCGGGTCGGCTGTCGATGCGGTACTGGCAAGCACGGCTATTCCGGGTGTCTTTCCGCCGGTTCCTCTAAACGGGAATATGCTGATTGACGGTGGTGTCGCCAACAATACGCCTATCTCCAGTGCAATACGGCTTGGGGCAACACGTGTCATCGTGCTCGCTACCGGTTTCACCTGTGCCGAGCGACGACAACCGAAAGGTGCGCTCGAGCACGCCATGAGTGCGCTCAATTTGCTGGTAGCACGGCAATTGATATCTGATCTCGAACGTTGGGCATCGCATGCAGCAATAGCTGTAGTTGCTCCGCTATGTCCGCTGGACGTCTCGCCGTACGACTATAGCCAGTGCGGCTTGCTGATAGACCGCGCGGCGGCGGAAACCCGTCGCTGGCTGGCGGCTGGCGGACTGGATAGTCGCGATATTCCCGGAGGACTCAGGCCGCATTCGCATTGATGGAGATTATTTGGAGAGCTTCGTAGGGTATTGCACAAACCGTTTCCCCAAAGCAAAAACCCTCTGAGGGTAAGCTCAGAGGGTTTTTTAATAAAAGCCTGACGATGACCTACTTTCACACTGGTTGCAGCACTATCATCGGCG
>FTFY01000950.1_pt1 | contig 11576 bp, 10 predicted proteins | sample 1640561 | NCBI WGS metagenome assembly FTFY01 (sample SAMEA3914789, study PRJEB12502) | metagenome | biome: forest; material: soil | place: Canada | collected 2011-07-03 | depth 0.3 m | reverse complement strand
TGGTCAGCGTAGGGGGCAACATAGAGGGTAGCGCCAGCGGCAAAGCGGGCTGAGGTCGGCTCGACCCTTGCAGACGGTGCGGCCAAGGGGCAGGTACAGACTGGGCAGAGGCGGGGGTGGCCTCTGATAGCGCCTATCCGTCAAACAGTTCTCTCAAATAAAAAGTGTCAAAATAGAAATAAACCTCTGCGAACACTTGTAAACAGTGCGCCTTTGTTCCATAATATTTTCGTAGTCAGGATGTACTGGACAGCGTGACTCTATCTGTCCAGTGAGAAGGATAAATCGTGGTTTTAACCCTTGGCAGCAAGGGACACGGAAGAACAAACAGAAAAGCCGCAACCCACTATTCATGCGGGTTACGGCCTTGTGTTCTGGTGGTGATAGGTGGACTTGAACCACCGACCCCAGCATTATGAGTGCTGTGCTCTAACCAACTGAGCTATATCACCAATGAAGCCCTAAATTATGACGCATTTCGCCAAATCCTGTCAACAAAAACAGGTTCCAGATGCTTTTCAAGGCCAATTTCGTGGTGTTATCGCTGCTTGATGGCTGTAATCACGGTTTCCAGCACCGTATCGGCAACATTTTCCCCAATACAGTCAATCACAACCCGCTCCGGCATGGAACGCAACCACGTAAGCTGGCGTTTGGCCAGCTGGCGAGTAGCCGCGATGCCTTTTTCGCGCAATTCCTGGTAACCGTACTGACCGTCCAGATACTCCCAGGTCTGGCGATAGCCGACACAGCGCATCGACGGCAGGCCCAGGTGCAGGTCGCCACGGGCGCGCAGTGTTTCGACTTCCGCTACCAGACCGCCGCTTTGTAAATCCAGCATCAGATCGAAGCGCCGGGCAATCCGTTCATGCAACACACTGCGATCCGACGGTTCCAGCGCTATCGGCAAAATATCGAACGGCAGTTCGGGCGCCGGCCGGTCGGTCAGCAGCGAGGACATGGTCTGTCCGCTCAGTTCGATGATTTCGAGGGCGCGCTGGATGCGTTGGCTGTCGTTCGGCTTCAAGCGGTCAGCGGTGACCGGATCTAGCTGCGCCAGCTTGGCGTGCATCCCCGGTACGCCGATCAGGGCGGCTTCGGCGTCCAGCCTGGCACGCAGCTGCGGATCGGCTTGCGGCAGGGCGTCGAGGCCGTCGCGCAGGGCTTTGAAATACAGCATGGTGCCGCCGACCATCAGCACTAGCTTGCCGCGCGCATGGATTTCATCGAACAGGCGTAGCGTGTCGTCGCGGAATTGCATGGCCGAATAGGATTGCGTCGGCTCCATGATGTCGATCAGGTGGTGCGGCGCCGCGGCAAGCTCGTCGCGGCTAGGCTTGGCGGTGCCGATATCCATGCCGCGATAGACCAGGGCTGAATCGACAGAGATGATTTCGGACGGGATGTGTTTCGCGATTTCCAGTGCAGCGGCGGTTTTGCCGGATGCAGTAGGGCCCATGATGGCGACTACCAGCGGCTTGGTTGCGGTCGACGTCGAGGTTGATGTTGCTGTTGCTGGCTGTGATGGCATACCGCTTATTGACCGCGCAAGAATAATTTGTCCAGGTCCGACAGCGCCAGCTGGCTCCAGGTCGGGCGGCCATGATTGCACTGGTCGGCGCGTTCGGTGGCTTCCATTTGCCGGAGCAGGGCGTTCATTTCCGGCGCCGTCAGGCTGCGGTTGGCGCGCACTGCTGTATGGCAGGCCAGGGTGCCGAGCAGTTCATTGCGGCGTTCGACCAGGACGCGCGAGCCGCCGAATTCACGTACGTCGCGCAATACATCGCGTGCCAGCGTCTGCGCATCGGCATTCTTCAACAGGGCAGGGACCGAACGCACCGCCAGCGTGGTGGGCGAGATGGCGGCGATGTCGAAACCGAGCGCGTGCAGGGTTTCCTGGTTTTCTTCGGCGGTGCCGACTTCAACTGCATCGGCAAAGAAGGTGACCGGGATCAGCAGCGGCTGCACCTGCATCGCATCTTCATCCAGGGCGCCTTTCAATTGCTCGTACAGAATGCGCTCGTGGGCCGCGTGCATGTCAACCAGCACCAGGCCCTTGGTGTTTTGCGCAAGGATATAAATACCGTGCAATTGGGCTAGCGCGAAGCCTAGCGGGAAATCGTCACTCGGCAGCGTTTGATTGGCAGGCTGCAGCGCGGTCGGGTAGTTTGCAGCGACGCTGCCGGCAGCGCGGTCATTATCGGTAAACAATGCGCCGTAATTGGCCGTGGTTTGCGCCACGCCGTTGAGGGAGGGCGCAAATTGCGGTCCGAATGACGTTTGCTGCTGGGGCACTTGCGCGCCAGGCTGCAAAATCGCCTGCAGATGTTCTTGCGAGCCGCGAATCCATGGCATCGCGCCGCTGGGTGAGGGCAATGGCGCCGGCGTTGCGCCAAACGAGGTGGCGGAAGTTTGCGCCAGCGCGCGGCTGACAGCATGAAATACAAACTGATGAACCGCGCGGCTGTCGCGGAAGCGTACTTCGATTTTCGACGGGTGTACGTTGACGTCGACCAGTGCCGGGTCGAGATCCAGCCCCAGGACGTACGAGGGATAACGATCGCCGTGCAGCACGTCTTGATAGGCGGCGCGCACCGCGTGCACCAGCAATTTGTCGCGCACGAAGCGGCCGTTGACGTAGAAGTACTGGGCATCGGCGCGCGCCTTGGAGGCGGTCGGCAAACCGACAAAGCCGTGCAGGCGCAACGGTCCGGCACCTTCGTCGAGCGCCAGGCGGGCATTGGCAAATTCGTTGCCGAGGATGCTGGCGCTGCGCTTGGCGATTTCGGTGATGTTCCAGTGATCGACGGTCTTGCCGTTATGCGTTAGCGAAAACGAGACATCCGGCCGGGCTAAAGCGATACGCCGTACCACTTCAGCGCAATGACCGAATTCGGTCTGATCCGATTTCAGGAATTTACGTCTGGCCGGTGTATTGAAATACAGGTCCTGAACGTCAACGGTAGTGCCTTGTGCGCCGGATGATGGCGTCACGGCTAGCGTGCTGCCGTCGATTTCCGAGGCGTGGCCGGCGTCGGCGGTGCGCGAGGTCAGGGTCAGTTGCGATACCGAAGCGATGGATGCCAGCGCTTCGCCACGGAACCCTAGCGTGGCGACGTGTTCCAAGTCGTGCAGCGAACTGATTTTTGATGTCGCATGACGCGCCAGCGCCAATGGCAGCTGTTCCGGGGAGATACCGCGGCCGTTATCGGTGATGGCGATGCGTTTGACGCCGCCTTGCTCCAGCCGTACCGTAATTTGGGTGGCGCCTGCGTCTAATGCATTTTCCAGGAGTTCCTTGACCACGGCGGAGGGTCGTTCGACCACTTCACCAGCCGCAATTTGCGAAATCAGGTTGTCTGGGAGTTGCTGGATAGCGCGGATGGGGGAGAGCGGTGCATTCATGTGGCGATTATACCGAAGCGCGCACCCGCTGCAGCGAGTTGCCTCTCGGAAGCGTTGCCATTATGAGCATAAACAATTGGCGGATCTAATTATTTGCTGTCTTTCGTAGTGTATTATTCCGGCGCTAACTAAGGAAAAAAATATGGACTTTATGCAATTCTTGGACGTCATTCTGCACGTCGATAAATCCCTTGGCTTTTTGATCAAGGAATATGGCACCCTGGTCTACATGGTGCTGTTCCTGATCGTTTTTTGCGAAACCGGCCTTGTAGTATTTCCGTTTTTGCCTGGCGACACCTTGTTATTTATCGGCGGTGCGTTTTGCGCAACCGGTGAAATGAATATCTGGTTGCTGATGAGTTTGCTGATTATCGCGGCCACTACCGGCAACACGCTGAATTACTGGATAGGCAGCCTGATCGGGCATAAGGTCTATACCCATGATTATCGATGGCTGGACAAGAAGGCTTTGCAAAAGACCCATGCGTTTTACGAGCATCACGGCGGCAAGACCATCATCCTGTCGCGTTTCGTACCGATCGTGCGGACTTTCGCACCATTCGTGGCCGGGGTTTCAGAGATGACTTTCTCCAAGTTCCAGTTCTTTAATATTATCGGCGCCTTGATATGGGTGGTCGGCCTGGTCTCGGCCGGTTATTTCTTCGGCAATATCCCGATTATCCGTGATCACCTGAACACGATTGTGTTGGTCGGGGTTGGCGCAGCGGTGGTGCCTGTGGCGCTGGGCGGCTTGTGGAAGTTCTACCAGAAAATGCGCGGGGCGTAAGCACGGCCGAAATACAGCCGAAGCACAATGAAATAAGGGCGCGCTGCAATACTTGCAGCGCGCCCTTATTGTTTTATGGCCAGGTCTTAAGACCCGGCTGAAGCACTCAGGTCAGGCGGTTCCTTGCCAGCGGCGGATTATGGGCGAAATACTTCTTGATCCCTTTCAGGACCGCATCCGCCATCTGATCCTGATAAGCATTGTCAGTCAGTTTCGCCTCTTCTTCCGGATTCGAAATGAAGGCGGTTTCAATCAGGATGCTTGGAATATCAGGTGCTTTCAACACGGCAAAACCAGCTTGCTCGACCGCACCCTTGTGCAATTTGTTGATGCCGCCGATTTCATTCAATACCGCGCTGCCCAGTTTCATGCTGTCGTTGATCTGTGCCGTGGTCGACAAATCCAGCAGCACGCTTGCCAGTTGACGATCGTGGCTCTTGATGTTGATGCCGCCAATCAAGTCGGCCGAGTTTTCCTTGTTGGCCAGCCAGCGCGCAGCGGTTGAGCTGGCTCCCTTTTCCGACAGCGCAAATACGGACGAACCGCGTGCGGTCGGCGTCACGAAGGCATCGGCATGGATAGAAACGAACAGGTCGGCCTGCACCTTCCTGGCTTTTTGCACACGCACGCCGAGCGGTACGAAGTAATCGGCGTCGCGCGTCAGCATCACACGCATGTTCGGTTGTTGCTCGATCTTGGCCTTGAGCCGCTTGGCAATCGACAGCACGACGTCTTTTTCACGATTGCCGCCACGCCCGGTCGCGCCAGGGTCTTCACCGCCGTGCCCCGGATCGAGGGCGATGGTGATCATGCGCGTCAACGTTGGAGTTGGAGTTTTGTCGGCTTTGGGATCGACGCGGGCGATCTGTTGCGGTGGTTCAGGTTGTGCCTGCAGCTGCGGTTTTTGTTCTGGCGGTTTGGTTTGCGCGACAGGCGGCGCGACTTCGCCCGGGTTGGAGGACGGCCATTCACCCTTTTCAATCATGGCGGCGATCAGATCGGGCGGGTTGACCGGATACAAATCGAAGACCAGGCGATGCTGGTAACCACCCACCGGATCCAGTGTAAACACCTGCGGTTTGACTTCTTCCTTCAAGTCGAACACCAGCCGCACGACGTTGGGGCGGTTCTGTCCGACCCGGACTTGCTTGATGTAGGGATCGTTAGGCTGAATCTTGGCGACCAGTTCCTTCAAGGTCGAATTGAGTTCGACGCCTTCGATGTCGACCACCATGCGATCTGGATTTTGCACCAGGAAATGGGTGGTTTTCAGTTCGGAGTCGTTTTCCAGCGTGACGCGGGTGTAGTCTTCCGCCGGCCAGACCCGTACCGCGATAATTTGCGCAGCGCGTGCCGACAGCGGCGCCAGCACTGAAATGAGCAAAGTGCCGCCGGCCTTGAGTATGGTGCGGCGGACTTTCGATTTTAAAGGTTTGGTGCAAATTTCAGTCGAGCGAGACATTGACTACCCTTATCAGATAACGCCTGCAATTCTACATCACGTCCCTTGTCGGAAACACGTGAAACACTGAGTAATACATTGATGTCGGGCGGCGGCAACGCAGTAGCGGCTTTTTCCGGCCATTCGACGATACAGATGGTGCTTTGGTTGAAGTATTCGCGGAAACCAGCCTCCAGGAATTCGTCCGGACTAGCCATCCGATACAAATCGAAATGCATCACTTCGACCGCCTGTTGGGCTATCTGGATGGTATAAGGTTCCACCAAAGTATAAGTTGGACTTTTGACGTGGCCTTGATAACCGGCAGCGTGCAGCAAAGCGCGGGTCAGTGCGGTCTTGCCCGCGCCCAGATCGCCGTGCAAATGGATCGTCAGCCCCGGCAGCAAGGCTCTCGCCAATGCAGCTCCCAGAGCGCTGGTTCCGGCTTCATCGTGCAGGTGGGTAGTAAAATGGGGCATCTCGTTACATAGTCCTTCGTATCAGGTCTTTTAAATCAAATCTTTGCATTACGCTTTTTTGTATCAAGTCTTTTAAGTCGCCCAGCCATGGTAGTCACCGAACAAAATTTAGCCGCACTAGCCACCACCATCAAAGCGTGGGGGCGGGAGCTTGGCTTTGCCGATATCCGCATCAGCGATGTCGATCTGGCGGAGCAAGAGGCTGGTTTTAAGGCATGGCTGGCGCTTGGCTATCACGGTGAGATGGATTATATGGCAGCGCACGGAATGAAGCGCGCCCGGCCTGCGGAACTGGTGCCCGGCACGATTCGGGCGATAGCGGTGCGCATGGATTATCTGCCGCGCGCCTATCAGGACGATCAGGGCGAGTGGCGACCACGCGAGCAAGCGCGGCTGGAGCCTGCCGCTGCCGGCACCGCCACAGTGTCGCTGTATGCGCGCGGACGTGATTATCACAAGGTGCTGCGTTCGCGCATGCAGCAACTGGCGGACCGGATCAAAGGCGAGATCGGCGATTTCGGCTATCGCGTGTTTACCGATTCGGCGCCGGTGATGGAAGTGGCCCTGGCGCAGAAGGCCGGGCTGGGCTGGCGCGGCAAGCACACCCTATTGTTGAATCGCGAGGCCGGATCGTTTTTCTTTCTCGGTGAAATCCTGACCGATCTGCCGTTGCCGGTCGATGAGGCCATCAGCTCGCATTGCGGGCAATGCAGTGCCTGTATCGATGTCTGTCCAACCAAGGCGATCGTCGGCCCGTATCGGCTCGACGCCCGCCGTTGCATCTCTTACCTGACGATCGAATTGAAAGGAAGCATTCCGGTAGAACTGCGGCCGCTGATCGGCAACCGTGTCTACGGCTGCGACGATTGCCAGCTATTCTGCCCGTGGAACAAGTTTGCGCAGCCATCCACGCTGGGCGATTTCGATGTCCGCAATGGCCTCGACCGGGCCAGCCTGGTGGAGTTGTTCAGCTGGAGCGAGGAACAGTTCAATAGCCGCATGGAGGGCAGTCCGATCCGCCGCATCGGCTATCAACGCTGGTTGCGCAATATGGCGGTGGGTCTTGGCAATACCGCCGCGGCCGGCGCCGGTACGCCGGAGATCATCGCCGCCTTGCAGCAGCGCAGCGACGATCCATCCGAGCTGGTGCGCGAGCATGTGGCATGGGCCCTGCAGCAACACGGCGCCTGACTTACTGCAAAACCCACAGCCAGAACGGCAAGGTCAGCGCGGACAGCATGGTGCCGGCGGAAATCATGAACGCTACCAACGGACCATTACCACCCATCCTGGCCGCCAGGATGTAGGCGCTGGAAGCGGTCGGCAACGCGCAAAACAGTACCACGATCTGCAGTTGCGACGGCGCCAGTCCTAGCCACTGCCCTAGCAGCCAGGCCATGGTCGGCACCGCCAGTAGCTTGATCGCCAGGAAGTACCCGGTCAGCGCTTTGGCACGATGCGCGCCGCTCAGGCGCAGGCCTGCTCCTACCAGCAGCAGGCCCAGCGCCAGAGCGGAGTTGCCGAGGCGCGACAAGACCGCTCCCGCCACTTCCGGCATCGGCAAGCCGGACAGGCTATACAAGAGTCCGCAAGCTGTGGCGATCAGCAAGGGATTGCGCGCCAGTTCCTTGAACAAGCCGCCGCTTTTATGCGCCAGGGCATGGACTGCCGCCAGGTTGCATAAAGGCACGCCAAAGCCGATCAGCATCGCCATCATGCCGGTGGCTTGCTCGCCGCCTAGCCGGGCCGCCAGGGCCAATGCCATATACGAATTGAAACGATAGGCGGTTTGCATGCCGGATTCATAATCCATAGATGCTGCCTTGATCCACGGTTTACCCAACCAGGTAAGCATGATGGCGCCGAGCAGGGCGCACATGCCGACCATCAGCATCTTGCCGCTGGTGTCGAAGCTGAGCGGGGTGCGCGCAGTGGAATAAAAGAGCAAGGCGGGGAAGAGCAGGAAATACACCAGTTTCTCCGCCCCGGTCCAGAATTCAGTCCCCCAGTTGCTAATGCGGTGCAAGATCGCTCCCAGAAGTATCAGCGAGAAATCCGGAAACAACAGGTTGACGATATACATGGAGTGGTAGATATTGTAAATAAGTTGGTTCGATTGTAGACATGCCGAACCATCTTGCATAATTATAAGGGGAGAGTGGCGATATAAATTTCCATGTGGGAATTTATAGCTGTTAATAAGTGTTTATTTGGCAATGGTTTAGTGAAAATCTATGTTGTTTAGTCAAAATGATTCATATAAATTATTTGTTAAATCTGGTTAACACCTGTTACAGTGCGACCACAATTTGACATTGCAGGACATAAAAGCAGCAAGTTGTACCGGATTTCGGTTTCCGGAAAACAGTAGTTATGTGGCACAGAATTCAGATTTTTTTAAGCGTCTGGCAGGAGCGGTTAAAAGCGATTGCCAACCAGGTTGAATAAACGGGATTGTAGGTGGTGGTGCATAAGAACGGTATTGATACCGGGGATACTGAGGAGACCTTGCACTCCGAATGAAGCTGTCTAAACAGCCGGGAGTGCATACGAAGTAATTTGAGGCGCATCGACAGATGCGCCTTTTTTATTTTATGCTTCGGTATGAACATAATCTCAGACAGTCCATTAAAGCGCGCTCCTGGCGGTCAGCTTCCCGCACAGCATTTCACAGCCGTGGTCGCCGCGCCATTCGGTGCGATGGGCATACGCACTGATGCCGGCTTGCTGCAGGAATTGGTCTATCTACCTCCTTCATTTCACGAAAAAGACGCCACCGATGCGTTGGCCGAACGCGCAGTCAAGCAGATCTGTCGTTATCTGGAACAACCAGATTTCCGCTTCGACCTGCCCCTGGCGCCGCTAGGTACTGCTTTCCAGCACCGGGTGTGGAAGGCGATTGCAGCGATACCGCGTGGGGAAGTACTCACTTATGGCCAGGTTGCCAAGCTGATAGAGTCGGCGCCGCGCGCGGTTGGACAGGCATGCGGAGCCAACTGGTTTCCGCTGGTGATTCCCTGCCATCGGGTGACCGCTGCCGGGGGCCTGGGCGGCTTTTCTCATCACGATGACGAGGATGGCTTCCATCTGCGCGTCAAACGCTGGTTGCTGGAGCATGAAGGCGTGGTCGGCTTGTGAGAAGGTCCAAGGCTGAAACACTAGCGAAACCGGCATTAAACACCGAACATCAAACCGCGATCGACGAGTTTTGCGACAGCTTGTGGCTGGAAGACGGCCTTGCCAAGAATTCGCTTGAAGCCTATCGGCGCGACATGACGCTGTTCGCCTTGTGGTTGCAGGAGCAACCGGATGGCAAGACCTTGTTTGCTATCAATGCCGGTGATCTGAACGCGTATTTCCTGGCTAAGCATGAAAGCAGCAAGGCGACCTCCTCGAACCGCCGCCTGGCGGTACTCAAGCGTTTTTATCTGCTGGCGTTGCGGCAAAACCGCATCAGCGTCGATCCTTGCCTGCATTTGCGCTCTGCCAAACAAGCGCCGCGTTTTCCCAAGATCTTGTCCGAAGCACAGGTTGAAGCCTTGCTGGCAGCGCCCGATGTTGCGACGCCGCTCGGGCTGCGCGACCGCACCATGCTGGAGCTGATGTATGCCAGCGGCTTGCGGGTATCGGAGCTGGTGTTGCTGAAAACGCTGGAAGTCGGCATGAACGAAGGCGTGTTGCGGATTACCGGCAAGGGCAATAAAACGCGCCTGCTGCCGTTTGGCGAGGAGGCGCGGAACTGGATCGTGCGCTACCTGAAAGATGCGCGCGGCCAGATCATGGACGGTCAGATGGATGACGCGTTGTTCGTGACGGCCCGCGGCGGCGCCATGACGCGCCAGATGTTCTGGACCTTGATCAAGAAATACTCCCTCAAGGCCGCCATCAATGCACCTTTGTCGCCGCATACCTTGCGGCATGCCTTCGCTACGCATCTGCTGAATCACGGTGCGGATTTGCGCGTAGTGCAATTGCTGTTGGGGCATGCCGATATATCAACAACCCAAATTTATACCCATGTGGCGCGTGAGCGATTGAAGGCGCTACACGCTGCGCATCATCCGCGTGGCTGAAATTTTGGGTGGATTGATGTTTTGATAACCCCTTCCAATAAATTGAATTCTGCATCTTCCCAATTATTCTCCTGTATCCTGTAATACATCTATTCAAGAGTCTATTTAGGGGGCGCAATTGGCAAAAACGAATTTTCAGTATGAAAAACGGCAAAAAGAGTTAGAGAAGAAGAAGAAGAAGGAAGAAAAGCTGAAGCGTAAGGCGGAGAAGGGTTCATCCACCGAAGTTGAAGCAGACGATGCGGCAGAGTCCGAACTGCCGGCGACCGGTGAACCGGCTTCCGACGAGCCAAAACAGCCATAAACGTTGAGCAAGCTGAACAAGCCTTAAACGCGGCGGTCAGCCCGATCAGCGTGGATCAGCGGCAGGGATTGTCGCTGCGTCAAGTTTTACGAACGAAAACATGATTTGCCAGCAGACGCTCAGACACAGGGCGCTGCGTTCAAATACCCGGTATGACAAAACATATTTCAGAGACCCCGGCGACGCAATTCTTGCGCAAGCACGGTGCGGTCTTTTCCGAGCACCCCTATGCATATGAAGAACATGGCGGCACCACGGTATCGGCGCGTGCGTTAGGCGTGGATGAACATCATGTGGTGAAGACGCTGGTGATGCAGGATGAGGCGGCCAAGCCCCTGATCATCCTGATGCACGGCGACCGCAAGGTGTCGACCAAGAACCTGGCGCGGCAAATCGGCTGCAAGTCGGTCGAGCCTTGCAAGCCGGAGGTGGCGAACCGCCATTCCGGCTACCTGATAGGCGGTACTTCGCCGTTCGCTACCCGTAAGGTGCTGCCGGTTTATATAGAAGAAAGCATCCTGGCCTTGCAGAAGATATATATTAACGGTGGCCGGCGTGGTTACCTGATCGGCATGGCGCCGCAAAGCGTGGCGGATCTGCTGCAAGCAAAAGCGGTCCAGTGCGGGCTGGACGAATAGGCGCAATAAGGGTGGAATAAGCACCAAACCTGAATCAACCAAATACAAAAGAAAGAGACACGCATGTACATATTGTTATTCGCGCTTGCCGCCTACCTGATCGGTTCGGTATCGTTTGGCATCATCACCAGCAAGATATTCGGGCTGGGGGATCCGCGTACCTACGGCTCGAATAATCCCGGCGCCACCAATGTCCTGCGTAGCGGGAATAAAACCGCGGCGGCCCTGACTTTGCTCGGCGATGGTTTCAAGGGCTGGCTGGCGGTGTGGCTGACACAAAAATACGGGCCGCAATTCGGCTTGGGCGATGGCGCCGTTGCGCTGGCCGCAGTGGCGGTATTCCTGGGACATCTGTGGCCTGTGTTTTTCCGTTTTGCCGGCGGCAAAGGCGTGGCCACCTTGCTCGGAATCCTGATTGGCATCAGCCTCTGGCTGGGCCTGGCGACCAT